>Ga0310916_10002962_pt1 | contig 10470 bp, 10 predicted proteins | sample GREbulkMGLF176_FD_203444 | JGI IMG/M metagenome (GOLD analysis project Ga0310916, IMG submission 203444) | Lab enrichment of tropical soil microbial communities from Luquillo Experimental Forest, Puerto Rico - GRE.bulkMG.LF176 | ecosystem: Environmental > Terrestrial > Soil > Tropical forest >... | reverse complement strand
GCGCCTGGTCTTCGAGCATCGTAGCCTCCGGCAAGCAGTGAACTTTGAAATTGAAAGTACACTGTGTGACGGAAGGATGCCAAGCGGCTTTCTGCTGAGTGGCGTTGCGGGTCATAAGGCGCGGTTTGCGCGGCGGCGCTACGACGCCCGCTTGCTAAAGCGAAGTTCGGCACCACATCGCTAATATGTGGAAACTATCAATTATTAATTACTATAATAGTATCATGGTGATGCTCAACGGGCGATCCGTCGGTTTTCGGGCTTCCCTGCCGGTTCCCTGCCGCGCCTTCGATTCCACCGGAGAGTCGCGAGCAAGGTTTTGATCAGTACCGACTTTTTGGTTCGGGGCGAGTCCCGAAAAAAATCTTTCCCTGAGTTTCCCGGAGCGGCAGGGAAATTTGTGGGCCTCCCGGTGGGGTCGAGAGCGATCAAGACGTTGAAAAGACTAGGGTAATCTCTTCTGGCAAAGTCGCGCCGCCTTCGATGACAAATGCCAAGCTATTGATATCACTAGACATCGCGCGTCGCGATTCAGGATCTCGACGACACCGGCGACGGGGTCGACCCGAAGCGCGTCGCCGGTGCGGAACAGAAGGGTCACGTCGCCCGCGAAGCGGTCGACCAATGCGACGCCAGCAAACGCCGCACCCTGGGCCAGGATCGGGTTGACCCGGTTGAAGATCAGCGCCCGCGGCACGATCTGCCGCGCCGCCATGTCGTGCAGCATCCAGGCGGTGGCGACACCGCCCTTGGTGCCGTCGAGCACGAGGATGCGGTCGACATAGCTCTCGCCGGCGAGCTTGTGGCTCGGGCGCGCGAAGATCCCGCGGCTGCGGTCGAGATCGTAGCGCGCGCTGAAATTGTCGGCAGCAACGAGTGCGATGCCGCTGACCGCGGGTCCGATGCCGCGGTGGCAGCGCAACACGACCGGCATCTAGAGCACCCTCCCCGCCACCGCCGAATCGATGCAACGTTCGAGGCTCGCTAGGCTCGAGCGATAGCCGTAGCCGCCCAAGATGTTGACGAGCTTCGCCGAGTTAGTCATCAGGCGGGTCCAGCCGTTGGCCTCGGCCATCTCGCGCGCATAGCTCTGGTAGAAGCAGATCCCTTGGGCGAGGACAGCACCCGCCGCGTCGATGTGGGCGGTCAGGCCCATTCGGTCGGCGGCGTGCTTGATCTCGGGCGAGGTCGTGACGATCACCGTGGTGTCAGGATGGATTTGCCGGCCGTCCAGGATGCCCGCCACCGCCGCGATCTCAAGCAGCGACAGCTGCGGAGCCGCGAAGACGACGACGTCGAGCTTGTCTCCCGGTGCGGCATAGCGGGCGAAAAAGGCTGTGATGTCGGCCGGGCCGATCGGGATCGGATCGGGCGAAGGACCGGCGAACACCGCTTCCTCGGCGCTGATGCCGGGTATGTGGAAGAGCGCTGTCGAGCCGAAGCTCGCCAGTGCGGCACCGAAATGCTTCAGCGCATCCGAGCCGGGGACCTCCGCGAGCCCCTCGATCATGGGGACCTGCCAGTAGGAACCGCAGGCCTCGCCAACGATGCCACCCAGGGCACCCCACTCGCTGAGGTCGCGCGGTGTTGCCGCGAGCCGGAACCGCCGGGTGGCGCGGCGGTATTCGTCGAGGTGATAGCCGTAGCGCGCGGTGCGGCCGGTCAGGGCGGCGGCCAGCGCCGAGGGCCCGCCCTCGAAATTGCTGCGGGCGCCGAGCACGCTGTTGGCATAGATCACCGAGCCGGTGTCGCCCCAGGCGACGTGCTCGCCGCGCAGCGGGGCCATGACCGTCTGATAGTTGATGCAGGTATCGGTCATCAGCACGCCGAAGGCGCGCAGCGCCAGGATCGCCCGCATTTCGAGTGCGGCCATCGCGGCGCTCTGGCCGAGTCGGCGATACACCGCGAAGTCGATCCCGCGCGGGTCGGTTATGGCCGGCACCCGGACCCGCCGCTCGGGCTCGGGGGCGGCGGCGATGCCTTCGAGAAAGCGCACCCCGGCCTCGCCCAGGGATTCGGTGTCGGCCATGATATGTGCCTGCGACACCGGCACAAAATCGGCGGCGTCGAAGAACTCGCCGACGGCGATCTGGTGGATAATGGCCCAGCGCCTCGGGGCGCCGAGCTCGCCCGCCAGCATCGCATTTTCTTCATCGGTCAGCCGCATCAACGAAACCTTTACCCGACCCAGCTATCGATCAGGCATGACGACGGCAGATTCGACATACTTCTATCTCGGCGGGGCCGCCTTGCTGCTCGCTGTGGTCATGCTACGGCTGTCGGCGAAAATGCGGGCGGGATTCTTTATTGCAGTGATCCTCGCGGTGATGTTTGGTGGGCAAAGCTCACGGGTCGAGCGCGTGGCGGACGAGATCGTCGCCGCGGCCGATTAGTTCGGGGCAGCCTCGATCGCGATCCTGCGCGCGAGGAGATCGTCGATCTCAGGCTCTGCCAACCCGGCCTCGCGCAGGATCGCACGCGAATGCTCGCCCAGCCGCGGCGCCGCATGCCGGAGCGCGCAGTCGGCGTCGCCAAACCGCACCGGCGGGCGTGCCAGACGGATCCGCCCCTCGGTTGGATGCTCGGTCAGCGGAAAGAAGTCGGCCGCGGCGAGCTGCGCGTCGGCCGGCAATTCGGCGAGCGCGTTGACCGGCCCGCACGGGATGTCGGCGGCATTCAGCCTGTCGAGCCAGTAGGCGCTCGACCGGTCGCGCGCACATTGGGCGACCAGCGCGTAGAGCTCGGCGACGTGTCGACTGCGCGTCTGAGCATCGGCAAGGCGCGGATCCTCGGCGAGCTCCGGACGGCCGGCGAGCCGGAAGAAATCCCTCCAGTGCCGGTCGGTGTAGGGGAGGATGCAGATATGCCCGTCCGCGGTGCGATGCGGGCGCCGGTCGGGGGCGAGCATCCGGGCATATCCGGGCGGCCCGATTGGGGGATCGAAGGTCAGCCCGCCCATATGCTCGGTCATGACGAAGGCGGTCATCGTTTCCAGCATTGGCACCTCGATGGCCTGGCCGCGGCCGGTGCGCTCGCGCTGTAGCAGTGCTGCCATCACCGCGTAGACCATGGTCAGCCCGACAGTCTTGTCGCCGATCAAGGTCGGGACGAACCGGGCGTCGCCGCCCGTCGCCATCTCGAGCGAAACGAGCCCGCAACCGCCCTGGATGATGTCGTCGAAGGCCGGCCGATCGGCGAGCGGGCCGTTCTGTCCGTAGCCCTGAGCCGAGCAATAGACGAGCTGCGGGTTGACCTCCTGCAGCCGTTCCCAGGCAAAGCCGAGCCGGGCCATCGCCTGCGGGCGCATGTTGTGCATCAAGACATCGCTCTGCGCGGCGAGCGCGAGCAATATCGGTGCCGCTTCGAGCCGCTTCAGATCGAGCACCAGGGAGCGCTTGTTGCGATTGAGATTGAGAAAGACGTGGCCCATCTCGCGATGCCGAGCAGGACCGGCATAGCGCATGATGTCGCCCTCCGGCGATTCGACCTTGATCACCTCGGCGCCTAGATCGCCCAGGATCTGCGTCGCCAGCGGCCCGAGGACGACCGTGGTCAGGTCGAGCACCTTGATCCCGGCGAGCGGACCAGGTCTCGCTGAGCTCACCGCGGCATCCGCCTCTTGCATTGCCCGCCTTCGTACCTTACGCCGTGCTCGCCCTGATCCGGAGGAGGAAGGCGATGCCGCTGACGATGTACCACAACCCGCGCTGCAACACCTCGCGCAGGACCTTGGCCCTATTGCGCGAGAAGGGGGTCGAGCCGACCATCATCGAATATTTGAAAACGCCCTATACGGCGGCACAGCTGAAGCAGCTTCTCGGTCAGCTCAAGATGCCGGCGAGCAAGCTCGTGCGAAAGAAAGAAGCTGCCGCCGCCGGCATAGACCCCGCGGCATTGGCGGAGGATGCGCTGATCGAGGCGATGGCCAAGAACCCGATCATCGTCGAGCGGCCGATCGTGGTCTCCGGACAGAAGGCCGCACTTGGCCGCCCCCCTGAAGCGGTGCTCTCGCTGCTGTAGTCCGCACTTCACGGGGCAGGAGTCTCCGCGGTGTATTCGGCAGCGCAGAACGTGCCGCCCTGATAGCGCTCGGCGATCGCGTCGCCCTGGTGTCCCGCCTCCGCCGCCAGCACCGCCTCGGCAAAGGGTTCCGAATCGTCTTGCGGCCGGTAGCCGAGCCGCTCCGCGTTGGAATTGTCGTACCAAGAGCGCCGATTGTTGGAGACGCCGTAGACGATCTCGTAGCGGATGTCCGGATGCTCAAGGCCGATGCGCACGAGCTGGGCGTAATCGCGCGGGCTGATCCAGATCGACAGCCGGCGCTTGTCGATCGGTTGCAGCCCGAAATTGCCGATGCGGGTGCACAGAAAGCCGATCCCGTGCTTGTCGGCGTAGAGGCTGGCAAGCGCCTCGGCAAAGGCTTTGCTGACGCCGTAGCGACTGTCCGGCCGCGGCACCGCCCGGTGGTCGATGCTATGGTCGCGCGGATAAAAACCGACGGCATGGTTGCTTGTCGCGACGACAATGCGCTTGACGCGGGCTCGTCGCGCCGCCTCGAACAGGTTGTATGTGCCGACGATGTTCGATCGAAGGATCGGCTCCCATTCGCTCTCGCCTGAAATACCTCCCAAATGGATGATGCCGTCAACATCAGCGACGATGCGCTCAACCGCGGCTAGGTCCGAGAGCTCGGCGTAACCGACCTCCTCCCCGGCTCGCGCTGCCGCAAGAGGGACACGATCTGAAAGCCGCAAGACCGGATAGATCCCTTGCAGGCTCTCGTGCAGCGACCGGCCGATGCCCCCGCCCGCGCCCGTGATCAGCACTCGATGCATCCCCTTCCTCCTGTGCTTTCGGATCCCTTGCCGCGCGGCGGGTCATGCCACGCGGAGTGAAGCCGGTTCAACCGCCTTCTGGTCATTCATCCTTTGTCAAGCGAGTTGTCTCAGGATGGCATCCGTGCGACCCGACCCGAAGATATCGATCCAAGACTGGACCACAACCAGAATGCCCATGCACCCTCATCGAACGACCCGTTCACTCTTTCTGCGTTTGTGACGCGAAGCAGCCAAACGAGCGACCGTGGAACGATCCGAGCCAAGGTTCGACGGCGATCAAATGCCGAAAATGCGGCTACCGAATCAGGTTATCGTTAACAACGCGAACCGAAGAGCCGACAACTACATTGCACGGCGAGCGCCTTGGTGCTATAGCAAAGATCAGTTGGGTAGTAGCTAGCCGCGAAACGGGATGATCGAGGACAGCAGTTTCGTATCAGCCATTTGCTGTGTGTTAATATTCGTCGGGGTTTGAGAACGCTCGACAGGAGCGCTGAGTGCATCGCACGTATCTTCGCGCTATCACAGCGGCCGCTACCCTCCTCGTCGCCGGGTGCGGCGGGCCAACGCTACCCCCGGCACCGCCGGCGTCATCGCTGCCCTCCGCGGAGTACCGTATCGGTCCCGGCGACGGCCTGAACATCTTTGTCTGGCGCAACCCCGAGTTGTCGATTACCGTGCCGGTACGGCCGGACGGTCGACTTTCGATCCCGTTGGTCGAGGATGTCGTGGCGATCGGCAAGACGCCGACCGCCCTCGCTCGCGAGTATGAACAACTGCTCGGCAAATATATCAAGGAACCTCTCGTCACCATCATCGTAACAGGCTTCGGTGGCCCCATTCCCGACCAGATCCGCATCATCGGTGAGGCTGCGCAACCCCGCGCGCTTCCGTATCGTGCGGACATGACGTTGCTCGACGCGATGATCGCGGTCGGCGGTATCACCCGATATGCGGCGGGGAACGACACCGTGCTCATCCGTACTGCCCAGGGCGAGCAAAATACCTACTCAGTCCATCTCAACAGCCTGATCAGAGATGGCGACATCGACAGCAATGTTGCTCTCCGTCCCGGAGATATTTTGATTATTCCACAGCGTCTGTTTTAAATATGCCGTGTCTTCCTGTGACCGATTGTCGTCGCCAAGGCTGACTGATCCGGCTTAAATTCACCGGGGATTGTCATGCCCATTCAACACTATTGGAGCCGGTCATGAGGTGGATACCGTCGCAAGCCATGCCGTTCGTGCAAGCGCTGTGGCGCCATCGATGGCTAGCAGTGGGTACCGCTTGGCTCGTCTGTACCGCTGGATGGATCGGTGTCGCTTTTATACCGACGAAATACGAATCAACCGCGCGAGTCTATCTCAATGCCGATCCGCTCCTAACCCCACTTCTGCGCGGGCTGGCGGCGGACACCGATCCTGGCCGCCACCTCGATTTCATGCAGCGCACTTTGTTGAGCCGGCCCAATTTGGAGCAACTGATCCGCCTCACCGACCTCGACACCGAGATCCGCACCCCTGCGGAGAAGGAAGCGCTGTTCAAACGCCTGGCGAGCGATATTTCGGTCTCGCCGATTACGTTGAACCTGCTAGCCCTCTCCTACCGCGACGGCGATCCGGTCTTGGCGAAGAACATGGTGCAGTCGCTGCTGACAATCTTCGCCGAGAAGATGGCCGGCAGCAGCCGAGCCGAGATGGATAGCGCACAACGTTTCTTAGACGACGAGATCACCTCTTATCGAGATCAATTGCGCGCCGCCGAGAAGCGACGGTCCGATCTGGCTGAAAAATATCCGGATATTGTTCGGAACCGAACACCAGACGCCCCGACGGGCGAGGATAGCGGCAATCGGCTGGAACAAGCTCGTGGCACAGTGGCCCAACTGAAACTCGAACTCGCTGATGCCACCAGCAAGCGGGACGCGATTCAAAAAGAACTTGCTGCGGTGCCCACAACGCTGACAGTCGATCATGGTACACAGGTGATCGTTACCGGTGGCCAACTACCACCCGACCAGCAGCGGCTTCTTGAGCTTCGCCGGAATCTCGACGGCTTGCTGTTGAAATACACCGAGGAACACCCGGATGTGAAGGCTGCCCGGCAGGCGATCGCACAGCTCGAGACCGAGGCGACAAAGTCAGCAGGCGGGGGTGCCGGAAAAGCCGGCAACGCGGCAAACAAGGGACAGATCGCCAATGCCGCTTATGACCAAATCAAGGTCAAGCTGGTTGACTCCGAAGCCGCTGTCGCCGCCGTGCAGCGACGTCTTAGCGAGGCCGAGACCCAACAGGCCAAGATCGAAGCGATTGCGAAGTCGGCACCTGGAGTGCTGGTGCAAGCTCAGGAGATTGACCGCGACTACAGTGTGCTCAAGAGAAATTACGTGGAACTCGTGGCGCGGCGCGAATCGACCCAAATAGCCAACGCCGCCGATACCAAGACCGAAAAGATCCAGTTTCGCATCGTCGATCCGCCTCAAGTGCCGATCGTTCCAGTCGCGCCGAACCGCCCGCTACTCATGACCTACGTGCTGGCTCTCGGTATTGGCGCGGGCCCGGTAGCGCCTCTGTTGGTAATGCAACTCGACCGCTCTTTTGCGACGCTCGGCCAGTTGCGCAACCTTGGGATCCCGATCTTGGGAAGCGTATCGCGGCTTTCGATTGGCGCGGCGCAGCGGCGGGCCGCGCTCCAGTTAATCGGGGTGACCGCGAGCGCTTTGGTTCTGGTCGCGGTGTACGGAACGTTGCTTATGCTCAGCATCGGCCTGCATTCGGTAGGCGTGTAAATGGCGGAATCGATTGGATTGATTGAGCGCGCCGCGGCGCTGCTGCGCCAACTGGAGCCGAACGAATCCGCCCCTTTGCCACCGCCCGCCGGAGAGGCCAATGCCGGCCATGGCGGTCCGGAACTGGTCCTCGATCGCGGCCGTCTTGCCGGTTATGGGATTACCATACCCTCGTCGGCGCGATCGAGAACCGTCGAAGAGTTCCGCCTAGTGAAGCGGAACCTGATGACCCAGTTCTCACAAGGCGATTCGAGTACGGATCAGCGATCCAGCCGGCTAATCATGGTTACCAGCGCCCGGCCGGGCGAGGGCAAGACATTCATCTCACTCAATCTCGCTCTGGCTTTTGCCTCGGAGAGAGATGTTAAAGCGCTGCTTGTTGATATCGATACGCAACACTCGACCTTGCAGACCATCCTCGGGATCTCGACTGAGCAGGGGATCGTGGACGTGCTTGCGGGAAACCGCGAATTGTCCGAGGTGCTCATCCAGACGAATATTCTCAATTTTATGGTTCTCCCCTCCGGCCGGGGAGGCCCGCACGTACCGGAGCTGTTCTCAAGCAATAAAATGGCCATCTTGATGGCCGAAATGACGCGGCGTTTTGCCGACCGCTATATCATTATTGATACTCCGCCCTGCATGGCGAGCAGCGACGCCGCGGCGCTCGCTCCGGTGGTCGGACAGATTGTCTTCATCGTCGAGGCACATCACACGCAGCAGGTGGAAATCGAAGCAAGCCTAAGTATGCTCAGCGCCTGTCCCCGGATCAGCCTGCTGCTTAATAAGAGCGATACGATGGCGGGCGAACATTTTGGCTCTTACGAATATTATTATTATTCCCAGGGTCGTGAGAGTGATGCGCTGCGCTCGAGCAAGCCCGCGTAATTTCACCGCGGCGCGCGCATTTGGGCAGTGGCACTTCGGTCTGACATTCTTTCTTTTGCTGCTGGGCGGCACCATCCAACCGATACCCGCAGCGGCGCAAGGCGGACCGGAAACCCTGCCCGCCGCTGGTGGTGGCCCCGCCGGTGGCGGGTCCGAAGCACCGACGGTTACGGGTGGCGCTCCTGCAGTCCAGCCGGCGCTGCCCGGAGGGGGACCCGATATCCTGCCGCTAGTGCCGGGAGGAGGGTTTGGCTTTCCAAACGCGCTCAACCCGCCGACCGCAACAAACAACGCAGCTCCTCCGATAGCGGCGGTAGCGCCCACCAGTCCCCTCGGCCTCTCGCCCCTCGGGTTCGGTGTCGTGCCGCTTCAGGCGAATGATCCAAACGCGCCCGCCTATCTGATCCGATCCTACGCGTCGGTGAGCGAAACCCTGACGGACAACGTGCATAATGTGCACTCTCCTCGGGACGCCGCCGCCTATACCAACCTAGCACCGGGGGTGTCGATCTCGGCCGACACGCCGCGGCTCCAGGCCGTTCTCTCTGGCAATTTAAACACCGCCTTCTACATTCCATCCTCCTCAAATTTGAACCAAGTCTACGGTTCTCTCTATGCAAACGGCTTCGGTACGGTCGTCCCTGACACTCTGTTCGTCAATCTCAGCAGCGTCGTCACCCAGTCCACTCCCTTGCCAGGCTTCGGTTTCCGAAATTTGTCAGGGCTGCCGACGAACCAGCAGACGCAGGTTTACTCCACTACCGTCTCTCCCTTCTTGCGGAAATCGTTCGACGGTCTAGTTGACACCCAGCTGCAATACACCTTTAACTCGACGAACTTCGGGGGGAATACAACGGTTGCGACAGCCCCTCTGGGAACCGCGACAACCCTTGCTTCCAGCACTTCAAACGAAGGGACCTTTATCGCCACCACCGGCCAGGATTTCAGGCGCACGCTCGCCCGGCTGACGCTTGACGCCTCGAATTTCAACTCCGGCTCGACCAACCAAAACTCGCAGTTCAGCGGTTTCACCGATCTCGAGTATCGGATTGCGCCGCAAGCCGCCGCACTCGCGCGGGTCGGGTATCAGAGCATCCAATACCCGTTTGCCCCTGCGGCAACATTCGTCGGCCCGACTTGGCTGATCGGCGGTGCCATCGGTACTTACGGCTACGGGTCGGGCCCAGGCTACCTCTCCTTAGAATACGGCCGACAACAGGGCGTCCTTGGTTTTACCGGATCGGCGCGGTACAATATTACCCCCACGATGGTTTTCACGGCCAACCTGGTCCAAGGGCTCAGCTCGCCTGGGCAGGACATCGGGAGCACGCTCGCAACTTCGACCCTCGACCCTTTCGGGTCGATCGTCGATGAGTATTCGGGCCTGCCAGTCACATTCTACAGCCCGGGAATCGGTCTTACGAACAGCGTTTACCGACAGCATGTTCTAAATTTTGGCGTGACCGAATCGATCGGACTCAACAATTATTCGCTCTACGGCTACTACGCCAACCAGCAGTCATTGACACCCACAACAACACCGGCTCCCGTCATATCCTCGATATCGGCTCCTACCAAGAGCATCGGCGTGAATTTTACCTGGGGTCGCAGCGTCAGGCCTGACCTCAATGGCTCCGCCTCGCTCGGCTATTTCAATTCGTCAAACGTGGTCACCACGACGGCCCGGACCCCTGTCAGCACGCAGAACACGATAACCGCAAATCTCGGCGTCAACTATTCCTTCGCCCAGAATCTGACCGGCTCAATTCTTTATAGTTTCTCGTATCAGACCAACGGTGCCGGTGGCGCCGTCGGCAGGAGCGCGGATGTCGTAGTCAATCAGTTGACTTTCCAACTCAGCAAGACATTCTGAAACGACGATGTATGCTGAATTTTATGGACTTACCGCGCCGCCGTTCCAGCTCACCCCGGATCCTCGTTTCTTCTTCGAGA
>Ga0310916_10002955_pt1 | contig 10481 bp, 8 predicted proteins | sample GREbulkMGLF176_FD_203444 | JGI IMG/M metagenome (GOLD analysis project Ga0310916, IMG submission 203444) | Lab enrichment of tropical soil microbial communities from Luquillo Experimental Forest, Puerto Rico - GRE.bulkMG.LF176 | ecosystem: Environmental > Terrestrial > Soil > Tropical forest >... | reverse complement strand
GGCTCATCACATCCTGGGGCTGGAGAAGGTCCCAAGGGTCCGGCTGTTCGCCGGTTAAAGTGGTACGCGAGCTGGGTTCAGAACGTCGCGAGACAGTTCGGTCCTTATCCACTGTGGGCGCAGGAGAATTGAGGGGTTCAGACCTTAGTACGAGAGGACCGGGTCTGACGAACCGCTGGTGTTCCAGTTGTTCTGTCAAGAGCAGTGCTGGGTAGCTATGTTCGGAAAGGATAAGCGCTGAAAGCATCTAAGCGCCAAGCCTATCCCAAGATGAGTTCTCCCTGAAGGGTCGTGGTAGACCACCACGTTGATAGGTCTCCGGTGCAAGTGCAGTAATGTATTCAGCTGAGAGATACTAATAACCCGATCGGCTTGATCTTTTTCTTTTCTGTAAATCCATCGCTTCGGAAAGAGGCGATGGCACACAGAGAAGATCAAAAGATCTCAAAACAAAACGAAGCCTTGAGTTGGAAATCCGTAATTACGTCCTGTATGTAGTTGTCAGCGGATCAGCGCAATCAGCTGATAGTTGATTGTTGATAGCTGATAGTTCTTTTATAGAAAAACGCGATCGCCGGAGAAGAGCGCCGCGGTGCGATTGATGGCTCTCAACCATTAACAACCGTCAACTCTCTTCTCTGGTGACAACAGCGCAGTGGCCCCACCCGTTCCCATTCCGAACACGGCAGTGAAACGCTGCAGCCCCGATGGTAGTACGGCGATAGGCCGTGCGAGAGTAGGACGTCGCCAGAGTAAAACCCCGCTGGTTTATCCAGCGGGGTTTTTAGCTTTCCTGAAACGTCCTACCGAGGAGAAAATAAAGCGAGCCCGGAAGTCGCGACATCAACAGTCAAGCCGACGCGGGACAGCCGATAACGGCTCCACCGAACGCGCGTTTGTTGCTGCTTCCCGAGCCGGACACACAACGTTTGTCGACCAGCCGGCAAATCTCCTACACGAGATCGAAATTTTCATAGGCGGCCCCTGGCCAAGCAATTCCAAAGAGATAGCAAAAAGCTAGGATTTGGATAGCGAGCCTGTTGCAGAACACGTAATTTATCTTCCGCATTTGATTACCGACCGACCCACTGCCCCAAGGAAGATGGCTGTTTGTTCTTGCGCGCGTTTATCTCGGCGTCAGTTTCTTCTTTAGCGACCATGGGAACCGGCAACAGAACGAGTTGACTGGTTTTCTCAAATACGCGATGGAGCACGGATACTCCCGGTATCAAAGTTTCCTCAGCGCAATGGTGGTCCCCCACGCTGCAACTGTCGGCATTTTAATTGTAATCGCGAAATTTACGTGGCGATTGCACTCGTGTTCGGCCTAACGACGCGACTGGCAGCGTGTGTCGCAATCCTCCTACTCTTAAATTATTTGTGCGCAAAAGAGTGCGCTGCCTTGGGGACCGGGGGATCGACCAGTCAGATATTATCCTCGCGCTGATTGTCCTACTAAGCAATGCGGGTCGCGTCTTTGGAGTCGATCGTTATTTGCACAAGTGTTTTCCTAAAATACCGATTTGGTAGAGCAGGACACTAACATGAGTCAGCGCAACTCATCCGTTTGCATCCGCGCAATCCGCGGTAATTTGCTGCATGCTAACAAGCCAAAAGGTCATCGACGCAATTAACGAGCAGATCGGCTACGAGTTCAGCGCGGAGCTGCAGTATTACGCGATCGCGGCGTATTTCGCGGCCGAGGCGTTGCCGCAGTTATCACAGCATTTCTTCAATCAAGCGGAGGAAGAAAAAGGTCACGCGCTTCGATTCATCAAATATGTAGTCGATGCCGGCGGACGGGTGGAGATCCCGGCGATTGAAGCGCCGAAATCGAAATTCAAGGCCGCGCGCGACGCAGTCAAACTATCCTTCGACCAGGAACTGCACGTTACCAAGCAGATCAACGCGCTGGTCGATCTTGCCCGAAAAGAAAACGATCATATCACGATCAATTTTTTGCAATGGTTCCTGACGGAACAGCTCGAGGAAGTTTCGTCGATGGATAATCTTCTCAAGATCATCGCGCGCGCGGGAACAGATTTACTCAAGGCCGATGAATATCTGGCACGCGTCGGAGTCAAAACGATGTCAGAGCCGCCTCAAGAATAACGTTTCAGCGGTTGAGAAGTTGAGTTGATTCGGGTTCCTGAGTTCCCGATTAGGCTTTCCCGAATTATGTTGATTTTATTTCGAAATCACGCGGACTTTCGCCAGCCGCCAAGCACGAGGCCAGTGATCGACCAAGCGACAAACGGCCGTCCCATGTCGATCAAGACAAGCGGCCACGGATTGGTCTCGAATGCCGAGAAGAGCGCAATCGTTGCGAATTCGACAAACAGAAATGCAAACCAGCAAAATAACGCGATACGCAAACCGGCAATCGCAGTGTGGGCGTGCATCCGACTGATCAACCACGCCAACGCGTAGTTCACGATGATCGCGGTGATCACTGCGAACGCATATGCCGTCCAGTTATGTGTTCGCTCGATGTCAGTCGTCGTTTTAGCGTGAAGATTCAGCCAAGTCTCGCCGAAGATGGAATACCAACCGAAAGCGACAAATTGATGAATGATGACCAAAATCCAAACTGCAAGATGATGAATGCGCGTCTGCATGAGAGTGTGCAGACTATACGGGATAAATCGGCAGACTTAACAGGATTTAGTTGAAGAGGTTCCGTCGTCGCGCGATGCCAAAAACCTGATTTCTCGTTCGGTGCCAGCAGCGGCGAGCAACGCTATAACGCTCTAGACCAACGCAGACGCAGTTTCTGTGACCGATTCGGTATGCACTGTTTTGTCGACTGGCGCGGGTTCAATCGAAGCGATCTCGAACTCACCATTTGGTAATGTCGCAAGTTCACCAGGCTTTTTGCCAAGCAATGCCTGACCGATCGCGGTCTGATAGGAAATAATATGTCGATCGGGGTCGCCATCCCACGCGCCGAGGATCGTATAGGTCTCGGATTTTTTTGAATTTTTGTCGCGCACAGTCACGATGGTGCCGATCGAAACGCGGGACGTGTCCGAATTTTCAAACGATGTGCCACGCGCTTTTTGCAGGTCGCGTTCGAGCTCCGACCTGCGACGAACGAGAACGGCCTGCATTTGTTTCGCCGCCTTGTATTCGAAGTTTTCACTAAGATCGCCATAAGATCGCGCGATCTGAATTTCCTTGGTATTCTCGGGAATCTTCTTTTTGACGAGCTCTTCGTATTCCGTCTTGCGCTTTTCCAAACTGCTCCACGAAACAATGAGCGGCGCAGCTTTCTCCTGCGGTTGGGCGCTGGCGATCATGCTTTCGAGCTCCGGGAAAACTTTCACCATCCGTGCGAGCAGCGAGCGCTTCGTCAACTCGTCGAACAACGGACTCAATTGCAGCCGTCGCATCATACTGCGCGCGAGACCGGCATCAGCGTTCGCAAGAATGTCCGCGATCAATTGTCGATCTTCGACTAGCCAACGCTGCAATTTGCTCGCTCGGCCCGGCGCCAAATGTTGTTCGCGCTCAAGCGCCGACAAAATCGCCGCCAACAACTCAGGATTGATCAGCTCCTGCCAGTCTTTGCGTTCGATGCACAACCAAACCAGCATCTCACTGGTTGCGGAATGTTCGCGAATGCTGCGTTCGAGCATTGTCTGCAATTCAACCTGTTGACCGGCGTCTCGGAAGACGTGCGGAATCTGCGCCACCATTCGGCCATGTGTCGCCTGCATTAATTGCAGAGCGCGCGCGCTCCAGCGATCGCCGAGCGCAGCCGGCAACGCTTGCAGGATCCGCTTCTCCTTCGCCGCCGACAGCTTCGGCAAGATCGACACTAACCGTTTTTCTTCGTCCGCGATCAGTCTCGCGAGAGTGAGACCGATATGCGTGGTCTTCAATTGCGGGAACCGTCCAAGTAAATCGTCCCGGACAAGAACGAACTCGAAAGCGAGCTCGGGATGCAGTTTTTGATTCCGCGTCGCGACGTTCTCAATTGCGACGATTACCGGTTGCAATTGTTTCTCAGGTTCTTTGAACTGTTGATGAGATTTTACGATCTGCTCGAGCGCCGTCAGTTGATGCTTCGGTTGCCGCGCATTCCCGAAGATCTCGATTAATTCGTCCGCGTGCGACACGCCTTCGGCGCGGACCTGGATGGGCTCGGTCTTCTTGACCGGAATTGAAAACGCCCCGCTAGCCTTTATCTGTTTGCGCGCCGATTCCCACCATTTCTTCCATTCGGCTTCGCTGAATAGATCGGGAATCATCCACTCGCTGATCTGTTGGGCGGTCGCTTTTCCTTCAAGGCTCTCCAAGATATTTCGAACCACCGCGACCGGATCGTCCTTGGCCAGCTTTTTCACGACGCCGAGATCGCTCGCCTTTCGAGCGAGGAAGTGTTCCGGCGGAATCACCGTGAGATTCTCAGCTGCATACTGGAGCTGCATCGCATGCCCTTTTTTGTCTGTGAAATCGATCAGAATTTGATTAAGGAGAAGATTCCACTCGGCTACGCGGCCGAATCCCCAGCTCTTGTGCAGACAAAATGTGCCTGGTCTGAGCGCGTCCAGTCTCTCAGTGGCTTTTGAAGTCAGCTTGCCGGCCTCGACCAGCTTCTCGAGCTCCGCGTCCATGAGCGTCGAACAAACTACGATGAAGGTCGGCGCTAGCAAGCAAGCGACGTCAATGTTTGCGATTGCCGTCGCGCGCCTCCCATGAAACTCTACGCGCGGTGTCGCACACAAGCATTTGGTTTTGGCTTGCCTTTAACGCCGGCGTCTTCCTCGCGTTGATTATCGATCTGGTTCAATTCAAACACCGCGGACGCGAGCTGAGCATGCGGGCCGCCGCTCATCGGACCGCAATTTGGATCGTTCTCTCGCTCTTGTTCAACCTGGTGGTCTGGAAAATCCGCGGACCGGAGAAAGCAGTCGAATTCCTGACCGGTTACGTCATTGAATACTCGCTCAGCGTTGACAACATCTTTGTCTTCGTCCTGATTTTTGCCTACTTCCGCGTTCCACCGGTGGCGCAACATCGCGCTTTGGTTTGGGGAATCGTCGGAGCGCTGATCATGCGCGGCGTGATGATCTGGCTCGGCGTCGAGATGGTCAAGCGGTTTGATTTCATCCTCTACTTTTTCGGCGTCTTTCTCCTCGTGAGCGCCTGGCAAATGTTTTTCGTCAAACAAGAGCCGCGCGGCTTTGGCCAGAGTTGGATCATGCGCATTTGTCTCCGTCTGTTTCCGATCACGCACGATTTCCACGGCGAACATTTCAAGGCCCGCGTCAACAATCGCTGGGTGCTGACGCCGCTCGCGCTGGCGTTGATCGTTATCGACGTGATGGACTTGGTCTTCGCGTTCGATTCGATTCCCGCCGTCTTTGCGATTACGCGCGACACGTTCATTGTTTACACGTCGAACATCTGCGCCATTCTCGGGTTGCGTTCGCTTTATTTTCTTCTGGCGAAGCTGATCGACCGCTTCGTTTATCTCAAAACCGGGCTGGCCATTGTTCTCGCCTTTGTCGGAACGAAAATGATAATGCGCGATCTTTTCACCATCCCGACGCTAACTTCGCTAGCGGTCGTGCTCGCGGTCCTGACAACGACGATCGCCGTCTCGATGATCGCGACTCATCGGGGCAATGGAGCTCAGAGAAACTCGATGCCGTAGAAGCGTGATCAACAGCATATCCTCGGAAGCGCATCTCGCCCGCCGGCTTGGGTTGTTCGACATCACGATGATCGTGATGGGCGGAATCATCGGTTCAGGAATCTTCATTAATCCTTACGTCGTCGCACAGCAGATCCCATCGACCATTTTAATTCTGGGCGCCTGGGCAGTTGGCGGATTAATCGCTCTCGCCGGCGCATTTATTTACGCGGAGCTTGCTTCGCAAAGCTCCGTCAGCGGCGGGCAGTATGTTTATTTGCGGGATGCGTTTCATCCCGCGCTCGCGTTTGTTTACGGCTGGGCATTGCTTCTCGTTACCCAAAGCGGCGGAATGGCGGCGGTCGCGGTCACGTTTGCAAAGTATTTGTGCGCGCTCGGACATACTCAGGCCGGCGACAACGCTGCCGTCTCCATCGCGGCAATCGCGCTCGTCATCCTCACGATCATCAATTGTCTTGGCGTGCGCGCCGGGAGCACGACCCAAAACTTCTTCATGATTTTGAAACTCGTCGCGATCGCAGCTTTGGTCGTTCTCGGTTTAACCGTCGCCGGCGCAACGGAAACGACGATGGCACGATGGGCCCCGCAATCGCCCAGCCTTTGGAATTCGTTGACCGCGTTCGGCGCGGCGTTGATTCCGGTGCAATTTGCCTACGGCGGCTGGCAAACTTCGTGTTTCGTAGCCGGTGAAGTGCGCCAACCGGACAAAAATCTCCCCCGCGGATTGCTCTTCGGCGTTCTGGGCGTAATCGCGGTCTATCTTTCGGTAAATCTCATCTGTGTTCGCGCGCTCGGTCCGCACGGGCTGGCTGAGACGAGAACGCCGGCGTCCGCGGTCATGCAACTCGCGCTTGGCGACATGGGCGCCCGCATCATTGCGATCGGTATCGCGATTTCAACGATCGGTTTTCTTAGCCAAAGCATGTTGACTGCGCCGCGCGTTTATTTCGCAATGGCTGAGGACGGATTGTTTTTTGTCAGTCTGGCAAAATTGAACCGCGCGCGCGTCCCCGGATTCGCAATCGCCTTGCAAGGCGCGCTCGCGATCGTGATCACGTTGTCCGGGCGTTACGAACAGATCCTGAACTACGTGGTTTCGGTCGATGTGATCTTTTTTGCGCTCACTGCCGCCAGCGTTTTCGTTTTTCGCCGAAGGCAGGCAGCCCTTCGCGCGTTTTCAATCCCAGGGCATCCGTATACGACTCTGCTCTTTATCACCGCCTGCGCCGGAGTCGCTTTCAGTACGTTTTACCGCTATCCGCACAACAGTGCGGTCGGCGCGGGAATAATGCTAAGTGGAATTCCAGTGTATTTGTTCTGGAAGAGGATGCAGACAAGCTTGAACGCTCAATGAAAACAAAAGAATCGGCCTTCCTGCATTGGGCGAAGACGCGCCCGAAAGTGAAATACGATCTCGCTTTGAGCGGAATTCTAAATCTGCCAATCGCCGAGTTGCATTTTAATGCCAATGAGCTGGAGCTTCATGGCGACAACGCTTACGGATATCGCCAGCTGGTCGACGCGCTCGCGACCCATCGCCATGTCGCGCCAGAAACTGTGGTTACGATCGCCGGTGGCACGTCCATAGCGAACCATCTCGCAATGGCCGCGCTGATCGAACACGGCGACGAAGTGATGATTGAGCAGCCGACTTATGATCCCCTGCTCGCAGTTGCCGAATATCTCGGGGCAAGAATCAAACGCTTCCAGCGAAGATTTGAGGATCGGTTCGCGATCCACGTCGATGCATTGGCAGATCAGATCACGCCGCAGACACGCTTGATCGTGCTGACGAATTTGCACAACCCAAGCAGCGCGCTCGTCGACAACAAGACACTAAAAAAAATTGGTGTCCTTGCCGGCCAGATCGGCGCTCGCGTCCTCGTCGACGAAGTCTATTTAGAGGCGATAGTTGACCATCCACCGCCGTCAGCGATTTCGCTCGGATCCGAGTTTGTCGCTACCAGCAGTTTGACCAAAGGATACGGATTGAGCGGACTGCGCTGCGGTTGGATCCTGGCGGAGCCGGCGCTGGCAAACCAAATGCGGCGCCTGGACGATATTTTTGGCGCCAGCGCGCCAAACGTCATGGAACGACTTAGCGTGCGGGCGATCGCGCAACTTCCAAAAATTGCCGCCCGAGCAAAGTTGATATTGGAGACGAATCGAAAAACGCTGTCGGCGTTTTTCAACTCGCGCGACGATGTCGAAGTGGTTCCGACCAAGTTCGGAACGACTTCTTTCCCTCGCTTGCCGAAGGTCAATGTCGAGAACTTTTGCGCATTGCTGCTGGAAAAATATGACACCGCGGTCGTGCCGGGTCGTTTTTTCGAGTCGCCGCAACACATCAGAATTGGAATGTGCTGCGAGCCGGACAAATTCAGCGCCGGTGTCGAGCGACTCGGGCAAGCACTCGACGATTTACGGTAAAAAAACCGCGGGCTGAAGATCAACCCGCGGTTCCACTGAATTAATGTCGATTACGAGATTCCCAGCGTATCGAGTGTTGGCTCGTCCACCGTCGACGTAATCGCGAGTCCGTTATCAGCCTGGAAAGCCGCGATCGCCTGACGCGTCATCGGTCCAAGAACGCCGTCGATCGGCCCCGCATAGTAACCGTCTCGCTGTAATTGTGCCTGAACGTCAGACACAACCTGGTCCGGTGTCAGATTCGCGTAGCCGTAGATCGGTCCGTCGTACGGATAGTAGGCGTACGGGTCGTAACCCCAAGCCGGATACCAATATCCGGCATTCCAGTACCACCAACCGCCGCTGACAAAAATGATGCGACTGTAATGATGTGTCCACCAGTCGCGATCATGCCAACTCTGGTGATAATCGCGGAACGCAGCATACTGCCGTCCGCTAAACTGACTGCCTCGCCAGTTGTTGGTTACGACAACATTTCTGTTGCGGTTAACCGCGACGTTCGCTCTCTGATTGAATCTCACGTTCCGGGCTTGATTGACCGCAACGTTTCGTTCCCAATTAGCCCGCACATTTCGATCCCGGTTGACCGCAACGCTTTTTGCGGGTTTAACGTGAACGTTTCGGTCCCGATTAACCGCGACGTTACTTTCGACGCGGCCACGGTTTGTCACCCGAGCATTTTCATGTCGACCACGCGCAGTCGTAGTGTTGTGGTAACGAACATTCGCGTTTGCGTTAGTCCGCGGCCTCTCCGCATAGGTCCGTTGCCGGGATGGCGCGGTCGAAAGTTGTCGCTGCGTATTCGCCGGCCGCGCTACGCTCCGAACCGTTGTTTGATTGGGCGCGGTCGCTGTCTGAGCGCGCGCATTGCTGCGACGAACGCTTGGCGCCGTATTTTCGCTGTCCCCCCGGTGTCGATGCTGAGCAGACGCCGTGAATATGAATACAAATCCCAAGCAGATTGATGTGAATATATGTTTCATTGATCCCTAATTCCTCCATCAACGTTAGACCGACCGGGGAACGGCGATATTCAACATCGTTAAGTAATCGCCTGACTAAACGATGAGTAGGAGATTTCCGCAATTTTCAGGTGGCCAATCGTCCCACAATAAGGTCCTTAGCGCGTTTTAGTAACGCTCCGCCGAGCCGCAGATTGCCGGTAAGAAGTTCCGCGTGAAATCTTTTCACAATCCGGTAGCCCGGTAACATCGGCAGTATGCAAGGAACTGCGGCCGTGAACGAAGTGCGTCTTTGGGGAACACGCTTCGTTCACATTGCGGCGCTGTTCGCCGCGCTCGGCGGTCTTTTGTTCGGTTACGACACCGGGGTGATTTCCGGCGCACTGATTTTTATTGAGCGCGAATTCCACTTAACCACCGCCGCCGAAGAAATCGTAGTGAGCGGCGTTCTTTTCGGCGCAACAATCGGCGCAATCTTCGGTGGAGCAATGGCCGACCGCATCGGACGGCGAAGAGCCTTGCTCATAACCGCGTTGATCTTCGGCATCGGTGCGCTGGCCAGCGCGCTCGCACCATCGCCGGCCATTCTAATTTTGAGCCGCATCGTGCTCGGTGTCGCAATCGGGCTCTCCTCGACGACCGTTCCGGTTTATCTCTCCGAAGTTTCGCCGGCCCACGCCCGCGGCTGGATTGTCTCGCTTTTTCAACTCGCGGTCACGGCCGGAATCGTTTGCGCTTACCTGGTCGATTTCGCGTTCGCAGGAATCGGTGGTTGGCGCTGGATGCTCGGTCTCGCGGTTGCACCGGCTCTCATCTTCGGCACTGGAATGATCTTCCTCCCCGAAACTCCGCGCTGGTTGATCCGTAGCGGCCGCCACGAAATCGCGCGAGGCGTGTTGCTCCGAATCCGCGACAGTGCGGATGTCGATCTTGAGATCATCGAGATCCAGACAAGTCTGGCCGAGCAGACGCAACAAGGAACTTGGGCCGACTTGCTCCACCCGCATGTGCGACCGGCGTTGATCGTCGGCCTCGGACTAGCGGTGTTTCAACAAATCACCGGCATCAACACGGTCATTTACTACGCGCCAAAAATACTTCAGTTCGCCGGGTTCCCGTCCGCGTCGGGCGCTATTCTCGCTACCGCTGGCGTCGGCGTTGTGAACTTCACGATGACAATCGTCGCGATGCTCCTGGTCGACCGCGTGGGAAGGCGACCGTTGCTGTTGATCGGCATCGCGGGAATGATTGTCACTCTGGCAGTGCTTGCGTTCAGCTTTCACGCCAACACCCAATCGACTAATCTCGCCCGGACCGCAGTGATTTGTCTGATGGGCTACATCGCGTCGTTTGCGATCAGTCTCGGTCCCATTTTCTGGCTCCTCATCGCTGAAATTTATCCACTGCGAATTCGCGGATTGGCCGAA
>Ga0310916_10002953_pt1 | contig 10482 bp, 7 predicted proteins | sample GREbulkMGLF176_FD_203444 | JGI IMG/M metagenome (GOLD analysis project Ga0310916, IMG submission 203444) | Lab enrichment of tropical soil microbial communities from Luquillo Experimental Forest, Puerto Rico - GRE.bulkMG.LF176 | ecosystem: Environmental > Terrestrial > Soil > Tropical forest >... | reverse complement strand
CGAGAGGCGCTCGCGGACGAGGAAATGGTGCGCGTGCAGCGCGCAAACCTGATCGATCCCGGCGCACCCACCCCCTCGGTCGAGACATTATTGCACGCGTTCTTGCCGCACAAATACGTCGATCACACGCACTCGACGGCAGTCTTGAGCCTGACCGATCAGCCCGATGCGGCCGAGCGCTGCGCCGATCTCTACGGCAAGCGAATGGGGCTCGTGCCCTACATCATGCCGGGCTTCCAGCTCGCCAAGAAGGCGGCCGAAGTCTTCGAGAGCAATCCCGAGGTCGATGGGCTCGTGCTGCTGAAGCACGGCATCTTTACCTTCGGCGAGACCGCGCAAGAAGCCTATGAGCGGATGATCGCCGCGGTCTCGCTCGCCGAGGAGCGGCTTACACGCCGCCGCACACCGGTGTTCGCCGGCGCTCGCCTCCCCGGCGCGCTGGCCGGGGCGGCAGAGGTGGCGCCAATCCTGCGCGGCGTCTGCGCAATCGCCGACCCGAGCGGGTCGGGTGCCTTCAAGCGTTTCGTCCTCGAGTTCCGCTCGAACCCCGCGGTGCTCGCTTACGTCGACGGCGCCGAGCTTCCCCGCTACAGCCAAGCCGGGGTCGCCACCCCGGATCACACGATCCGCACCAAGAACTACCCGCTGATCGTGCCGGCACCCGAGCCGGAGAAGCTCGAATTGTTTAAAACGGCAGCACGCGAAGCCGTCAACACCTTCGTCGCCGAATATCGTGCGTATTTCGCCCGCCACAATGCGCGCCAGGAAGTACCGAAGCGCGAGCTCGACCCGATGCCGCGGGTTGTCCTGGTGCCAGGGGTCGGGTTATTCGGGCTCGGGCGTAATGCCCGCGACGCGCGGATTGCGGCCGACATTGCCGAGTCGACGATCGAGACCGTGACCGATGCCGAGGCCGTCGGCCGGTTTGAGTCGATCAGCGAAGCCGACCTCTTCGACATCGAATATTGGTCGCTCGAGCAGGCGAAGCTCGGTCAGGCCAGCGAGAAACCGCTCGCCGGGCAGATCGCGGTCGTCACCGGTGGTGCGGGAACGATTGGATTTGCCACGGCCCGTGCGATGAGCGGTGCCGGGGCCGAAGTGGCGTTGCTCGATATCCAAGGCGCGCAAGCCGCAGTTCAAAGACTTGGCGGGGCGACGCTCGCGATCGAATGCGACGTGACGGATCCGGCGGCGGTACGCGGGGCGTTCGATCGCATCGCCGAACATTTCGGCGGGGTCGACATCATTGTCTCCAATTCGGGTGCGGCTTGGCAAAGCCGAATTGGCGAGGTCGAGGACCAGGTGCTGCGTCAGAGCTTTGAGCTCAACTTCTTTGCGCATCAGACCGTCGCACGGAATGCGATCCGCATCATGCTTGCCCAGGGGACTGGCGGCTGCCTGCTCTTCAACGTATCCAAGCAGGCGGTGAACCCGGGACCGAATTTCGGCCCTTACGGGTTGCCGAAAGCGGCCACACTCGCTCTCGTGCGCCAGTACGCTCTCGACTATGGGGCGGACGGCATTCGCGCCAACGCGGTAAACGCTGACCGCATCAGGAGCGGCCTGCTGACGCCGGAACTGATCGCCGCCCGCGCCAGGGCGCGCGGCGTTACCGAGCAGGACTACATGGCGGGCAATCTTCTCGGGCGCGAAGTAACAGCAGAGGACGTTGCTCAGGCCTTTCTGCACCATGCAGTGGCGCTCAAGACCACCGCCGACGTGACCACGGTCGACGGCGGCAACATCGCCGCCGCCCTGCGGTAAGAGGCAGCGCTGGTTAAGATCCCCGGCCGGGGTAGCTGACCGTCATGCCGGCCCGCACATCCTGCTGGATTCCATACTGAGGGAAGGGGTAGCGCAGACCGTTCTTGGCGAGAGCCTCCATGCCGGCGATCGCCTTGCCGAGGTAATCGGGCGGCAATGCCATCAGCATCTCGTCGTCAAGCACGCCGCCATAGCGGCGCTCGGCGAAGCACGGTATCGACAGGCTCGGCTCCCGGGTCTTCAGCGCGCGCCCCCAGGAATCCGCGCACGCCGACTCACCGACGATGCTCCAGTCGAAGCGCTTGTAGCCCGACCATTGCAAACCGTTGATGAAGTAGATCATCGCCCCCGGGGTCGCGTAGAACAGCGCAATGTCCGGCGGGGCGAGCCGGCCACCGGCGAGCGGGGCCACGGCGAGCGCCTCGTAGCGCCCGTCGGGCACGCATTCCATGGCCGCCTGGTGGGCGGCCGCGTCTTCCGGGGTGCTGTACCAGACACCAACCATGTGCTCTCCCGAGCGCCATTTGCCGTCCTTCGCCAGACCAAGCCCGACGACCGCCCGGCATTGTGCGCCAACGAGATCCTCGCTCGTCAAACCGACTGTCCAGCCGAGACGAGCGGCTTGCGCCACGATCTGATCGAGGGTGTGCACCGCTTTTGGCCGCCGGATCCGCGGGATCGCCTCCATCTCCTCGCGGCGCTCAAACAGCTTCATGCCGAACGGGATCGACCGCAGCTTGAGCAGACGCTCCAGATCGGCGACGAGACGCGTCCAGTCGGTGTGCATGGCGGCATCTCTCGACGATGGTCTGGCAACCACATTAATCTCGGCCCGCTTAGTTGACGAGAGGGAGCAGTCCCGTGCGGTTTCTCGGCGTCCATCCCGGCCCGCTCCTCTATTCGAAAATATTCTTGCGGCTCGAGCCGCTCGGCCTCGAGCTCGTCGCGCAGGCTGCACGACGGGCCGGCCATGCGGTCCGGCTGATCGATCTGCAGGTCGAGAACCATCCGGCGTATTTCCGACTGCTCGACAGCTGGCGGCCGGACGTCGTCGCCTTTTCCTGCAACTATCTCGCCAATGTTCCGGACATCGTCGATCTCGCAAAGGCGACAAAGGCGCGGTTACCGGACACCTTTGTCTGCGTCGGCGGGCACAGCGCTTCGTTCATCGCGAGCACTCTCGTCGAGCATGGGGCAGGTGCGATCGATTGCGTACTGAAGGGTGAGGGCGAGGCGGCGATGCCGCTGCTGCTCGCCACGATCGAGGCCGGAGCGGGTGTCGGATCGGTTCCGGGTGCGGTTACCGCGTCCGGAGAAGGACCGCCGCCGGTCTTTGTCGATTCACTCGACGATCTGATGCCGGCGCGCGACCTGCTGGGCCATCGCCGGAAATATTTTCTCGGCTCGCTCGACCCCTGCGCCTCGATCGAGTTCTCGCGGGGCTGCCCGTGGGACTGCACCTTTTGCAGCGCCTGGACCTTTTATGGGCGCAGCTATCGCACCGTCAGCCCGCAGCGCGTCGTCGAGGACCTCCGGTCGATCCGCGAGCCCGGTGTCTTTATCGTCGACGACGTCGCCTTTGTGCAGGAAAGGCACGGGATGGAGATCGCCGAGGCGATCATCCGTGCCGGCATCCGCAAGCAATATTACCTCGAGACCCGCGGCGACGTGCTGCTGCGCAACAAGGATGTGTTCCGCGCGTGGAAAAAGCTCGGCCTCGAATACATGTTCATCGGCCTCGAGGCGATTGACGAAGAAGGCTTGCGCAAGCATCGCAAACGGGTTTCGCTCGGCCGCAATTTCGAGGCCCTCGAATTCGCCCGCTCGCTCGGCATCATGATCGCGATCAACCTGATCGCCGACCCGGACTGGGGCCACGAGCGCTTCCGCATCGTTCGCGAATGGGGGGTCGAGCTGCCCGAAGTGATCAACATCAGCGTCAACACGCCCTACCCCGGGACCGAAAGCTGGGCGACAGAAGGCGGCCGGGTCGCCAGCCGCGACTATCGGCTCTACGACATTCAGCACGCGGTGCTGCCGACGCGGCTGCCGCTCACTGAGTTCTACGACGAGCTGGTAACCACCCAGCGCGCCTTCTATCGCAAGCATCTTGGCTGGCAGCGGGTCATGGACACCGCAGGGGTCATCGCCAGGCACCTGATGCGGGGTCAGACCAACTTTGTCAGGAGCCTCTTTCTGCTCGACCGGGTCTATCGACCTGAATTGCTGCTCGCCGACCACGCAGTGCCGGTGGCGTATCAGATGCCCTTGCCGCGACCTGTCGCATCTGCACAAGCGATCGGCCGGGCGCTCTACATCCACCCGCCACGCGGTCGCAAAGGGCGCGCGATCGATAGCGCAACCGAGCGCTTCGTTGAAGAGACCCGGATGGGGATCACGCCCTGACGGATGGGTCGAATGTCAATCCGTGAAGCGGAGGTCGACGCCGGCTCTGCGGAGCTCGGCAAGATAGCCCTCGACCCGGCCGTATTCGGTGTCAAACTCCATCCGCACCGGGACCATCTGATTCCCGCCCGCCAAGCGGGCATACCAGATCTTGCCTTGTTTGTAGGTCCCTCCATTTGCGTCCTGATTGGCGGGGAAACCGACAACATCCTCACGGCTGATGTTACAGGCAAGCGTTGGACCGGCAAAGCGCTGGGGTCCCTCCGGTGACAATGTCTCCGCTTGGGCATCGGTGAAGCGTAGATTGTAGCGGCTCAGGCCGTCGAACACGGGAACGACCAACCCACAGCTGCCACGCTGAGCGAGCTGCCGCTCGAGGACAAAAAACGCTGTCAACTGATCAACGGTGCCGCGCATCTGATCCACAACAGCCGAGGTGTGCAGGACGGCCGAAGGCGGTGTCTGCTCGCTCGCTACCGTGCCGTCGGGATTGTAATCGATCCGGTAATGGCGATCAGCACCGTTGCGCCGCACATCGCCATGGTAGGCGTCGGGACGCGCCGCGTCATGGGTCAACCGCCCGCGCACTTCGGAGTGGCTCGTCAGGTCGATGAACACGCGGGCAATGCCGCGTGTGTCGATATCCGTAGCGATCGAATACCGGTCTCCTGAGGCAGCGACGCTCGTGCGGTTGGTCAACACATGGAAACCGGCAAAGCCGTAGACCTCGATCCGCAATTGGACGGGGTCCGCTTCTTGCGCCGGCGCCGCCAACGTCACGATTGCGCCTAGAAACGAGAGGGCAACCGCCGGAAGAATGGAAAGCCGAGAAACGACCATAGCTGGCTATTGTCTCATATTCTGTTCATCTCCGTCCACGTTGGGGTGTTTGTCGGGGTGGGGCTGCGTGTGCCGGGTTTCTTTCGACGCTGGCGAAGCTCGGGAGCGAAGCGCCGTGCTCATGCGTTTCAGAGGCGAGCGCCCGCTAAAGGTCTGCTAACTTTACCGCGCGCGTTGACGAGAGGAGGTTGCCATGCGGCTTCTCGGCGTTTTCCCCGGAGTGCTTCATTACTCAAAGATCTTTCTGCGGCTCGAGCCGATTGGCCTCGAGCTCGTCGCCCAGGCGGCAAGGCAGGCTGGACACCAGGTCCGTCTGATCGATCTACAGGTCGAGAACCCGCGCGCGTACTTCCGAATGCTCGAAAGCTGGCGGCCGGACGTTATCGCTTTCTCGTGCAACTATCTGCCGCACGTTCCCGAGATCGTCGATCTCGCCAAAGCTACGAAGATCCGTTTCCCGCAAATATTCATCTGCGTCGGGGGCCATAGCGCCTCTTTCACCGCCGCCTCGATCATCGAGCACGGCGCGGGCGCCATCGACTGCGTGCTGAAAGGAGAAGGCGAGGCAGGCATGCCGATGCTCTTGGCCGCGATCGAGGGCGGCCATGACCCGGTAACCGTGGCGGGAGCGGTGACGGCGGACGGAGAGGGACCGCCGCCCGGCTTCGTCCACTCTCTCGATGATTTGACACCGGCGCGCGATCTGCTGCGCCATCGCCGCAAATATTTTCTCGGCACGCTCGATCCCTGCGCCACGATCGAGTTTTCGCGCGGCTGTCCGTGGGATTGTTCCTTCTGCAGCGCCTGGACGTTTTACGGCCGAAGCTATCGGCTGATCAGCCCGGAGCGGGCGGTCGAAGATCTGCGATCGATCCGCGAGCCCGGGGTCTTCATCGTCGACGATGTCGCCTTTCTGCAAGAGCGGCACGCGATGGCGATCGGTGAGGCGATCGCCCGCTCGGGCATCAAGAAGCAGTATTACCTTGAAACCCGCGGCGATGTGCTGCTGCGGCACAAGGATGTCTTTCGTTTCTGGAAGAAGCTCGGCCTCGAATACATGTTTCTCGGGATCGAAGCGATCGATGAAGAAGCGCTGCAAAAATTCCGCAAGCGGGCGACGCTTGGCACCAATTTCGAGGCACTGGAATTCGCGCGCTCGTTCGGGATCTATGTTCTGATCAATTTGATCGCCGATCCCGAATGGGACCGTGAGCGCTTCCGCATCGTCCGCGAATGGGGCCTCGAGCTGCCCGAAGTGGTGAACATCAGCATCAACACGCCCTATCCAGGGACCGAGAGCTGGATCAGCGAGGGCGGACGCGTTGTAACCCGCGACTACCGGCTTTACGACATTCAGCACGCGGTCCTGCCGACCAAGCTCCCGCTCGCCGAGTTCTACGAGGAGCTGGTGACCACCCAGCATGCCTTCTATCGCAAGCATATGGGCTGGCGGCGGCTGATGAGAACGGCCGGGGTCGTCGCCGGCCAGCTGGCGCGCGGTCAAACCAACTTCCTCGGCAGTCTGTTCAACCTCGAACGCGTGTTTCGGCCCGAATATCTGCTCGCCGACCACGCAAGACCCGTCGACTATCAGGTTCCGCTGCCGGATGCTGATGGGACACGGCGCCAAGGCTCCCTATACATACACGCCCCACGAGGCCGCAGAGGACGTGCTATAGATGCAGCGACCGAGCGCTTTGTCGACGAGACGCGGATGAGCGCGACGTCTTAGGGCACAAAAAGATCATCATCGGTACCGTTGTTATTGCGATGTCCTTGAACCATAGTCCTGGTGTTGCGCCGTCACTTAGGGGGGTTCGAAGGGGGTTGTGCACATCGACCATGACCGCTCGCCGGGCCGAGCGATCGTCGCGTTCGCGGCGGAGCGCTCCGCTGCTCCTGTGAGGCAGGGCGCCCGGTGAATTTCGCGCTTGCCTGGCGGATCCTCACTCACGACAAAGGCCGCACGGCTCTGGCAGTGGCCGGCGTGTTCCTGGCAATCGTGCTGGTCTTTGTCCAGCTCGGCTTCTTTATCGCGGTGCCGCGCGGCGGCATGTTGCTTTACGATCGGACACGGTTCGATCTGCTCGTCGCGTCGACCGCCTATGAGTATCAGGTCCAGCCCGGAGAATTCCCTGTGAGCCAGTTGGATCGGGCGAAGACTGCGCCTGAGGTGGCACTGGCGGCCCCGCTCTATTTTGGCTCGGCCAAGTGGCGCAGCGGCGAGGATGGCAAGGCGCCCGATGTCTTTGTCATCGGTCTTAATCCGCAGGCTCAGATTTTCACGAGCGAGGACCTCAATCGCCAACTCGCAATCCTCGATCAAGCCGACACCGCGCTGGTGGATAGCGCGACCCGACCGATGTTCGGTCCGCTAACGGCTGGCCGAGTCGTCGAGATCGACGGCGACAAGCTCAAGATCGGCGACGATTACGTTCTCGGAACCGGCTTCATGGGACTCGGGGTCATTCTTATCAGCGCCAAGAATTTTGGCCGTCTTTTTCCCTTTCGAAATCTAGACCAGGTTAATCTGGGGCTGATCCAGCTGAAGCCGGGAGTGGATCCCGACCGCGCCGCGGCTTCATTGCGCAAGCTACTCGGCACCGATGTTCAGATCTTTACCCATCCCAAGCTCGAAGCTCACGAGACCGCCTACTGGACCACTCGAACCTCGGTAGGCCTGCTTTTCGGTTCCGGACTGATCGTCTCTTTCATTGTCGGGGTCATGGTTGTCTATCAGATTCTGGCCACACAAGTCAGCCGCCAGCTGCCGCAGTTTGCTACTTTGAAAGCGGTCGGCTATGGGGATACCTTTCTCAGCGGGACCGTTATCACGATGGCGCTGCTTATCGTTCTTGCCGGCTTTTTCCCGGCGCTGGCTGCTGCGCTGGGAATATATGCCGTGATCCGTGATGAAACCTTGCTTCCGGTAGAGATGTCGGGGGCGCGCATCGCCGCGGTGTTCGCGGCCACTCTCGCCATGGCGGCGGCCTCGGCTTTGCTCTCGATGGGCAGTCTGCGGCGCGCCGATCCCGCCGATCTATTTGGATGACCGCCACATCGAACTTTGGAGGCGAGCGCCGACCTGTCGGATTTGTTCCGCTCGCCTGGCGGAATTTGCTTGCGAACAAGCCGCGTCTGCTGCGATCAAGCGGTGGTATCGGCTTCGCCGTGCTGCTGATGCTAATGCAGCTCGGCTTCGAAAGGGCGTTTTTCAATGCCTCGCTCGAGGTCATTCGGCTGCTCGATGGCGATATCTTTCTCCAGCGTGCCAGCAAATACCGGTTCGCGACCAAAGACCCCTTTCCCCGCCGAGACCTGGAAGCTGCCCGTACCGTACCGGGAGTCGTAAACGCTTGGCCACTCTATGCCGATTGGCATCACGTATTTTGGCAAAACCCAACCAATGATAAGAACTTTCTGGTCCGAATTTTCGCCTTTGATCCCGATCAGCCAGTTTTGCCGCTGCCTAAGCTCGAGGGAAGTCCGAAGGACTTGAGCGATTTGGATACGGGTGTTGTTGACCGCCGTGCCCGCCGATTTCTGGGAATGGACCCGCAGCCCTCCGCAGCCGAGCTAAATGGAAGCAAGATCAAAATCATCGGGAGCTTTGCGCTCGGTCCCGACTTCGAGAACGATGGGACCGTGGTGATCGGCGATCGCACCTTCGCGAAGTTGCTGCCCAATTCGCGTGGCGGTCCTCCCGATATCGAACTCGGGGTGGTCAGGCTGACTCCGGGGAGCGACCCGACCACGGTGCAACAAGCAATCACCGCAGCCGTGCCTAGCGACATCGCCGTTCTTACCAAAGCGCAGCTGCTCGAATTAGAGCGTAAATTTCAGGCCGACGTGTCCTCCGCGGGGCCGATCTTCGTGATGGGAACTTTGGTCGGCTTCATCGTTGGATTGCTGATCTCGTACCAGATCATCTACACCGACGTCGCCGAGCAGCAGCCTCAATATGCGACGATGAAGGCGATGGGCTATCGCACGCGTTATCTGGTTCAAGTAGTGCTGGAGCAAGCGGTATTGAGCGCGCTCGCCGGTTGGGTTCCGGCTTCGCTCGTAGCGATTCTGCTTTTTCGAATTGTCGGGGAGGTGGCGTTGTTGCCATTGCATATGACCCTGGAATTGGCCCTTGTCAGCCTGTTGCTGACCGTAGGTATGTGCTTGATCTCTGCAATGCTGGCGGTCCGTCGGGTCATTTCGACAGATCCGGCCGAGGTGTTCTGATGAGTGCGCCGGCAATTGCCGATTCAGTTTCGCTGGATTCCTTGCAGCCGACGCTGCGGGTGGAGGCCCTCGATCATTTCTACGGAGAGGAAGACTCGCGCAACCAGGTGTTGTTCGACAACCGGATAGAGATCGGGCCGGGGCAGCTCGTCGTCATGACCGGGCCGTCGGGGGCCGGCAAGACGACGTTGCTCACCCTTGTCGGGGCGTTGCGCTCGGTGCAGCACGGCCGGATCGAGGTGCTCGGGCAAAGCTTGTCAACGCTCGGCCAGCGCGAGCTGGTCAGGATGCGGCGCAATGTCGGCTTTATCTTTCAAATGCACAATTTGTTCGACGCCCTGTCGGCTTACGAAAACGTCAAGATGGCGATGCAGCTCGGCGATCGTCCCGTGGCTGAGATGCGCGAGCGCGGTACTGCAATTCTCGACCGTCTCGGGCTCGGCAACCGGGTCGACTATAAGCCACGATCGTTATCGGGTGGCCAGCGCCAGCGCGTAGCCATCGCGCGAGCGCTCGTTAACCGTCCAAAACTGATTCTGGCCGATGAGCCCACCGCCGCGCTCGACAGGGAATCTGCGCATAAGGTCGTCGATCTCCTAAAGGAAACGACGATCGAACAAGGCTCGACGGTCATCATGGTCACTCACGATCACCGGATCATCGAGAAGGCCGATCGCCTCGTTCATATGGTCGACGGGAGAATCGCCTCCGATGTGGTTCTGCATGACTCTATGAGGATCTGCGAGTTCCTGAAGACCGTGGATGCATTCCAATACCTCACTCCGATAGAGCTGACCCACGTCGCCGAAAAGATGACCAAGCGTCGCTTCGTCAAGGGCGATGTCGTCATCCGTCAGGGTGAGGCCGGCGAAGAGTTCTTCCTGATCTCCGACGGCACGGTCGAGGTGATGCGTGAAGGCCATGATGTAGCGGCGTTGGGCGCCGGCGATTTCTTTGGCGAGGGAGCGTTGATCACCGGCGAGCCGCGCAACGCGACCGTGGTCGCCAACGACAATCTCGATACCTATGTGCTCGGCAAAGCGGACTTCGGCGCCGCGATCGAAGCGAGCAGAAGTTTTCGCGACCAGCTCTACCGGGCCTATTTCCTGCGTCACTGACCGCCTTTCAGAGCCCGACAAGACGGGCGCTTTCCTCCCATACAGCACGCGCCAGACTATCGTCGAGCGCTGTGGGGTCGGGCCCGGCCAGCGACTTGCCGATGACGTAGCCACGATGAAA
>Ga0310916_10002950_pt1 | contig 10488 bp, 11 predicted proteins | sample GREbulkMGLF176_FD_203444 | JGI IMG/M metagenome (GOLD analysis project Ga0310916, IMG submission 203444) | Lab enrichment of tropical soil microbial communities from Luquillo Experimental Forest, Puerto Rico - GRE.bulkMG.LF176 | ecosystem: Environmental > Terrestrial > Soil > Tropical forest >... | reverse complement strand
AGCTTGCCGATTCCGGCATTCTCCGTAACCTTGTGCCCAATCTATCGGCATTAACTTGAATCGGACCCCCTAAGTTCAGCCGTTTCGCGACAGAAACTAGACTAATGGGTCAAAACCTGGGCAGCACTACCTCACTGCGCTTCTTTCCCTGATCTGCATTCCTGTTTAGTGCCAACGCCGCGATTGCCAAAAACGCGTGGCCGTCGTCGTCGGTACCAGAACACGGCGAAGTAGAACGGGCTCATGCAGCTACCCCGGAGCCGCCTGTGACCACGCGCGAATCGCGCCGCTCGATCTATTGCGTCTTCATTTCCCCGAGATAGGCCTGCTGCACCATCGCATTGTCGCGTAGGCTCTGGGCCGAGCCCTGCAGCACCACCTCGCCGGTCTGGAGGACATAGCCGTAATCGGCAATCGAGAGAGCCATATTGGCGTTCTGCTCCACCATGAAGATCGAGGTGCCCTGTTTGTTGATCGCCTCGATAATGTCGAACACCTGCTCGACGAAGGCCGGCGAGAGGCCCATTGAGGGCTCGTCCATGCACAGGAGCTTCGGCCGTGCCATCAGGGCGCGCCCCATGGCCACCATCTGCTGCTCGCCGCCCGACAAGGTTCCAGCCGTTTGCTTGAGCCGTTCCTTGATGCGCGGGAAGAGCGAAAAGACCCGTTCCATGTCGGCTTCGATGTCGATCGTATCCGACCGCGTGAAGGCGCCCATCTCCAGGTTCTCGAGCACCGTCATGCGGGGAAACAGGCGACGCGACTCGGGCACCGGCGCTATCCCACGCTTGACGCGCTCGGCGGTTGGCAGGTCGTTGATCGTCGAGCCGCCATAGATGACGAGGCCGCTCTTGGGTTTCACGATGCCGAGGATGGTCTTCATCGTAGTGGACTTGCCCGAGGCATTGCCTCCGAGCAGGCACACGATCTCGCCGTCGCCTACCCGGTAGTTCACGCCCTTGAGGACGTGAAGCTCGCCGTAATAGGTATTGACGTCATTGAACTCAAGAAGCGGCGGCCGCCTTTGCGACTGCGTCTGTTGAGCGTCCGAGATAGGCACGCAGCACTTCCCTGTTTGAGTGAACTTCCTTGGGCGTGCCCTCGGCGATCTTCTCGCCGTGATCGAGCACGACGACCTTGTCGGCGATCTCGTTCACCACGGCAAGCTTGTGCTCGATCATGAGGACCGTGACGCCGCGGTCGCGCAGATGCCGAATCTGGTCGGTCAGCTCGAGCGTCTCGGTCGGGTTCATGCCCGCGGTCGGCTCGTCGAGCAGCAGCAGCAAGGGTTCGGAGACGAGCGCGCGCGCGATCTCGAGCCGGCGCCGATTGGCGTAGGAAAGCGTCCTCGCGAGATGCTGGATGCGCGGCATCAAGCGATTGCCGAAGATCTTCAAGACCTCGACGACGCGCCCGCGCACCGCCTCCTCCTCGCGCAACACCCTGGGCGTCCGCAACACCGCGCCAATAGCGCCCGTCGAGGTGCGCGAATGCGTCCCGACCAGCACGTTCTCCATCAGCGACATGTTGGCGAAGAGCCGCAGATTCTGGAAGGTGCGGGCGATGCCGCGCTCGACGATCACATGCGGCGAGAGGCCGGTCACATCCTCGCCAGCAAGCCGCACCTTGCCGCCATCGGGCTGGGTGAGGCCGGTGATCAGGTTGAAGAAGGTGGTCTTGCCGGAGCCGTTCGGCCCGATAATGCCCACGATCGAGCCCGGCATGACGTCGAGGTCGATCTCCCTCGCCGCTTGAATGCCGCCGAAGGATTTCCTAAGACCCCGAATCTCGAGGAGCGGCTTCGTCGGGTCGATCGTCTTGCGATGCAGCGGCGCGAGCGCGCTCTTGACGCCGCCGCGCGTCGGTACCGCTGTCTGCTGGGCATGCGTCAGCGCGGTTACCGCGGCCCGCTCGGGGATGAGGCCTTCCCTTCGGAATCGCATCATCAAGACGAGGATTATGCCGAAGATCAGTTCGATCGACTGCACGAGATCGAGTTTCTGGAAGAAGCCGATGCCTGTGAAATTGCCAAAGGCCTGGATCCATTGTGTCAGGTCCTGCAGGAACCAGGATTGCAGGAGTTGCAGGATTAAGGCGCCGAGCACGACGCCAGCGACGCTGCCCGTGCCGCCGAGCACGATCATGACGAGCAGCATGACCGAAACCGGGAAGGTGAACATCTCGGGCGAGGCGGTCTGCAGCTTCGCGACATAGAAGGTCCCGGTGGCGCCCGCGAAGCCTGCCCCGATAGCGAAGGCCAGAAGCTTTAGCTTGACGCGATTGACTCCCATCGCCTCGGCCGCGATCTCGTCCTCGCGGATGGCGAGCCAGGCTCGCCCGATGCGCGAATCCTTGAGGCGCAGGCTAACGAAGATGAGCAAGGCCGCGAGAGCGAGGCCGAGATAGAAGAAGGGGGTCGACTTGACGCCGAAGGCGTAGCCGAAGAACGAGGGCGACGCCACGCCGTTGAGCCCCATGGCGCCATTCGTCAGATAAGGCGTGTTGCGCGCCACGATAGGCACGATCTCACCGAAGCCCAAGGTCACGATGGCGAGGTAGTCGCCCTTCAGGCGCAAGGTCGGCGCGCCGAACAGCACCCCGAAGAAAGCGGTGATGACCGCCGAGACCGGCAGCATCAGCCAGAACGACACCGTGAAATGCACCGTGTCGGGTCCGCTCGCCGGATGCACATGCTGCACGAGACCGAGCCATTGGAACGGTTCCCAGAAGCCCCACCATTCGGGTTGCACCTGATAGGAGGAGAAAACGCCATAGGTATAGGCGCCGATGGCGAAAAAGGCGGCATAGCCGAGGTCGAGAAGCCCCGCGAAACCCACAACGATATTGAGGCCAAGCGCCAGGATCGCGAAGGCGAGTGCGTTCGCTGCCGCGTCGATATCACCCTCATTGCCGTCGATCAGGGGAAAGAGGATGCCAAGCACGAGCAGCACGACGATGAAGGCGCGCCGCCCGGCTGTGCCTTGCAGCCGTTCCCTGATGGTCGGCTTGATCCGGTTCGAGACTTCGTGCTCCGGAGCCACGAGTCGCGATGGTTCGGGTGGAATTGCCTCCATTTCCGTTTCTCAAGATTTCGTCGGCGCCGCTCGGCCGAGCAGGCCCGTCGGTCGGAAGACCAGCACCATCACCAGTATCGAGAAGATGATCACGTCGGTCCAGCGCACTTGGAGATACTGGCCTCCGAGTGACTCGATGAGCCCGATCAGCAAGCCGCCCAACATAGCGCCCGGAAGGTTGCCGATGCCGCCGAGCACCGCCGCGGTAAAGGCTCGAAGGCCTGCGGTATAGCCGATAATGAAGCTCGTATAATTATAGTAGAGCCCGAAGATGAATCCGGCTGCGCCAGCAAGCGCCGAGCCGAGGAAGAAGGTGATGAGCACGATCCGGTCGACATCGACCCCCATCATGCGGGCCGCTTCCTGGTCCTGGGCAGTCGCCTGCATCGCCTTGCCAATCTTGGTGCGGCGCACGAAATAGTGGAGCGCGAACATGAGCAGGATCGAGACGGACCAGAGCAGCACCTCGCGCAAGCGCAGCACCGCTTCGCCGATCTCCCAGCGCAAGGGCGGCATAGGGTTCGCGTAGTTCTTGCTCTCGGCGCCCACGCCGAGCAAGACGAGATTGAACAGAATATAGGAGATGCCAATGGTGGTGATCATCGGGGCCGTGCCAGAGGCGCCGCGCAGCGCCCTCAACCCGTAACGCTCGATGAAGACGCCGATCGCGCCCGTGCACAGCATCGTACCGACGAGCACGAGCAGCAAAACGCCGACGAGGGGCAGGCCGTAGAGGACCTCGGCCTGCCCAACAAAGCCCAGGGCCTGCATCATCCACAAGGCGATGAACGAGCCCACCATGAAGACGTTGAAATGGGCAAAGTTAATCAGCTCGATGATGCCGTAGACCATAGTGAACCCGAGCGCGAGCAGCGAATACATCGCGCCTAGGCTCACCCCGTTGATGATCTGCTGAAGCAGGATATCCCAAGAGCTCACGCTAGGACTCCCGTTTCAATGTCGTTCGACAGCATTCACGACTGCGGCGCCGTTCCGATATAGATGTTCTGATGCGTATAGTCGTCGGCCGGGTATTTGGCGTCCCTCTTGTACTGGAAGACGCTGACGGTGTGATCTTTGATGTCGCCGTTCTCGTCGAAGGAAATCTCGCCCTGCAAGGTCTTGAGATTGGTGGTCTGCATGGCGTCGCGCACGCTCGTGCGGGTCACCGGCTTGCCGCTCTCGGCCACGCGCTTGATCGCATCGAGCACCACCAGCGCCGCGTCATAGGCCGTGATCGAATAGTCGGTCGGCTGTGTCTTGTATTTTTCGGTGAAGGTCTTGACGAACGCCACAGCTGCCGGATCTTCGGTCAGATGAGGCCCCGCATTCGTGGAATACCAGCCCTCGACCGCCGGGAAGCCGACGCCCGTGAAGAAGCTGCCGCCCTGGATGCCGTCGCCACCGCCCTTGGGCATCTTGGGAATGACATCATAGGCCTGCTTGGCGAGCTTGACGCCGGCTTGAGCGACTCCGCCATAATAGAGCGCATCGGGATTTAGGCCTTTGATCTTGGTCAGGATGGTCGTGTAGTCGGCTTCCTTCGGGTTGAGCTGGTCGCGGCCGAGGATCTTGATGCCGTTTGCCTCCGCCCGCTTCTGGAAGGCATCGGCGAGGCCGACGCCGTAGGCCCCCGAATCGTCGAGAACATAGACCGATTTCACCTTGAGGGTCTGCGTATAGAAATTCGCCATATTCGGGCCTTGGAAGGCGTCGGTAGTCACAGTGCGGAAGTAGATCGCCCGCCCCTTAGGCTTGAACTGCGCCGCCATCGCCGGGTTGGTGATGTCGGGGTTGGTGGAGGACGGCGTGATCGTGGCGAGGTCGGCCTCGCTCAGGATCGGAGTCATGGCCTTGCCCTCTCCGCTCATTTCCGGGCCGAGATTGGCGACGATCATCGGATCTGAGATCAGCTTCTTGGTGTTCGTCGCGGCTTGCGCTGGATCATATTGGCCGGCGGTCGCCGTCCCGCTGTCATAGGTCACGACCTCGACCTTGTATCCGGCGACGCCACCCTTTGCATTGGCCTCGTCGATGGCGATCTGGAATCCGTGCTGGATCTTGCCAGCATCGTCCGCGTCGGCGCCCGTCAGCGGCAAGGTAATGCCCAGCTTGACCGCCTTTTGTTGAGCCAGCGCGGCGACGATGCCGCCCGCTCCCACCAGCGCTACAGCCCCGGCGAAAGCGACGAGATTGAAGGCACGGCGCGTATGCTTAGTTCGCTTCATGGTCTTCCCTCCGTTGATGTCCTAACCCCTGTACCACCTCGCGGCCGTTGCGTGGCGCCCACGGTTTTTCTCAAGGCAAGCAGCGTGCCAAAGATCTGGAATGACTGGCGTGAGGAGCCAGCCAACGCCGACGGCTAGCTGATCTATCAGAGCCGCCGCGGACCAGGATCTGTTCGCTTCATATTGCCTCGGCGTCGAAACAACAAATCGGCAAAGACCCTCCCATTCTAATTGAAACATCAGAGTTGACCTACCGGCGAACGAAACTTGGAATACTCAACGTCTCGGCTATCAGGCTATTTGACGACGCGACGGTTTGCATTCGAAGGACGTCCGTAGTGTGCAAGCCGTAGCCGGCGCAAAATTGGCGACGGAACACGGGAAAAGTAATGGAACAGCATGCATAGCCCAGATCAAACGGGGTGTGCCAGCGGGAAATGCTCGAAACCCAGGTGAACCGTCGGATCGTATCAAGATTTGCATGAAGCTGGAGCCGTCATGCGGGGCGACGGACCGTTGCGGTTACTGAGGATCATCATCGGTTCTAGTCTTACTGAGTCAGAATGTCGCGGCGTTTGCCGAGAAGAATCATATATTTGAAAAGACTCACTTTTCAGCATGCGGAGAGGCTGAGATGGGTCTGGCAAAATCTGCGGACGTGGCGTCGAGGTTTTCGGCGTTTATTGATGGTTTGATGAGCGTGATCGGGCACGCGGCCCGAGCCAAACCGCTTCGCGATTACTGCACCGGTCTGATGATGCCTTGCGATCGCAAGAGCGTTGAGCCGATGGCGGCGATAACGGCTCCTGATCGGACGGCAGCACAACATCAGTCGTTGTTGCATTTTGTCAGTCAGGGCGACTGGTCGGACCAGCAAGTTTTGGCCAAGGTCCGGGATATGGTGCTGCCGGACATCGAACGCCATGGGCCGATCGAAGCTTGGATCATCGATGATACGGGCTTTCCCAAAAAGGGGCGGCATTCGGTCGGGGTTGCACGGCAATATTGCGGCCAGTTGGGCAAACAAGACAATTGTCAGGTCGCCGTGACCCTTTCGCTCGCAAATCATCATGCGAGCTTGCCGGTGGCTTATCGTCTCTATCTGCCAAAGGAGTGGGTGACGGATCGTATACGTCGACGGAAAGCCGGCGTACCCAAGGAGATCACCTTCAAGACCAAGCCGGCAATTGCACTTGATCATTCGCGCTGGGCCTGTGCGGCGGGCCTGCCGCGCGGCGTGGTACTGATGGACGCCGGCTATGGCACCGACACCGCTCTGCGCGAGAATATCACCGCACTTGGCCTGAGCTATGTGGCCGGCATCCAGCCACAAACGTCGGTATGGGCGCTTGGAACTGGGCCGCGACCGCCGAAGAAGTGGTCGGGGAACGGGCGACCTCCAAAGTTGCTGCAGCGTGATAGCGAGTATCGACCGATTTCGGCCAAGAAGCTTTGCGATCCGCCTGCCATCGCATGCTTGGCACAAGATCACGTGGCGTGAGGGTACGGCAGAACGGTTGTCCTCGCGCTTTGCCCGTGTGCGCGTCCGTCCAGCACATCGTGATTACTGGCTCGCCGAAAGCCGGCCGGAGGAATGGCTGCTGATCGAGTGGCCGGCGGGCGAGGAGGCGCCGACCAAATATTGGTTGTCAACGCTTCCGGCGAATATTGGCTTCCGTCAGCTCGTCGATATTGCCAAGCTGCGCTGGCGCATTGAGCGCGACTACCACGAACTCAAACAGGAAGTTGGCCTTGGTCACTTCGAGGGGCGAAGCTGGCGTGGCTTCCACCATCACGCAACACTGTGCATTGCCGCCTACGGATTTCTGGTCTCTGAGCGATTCCCCCCTCAGAAACAACCTCCACCAAGCTCTTCGAGGAAGTTGCAATTTCCGAGACTTATAGGCCGAGGGGATCCGCCATTGCGGCCTGAACGACACGTTCCAAATTCGATTGCCTCCATTCGGAGAAGAAGAACGCGGCTCTCGTGTCCACACTATCTCGATGCCCTTGTTGCACAGGCCGATCGCAAGTCGAAGTAGGTATCAAAATCTATGACGCAGTAAGACTAGTTCCCTTGGGTGGGCGAAGGATCCTGATGAGCAATATTGATCAGTTTTCAAACTGAAATTGGGCTCTAATAGAAACAATTCTGACGTGGTCAGGCTGTTCGGAATCGCGGTTCCATCAAATCATAAGTTACCGTTGGTCGGTTGTCCCGCACGAGTACTATTTTTGCGAAAGAGATCTAATGGCGAACGACGCTGTTAAAGCAGCCATCACTCACGATCCCATCCTTGTCGACCTTGCGTTGCAGGGCGGTGGCTCGCATGGAGCATTTACGTGGGGCGTGCTCGATCGTCTGCTCGAGGAGCCGTGGCTTGGAATCGATGGCATTTCCGGAACGTCGGCGGGGGCGATGAATGCTGCGGTGCTCGTCGATGGTCATGCCAAAGGCGGGGCCGCGGGTGGCCCGGACAGCTCTGGAGAATTTCTGGCGCCGCGTCTCCGAGGCGGCTCGCTTCAGTCCTTTGCGACGCGGCCCCCTCGATGTGATTCTCGGCCGCTGGACGCTGGACTCTTCGCCCATCTCCGTCGCCATGGATCTCATGTCTCGTGTGGTGTCGCCCTATGACTTGAACCCGATGGGCAAAAATCCACTGCGTGCAATTCTGGCCGAAACAATCAATTTCGAGCGGCTGGCGCAAGCACCGACAAAACTCTTCATCACCGCAACCAATGTCCGGACCGGCCGCGGTCACGTGTTCAAGATTAACGCTGTCACGCCGGACGTTCTGCTCGCCTCCGCCTGTCTGCCCACCATGTTTCAGGCCCTAGAGATTGACGGCGAGCCCTACTGGGACGGGGGCTGTTCTGGCAATCCCACGATCACGCCTCTCGTTCAAGAGTGCAAGTCACAGGATACTATTCTCGTTCAGATCAATCCGGTTGAACGCGAGAGTTCGCCGCGCTCCGCCTCAGAGATTCTCAACCGACTGAAATGAAGTATCCTTCAACGCCGTTCTGCTGAAGGAACTGCGCATGATCGCCTTGCTTCGGCAAGTCGCCGATCCGGGCAACAGCGAGGGCGCGCAATGGGCCGGCATGCGCATTCACCGCGTTGCGAGCGAGACGTTGACAGAGCTCGGCGCTTCCTCCAAGCTCAACGCGGAATGGGAATTCTTCTCCTTGCTGCGCGATGAGGGGCGAAGATCGGCGCAAGTCTTTTTGGAGCGCCATGCATCGGGTCTTGGACGCCGTTCCACTTTGGATCTTGATGTGTTGTTGAAAGAGATCTGATGAATGGCCGCTCGGGGTGCTTGGTACCCGCGGTGGTTCGGTGATCGTCGTCACTCATGTAGACCTCGAAATTGGTGGCTGCATTTGTCCAGCATTGAGTTGAAACGAGCGCGTTACCGATCCGCAAAGCAGGGTTGCCCGGCCGTGCGGACGCGGTGATCGAATATCCCTTTGCTTCGGTGCATGAGCTGGCCCTTAGCGGACGGGGAAGCCAAACACGCAAACGGTGCGCTGTGGTGAAAGTTGGAGATCGCCGCAATTCGCGGCTCGATTGAACGCGGCGATCGCGGATAAGTACGTTGCAGCCAAAATAGCCGAGAAACATTCGAACGCGAGCATGGCGTAAAGGATTAGACAATGGAACGCAAAATGATGGAACGTCGGACGGTTCTCAAGGGAAGCGCAGCCGCTGTCGGTGTGTTGGGGAGCGGCGCATCCGCTTCGGTGGTGGCGGGCGTAAGGCAGGCATCTGCCGATACGCCGCCATCGTCAGTTCCGGATCAGATTCTAACGGCGTTCCAACGTTTCCGTGAAACCATTCCAGCAAACTTCGATCACGAGTACGTCGAGAAGGTCGTCAGACCGTTTTTCCTGACGAGCTTTTACGAAGGCGAGCGTCCAATGCTACCGGTGATCGACGTCACCTTTAGCAAGGAAAAGCACTGCCTTTCGACCTATGGGGACTCATTACCCGGGATTGGCGACCGACCCCTGAAGACGGCGTTACGGTCTTTTTGCATGTCTTGAGAAACGTGGCCCCAATAATCTCCGTAAGAGAATTTACTTCTCCGGGGTGACGCCCGACCTTTACAAGCCAATGTATAGCGCGAAGGTCGTCGCTTTCTTCGACAAACTCATGGACCAGAAATTCGCCAATAAGCCGTTCATGCGGCATTACCTCGATTATTATTTCGACCTCTATTGGGATCTTCACCTTCGAGTGACGGGAGGGGCTATTCCCTTCGAGGTACGGCAGATTGGTGAAGCATTCAACACGGTTCTTGCATACAGGAATCCTTTGCTGCCCATCACGTACGATAACTACATGATCGTTCGTGAACGCCTCGACTTCCTGAAATCGTGGATCGATGATCGACTCACCGATATTGAAAGTGGTAAAACCAAGAATCCCGAAAAGACGATAGCTTGGTATTGGTTGAAGAACGCCGGCGACGGCCGTCACTTTGCGAAGAAGGACATCGTGTTCGAGTGTTTCCACAATTTCGTGGCGCTCAGCCAATGGGGCAACTCGATCTTCGGGATTATGTCGCGCTTATCCGAAGATGGCGGCGATCCGGCTGTGCGCGCGTCGTTTCAGAAGACTATGAGCGGAAATTTCGATAACGCTAACAGTGCCCCCTTCTCGCCACTGGAATTGTTCGTCATGGAATTATTCCGCGTTATATCGCCAAACGGCGGGAGCATCTCTGCCACCCAGGATGCTAGAGCAGATTCCCGTCGATTTCACGCATAACCTGTATGGCTGAAATAATTTGACGTTTCGCGCGCGGTCAGAGTGCGCGCGAACCGGCCGATCCGGCGGCGCAAACGAGGAATTGTCCGTTCGGCTGCCTTGCGCAGGTCGGCCTTGAGCTTGCTGAAAGACATCTCGATCGGGTTCAGGTCGGGCGAATATTTGGGCAGATAGCGAAGCGTTGCGCCTCGCGCCTCGATGGCCTCGCGAACACCGGCCGCCTTGTGCGCCGGCAGGTTGTCGATCATGACGATATCCTTGCGCTTGAGCGTCGGAGCAAGACACTGTTCGACATAGGCCAGGGAACTTCTTTCCGGTCATTGAGCCGTCGATTGTCTGCGGCGCTGTCATGCCATGCCGGCGCAGCGCGGCCACGAAGGTGATCGTCTTCCAGTGGCCCTGCGGCACATGG
>Ga0310916_10002942_pt1 | contig 10497 bp, 14 predicted proteins | sample GREbulkMGLF176_FD_203444 | JGI IMG/M metagenome (GOLD analysis project Ga0310916, IMG submission 203444) | Lab enrichment of tropical soil microbial communities from Luquillo Experimental Forest, Puerto Rico - GRE.bulkMG.LF176 | ecosystem: Environmental > Terrestrial > Soil > Tropical forest >... | reverse complement strand
CTTGTTGTCAAAGACTAAGATAGTCTCTAATCTCATAGATACCGAGTTACAAGAGCAAATTAGACAAACTGAGGTTTATTCGTTCTTGCCATTATTTTATCCTCCTATCGATTTCAGTTTCATTGCATCTCGTTTTGAACGCGTGGAGAAGCACGAACCATTGTGGTTGTCGGTCTCGATATTTGATTCCTACCTGGAGCGTGTGTATAGTTCCAAACATCTGCCGCAAACAAAAGCTTCTGAACCCGATAGCATCAGAGACGGCGCTCGAACGCTTCGCGGAACGCGGGCCTGGTCTCAATCCCTTCCGCCTTGGCGTTGATATTGGAAAAGCCGACCTTGAGGTCCTTCGCCCAGAACGGCACGAGCCCCCACCGCACCACGTCCAGGCTGCGCTCTCCGGCCTTCGGATCGTATCGGACCACCGGGAGGGAGTCGGTCGGCGCCACATTCCAGCTCGGCGGGAAGTTGGGAGTCGGCCGATGCGGCGGGATCGAGAACACAAGCTTGATCTCGCTGACATCGGAGGAAAGACGGACGCGGCCACACATGTTCCGACAATAGCCTGGCCCGGACGCGAACCCAAGATGCTGGACAGCGCGAGCCGGGCCGTGCGATCGTAATAGAACGAAAAGGGAACGCAAAATGCCAGGCAACCCGCGCAAAATGATCACCATGGCCGAGAGGCGCTATCCGGTTCGCATCAGGATCGGCGTTTCGCCCGGTGGTTTCGGTCAGCGCTATACGGAAATGACAACGCAAACTTTCCGTCCCGCGCGCGCTCCATAGGAGATGAGCAGTCAAGAAGAAGGGGAGCACAATAGATCTCTCCTTTTGGCGCGCTCTGGAGCGCCTGTTCGACGCCGGCGGAGCCGATGGTTTGTGGACTCTCTGCTGGAGAGAGATGGATTCGAACTTCCGGTTCCGCGTGCGATGCAAGCACGGCTTGAGGCGAAAATCACCGGCTTCGGCTGCGTTTCGCCGTCGATTATCTGCGGCTGCCGTCGGTGGCCATCAGCTAAGGCGCGAAGCGAAATTTCGGAACCGAACCCTTATCGCGCGCGGAACCGGAAGTTCGAATCCATCTCCCTCCACCGAAGAGTCTGCGCCTGTGCAACAAGCGCCCGCAGCATCTCGGGCGCCAGTGCCGGAAGGCGTCCACACCACAGGGCCAACCGATCGGCGGCTGTCGACGGCGCCGGTGGCACTTCACTGGCTGCCTTCAACCCGTCGGGTGTGGGCGCCACCAAACCGTTTGCCTCGACAACATAACCGGCCGCCCGCAGATCCTTGCGCCCGGAATTGAAGTGGCCACCGCTCGGTTTGAGACCGGCGAGCGTCGCCGCTTTTCCCCATGTGAAGCGTGCCGGTGCATGCTGGGCAAGCGCAGCCAGTAGCTTGCGCGCGGCCGGGTGAATGCCATCACCCGCTGCCGTAGGCGAATTGGAGGCGCCAATCCGCGAAGGCCGCAATGATTTGGCACCTGGAATTTTCCGCTGAGCCACGGCGATTTCAGAGGCGTCGACGGGACTGCGAACGGCACCTGCAGCGAGTTCCGTGATTTTTGCAAGCCGCGAATGGAGCTCCCGGTTGTTCTCTTCGAGGGACTGCAATCCGCGCCCTTGCCGCAGCAAGGTCCTGCTCGAGCTGAGGCTTCGCATCAGATATTGATCGGCCAACTCGGAAACCGCGATTGGTACCTAAGTGTTTTACGAGGCTCGATAGGGGATAACGGAGTGTCGGATGACCGACTGCGGGTCGGGATGGAATGGCTTCAGCAGGTTGCTGACAAATTCATCGGCTGTATCCGCTGCGGCAGGCCCGATGACAATCTCGGCTATGCTGTCCTTGCTTTGAATAGGCATGTCGCTCTTGACGAAAGGAACGATTTCACTGCCTCGGGCACGGGTCGAAACATGCGGTTTAAGGTTTTTGTCTTGCCCTAAGATGATAAGCCGCACCTCTTGTTCGTGCCGATACCCTTCATGTTTGGTGGTGAGGCTGGTGAAAATCATCTGTGACGCAATCAGGGCCTTTGCCATCTCGTCTAAGAACGGCATGCCAACGTTGATATCCTGCATTAGGTCGCCAGCCCGAACGACGGTTTCGCCGACGATCTCGATCGCCTTGGTGATTCCAGGCATATGATACTGGCGGCCCGCTTGTTCACCATATACGACCGGCGCGACAAAGACGTTTTCGTGAGGCTGCCTATTGGGCTTGTCCTCGACGGCAAACATGCGTGGAGCCAGGCCTAGAGCAAAACCACGGTCATTGTCTCCATACGCTCGCCATTGCCCTAGATCGTCTCCGTCTTTGCTGAAGCTGGCAATAAAAAACTCGAATGCACTGCGCATATTCTCGTGCGTGAAAAGATCAGTGACCATATTACAGAAAATCTTAATTCTGCCGTCGGAACGGGCTCCGATCTCCGTCAGCAAGTCTAAAGCGACCGACATGCCGAATGTGAGTTCACTGGGGTCATTCAGGTGCGTGTAGCTCGTAAACCAGATTTGTTGATTGTTGATGATGCCCTCCAGCCCGGCGGCATTTGTGTAGTGGTAAAGCGGTGCCGTGATCGTGTTGTGCGCAATCAGACGCCAATAGATATGCGTTCGACCAGTCGTTGAACGCCTCCACTGCTTTGCTGAGAATCGGGGGTAGGGGCTTCCATTTGCTCCGATCAACCATCAGGCTAACCTCGAAATCGTGCGCGGCTGACGTTGTAGCTGTGCGCCAATTCCTGCAACGTCGCTCCCAGCACACGCGGCCTGATAGCCTCTTTCTTCTGTGCCGGTGTGAGGGAAGGGGGTCGGCCCATATGCCTTCCTTCGAGTTGGCTTGGGGAAGCCGACAGCAAATGGAACGGCTCGGTGACCACCACGGCGGTGATCTTTGCACCGATCTCCTTGGCGAAAAGAACGCCTTGCTCGACGGCCTCGGCGGGGAAGTCTGATCCATCGGTCTGGATCAAAATATTACTGAACATATGGGTCTCACTCCCGCCTCTTCTTCTTTCTGACGGCTCGTAGGTAGCTGGTCGCGTCCCGTCCTCGGCCCGCCAGAACGTTTGGCGGTTAGGTCGGCCTCTGCGTTGGCAAATGCGCCAGATCATGCGTGAAAGCAACCCAGCCGTGCTTCGATTCCTCCCAGACCGATACCGTAGGTGGTGTGAAGTTGGGGTCATGAAAAGCACCGACTGCAACACCGATGTGGTCCGGCCTCAAGTCGGCCTCCCAGAACACCGTCGTTCCGCATGTTGGGCAAAAATGCATCCTGACCTTTCGCCCCTCTTGCCCGTCGCGGACATAGATTTTGGATGGCCCTTCGGCGCGAACATTTTCCCGCTTGAAAAGCGCACTCAGGCTGAACACCGAGCCCGTCCGCCGTTGACACTCGCCACAATGGCAGACGCCTACGACGTCGGGATCGGCTGATGCTTCGACACGCAAAGCACCGCAAGAACAATGCGCGGTTTTCGTCATAGTACCCTCCATCATCAGGTTAGGTCAGACCACTCAGAGCGATCCCGTTACTCCCGATCGTGCTTCTGGCTCCGGTCAGCTTGGCACAGTTGCCCAAATCTCTCAGCGGGGGACTTCGCGGCACGCCGAGCCGCTGCGGCGGTGGCCTCACTAAACAGGTGGCGGGGAACGTTGAAAATGCCAAAGCGTCGTCGCCCCTCGGAGAGCGTCTCAAAATCCGCCTCGATGAATTTCGACGGTCTCCTCGCTGGAGTGAATCTCGACTCGAATGGCGTCGTCGCCAAAGTCCACCTCGTGGCGTCTTCCGCTTTTTCCTCGAATGATGGCGTAGGGCATTGCGGCCTCTTTGTGAGAGAATCGCTGTGATGAGTGCTTGTTCAGTCATTGAAAGCTTACTCGAAGATAGGCACCAGGAACGTCCGCTCATAGCTTGAAAAGCACTTTGACTCGTTGAATCTAGCCGTTGCCGCCTTACAGGCTTCGTCGTTAGCAACAGCAAGACGATAATGTTCGTATGCATCTATACTCGGAAAACTAAACAAGGCAACGGCGACGTTCACTGGACCCTCAGTCCCCAGACCGGGAAAACTGAAGGCCGCGCTTGGCAAATTGTCCTCGTCCGTTCCGGGAACAAAATAGCCGTGATGAGTTCCTCCATATTTCCTAATCAACGCAATCCATGAGCGAGCGTATTCCCGAAACTCATCTAATTTATCGGACTCAATCCGGTACCGAATAAAGCATGTGAACATCAGCAGTCTCCTTCGCTCCTGATTAACCAGTCTGGCCGCATAGCGTTGCCCTGGTCGGGATAAAGCGATTTCGACGGCTGAATTGGCGTGCTCCCGACGAGGGCAATTTACCACCTGGAATTTGAATGGCCTGATCGGAACCCGTCAAATCTCTTTCATAAGAACAACCATGTCGGAGAGGCCAGCCTTGACCGGCTTTTCGAACTGTCGAGTGCCGATCTCTCGGAAACCCCATTTGGCGTAGGCGAGGCGTGCTGCCGTGGCTGACGCCATAATATCGAGCCACAAGTGAGATAGCCTCTCGGTCGCCGCCTGTTCAATCGCTGCGTCGAACAATAAGCGGCCCAGGCCCACGCGCTGGGCTGGCCCAATAATGTAGATGCGGGGTATTAACGCCCCGCCTGACCTGCGCTCGATCGGATCTAGCGAACCGACGATCATCGATAAGAATCCGACTGCGGCCCCTTCCACCTCGCCGATCCATAAGCGTGCATCCGGTTGGGCGAGCAGCGATGCGAAGGCAGGTGCGCCGAATGTTCGCAACTGGTCGAAATAGGCGTCAGGGCGGTCCCACAAATAGCTGTATGCTTCAGCATAGGCAGCAGGCCCAATATTGCCTAACACCTCCGCATCTTCAGGGCTCGCACGCCGAACTGTAGCAGTACTCATCTTGCCGTCAAGACGGGCCGTTTGGCTCACGTGGCCGGTGGTCGGCCTTGCTGATGGTGTTCCATCCTCGGGGGCATGCCGAGCCACGAATGCATCGACTGCTCCCAGATCGAGTCGCTGGGCGGGAGAAAAGCTGACGCGTCGAATGCCCCTACCGCGACCCCGCAGACCGCTGGGTTGCGATCCCCTTCCCAATAGAGGGTGGTGCCACAACTCGGGCAAAAATGAAATCGGATGCGGTAACCGCTGTCGGCGTCGCGCTCGTAGATCTTCCGCTCGCCATCGAGCCGCACTCGCTCTTTGGGATACGTCGCACCGAAATGAAATGCAGTGCCGGTACGGCGTTGGCACGCCTGACAGTGGCACAGGTAAACTCGATCCGGTTCACTAGTCCCGGCTTTGTACATCGCGGGCGACCGCGACCTAGCAGGATTCGGAAAAAGTCGGCCTATTGGTCCAGATATTGGGTTATAAGTCATGTCGCGTGGCGAGATGTGGGGGACGTCCGATGCGCGGTTGGGATGTCAGGAGCGACGCGCTGTTCAGCTACGTGAGCTGCGAGGCGCGGGTTCCAAAGGATCATCCGTTGCGGCCGATCCGGCAGATTGTGGACAACGCGCTGGCGGCGCTGTCGCCGGAATTCGAAAAGCTGTACGCCAAACTCGGCCGGCCCTCGATTCCGCCGGAGAGACTGCTTCGCGCTTTGCTGTTGCAGGCGTTTTATTCGGTGCGCTCGGAGCTGCAGTTGATGGAACAGCTCGACTACAATCTGCTGTTCCGCTGGTTTGTCGGGCTGTCGCTGGATGAGGCAGTGTGGGACGAAACGGTGTTCACCAAGAATCGCGAGCGCCTGATTGCGGGTGACATTGCCAGGAGGTTCATGGCCGCGGTGCTCAACCAGGAGCCGGTCAAGGCGCTGCTGTCGGACGACCATTTCTCAGTCGACGGCACGCTGATCGAAGCCTGGGCCAGCATGAAGAGCTTTCGCCCCAAGGACGGCGGCGGCGAGCCGCCGGCTCCCGGCCGCAATGGCGAGCGGGACTTTCACGGCGAGAAGCGCAGCAATGAGACGCACGCCTCGACCACCGATCCCGATGCCCGGTTGTACCGCAAGGGGCCGGGCCAGCCGGCCAAGCTTGCCTATTTGGGACATGTTCTGATGGAGAACCGGCACGCTCTGGTCATCGACACGGGGTTGACCCTGGCCACCGGGACAGCCGAGCGCGCGGCCGCGCTGGAGATGGTCGCGGCCCGACCAGGCAATCACCGGATCACGCTCGGTGCCGACAAGGCCTATGATGTGGCCGGCTTCGTCGCCGATCTGCGCCAGCACAATGTGACGCCGCATGTCGCGCAGAACACGACGAACCGGCGGTCTGCAATCGACGGTCGAACGACCCGCCACCCGGGCTATGCGGTCAGTGGGCGGGTGCGCAAGCGCATTGAGGAGGTGTTCGGCTGGACCAAGGCGGTCGCCGGTTTCCGCAAGACCCGTCACCGCGGTCTGGCCCGTGTCGGCTGGATATTCACGCTGACGGCCACTGCCTACAATCTCGTCCGGCTGCGCAAACTGGTGGGGGCCGCGGCGTAGCCATGCCCGGAATCCACCCACCCACCGCAAAGGCCAGCAAAATCGATGCAAAGATCTGCTTGACGAGCAACGTTCGGCAACTCAAGCGAGAGTAACTTTTGACGACCCGACATTCTGCTTCGCAAACTCTGAATTTTTCAGCGTCCTGCTAATGCTCGAGCCAAGCGTCTTCGAATCGCCAGCCGTTGAAGAGGCTGTTGACCATCACTGTAATCCCGTGCACCCGCGGATAGCGACACGTCGCGAGCCGATAGTTGTAGATCATCGGCCGTGCCGCATCCTCCTGCAGCCGGCGGTCAATCTCCCAGACCAGCTTTTTGCGCTTCTCCTGATCCCGCTCCATTGACTGCTGCTCGTACATCTTTTCGAGCTCGGGATTACAGTAATTGGTGTAATTGCGCTCCGAGCCGCACGCATAGTGTTCGAAGAAATAGGCGTCCGGGTCGTCGACCCCGCTCCCCGACAGATTGGCGCCAAGCATGAAATCCTTGCGTGCGATCTTCGGGAACCAGTTCGCGGTTTCGACGATATCAAGCTCGCCATCGATATAAATCTGCTTCATCTGGTCGATAAGGATCACCGCGGGATCGCGGTACTGTGCGATATTGCGGGTTGCGACCCTTACCGGCAGCCGATGGTTCGGCCCATAGCCATGCTCCTCCATCAGCTTGCGAGCCTCGTCCCGGCTTGCGGCAACATCGAGGCTATATCCCGGCAATGTCTTCAGAATCTCCGGCGGCAGACCCCACAGCCCGGCGGGTGTCGGCTGCATCGCGCCGCCGATATCGCCCTGCCCTTCGGCGATGATGTCGATAAATGACTTGCGGTCGATCGTCAGCTGCATTGCTCGGCGGATCTCTGGATCGTTGAACGGCGGCGCGTCCCGATTGACGAGCATGTTGATCGCGACCGGTGTCGGCGTCACTTCGCAGATCGCTTGTGGCGCCTGCGCCTCGATGTCGCGCATCATTTGCACCGTGACTTCGTAAGGAAAGGTCATGTCGAACTGGCCGGCGACAAAGGCGAGCGCCTGCGTCGACCGGTTTGGGATGATCGTCCAGTCGATCGCGTCAAGATAAGGTCGGCCCGGCTTCCAGTATTCGGTGTTCTTCTCCAGTCGGATGTATTCGTTGGGCTTGAATACGACGAATTTGAACGGGCCAGTGCCGATCGGGTGCGAGCGCATTTCGCGCGACAAAACATGGCACGGATAGACTGGGGACATGCCGCTCGCCAATAGCATCAGAAATGCCGGCTGCGGACGCTTTAATACAAAAATCGCCGCGTAATCGCCATCGGTTTTGACTTCGTCGAGGTTGCGATACCACGCTTTGCGGGGATTTAGGCGGAGCTTGTCGACTGCCTTGCCGGCCAGCATGTCCCAGGTGCATTTGACGTCATTGGCAGTAAAGGGCTGGCCGTCATGCCATTTGACGCCCTGCCGCAGCCGAAAACGCGGCAACGGAATACGGCGTGGGTTTCAGACGGGTTTCGGTCGCCGGCTTGGCGCGCTGCTCGGCCAGCCGCGCGTATTGGTAGGTGCGGCAGCCGCAGCGGCCGCGCCGTACTATCCACCCTATGGATACCCTCCGTCTTATTACCCCTATCCGAGTCCTTATCTCTGTATTGAGATCTTAACGATCCAACAAGAAACTGTTGCGCGAATATGCCCCTGGCGGAATAATAGTGCAGCGCGATGCGCCTGGTGGGTATAGGAGATGGAGCATTTATGATGTCGAAAAAGCAAATCCTGGTGGCCGGCGCTATCTTGTTACTCTCCGCGTCGGGCGCGATGGCTCAGATGCGGCCCGGCGCGCGGGCGGTCTTGCAAGCATGCAAGCCTGATATCGCGCGCTTCTGCAGTCAGGTGCCACCCGGCCAAGGCCGGATCAAGGCCTGTATGAAGGAGCATCTGCCCGAGCTTTCCGAGCCCTGCAAGGAAGGGCTCTTCCAAGCCTGGCTGAAGCAGTGAAGTGCATTTCCGAGCGAATCGGGCTTACAGGGGCAAGCCGCGGCCGCTCGGTATTGGCGGGCCTCGTCATTGGCTTTTGCGCTCGCTGGAACGGGGACGCGGCCAGCCCTCGCGCAGGAGACAACCCCTGCCGGGCGGCGCGCAGATTTTGTTCACGCCCTATCCTTGGCTCGCGGGCGCCCACAGCACGATACTGACACCGCTGGAACGAGCGCCCGGTCGAGATCCGCGACGGGCCGATCGGCCTGTTCGGTAGTGCGATCCACCTGCCGGTCGCGGCGAGCGGCGGCTTCGATCTCGGTCACAATGTCCATATGAGAGGACCGATTCTCGGGGTTACCTTCCAATTCTGACCAGGAGAGTCCACAGGACTGGCGCGGCCGCGGGGGGTTGAAATCGTGAGCCCGATGGCGATCGGCTGGATCGTCTTTTCACTGGTTTTCGGCAGCGCATTGCTCGCGATGTTTGTCCACAGGGTGCTTCCTGAGGAGCATCTGAGCAGCGACTCGAAGGATGTTGTCAAGCTCGGGATCGCGCTAGTTGCGACGATGTCGGCGCTGGTCCTGAGCCTGTTGGTTGCCTCGGCCAAGAGCTCATTTGACACACGGAGCAATCAGCTCACGCAAGCCTCCGCCGACATCGTTCTGCTCGACCGCGCGCTGGCGCGCTATGGGCTGGAGACCAAAGAGGCACGGTCTCTCTTGCAGCGCTCGACGGCCGAGACGCTCGAACGGTTTTGGCCTAGCCAGGGTAAGGGGTCGATCGCAATTGATCCGCGGGCGAATCCCGTCGAAGCTCTCTACGACACGATCGAGGCGCTCAGCCCACAAAACGACATTCAGCGTTCGATGCAGAGCCAGTCGCTGACATTAGCAGCCGATATGGCGCGAACGCGCTTGTTGCTGTTCGAGCATTTGGGCGCCTCGATCCCGATGCCGTTCCTGGTGGTATTGGTGTTCTGGCTCTGCATCATCTTTGCTAGCTTTGGGCTCTTCGCTCCGCGAAACGCAACCGTGATCACGGTCCTTTGCGTCTGCGCGCTGTCGGTTTCCGGCGCGATATTTCTGATCCTAGAGCTCGACCGGTCGTTCGAAGGGCTGCTGCAGGTCTCCAGTGCCTCACTGCGCGCGGCGCTCGCTCAGCTGGGTCGATAGCTGGGACGTCAGCGTCCTCGCCGGCCCTCCCTGAAAGCGCGCGGCCAGACCTCCTGGATCATCGCGAATAGAAAGGCGGTCGTCAGCCCGAACAATAACATGCCATTGAGCGCCTCCAGCGCGCCCATCATCTGCCACTGCGGCGCGAGAGAAACGCTTTCGTGGCCGTAAGTGGTCATTGCATTCAATGAATAGAGCATCGCCGATTTGGTATCGGGCACCGCGCCGAGAAACCGGTAAGCGAGCGCCCACGCAATGCCTTCGATCGCGTGCAACGCAGTCATCAGCAGGACAGCTACACCCATCACCAAGGCAAACACTAGGACCAGCCGGCGGCGGTCGATCGATCGGCCAAGCACTCGGACAACCCGCTCGTTTATAAAACCGAGCCCGAAGACGTGGATGACCACGGTCAACAGAATCAGAGGCAGGCTCCAGGCCCAATCGGCGATCCACAGCAGCATATCGGCACGTGTCAGTTTGGAATCGCATCGCAACGGGCGATCCGATTGCGCGAGCGCTTATCCTAATTCCTCAACCACAGTCTCGCCAGAGCGGTGGATTACCCACCGTTTCTGCCAAAAATGCATAGTCGGACGCGCGAGGAGTGAGTTATCTGTCCTGCAGGAACGCCGGGCTTGGGTTGACCCGCCCGGCAGCTGGCGCGACACTGGGAGATGGAACGACGCGAGTCGGAACGCCGGGGTCTTAGGGGAGTTAAGCAGTGAGTGATGTCCTCGAGCAGCGGGCAGCGGTCCCGCGCGCCACCACGCGGCGCTCGCGGCGGATATCGGCCATCTGGATCATCCCGCTGGTCGCGGTGGCAATCGGTGCCTGGCTCGCCTGGGACACCTGGTCGAAGCAAGGGCCGACC
>Ga0310916_10002939_pt1 | contig 10502 bp, 7 predicted proteins | sample GREbulkMGLF176_FD_203444 | JGI IMG/M metagenome (GOLD analysis project Ga0310916, IMG submission 203444) | Lab enrichment of tropical soil microbial communities from Luquillo Experimental Forest, Puerto Rico - GRE.bulkMG.LF176 | ecosystem: Environmental > Terrestrial > Soil > Tropical forest >... | reverse complement strand
TGCCTTCGAGCTCGCGGGTTAGAATCCTCAGGCCAGTTAGGTTGCCACCTGGCCGCGACAGTGAGGTGACGAGGCCATAGCCAATGGGATCGCCGATCCGGGCGAAGACAATCGGGATCGTCTGGGTCGCGCTCTGAGCCGCCCGCGCTGCACCTGTGCCGATGGCGAGGATGAGGTCCGGCTGAACGCGGACTAGCTCGGCGGCAAGGCCCGGCAGGATCTCGTATTTTAGCTCAGCGTAACGACGTTCAAAGGCAATGTTCTGCCCTTCAGTCCACCCAAGGTCCCGCAGTCCCTGCGCAAAGGGTTCGAAAGACTTTGCCACCAGCGAAGGGCTCTCGTCTGACAGTATTCCTAGGAGCGGGACCTTCGTGGGCTGCTGCGCGCCGCTCGATAGCGGCCACGCGAAAAGACTTAGGCTCAGCGCGGCAATGAGCCTCGTTCGCCCGACACTCACGCCGTTACATCGCGCAGAGCCGGCAGGACCGGATCGATCTGGTCCAATGGCCGGCGCGGCTGGGATGGAGCGAACCGCATATAGGCCGCGAGCTCTTCCTGCGGAAGACGGCCGACGATCTGGCCGATGTCGGCGAAGCGAATTCCCTGCCGCAGCAAATGAACCAGATAGGTATGGCGAAGCGCCGGCAAAGTCACCTCGTCGGCGCCTTCGAGCCCGGCGTCGTAGGCTGCGTACATCACTAGGCTGCGGACGTCGTCGAGCGGCAACGGACCGCCCGCCCGGCTGCGCAATACGGTTCCCTCTGCGGGAGACTGCAGCGCCCGACGGGCGGCGATCAGCTGGCGAAGCGGATCGTTGAGCGCCAGGGAGCGAGGGCTTTCCCCGCTTACTCGGATCGTGCCGGCATCGAGGTCGATCTGATTCCAAGTTAGAGCGACGATCTCTTCGGCGCTCAAGCCGCTCAGCAGGCCCGTCAAGATCAAGCGCCCGTAATCGATCGTCGCCCGCAGCAGAGCGGCCACCTCGTCGTTGGTCAATTCTCGCGGCAACGTATCGGGTGCCGGCAAGCGGGCGGTGTCTGCTGCGAGCAGGGAAGGGGGCGCAGCCGGCGCATCCCGGCCGACCGCCAGCGGCCACCACCGCTGCCGCTCGGGGGCGGCGGTTGCCGGTTCCGGGCGAGAGAAAAACTCGACCAGCCATACGGCGAGGAACCCGAGCGCTGCCGCTGCGCCGAGGCTGAGGCCGGCGTCGCGAGCATAAAGCGGGCGCCACGGCAATTGCGGCGCGGTTGCCGCTTCGAGGATTTCCAGACGGGGGGCGACCTCGCTGTCGCTCGCTTCCAGTCTCGCCAGTCGGTCCGAAGCAGCACGGTGCAGCTGTTCGAGATGCGTGAGATCCTCCTGCATCGCCTTGAATTCGCCAAAGCGCACGATGAAGGTCTGCACCGCATTTTTGTTGTCATTGATCTGCTGCTGCAATTGCTCGACGGCTTCGCGGGCGGCTGTCACTTTTCCTTCTGCTTCGGTAACTGCGGCTCGCTGACCCGCAGTGCGTTCCGTTTTGATCTGCTGTTCCAGATTGTCGAGCCGCCCGCGCTTCGCCTTTATCGCCGGGTCCAAATCGAGATATTGCGGGGTGAACCGTTGCTGGAAGTCGTGCAGATCCTCGCGCAATTGCGAAGCGCGCTTTTCCAAATCCGCGACGGTCGGGTTGTCCTTGGCGGCGACGACGCCCTGGCCGGAAGAAGCGGCATTCCGTGCCGCGCGCAGCTGTCCCTCGGCCGCAGCCAGCTCGCCTTTGGCCTCATTGAGGTCGGTGGCGAGACCTTTGGCGGCGGACAGCAGCTGATTTTCGTCCCGCTCCGTCGAAACGATATCGTTGCTCGACCGGAATGCGTCTACCTCCTGCCGTTTCGCCGCTACTTTTTGCTCCAGCGTCTTGACCGAGTCGTGCAGCTGGTCGGCGCCGACCCCCGTCGATTTTTGGTAGGCGGCGGCCAAATGCTCCCGGTAGACACTGGTCAAAGTATTCACCAGTCGCGACAGAAATTGCCGCTGCGGACCCTCGGCGCGCAGCAGGACCACCTGAGTGCCCTCGACGGTTTCAGTGCTCAGCATATGCCGCACCCCGTCGACCGGATCGCTGCGGATATCGGAAGGTAGCTCCCCGGACTTCGAAAGGCGCTCAACGGCCTCCTCGAGTAACGGACGACTGGTGAGGACCTGAACTTCCCTGAGGAAGGACGGGGAGCCGTGCTCCTCGGCCCCTCTTGCCTCCGGCCCGGTTGAGGCGGCGATGGATGTCGAGCCGACGACCGATACCGGCGATGCCGAAGCCGGCGTGATCTCCAACCTTGCGGTGGCCTGGTATTCCGCCGGTCGCATCACCGTGTAGGCCAAGCCGAGGACCAACACCGGGAGGCAAACACAGGAAAACACAAGAAGGCGGCGGCTGCGCGGTTTGCCCACCGATTTATCTTGCAAATCCGGCGAATAGACCCCGAGCGAAAACTCTCGATCGTCCCGTAGGTCAGGAAGATTCGGCATGTCGACCCGATCTTCTGGTGCCGGCAATCCGTCGGCGGCGATTATGATACCAGATCATGAGACGAGGGGGGCGGCTTGCCGGCAACCGACGGCACGCTTTACCTTGTATGTGCGAGCACCGTCCTCCAGGAGCTAGGGAACACCCGATGATCTGCGATGTCCACGCGCACTATACGCCGAAGAATTTCAGCGAGTTCATGGGCGACCGGTTTGCCTCGCCGGTTCATCTGCCGGTCAAGCGCGGAATGGCGCGCCACCCGTTTTCGGATTCGCCGGAGGACATTGAGGGCCGGTTCAGGCTGATGGATGAGGCGGGGGTCGAGAAGCAGGTGTTGTCGCCGAACCATCCTCCTTACCTGCCGGACGAGCGGGAGTGCGTCAAAGCCGTGCAAATGCTCAACGACGGCTACGCCGACCTGGCGCACCGCTATCCGCGGCGCATCGCCTCTTATGTGATGCTGCCATTGCCCCATATCGGTGCAGCGCTGAGGGAGATGGAGCGCGGCTTCGAGCAATTAGGCTGCGTCGGCGTGAATATGAATATCGTCTGCCTCGGTCGTTCGATCGCCGAAACCGAGTTCGAGCCGATCTACGCCGAGATGAACCGGCGCGGTGCCGTGCTGTTCGTGCACCCGGCCGGATCGGGGATCTGTTCACCGTTCATCGTCGATTACGGCTGGCGGGCGGCGGTCGGCACCTCGCTCGAGGACGCGACCTTTGTCTTGCACATGATCGCCAAGCAGATCCCGCACCGCTATCCGAACATCAAATTCATTGTGCCGCATCTCGGCGGGCCGATCCCGATGCTGTTGAACCGGCTCGACAAACAAGGCCAGAGCCAGAGCGGGCATCCCAACCTCGCCGAGGCGCCGAGCGTCACCGCCAAAAAGTTCTGGTACGACACGGTGTGCTACGGCTCGAAGGCCGCGTTCACCTGCGCGCTAGAGGCCTTTGGCGCCGATCATCTGGTGACCGGCAGCGACTATCCGGTATTGCAGGATTACGAGGCCTACAAGGAGACCTTCGCCTATATCGAACGTCTCGGATTGCCCAAGGCCGATACCGACAAGATCCTGCACCACAACGCGCAGAAGCTGTTCGGCTTCCGCCATTAATCGAGCCGCCGGCGCGCGGCGAGATCTAAAACCGGATGTCGATTGGCGGCAGGCCGAACTCGGAGCGACCGAACACGGCGGCGGCGCGCTCGGGATTGTTGCCGATATGGGCGCGCATCGCGTGGATATCGCGCCAGGCCCGCTGGATCGGGTTGCTGAGGAATATCCCTCGGCCGCCGCTCGCCTCCATCAAGCGGTCGACGGCGCGCATGCTCCAATCGACCGCTTTGGCCGAATCCCACCGATAGCGCGCCCGCCGGGTCAGCGGGATCTCTTTATCGGCCGAGGCTAGGCTCATCATCTCCCTCATGTTCTCGCGCATGCGGTCGTAGGCGCTGCCGACCTCGGCGGCGGATTCGGCCAGGCGAAACTGGGTGAACGGATCCTCTGCGAGGCGCGAGCCGTCGCGGAGGTTCACTCGCACCTGCGACTGCTCGCGAAAGGCTTCGAGGGCACCGAGCGCGACGCCGATGGCGGGAGCCGCGATCGAGTTCGGGAAGACGGCGCCGAAGGGCAGCCGGTAGAGCGGCCCGTCATTGACGGCCGCGCCAGGGTTGCGCAGGTGAAACGCGTCTAGGTAGGAATGCGTGCGGTACTCGGGGACGAACGCCTCCTCAACGACAACGTCCTTGCTGCCGGTGCCGCAAAGGCCGGTCACGTACCAGTTGTCATCGATCTGGTAATCGCGGCGCGGCAGCAGAAATATGCGCGCATCGGGCGGCGCGCCGCTCTCGGCTGCGGGAGCCATGCCGCCGAGTGCGGCCCATTGGCAATAGTCGCAGCCGCTGGAAAAGGACCAGCGGCCGCTGAGGCGAAAGCCGCCTTTGACCCGCTCGACCGTGCCGGTTGGCGCCAATGACGTCGAGATTTGGATGCCGGTGTCTTCGCCCCAGACGTCTTCCTGAGCTTGCGGCGAAAACAAGGCCAGGTGCCAGTTGTGCACGCCGATGACCCCGAGGATCCAACCGCTTGATCCGCATACGGCGGAGACTTCCACGATCGCCTGGTAGAAGGTTTCGGGGTCGAGCTCGTAACCCTCGTAGCGCTTGGGCTGAATACAGCGAAAGAGCCCGGCCTCCTGGAAGTCGTTGAACGTCTCTTCCGGCAACCGCCGCAGCTTCTCGGCATGCGGCGCGCGTTCCCGCAGCGCCGGGAGCAACGCCCGAACCCGGTCGAGATAGGCTTCGGGCGTCACGGTGTTGCGGCGGAGTCCGGATTACCCGAGCGGGCCTTGGAACACCTGGTCGACATAGGTGTCGGAGAGCGGCTCGAGCGCCTCGGGCCATTCGCTCGTGATCTGGCGGCGCGCCGATTGGGGCCGGACACGGCCGTCCCAGCCGACCTGCTCCATATAGTAATAAAGTTGGATGCAGTGCCCGTCGGGATCCAATGCAAACACGGAATAGTCGATCCCGGGATAGAGCTCGGGCGGGATCGAGTCGACAAAGCTGACGCCGCGCGATTTGAGGAATGCGACAGCCTCACGCAGTTGCGCGTAGCTGCCTAGCTCGACCCCGAACGACATGCAGGTGCTGCGCTCGCTAAGGCCCAGCCCGCGCCGCAGCTCCTTTGGGAAGAGCCCTAGGCTGTGGTGCTCGGCGCCGCAGCGCAGAAACACACAACGGGCGCCGCGATAAATGGTCTCCTCGCTGCGGACAAAGCCAACGCGCTCGGTGTAGAAGGCTTCGGCGCGCTCGACATCGTCGACAAACAGACCGACCGGACCGATCTTGGTGATTTTGAACGGCCGGGGCAGCATCACACCGCCGACGTCATAATTTGCCGGCAGGCCGTCCTGCGGCTGATGGCCGGAGAGGACCGCAATCCCCTTGGCCCCGGCCTCGGCCAATTCGGCGGCCTCCGACATCTGCGGTAGCGGCGGCTTTTCCTGAAAGCCTCGGTAATACATGTCGCGCGGCTTGCTCAGCCGGTTCCAGCCGATCTGTTCGATTCCATAGTAGAATTCATTCGTATGGCCGTCGGGGTCGTAGACATAGACGTGCCAGTTGCTGCCCGGCATGTCGCGCCCGACGCGCTGAACGCGGACCTGCTGGTCCTGGAAATAGGTATGAGCGTCGGTGATCTCTTTTAGGCTGCCGCACTGCCAGGTGATCTGGTTGATCGTCACCTCGGGAGCGAACTTACGGTCGGCGCGGTGGTCCATCACCTTCTTCGGGAACAGCACGAAGGCGTGATGGTCGGTCCCGTAGCGCATGAAGTAACCGCGCGGATCGCCCAGATCGGTATCCTTCGGATACCAGGGTGCGCGCGAGAAATCGAGCGTGTCGGAGGCCGTGAAGCCCAGCAGGTCGCCATAGAATTCGCGTCCCTCGGGAAGCTTCTCGACGTTGAACCCAAAATGACCGAGCCGTCGCACCTTGAACGGCTGGGGCAGGTAGACACCGCCGACATTGTAGCGTCCGCTGACCGATGACATCGTGGTTACCTCCTTTGCGCGACCTAGCGCGAGCGTCCCCGCGCCTGTTCGCGGCAGGTCCTGGTTTATTATCCTCCCGTTTCCGGCAGCCGCCAAGCGGGTCGCCGGGGGCCGGCGCGTGCCGCGAGCTATTCTTTGCCGGCGGGCCCGGACTGCAATTGGATGTAGTTTTCGACCCCGATTTTGCCGATCAGCTCCAGTTGCGTCTCGATGAAGTCGACATGCTCCTCTTCGCTCACGAGAATCTGGCTGAACAGGTCGCGGGTCACAAAGTCGCGTACCCTTTCGCAGTAAGGGATCGCCTCGCGCAGTTGAGGGATCGCCTGCTGCTCGAGCCGCAGGTCGCACTCGAGGACCTCCGGTACTGTCTCGCCGACGAGCAGCTTTTCCAATTCGAGGCGGGGCGCGCCGCCGAGAAACAGGATGCGCCTGATCAGCATGTCGGCGTGTTTCATTTCGTCGATCGATTCATCGTATTCATAGGCGCCGAGCTTGACCACGCCCCAGTGCTCCAGGATGCGAGCGTGCAGGAAATACTGATTGAGCGCGGTCATCTCATTCTTCAAAACCGCGTTGAGGTGGGTGAGGACGGTCGCATCGCCTTGCATGGGTCGGGCTTCCTCCGATTGTCGTCGTATGAGGAGGATGCAAACGCTGCCCGGCCCTTGTTGTCAACAATCGGCGAGGTGCCCGAGAAACGGACACCCCGCCGGCCGGCATCAGCGCAGCGCCAGCTGCCAATCGAGATCCTCGATCGCCTCGCGCTGCTCGCCCGGATGCGAGGCGCGGGCGAGTTCCGGGAAACGCGGCGACAACAGCTGCATTGTTGCCCAGTACCCGGCACCGGTGGCCACCAGGGTGACCGCCACCCGGATCCATTCGGCCGGTAACACAAACATGTACGCGAGAAAACCGAGCGCTGTCCAAATTACCGCAACCGGATTGATCCCCTTCCAGTACCAATAGGGACCATTCGGCTCGAACAGTGCGACGAGGTCGATGCGCGCTTGCTTGACGAACAGGTAATCGGCGATCAGGACACCCGCGATCGGCGAGAAGACATTGCCGAGAATCCCGACATAAGTGGTGTAGCCGCTCGCGACATCGGGAATGGCGGAAAGGATGATGCCGAGCACACTAATGATCAACGTCGTCCAAAACCGGCCGAGTCGTTCGAACATGTTCGAGAGCGACAAGCCGCCGGTGTAGAGGTTGAGGACAATGATCGTCCAATTGTCGAGGGCGATGACCACCAGGAACAGCAGCAAGATAAAGTGGCTGGTGGTAAGCCCGGGAGCGACCTCGAACACATTGGCGGTCTTGCCAAGGGTCGCGGCAGCCCCATAGGCGCCGAGGCAGGCGGCAAAAGCTCCCCCGCCGACTTTGCCGATCAAGGTGCCCCACCACATGTCGGAGCGCGAACGTGTGTAGCGACAAAAATCGGCCGAGTCGGTGACCATCGTCAGCGACCCCGCGGCGACGACATTCATCCAGGTGACAAAAAGCAGCCAGCCGGCTTCCGGCTTGCCGGCGTATTGGAACACGCTCTCGGGAGAGAAGTCCGGGTCGCTGTGTGTCCCCAACAAAAACAGCACAAAGGATAGGATCAAAATCTTGAAGGGTAGAGCGATGCGCGACAGGTGCTTTAGCGAATCGTAGCCGATGATCGCGACGATCGCCTGCAGCACGGCAAAGGTGACGCTGACCGCCACCAACGAATGTGGGGTTCCTGTCCAGCGGTCGAGGATCGCGACGACGGCGAGGGAGCCGGCCACAGTCTGGTAGGCGAACCAATAAGTCGAGGCGATTGTGCGCAGAAACGACGGTACCCATTTTGCACCGCGCAAGCCATAGACCATGCGCATCGAAACCTGGCCGGGTAGACCATAGTCGACGCCGACCGTCGCGGTGATTGTGTAGGCAATGGTTGCCAGCAAAATCCCGGAGGTAATGGCGCTAATCGCCCCCCAAAATGACAGGCCGGACACCACCGCCATACCGCCGACCAACATCGAGCCGGGATTGAGAGCGAACCCAAAAATTATTGCAAAGATGTCGTGCCAGCGCACGGTCTTCAGCTCTGGCGGCACCGGCTCGATGCCGAACTGCTCGACACCCTTGGGCTGACGGTAACGCTGGCGGATCTTTTCTTCGATCTCCATGACCGAGTGCATGCTGTCCTCCACATAATCCGCGCAAATCGGCGTGAGCAGGACACCGCAAGAAATATGCCATAAATTATTTGCATGAAAATTGGGCATTTCTTCGATTGATTATCACGTAATCAAATGCTATGCACTTAGGCAAAAATAAATCACGCGATTTTCTTTTATGCCCTTCTTTTCTTTCTCCGATGGGCTCATTTCCTTTGGAATGATGATTGCGCCGCCAGCCTGCTGCTGAGCGGCCCGATGAAACTTTGTGCTGAACATCGGGTACGGCGACCGTGCTACCTTGGTAGTCGCGCGCTCATTTTCGTCGCAGCGGCGATCAGCGTGTGATCGAAAAGGGGACTAGATGATGCAGCAGCATAGCTTCGACAGGCTCTGGCCGGTCTCGACACTCACCCTCGGCGGCGGCGGGCTCGGCATGGTGTGGGGTGAGACGACATTCGAGGAATGCGTTGCCACGGTGCATGACGCGGTCGCCGCCGGGATCAATCTGATCGACCTCGCTCCGCGTTATGGCGACGGCAAGGCCGAAGAAGTAGTCGGCGAAGCTTTCGGCGGGCGGCTCCCCGCCGGTGTGCGGGTCACCAGCAAGTGCAATCTCGGCAATGTGCCGCGCGCCGAGATCGAGCCGATGCTGCGGCGATCGATCGACGGCAGCCTCAAGCGCTTACGTCTGTCACGGCTCGATTTGTTCTTCCTTCATTCGAATGTGGTGCCGGATGAGGGGCACATCGCGCGCTGGCCAGACGCCGCCTTACGCATGACGCTCTACGACACTTTTGTCGCCGAGGTCCGCCCGGTATTCCAAAAGCTCGTCGGCGAAGGGCTGATTGGCGCCTGGGGTCTGACCGGGATCGGCCACCCGGACACGATCATCCGGCTACTGGGCGAACGCCCCGCTCCCGCTGCGGTGCAATGCATCGCCAATCTCGTCGACTCGCCGGGCGCGTTGAAATTCTTCGACGGCCCGGCGAAGCCGCGTGAAGTGATGGCGGCGGCGCGCGCCAACGGGGTCGGCATCATGGGGATCCGCGCCGTGCAGGCCGGCGCATTGACCAGCGCCCTCGATCGGCCATTGCCGGCGGACCATCCCGAGATGCGCGACTATGCGTGCGCCGCCGGCTTCCGCAGTCTCGCCGCGGAGCTCGGCATGACGCCGGCTTTCCTGGCGCATCGCTATGCGTTGTCGCTTCCGGTCGACACATTGGTGCTGGGTGTCAAGAACCGCACCGAACTCGCCGAATGCGTCGCCGCGGCCGAAGCCGGCCCATTGCCCGCCGATCTGATCGCCCGGGTCGACCGGTCGGTCGACCGCGCTGCCGAGTGAAGCCGGCAAGGGCGGCGATCTGGTCGTCGAGATTATTCCGTCGACTGAATCTCCGGCATTGCGATCGGATCAAGCCGTTGCGCGCTCACAGCAGCGGCGTATCGGATGGCAGCCCGAACAAGACCCGCCCCGTTGTCTCCATTACGCGCGGATGGACCCCGATGTGCTGCGTGATCGCGTGCACGTCACGAAATGCGCGTTCAAGCGGACAACTCGTGTACAGCGAGGTCGCCCCAGCGCCGACATACAGAAGATCGACGGCCTGGACCGCGCTGGCGACGGCATGCGAGGCGGCGAGCCTGACATGGGCTCGCTGCTCGATTGGCGCCTCGCCCGTTGCGCTCACCGTGCTCCAGAGCCGATCCAAGCTGTCGAACAGAAACAGCCGCGCCGAGCGCACAAGCGACTCGCCCTGCGACAAGCGAACTTGCGCGCCATGGTTATCGCACAGCATCTGCGTCGTTCGTTGAGGGATCTTCGCACCGGCAATCTCGCTGAACGTCTCGATCGCCGTTCGGGCAATCCCCAGCCCCATTGCTCCGAGCCCCGGGATGACGCGCGAAAACGGCGGAATGCGGTAACGCGGCTCGGGCAGGACATGCGGGTCGGTGAAGCCCGACGCGTAGGCGGCCGGCACGAAGACATCGCGCACCACGACATCGTGACTGCCCGTGCCGCGCAGCCCACCGACCGTCCATGTGTCGATGATCTCGCACTCCGTGGAAGGGAGCAGCATAAAACGGGTTTCGGGGGGACCTGCGGTCGTCAGGCGCGGCTTGCTGTCTTCATGGACGACGCACAGAAGAACCATCCAACTGCCGAGTTCGCATCCGCTTACCAACGACCATCGTCCAGTCACGCGGTATCCGCCGGCGACGATCCACGCCTGCCCCGAGGTGCGCGTGCTGTTGGCCGTGACGACTTCGGGGTCGGTGTGGATCGTTTGC
>Ga0310916_10002932_pt1 | contig 10516 bp, 4 predicted proteins | sample GREbulkMGLF176_FD_203444 | JGI IMG/M metagenome (GOLD analysis project Ga0310916, IMG submission 203444) | Lab enrichment of tropical soil microbial communities from Luquillo Experimental Forest, Puerto Rico - GRE.bulkMG.LF176 | ecosystem: Environmental > Terrestrial > Soil > Tropical forest >... | reverse complement strand
GGTGCTCTGATCGTTGCCGCCCTCGGCGCCGCGTGTGCACGTCGCCACGGGTGTGATCAGCGTCTGGTTTTCGCACCGCGAGCGGCAGGTCGCGTTCGGCCGTCCCATCCCGCGCAGACCTCCGCGAAGGAACGGCCTGGCGCCGGTTACGGTAATGCCGGAAGTGGCACGAAGCCGCCGCTCTCAGCCGCGAAGAGCCGAGCGAATGCAATCAAGCGGTCCGCACGCTGCGGTCCGATGCGTTGCAGGCCGGCCGGGAGTCTCTCTCCGGTCACGCCGATCGGCGCTGTGGTAGCCGACCGATTTGACTGGCTGGCGCGTCCCGCAACGAATACCTGCGGCGCCTTCGGTACTGACTTAGCATGGTCGCTCAGCCGGTTTACCGGTAGATCTTTGGCTGCTCCGGAGCATCTCCCGTTAAACAAGAAAACCTGGCGTGCTCTTCTGGCTGCTATGCCATCGCCGTTAAGCGGCAGTAGAGTTCCACGGCGAGTTTCACCCATTTGTCCCCATCGACCGCACCTTTCATGGAGGCAGCGGCGGCGATCAACGCCGTCGCAGCTTGCCAGCACGCGGGCGTTTAGCGAGGTTTCTTCCGTTCCAAGCCACCTCCCGCGACGGGCGTGTATGCGAACCTCGGTCCGTGTGTGCATGAAAACGCGCACTCGTCGAGGGCTGAGCGGCAGGAGGAAGTCATCAATCGGGGATTCAACGTGACACGCCGGCGCGGTCAGCCGCGGTTTGAGGCGACGAACGAGCAGCGTCGCGCCGTCGAGATCTGGTCGGGCTGGGGATCCCGCAGGCGCATATCCGCCGTCTCGTGCGGGACCGCTGGGAACTTGCCGCGCTCCGCCAGTCGCGCCAAATTCTGCCGGTATTGGATGGTATTGTACTCGGTCGAGCGATCGCGCGGATGCGTCCACATCCGTGCTGGATGTGGCCGACGCAGTTCATATCGAACGCGTTGAGGCGGATCTCTTTATTCATCAGCCGAGCTCCCGGACTTTACGGAGGCGGCACCCCCTTCAAAAATCACCGGACAGGTGCCCGGTAGCGATATCGGGTTCTTCCGCTGGTCTTCGTCGCTCTGGCTTTCGGCCGTCGGTGAGCCATAAGCCTCCGGCGCCGCCAACCACTGGCCCGCGCAATTCACCCTAAACCTTCCGCTCCCCACTTGTCAGTTTACGACGCCAAGGAGGCTCGAGATGCCGGCATCGCTGATCCGCAGCCGCGCCATGGTGACTCATGCCATCGACCGCCACCACTGGAACGAGATCACGGATGGGGCCGTGCTTCAGGAAGACCCCAGAATTGTCGAAATCGGTACCTACCAGGAATTCAGCCGCAAGCACCCCGATGTCGTGGTTGTTGGTAGCGGCAACGAGGTGATGTTGCCGGGGTTCGTAAATGGTCACCATCATATCGGGTTGACGGCGGTACAGCTCGGCTCACCGGACATGCCGCAAGCGGCGCAGGCTTTGCGAGCGATGGGTCGTGAAGATTCCTACGATTCAAGTTCCTGCCTGCGCAGCCATGTGGCAGCAATCGCCGATCGCTGCAGCCCCGCGTTCTCCGTCACGGTTCGATCGCGACGCCGTTCTTGGCGGCGATGGCCACGGCGATCCAAAATCCGGCCGGATTGTGGCGATCAGCAGGACCGGCAGGTCCTCGATCCGTACGATAGTGCGATCAAGCAGCTCACGCGTGGTCGGGTCGATCCAATGCAGATCCTCGAACACCATCAACACGGCCTGTCGGCGGGCGAGGGCTTCGAGCTGGCGCAGCAATGCCTCGAACGTCAGCTCCTTCTTGCGCTGGGGCGAAAGCTCAAAGGTTGATGACGGCGGCTTGGCGGGCAGCGACAACAGCTCGGCAATCAGCGGCAAGTCGTCGCGCGCCTCAGCGTTGCCGCCGAACAGCACGGCAAGCTTTTCCAGCTGTGCTGCAGGCGTGTCGTCGCTCATGAACCCAGCGGCGCGTTCGAGCTGGGAGATGATCGGGAATAAGGCGCTATCCTGGTGATGCGGAGAGCAGAAATAGCGCAACAGGCCAGGCTTATCGGTGGCGATGCGCTCGACCAGCGCCTCGGCCAACCGCGATTTGCCGATGCCCGCTTCGGCCGAAAGGAGCACGATCCGGCCCTCGCCGCTCTTAGCTTGGGCCCACCGCCGCAGCAACAGGTCAAGTTCCTCCTCGCGGTCGACCAATGGTGTCTGGGCGGTGCGCAAGGCGGCAAACCGGCTTTCGACACCGCTCTCGCCGACGACGCGCCAAGCTCGCGGCCCGCCGCAAAGCCCTTCAATACCTGTGGTCCGAGATCTTGCATCTCGAATAGCATGCCGAGCTGGCACCGGGTGCCGTGCGAGACGATCACCGCGTTTGGCGCGGCGAGGCTTTGTAGGCGCGCCGCCAGATTTGGCGTCTCGCCGGTTACCATCTCTTCGTGCGCCGCCCCCGTGCCGATCAGATCGCCGACCACGACGAGACCGGTGGCGATGCCGATGCGCACCTCCAGCGGCTGGCCCAGGCCGAGCGCGGCGATCGCCTCGACAATCGCGAGACCGCTGCGCACGGCGCGCTCGGCATCATCCTCATGCGCCAGCGGGTAGCCGAAATAAGCCAGCACGCCGTCGCCCATCAATCTGGCGACAAAGCCACCATAGCGGGTCACTACCTCGGTGACGCGGCGATGATAGGCGGCGATGATGTCGTGCAGGTCCTCTGGATCGAGCCGTATGGCCAGTTCAGTCGAGCCAACGAGGTCGCAGAACATGATAGTGAGCTGGCGGCGCTCGGCCTCGGCGGTGGCAGCGGAGGCTGCGTCAGCGGGCATCGCTTCAGCTGCGGGTGGACCATCACTGAGTGCGGCGATAGCGTCGAGCAGGCGGCGGCGGTGGCCGACCGACGCAACTCCAAGCTCGCGCAGATCCTCCGCCGTCAGCCGACGTAGAACCTCCGCGTCGATGTCGTTGTCGCGGAACGCGGACGCGTACTGGTCGAGCCCGAGGCCGCGCAGCCATTCGGCTATGTCCATAATCAGCTCCGGCTCACGCCAACTCGGCCAGCAGCGCTTTGGCGTCCTTCAGATCGGCGGTATTGAAGCCCTCGCTAAACCAGCCCTAGATCGGCGCCAGCAAATCGTGTGCCTCCGCTCGCCGGCCTTGCTCGCCCCATAACCGCGCGAGGCTTGCTGCAGCGCGCAGTTCCAGCAATTTTGACCCTTGCTCTGCGGCAATTCGCAGTGCTGTGCGAAAATCATTCTCGGCTCGCCGATCGTCGCGGGAACGACCACACCAAGCGGAGTCGCCGCGCAACCGATAGAGCTCGGCCTCGTACCACCGCTCCCCCGTCGCTTCGACTTCAAGGAGCGCTTCTTGCACCGCAGCAGGAGTGTTGCCTGAGCCGGGTCGTTGGACGCTGGCATAGGATCCCAGCCAAAATGGCAACGCCCACCTGGATCCGGTTTGTCGATATAGAGCCAGGCCCTCGCGCACCGCCTGTTCGCCGTCGGCTGCGCTGAGATACAACTTGCCGATCCCGCGGAAGGCCAAACCCCAAGCCAACATGAATGGGAAATTCAGCTCGCTGGCCAGCACACAAATGGCATCTGCCCGTGAGAGCAAGTCCTCAAATTTTCGCAGCACGCAGGTCGTGCCGGCCGCGAAGGCCAAGCCAAAAGCACGACTGTGAAGCGAGGTTGACGAATGCGCCTCTTCGACCGACAGGTCACGCGTATGGATCGCGCGATCGAGGTGCCCTTCGAATGCCAGAACAAAGGCAAGCCACGCCGGGATCACGATTGCCGCGTCGCCTCGGGTGATCATCCCGTGTTGCTGACGACGCTCAAGCAGATTGGCGGCCAATTCCAGTTGTTCCCTCGCGGCGGTCAGCTGACCAAACTCGAACAGACTGACGCCCAGCGTCCGGCGTCCGAGGATCTGTGCCTCATCGCTCCCAGTTTTCTCGGCGAAGGCCAGAATCTCGCTGGCGACTTGCTCACATTCGCGGGTTTCGGCGCGAATTAGGTGATAGAGGTACTGACCATAGCCGACCCGGACCAAAGTTGGTGTGTCGCCAAGGATCTCGCATAGCCGTCGCGCCCGCGCATACGCCGCTCCGGTCTCCGGCGCCGCATAACCTGCGGTGGCTGTCAGCGCGCGACCGAGTGCAGTCTGCAGATCTAGCTCCCGTCTTGCACGTCCGGGGTTATCCGGCAGCTTCGCAGTCAAAGCAATGGCCTTGGTGATCAGCGACGCCGCCTCGATCATCGCAGAGCGATCCAAGGCTCTTCGACCCGCCCGCGCCCAGTAGGAGACCGCTTGGTCCGCCAATCCGGCTTGCGTGTAGTGACGGGCCAGGAGCTCCGGTTGCTCCTCGGTTAGTTCGGGGAAGAAGTGCTCCACGACATGAGCAATGCGCCCGTGCAATTCCTGACGCCTTGCTCGCAGCAGGGTGCCGTAGGCCGCGTCTTGCACCAGTGCGTGCTTGAACAGGTAGGAGGTGTGTGGCGGCGTACCACGGCAGAACAAAAGGCCAGCCTCGGTCAGCCGCGCCAGCGCAGCCTGCAATTCGCGGTCATCGCGCTGTGCCACCGGCCGGATCAGCTCATAGGAGAACTCGCGTCCCAGCACAGCGCCGATCTGTCCGACTTCCCTGGCAACCGGCCCAAGCCGATCGAGGCGCGCGATCAGGGAGGCATGCAGGATCGCCGGAATGGAACGGGTCGGCGCCGGGCTTGCGGCCAAAGTGGCGCTGCGGTCACCACTTTCGAGCACCGCCTTGGTCAGCTCCTCGACGAAGAGCGGTACGCCGTCGGCGCGTTCGACGATCTCGTCGACGGTCTCACGGGGGAGAGCGGTATTGCCCGCGAGCTGCTCGACCAACGCCGTTCCGTCACGCTCCCCGAGCCGGTTCAGCACGAGCGTTGTAACATGAGGCTGGCCGCTCCAGGCCTGTGGGAACTCGGGGCGGAACGCGACGATCAGCAGGACCGGCAAGCGGCGCGTCCGTTCGAGGGTCAGGTCCACCAATTCGCGCGTAGTCGGATCGGTCCAATGCGTGTCTTCGATTACAATGAGAACGGGTCGGCTCCGCGCCAGGGCTTCGAGCTGATGCAGCAGCGCTTCGAACACCAGCTCTCGCTTTCGATGCGGGCCGAGGTTGAGCGCGGCGACTGTGTTCGGCAATGACAATAACTCGGCTAACAGTTGGATTTCCTCATCGCCGCGCGCACCGGGCGCGAGCAAGTCACGGAGCTTGCCGAGCTTCTCCTCGACCGTGTCGCTGTGCGTAAACCGCGCGGCGCGTTCGAGCTGGGTGATGAAGGGGTAGAGCGCGCTGTCCTGATGGTGCGGCGAGCAGAAATAGCGCAGTCGCGTGTGCGGCTCGCTCTCGATGCGCTCCGCCAAGGCCTCGGTCAGCCGCGACTTATCGATCCCAGGCTCGCCCGAGATCAACATCACTCGGCCTTCGCCGGCCCTCGCCTGCTGCCAGCGCCGCAACAACAAATCGAGCTCTTCGTCGCGCCCGACCAGAGGCGTCGCTTGCGAACGCAACGCCTCAAAGCGACTGACAACGCCGCTCTCGCCGACGACGCGCCAGGCGCGCTGCGGCTCGGCAAAGCCGGCCAGGGGCTGCGGCCCGAGATCATCGACCTCGAACAGCGCGCCGATCTGCCGCCGGGTGTTGTCGGCGATGACCAACGCGCCGGGGGCGGCTACCGCCTGCAGGCGGGCGGCGAGATTCGGGGTTTCGCCGACGACGCCGCGCTCCTGGGCTGCCCCAGCACCGATCAAATCACCGACCACGACCAGGCCGCTGGCAATGCCCAGCCGCACACTCAACGGTTCGGGCGCGGCGAGCCGGCCGACAGCGTCGATGACGGCGAGCCCGGCCCGCACCGCCCGCTCCGCATCGTCCTCGTGCGCCTCGGGGTAGCCGAAATAGACGAGGACACCGTCGCCCATGTATTTGGCGACAAAGCCGGCGAACCGGGCGACTGCGTCAGCGACGCAACGGTGATAGGCGCCGATCAGTTCGCGCAGATCCTCAGGATCGTAGCGAGCCGCGAGCGGCGTGGAGCCGACGAGGTCGCAGAACATCACCGTCAGCTGGCGCCGCTCGGCTGTATCGGCCCTGCCCGGCGCCAGGTCCGTAACTGGCTGGGGCGGCTCTCTGAGCGCGGCGATCGCCCGTAGCATAAGCTTGCGGTGGCCGAGTAGGACGCCGAGCATTTCGAGGTCGGTCTCGGTCAGATCGGGTAAGACCCCGACTTCGATCGCGTTGGCGCGGAACGTCTCGACATAGCGCTCCAGCGCGATCCCGTGCAGCCAATCGGCGATGTCCAAGTTGCCTCCCGATCCGGGTCTTGCATGCCCGCCGGTGCAGCTTAACCCAACTGGTCGAGCAGCGCCTTCGCTTCCTTCAGATCGGCGGTGTCGAAGCCTTCGGTGAACCAGCCGTAGAGAGGCGCGAGCAGCTCGCGTGCCTCGCCCCGCCGGCCGTGCTCACCCCAGAGCCGGGCAAGGCTCGTCGCCGCGCGCAGTTGCCAGAGCTTGGCCTCCTGTTCATCGGAGACGGAAAGGGCCTTCCGATATAGTTCCTCGGCGGCCGCGGTGTGGCCGTGCCGGCGCAGCAGCTGGCCTTTGTGCCGATGAAGCTCCGCCTCCAGCCACCGCTCACCTGTCCTTCCAGCGATCTGCAAGGCATCGTCCAAAGCGGACAAGGCCTCCTCGGTTTGCCCTGCAATGTCATGTGCCTTGGCGAGGAGGGCGGCATGATGCGGCATCCACAATTCTGCGCCGCTGGCGCGATACGCCGCCAACCCGCTGCGCAGCAGCGATATCCCCTCGGTCACCTCGCCAATCTTGGCCTTGACCCAGCCGCGATAGATCGTTCCCACTGTGCCCCACCACGGCACCCCCTGCTCGCTCGCAACGGTGACCAGCTCGTCCGCCGGCTCTTTCAGAGCTTCGTTGTCGCCGGCGAGGGAGAGCACTATCTCGCTGAGCATCAAGGTCGAAGCCAGAGTAGGCGGGTAGGCCAGCCTACGGGCCTCGGCGATTGCCGCATTGGTCCGCGCCACTGCCTGGTCCGGAAAGCCCAAACAGAGGAGGGTGACCCCCAAAATTCCCTCTGCCACCACGTGGGGGTGGCTTCCGGTCTGAGCGCCAAGCGAATCGTGGATCGCCGGATTGTACAGCGATGAGACCGTTTCTAGCAGCGATCGAGATAAAGCAAACCGGCCGCGCATCAGATAGCCGCTTCCGCAAGATTGGTGACTTAGGATAAGCCCCCGCGAATCGTTGCGTTGACGGCTCACATTCAGCAAATCCTCATCGAGGCGCAACGCTACATCGGTTTCGCCGCGGTACACGTGATAGCGGGATTGCCCATACGGAACGTGGATGTACTCCGTGGGGAACCCGAGCTGCTCCCAGAGCTTCCGTGCGCGGGTGAAGGCCTCGCCAATTTCCGGCGCCGCTTGACCTCTGACAAACCGCAACGCCGCACCCAGCGCACTGCAAAATTCGAGCTCCTTCCGCTGACGTTGCGAGCTGTCCGGTATTAGCGCCAGCTGGTCCAGCGCCATTTGAAAGTGGGCTGCCGCCTCTGCCATCGCCGAGCGCGCTGCATACCGATGAGCGGCCTTCCCGCAGTAGGTGACCGCCTGTTCGGCGAGCCCTGCCTCAGTGAAATGCTGGGCAAGAAGTTCGGGCTGCGCTTCGGCGATGTCGGGAAAGTCGCTTTCGAGCGCGCGGGCGATCCGCGCATGCAGCTCCTCGCGGCGTCGGCGCAGCAGGCTTGCATAGGCAGCGTCGCGGACGAGCGCATGCTTGAACTGGTATGTGGCGGCGGGCGGGGTGCCGCGCGCGAAGACGAGGCCGGCCTCACCGAGCCGGCCGAGCGCCGCAGTGAGGTCGCTTTCCCCGCGGTTGGCGACCGGCGCTAACAGCTGGTAGGAAAATTCGCGCCCGATCGCGGCGGCGATCTGGGCCACCTCTTTCGGCCCCGGGCCGAGGCGGTCGAGCCGCGCCATCAGCGGAGCGTGCAATCCCGACGGCACCGCCATCGATGACGGCAGCGCTCCCGCCAGGGTTCTCTCGACCCCGGCACCGGACTCTCCCGCTTCGAGCATCGCCTTGGTCAGCTCCTCGACAAAGAGCGGCACCCCGTCGGCGCGGGTAACGATCTCCTCAACAAGGTCGCGGTCGACACCGGTATTGCCCGCGATCCGCTCGACCATCGCCGTACCGGCGCGTCGGTCGAGCCGAGCCAGGCTCATCATCGTCACCTGCGGCAGCCCGCTCCACGGCGGCGCGAATTCCGGACGATGAGTGGCGATCAGCAACACCGGCAGGTGCGCGGCGCGCTCGATTGTGCGGTCAAGCAACTCGCGCGAGCTCGGGTCGATCCAGTGCAGGTCTTCGCATAGGAACAGTACCGGCTGCCGGGCCGCCAGGGCTGCGAGCCGGTGCAGCAGGGCTGCGAACAGCATCTCTCGCTTGCGCTGCGGGCTCAGATTGAGGTCGGCCACCGCACTCGGCAATGACAACAGCTCGGCGAGGAGCGCAAACTCGTTATCGCTCGGCGCCCCCGGAGCGAGCGCTGCCTTCAGTTTTTCGAGCTTCTCTTTGGCCCCATCCTCGCGGCTGAAACCGGCAGCATGTTCGAGCTGGGTGATGCACGGGTGGAGCGGGCTGTCCTGGTGGTGAGGCGAGCAGAAATAGCGCAGCCGGGTGTGCGGCTCGTCCGCGAGGCGCTGCGACAGCTCGGCCGTCATCCGCGACTTGCCGATCCCCGGCTCGCCCGCAATGAACACCACCCGCCCTTCGCCGAGCTTCGCCTGCTCCCAGCGCCGCAATAACAGATCGAGTTCCTCGTCGCGGCCGACCAGCGGTGTGGTCCCCGAACGCAATGCCTCAAAACGGCTGACGACCCCGCCCTCGCCGACCACGCGCCAGGCACGCTGTGGCTCGGCGAAACCGGCGAGCGGTTGGGGACCGAGATCCTCGATCTCGAACAATGTGCCGAGCTGTCGCCGGGTGCTGTCGGCAATGACCAAGGTGCCCGGCCGGGCCAGCGCCTGCAGACGGGCGGCGAGGTTCGGGGTCTCGCCGACCACGCCGCGCTCCTGGGCGGCGCCGGCGCCAATCAAATCGCCAACGACGACAAGGCCAGTGGCGATGCCGATCCGAACGTTCAGCGGCTCTTGTGTGGCGAGCCCGCCGACCGCGTCGATGATCGCCAGCCCGGCGCGGGCCGCGCGCTCGGCGTCATCCTCATGCGCCTCGGGATAGCCGAAATAGATCAGCACGCCGTCGCCCATATACTTGGCGACAAAGCCGCCACAGCGGGCGACGGTGTCGGCAACGCAGCGGTGGTAGGCACCAACGATCTCACGCAGATCCTCGGGATCGAAGCGCGTCGACAGCGGCGTCGAGCCGACCAGGTCGCAGAACATCACCGTCAGTTGCCGCCGCTCCGCGTCGGCGCCGGCCGTGCCACCGCTTGGCGCGGTGGACGGAATTGGCTCCGGCGGCGCGCCAGCGGCGCTGAGTTCCGCAATGGCTTCGAGCAGCTTGCGCCGGTGGCCGACGAGGGTGACGCCGAGATCCTTGAGGTCGTCGGCTGTCAGCTTCGGCAGCAGTGCCCAATCGATCTCGTTATTGCGGAAGGCCTGCTCGTATCGCTCCAGTCCGAGCCCCCGCAGCCAGCCCCCAATGTCCATTGTATCGTTCCGGCGCTCGTCTTCGGCGCATAGTACGCGCAAAACATAACGCGTGGGAGCCTATGATACGCCTGAAAGTAGGCGTCGCGCGAATGTCGCAAGGTGCACCATACGCCGTCGCCGCTGATCGCAACGAGAGACCGCAAAGGGGCATCTCCTGCCCCACGTTGCCCGTAGACCCTCCGACCGCTCGGCGCCGATTTCCGGCCGTTCGCCCGACGACGGCCAGCCGTCTCAAGTCGATCCTTTCCGGACCCTGGATCGGCAGCCCAATTTCAAGAGGCAAGCCGCTTCTTTTCATAACGGCGGCGGACGGGTGCCCGTGTGCTAGGATTGCGGCCCTCATGGCCGCGGAACGGAGGTCGTGGATCATCGGCAGCATACAGGCGCCCCCCGTCTGACGCTACGACGTCGCGACGTCATCGCCCTCCTCGGCGGCGCGGCAGCTAGCTGGGCGTTCGCCGCCACGGCGCAGCAGCCCGAGCGGGTTCGCCGACTCGGCGTGTTGATGCCTTGGCCCAAGAGTGACGCTCAGGAGAGCGCGATGGCTTTTGTGCGTGCTCTTAGTAGTTTAGGCTGGGTCGAGGATAAGAATATCCGCATCGACTATCGCTTTGCCGCAAACGATCCAACTCTCTTCAAGAGATACGCGGCAGAGTTGGTCGCGCTGGCTCCGGATGCAATCCTCGCCAGCACACCGCCGGCGGTCGCGGCGTTTCAGCAGCAGACGCACACAATACCGATCGTTTTCGTGCTCGTGGTTGATCCGGTCGTGCTGGGTCTTGT
>Ga0310916_10002931_pt1 | contig 10517 bp, 6 predicted proteins | sample GREbulkMGLF176_FD_203444 | JGI IMG/M metagenome (GOLD analysis project Ga0310916, IMG submission 203444) | Lab enrichment of tropical soil microbial communities from Luquillo Experimental Forest, Puerto Rico - GRE.bulkMG.LF176 | ecosystem: Environmental > Terrestrial > Soil > Tropical forest >... | reverse complement strand
AAACTTTTCTTACTGCCCGGCAGCGGGACGTATACGGCCATGACTTTTCTCCTTTAGAACTTGCCGGCAGCGCACCATTCGTGTCGACGATGAAAAGTTCGAGGCGGCCATCCGGGCGCAGGGGCTAGCGACATCCGGTGCAACCAAGGCTGTTGACGCCACTGCGCTGGCCTCCTCGGATCGGATGAGCGACGGTGATCTAGCTGGAACCGGAATGGACCTGGGTATAACGTCTCAGCCCAAGGGGAACGGAAACAAGGCGCTGGTCCGCTCAGCGGACCAGCGGCTACGGGGCCTTGCTCCGGGGGTCGGCACGATTAGGTGCGACAGTGAGACTTCGGGGGTGACGCGCACCGACACCATCACCGGTCACTTCTTCCGCGTGTCGCGCGAGTCCTACCAGTTGGGGTGATGAAGTTCCGCAATGCCAATCGCGCTCGGCCGGGATTGCTGTGGTGCTGGGCGCCGCCGTTGCCGTCGGTTTTGTGATCTGGCGCCGGTTGCGGAAGTCCAAGTGACTCCTAGTCGGGCCCGTTCATGACGGTAGCGAACAGCTCGGTCATCTCGTCGGCGGGTCCGCCGGGCACGGTATAACCGGCTTCGTCGCGGATCTCGTGCAGGTGGTCGCGCACGTCCTCGACGGATAGCCCGGGACGGTAGAAACCCTTCGTCCTGCCGATGAAGAACCGCGCGACATGCCCGGCGCCGACCGTGTAGATCTCTCCGGAAACCGGACACTCCCGGTGCGTGAGGAAGGCCGCCACCGGGGCCACCAGTGCCGGATCCAGCTTCTGAAGATATTGGCCCACAAGGTCATCGAACACCGCCCGCGCCTCCTCGTCATCCTGCTGGCCGGCGCCGTCGACGGAGTGCGCGAGCATGCGGGTGTATGCGATCGGGGCGATGGCATTGACCTTGATGTTGTGGCCGGCTCCCTCGGCGGCGAGCACGCGGGTGAAACCGATCAACCCGGTTTTGGCCGCGCCATAATTGCTCATGCGTTCGGCGCCAAGGATTCCCGCGGCCGAGCAGGTGTTGAGTATCCGGCCGTACCGCTGCTCGCGCATGACCGTCCACGCCGGCCGCGTCACGTAGAACGCGCCCTTCAGGTGCACATCGATGAGGGGGTTGAGCCGATCGGCGGTCATCTCCTCGAAGGGCGCGTCGCCGACGATTCCGGCGTTGTTGATCACGATGTCCACTCGCCCCCAGGCGCGAAGGGCGGTGTCGACGATCGCCTGTCCGCCTTCGGGACTCGTCACGCTGTGGGTGTCGGCGACGGCCTGGCCGCCTTGCCGGCGGATTTCCTCCGCGGCGGCATGTGCCGCTTCGATGTTCGAGCCGTCCCCGGCCACCGACCCACCCGTGTCGTTGACCACGATGCGCGCGCCCCGTGCGGCCAGCAACAGCGCATACTGCTTGCCCAGGCCACCGCCGGCGCCGGTGATCAGGGCGACCTGACCGTCGAATCGCAGCTCGTTGGTCACCAAGTGACGGGAAGCTCCTTCATGCCATAGATGTCGGCTTCTTTGAACTTCAGCTCTTCGGGCGGTACCGCCAATTTCAGCCCGGGCAGGCGTCGCGCCAGTGTGGCGAACGCGACCTGCATTTCGACTCGGGCGAGGTTTCGTCCGATGCATTGATGCACGCCGTAGCCGAAACCCAAGTGGCCGCGGGTGTTTCGGTCGACATCGAGGATGTCCGGATCGTCGACGAATTTGGGGTCCCAATTCCCGGCGGGCAGGTTCACCACCAGAAAGTCCCCGGCGCGCACCAACTGTCCGCCGAGCATGAGGTCTTCGGTCGCCACCCGATCCACCTGGCCGTGGACGATGGTGAGGTAGCGCATGAGCTCTTCGACGATGTTCCCGATGACGGCGCGATCGTCGGTCTGGCCGAGCCGCGCATAGACATCGGGATGCTGCAGCAGCGCAACGGTTCCCAACGAGATCATGTTGGCCGTGGTTTCGTGGCCGGCCTGCATCATGATCACGCTTGTCATGGCCGCGGTCTCGTGGTCGAGTTGACCGGTCGCGACGTATTCGGTGACCAACCGGCTGATCAAGTCGTCTCCGGGTTCGCGCTCCTTGCGCGCCGCCAGTTCCCGGATGTAGGCATACATCGCCCCGAAGGCATGTGCCTTCTGTTCGTCGGACGACCTGGTGTCCAGACCGGCGGCGGTGTGTTGCTGGAAGAGCCCGAGATCTTCGGGCGGCACCCCCAATAGCAACGCGATCACCAGTGAGGGCACCGGCAGACCGAAGTCGCGCACAATGTCGCCCGGCGGCCCGTTGCTGATCATCTCGCCGAGGTAGTGGTCGACCAGTTCCTGGATCTGCGGCCGCATGCCTTCGGTGCGCCGGAAGGTGAAGTTGCTGGTCAGCATTCGACGCAATCGATGATGCTCGGGATCGTCGGTCCGCGCGAACATCACTGGCGGGTTGCCGCCGGAACCCGACGGCTTCACGGCGGCCGAGATGGTGTCCGCGGACAGGCGCGGATCCAGCAGCGCCGCTCTGATGTCCTGATAGCGGCTCACCACCCAGGCCGGTTGACCGTGATAGATCGCCCGACGCAACCCGGGCTCTTCGCGCCAGTCCGCGAACTCGGGCGGCGGCGCGAGCGGGCAGTGCGCGGCACGCGGGGCGGGTATGACGGGGAGGTCCGTCTCGGAAACCATTGACATGCCAGCATTTCCCCATTAAGTGTCAGTTATCTGCCAATTACGCGAGCGTAGAACTACCGTTAGTGGCAGTCAACTGTCGGTTAGGCTGTCAGGATGACGGCGGTTGACGAGCCGCGCTTGCGAGCGGACGCGGCCCGCAATGCGGTGCGCATTCTGCGCGCCGCACGCGCCGTGTATGGCGAGCTCGGCCCCGATGCGCCCGTTGAATCGGTCGCGCGCCGCGCGGGAGTCGGTGAACGCACGCTCTACCGCAGGTTTCCGACCAAGGCCGACCTGGTGCGCGCCGCCCTGGATCAAGTCGTCGCCGAAGACCTCACGCCGGCTATCGAGGACGCTCGCCGTGCGGATCAGCCGCTCCGTGGCCTCACCCAGTTGATCGAAGCGGCAATAGCGCTCGGCGCCCGAGAACACAACCTATTGATCGCCGCGCACCGCGCCGGCGCGCTCACCCCCGACATCTCGGACTCATTGAACGAGGCGCTCGACGAGCTTGTCCGCCGAGGCCAGCAGGCTGGGCACGTTCGCGCCGACCTGGTGGCCGATGACTTACCGCGCCTGATCGCGATGCTTTATGGCGTGCTGCCGACCATGGATCCGAATAGTGACGGTTGGCGTCGCTACGTCGCCCTCATCGTCGACGCGATAGCGGTCAGCGAGAGACAGCCGCTGCCCCCCGGCGCTGCTTTGCGCATTTCGGAGCCCAGCAACTGGCGCTTGTAAGCGGTCTAGTTGATGGTCTCCCCGGCGTCGACCTTGAACTGCAGTCCCGTCACATATCTCGACTCATCGGATATCAGGAACAGCACCGCATTGCTGACGTCGGCGGGTTCCACGGCCGGCGTCGGCATTGCGTTGACAAAGATCGGGATCAGGTCGGACCGTTGCTCGCCCAGGAGGGGCCCGAACGACGGCGGAACCATCCCGGTGGGGACACCGGTAGGAAGCACGGTGTTGACGCGCACATTCTGTGCCGCCAGTTCATTGGCCAGGGCCAGCGTCAAGCCGACGACACCGTACTTCGCCGCCGTGTGGGGCGTCTGTAGCGGAAAGCCTTTAATGGCACCGGCAGAGCTGACGTTGACCAGGCTGCCGCCGCCCTGGTCGAGCAAGTGGGGAATCGCGGCCGCGCAGGTGTTCCAGACCGCTCGGCCCAACGTCGAGTTGTTGGGCCAAATCACATTGTTTTGGCCCAACAACTCCACGTTGGGCGTCAAGAGTTAAAGCACGTGAATCTCGCCCGTGGTGCCGTCGACCTCGACGAGTGCTCCCGGCGGCAACGACCGGGTGGCACCCTGAGCGTCCACCACACACGGGAATCCGAACTCGCGGGCAACCACTGCCGCGTGTGACATCGGACCACCAAGCTCCGTCACCACGGCCGCGGCGTAGCAGAACGCGGCGGTGTAGCCGACGTCGGTGACCTCCGCGACGAGAATCTCGCCGGGTTGGAGGTCATCGATGGTCTCCGGCCGCACGATCCGCACCCTGCCGCGGACCCGTCCCCCGCAGACGCCGACTCCGCGCAAGATGTCCCCGCTCCCCAGGGCCGACGACGACGTGATGGACGGCTGCCAGCTCCCGCTCAACACCGTAGGCGGAACGACGCCGGCCAGCCTGCGCTGTTCGGCCCGCCGCCCTGCCACCAGTTTCGCGACCTCCGCTGGCAGCGCGTCGAGTTCGTCGACCAGCAGATAGAACACGTCGTCGACCGTGTCGAACACACCGGCGTCGGTCAACCTGCGCCCGTACTCACGCAGCAGACCGCGCAGCACCCAGTTGGCCCGCACCAGTTTGTCGCGGCGGACTTCGCGGTCACGCAATTGCCGCACGGCCAGAGCCGCAACCGGCTTGGCGCGCAACGGAATCGCCGGGTGTACGGGGTGGGGCGCGGGAGGGGCGTTCAGGGTCTTGCCCACCATCCGGACCAGCAACTCCGGGTCGTCGGCGTAGCTCGTCGACAACATCTCGAGCTCCGCGGGGCCACGGTGGCCGATCAGCTCCAGCTCAGCCAGCAGCGCGGCATGGAACTCCGGTGCCTCCGCGGCCAGCACGTCAAGGCGCTTGCCGGGTTCGGCCAGTAGATGGGCCACCTTCGGGTTGCGCCGCGCGGCCATGACCAGCCGCTGCATCGCCTCCACCGATCGTGCGCTGACCAATTCCGGGCCGGCCGGTGGGGCCGTGTCTTTTCCGCTCAGGCCGCGCAACAACACGTTGAACGCCGCGCACAGCAAGAATGACCCCGCCGCTAGCACCCAGCCGTGCACCACGTGGTCGCGTGCCAACAGGATCAGGCTGAGCAGCCGGCGGTCGTCGAGTCGCGTGAGGTCGCCGCCGGCGAGCCGCTCCAGGCGATCGACATCGGCAGTGAAGGCCTGAGTGTCGCCCGGTGAACCGGCGCTCAGGCCCACCAGGTTGACACCGAACACCCCAATGTTGCGAACGGTACGGAGTTGCCTTCGGGTGCGGCCGGATTCCACCGACGGACGCTCGTCGCCGAAGATCGGCAGGGCGGCCATGCTGGGGCCGAAGAACCCACTCTTGCTGACAACCGTCGCCGGCTTGACGAAAGGCACCGTTTCGGCCATGAAATGCGCGGTCGTGATGGCGCCATACAGCCGGTGTGCGAACACCGCAACCATGCGCATCGCGATTTCACGCTGGACCATTCCCCCGGGCCGCAACCGCTCGGCAACGCACACGGCGCTGGCACGCAGTCCACACACGGTCGCCGAGGCCGAAGATGGCGAAAAGGGGCCGGGTAGCGCCTCGGACAGATTGGTGGCCAGGTATGTCGGGAAGCGCGGGTCGATCGGGGTGTCGAACTCGCCGTTAACTCCTTGTGGCCCAGCCAATCCGGGAACCAACCCATCGTCAGCGGGTGCGTCGACCGCGGGCAGATCCTGGATATTGGCCAGCCGCCAAGGCAGCGATATGACCCGCCTGCCTATCGTGATCCGGCCGCGCACCGCCAACGAGAAATCGTCGACGCATTCGTCCGCGTTCCACGCCGGTTGGAATGCCCATTCGTCGCGCAGCCGTGAGGTGTCCATTAGCGGCGCGGTCTGCACCGATTCGAGCTCGGCAAATGACGTGAGGCGGGGGCCGTGCAGCGGCACGATGCGGCGTCCGAGCGCGCTCGCGATCTGACGAAATGTCGGCGCACCGGGGGCGGCGAGATTGACTGAGCCACTTTTGATTTCGGTGTCCACTACCGCGCGCGTCAACAGCCGAAGCGCGTCGTCGAGGTGGAGCAGCTGCACGGGGCGATCGGCATGTCCGTCGGGAAACGCCGGCAGCGCGAACAGCCGGCGCACCCAGTTGTCGACGCCGCGCCCGACGATGAGCGCGCAGCGGATCGCCACCGACTCGGCGTCGGAGGCCGCGAGCAGCTCTTCGACGCGGGCCTTGTGCAGGCCGTCGGCACTCAGCGGGGTCAGGGCATCGGACTCGGCCTTCGAGGCGTCTCCCCCGCCGTAGACGTGCGCCGACGAGGGGAAAACGATGCGTCCGGTTCCGCCCTCGGCCATCGCCTCCACGACGTTGAGCGTGCCCCCGATGTTGACTTGGTGGCTGATCCGGTCGTCGGGGCCGGGGCTTTTCGCCCATGCACAATGCGCCACGACGTCCGTACCGGCGATGCCGCGCTTGACCGCGCACGCATCCCGGATGTCCGCCGCGACGAACTCGGCCGCGCTCGACCAACTTTCGGGCCGATGCCGAGCGATGCCGACAACATCGTGGCCCTGGCTGAGCAATCGGGCGGCGAGGCCGCGGCCGAGCACACCGCTGGCCCCGGTGACCGCGACTCTCACGTACTACCCACGCTCATGGCTACTCGTCGTCGTCGTTCATCAAGGCCGTGTTGACCAGGTCGTCGAGGTCCATGTCCGCGATGTCTTTTTCCGTGGTCACGGCGTGGGCCGGCGCGCGCACGTTGCCGTCGGATTCATTGGCCAGCGCGAGCAACAGCTCCAAGACCCCGGCCTGCCGCAAGCGCTTGACCGGGATCGACCCGACAACGCGCTGGATTTCGGCTTCCCCGGGCGCGGCGGCCAGGGTCTGCTGCTCCGATGCCCCGACGAGTTCGCGGTGCATGTAACCGGCCAGCGCGGCGGAGTTCGGGTAGTCGAAGATGAGCGTCGGTGAAAGTGCCAGCCCGGTCGCGGATTTGAGTCGGTTGCGCATTTCGACGGCGGTCAAGGAGTCAAAGCCCAACTCCTGAAAGGCCCTGTCCGGGTCGATGGCCTCGGCGCTGGCGTTGCCCAGCACGGTGGCGATGTTGGAGCGCACCAAGTCCAGCAGAACCGAGTGTTGCTCGTCCTCGGGCAGTCCTTCCAGGCGTTGCAGCAGCGCGGATTTCGACTTCGCAGCGGCCAGCGAGTCGTCAACCTGCCGCCGCATCGGCGCGTTGATCAAATCAATGAACATGGGCGGCAAGGTGCCATTGTCGAACTTGACCCGGAGTGCCGCGAGGTCGATATGGGCGGGCAACATGAATGGCTCGTCGACGATCAGGGCGGTGTCCATCAATTCCAGCGCCTGATCGGAGGACATCGCGACGATCCCGTCCCGGCCGAACCGGGCACGATCGGCGGCGCCCAGTGCACCGGTCATCGCGCTGGCCTGATCCCAAAGGCCCCAGCCCAGCGAAATCGCCGGCAACCCCTGAGTCCGCCTGTGCACGGCCAACGCGTCGAGGAAGGAGTTGGCCGCCGCGTAATTGGCCTGACCCGAGGCTCCCGCCAACCCGGCCATTGACGAAAACACGACAAAGGCAGACACATCCAGGTCGCGGGTCAGCTCGTGCAGGTTCCATGCCGCATCGACTTTCGAGCGCAGCACCGAATCAACCCGTTCCGGGGTGAGCGACGAAATCACCGCGTCGTCGAGTACGCCTGCCGCATGAATCACTCCGGACAGCGGTCGCTGCACCGGGATGTCGGCGATCACCTTCGCCAGCGCCTCGCGGTCGGCCGCGTCACAGGCCACCACATGTGCCTGGGCGCCGGCTGCACTCAGCTCGGCCACCAACTCCGCGGCGCCTGGCGCATCCAGACCACGCCGACTCACCAACACCAAGTTCCGCGCGCCGTGCCGGGTGACGACGTGGCGCGCCAACGCCGAGCCCGCCATCCCGGTCGCACCGGTGATCAATACCGTGCCGGCCACCCACGCATCGGGCATTGTCATCACGACCTTGCCGACATGGCGGGCCTGACTCAAATGCCGCAACGCCGCCGGCGCACGTCGTACGTCGAATCTCGTCACCGGCAACGGTCGCAGCACGTCCTCGGCGAACAGCGCGGCCAACTCGTCGAGCATCTGCTGAATGCGCTCGGGTCCCGCTTCGAAAAGATCAAAGGCGCGATACCGCACGCCCGGGTGATCCTGGGCGACGACATTGGCATCGCGGATGTCGGTTTTGCCCATTTCCAAGAACACCCCGCCGGGGCCGACCAGTCGAAGGGACGCGTCCACGAAATCACCCGACAGCGAGTCGAGGACCACGTCCATGCCACGCCCACCGGTGACGGCGCGGAACTTGTCCTCGAACTCCAGACTCCGGGAGTCGGAAATGTGATCGTCGTCAAAGCCCATGGCCCGCAGCGTTTCCCACTTGCCGCGGCTCGCGGTAGCGAACACTTCCAACCCCAAATGCCGGGCCAACTGCACCGCGGCCATCCCCACCCCGCCTGCGGCGGCGTGCACCAGCACCCGTTGCCCCGGCTTGACATCGGCCAGGTCGACCAGCGCATAACAGGCGGTGGCAAAAACCACCGAGGTGGTTGCGGCTGCGGTGTGCGACCAGCCGGCCGGTACTTTGACCAGCAGCCGCTCGTCGGTGGTGGCGATCGTTCCGGTGCCCTCTGGGAACAGGCCCATGACCCGATCACCGACCGCGAAACGGCCTTCTCCCGAGGCGGTTTCCGAGATCATGCCGGAGGCCTCGATACCCATGACCGCATCCGGATCGGGATAGAGGCCCAACGCGATCATGACGTCACGGAAGTTGGCGGCGATGGCCGACAAGGCTACCCGCACCTGACCGGGCTCCAGCGGCGCGTCGGCATCGGGGATCCGCTCCAACCGCAGATTCTCAAACGTGCCGTAACTGCTCATACCGAGCCGCCATGGCCCATCGTCCGGCGGCACCAGGAGCGAGCCGACGGCGCGGCTGCCATGCACCCGTGCCGTGTACACCGTTGCGCCGCGCAGCAATACCTGCGGCTCTCCGACCGCCAAAGCCGCTGCCACCGCGTCACCGTCGAGTGGCGCATCGGCGTCGACGAGCACGATTCGGCCGGGGTGCTCGGTCTGCGCCGACCGCACCAGCCCCCACACCGCCGCCCCCGCCAAATCGGTGACGTCCTCACCCGGCAACGCCATCGCGCCCCGGGTCGACACCACCAAGGTTCCCGCCCCGTCGCGGGCCAACCACGACTGCAGCACCGGCAGCACCGCGCGTGTGGCCGCGTAAACCTCCGTCACGACGTCACCGGCCACCGGTGTCGATTCGAACAACACCGCCAATCGCTCGGCCCCAGCGTCGTCCGGCTCCTCCAACTCCGTTGCGCCCCAAGCACACACCGATACCGGCTGAACCGCGGCCGACGGCTGTGCGGACCAGACGACCTCGAAGAGCCGGTCCGGACCCGAATTCGACACCGCGGCCAGCAACTGCTTATCGGTCACGGGCCGGGCAACCATCGACGCCACCGACAGCACCGGAAGCCCCAACCCGTCGGCCAGCTCGATCGACACCGCCGACGGACTCACCGGCACAATCCGCGCCCGTACCGCCGTCGCACCCGCCGCATGCAACGACACCTTCTGCCAGGAGAACGGCACCAGCACCGAACCCTCGGCGAGGTCGCCGCTGTCGGAGGACAGAATCACCGCGTGCAATGCGGCGTCCAGGATCACCGGGTGGACGCCGAACCCGACGGCGGACACGCCGGCGTCGCTGGGCAGTGCGACTTCGGCGAACACTTCATCGCCGCGGCGCCACATCGTCGTCAGGCCGCGGAACGCGGGCCCGTACCCGTAGCCACGCTCGGCCAGCCGCTGGTACCCGTCGCCGACATCCACCGCGACCGCACCCGCCGGCGGCCACACCGACAGGTCCGCGCTTGGCTCGACCGATCCCGCGCTCAGGACGCCCTCGGCATGAAGGAGCCAGCCCGAACCGATCTCAGCGCGCGAGAACACCGATACCGCACGGGCACCCGAATCGTCAGGGCCGCCAACGACGACCTGAACTGCGACCGATCCACCGGCCGGCAACACCAGCGGCGCCGCCAGATTCAGTTCTTCGACAACCCCGCAGCCCACCTCGTCGCCGGCGCGGATCGCCAGCTCCACAAACCCGGCACCGGGAAACAGCACGACCCCACCGACGGCGTGATCGGACAGCCAGCCCTGCGCGCCGGGCGACAACCGGCCCGTCAGCACCACTCCGCCCGAGGCCGGCAGCTCGACCACCGCGCCCAGCAAAGCGTGCTCGCTGGCCGCCAGTCCAAGACCGGCGGCGTCGGCCGCGGCGCCATCGCCGGTGAGCCAAAACCGCCGCCGCTCAAAGGCGTACGTGGGCAAGTCGACGAAGTTTGCCTCACCGAGTGCGGCGCGCCAGTTGACGTCCATGCCGGTGACGAAGCCTTGCGCAACGGCGTCGGTCAGGGTTGACGGCTCGGGGCGATCCTTGCACAGCGCCGACATGGTCGTCACGGGTGCATCCGGTAGCGACTCTTCGATCGAGGCGGTCAGGCCGCTGCTGGGCCCGACCTCAAGGAAACGGCTTGCGCCGGCTGAGTGCGCGAAACGGATGCTGTCG
>Ga0310916_10002930_pt1 | contig 10518 bp, 7 predicted proteins | sample GREbulkMGLF176_FD_203444 | JGI IMG/M metagenome (GOLD analysis project Ga0310916, IMG submission 203444) | Lab enrichment of tropical soil microbial communities from Luquillo Experimental Forest, Puerto Rico - GRE.bulkMG.LF176 | ecosystem: Environmental > Terrestrial > Soil > Tropical forest >... | reverse complement strand
CGGGCCAATTTCCGACGCCCTCAGGGCCGCCGCCGGCAAAGCCGGCACCGACGGATATGCAAGCGCAACCCGCGAGTTCGTCCAAGCTGTCCGCGAGCTTCATGCGTCAGGCGAGCTCGTTCGCGCAGCAAATAGCCTCGAACGAGGCGCAAGCCATGTTGGCAGCGAAAACACGGCAGACATTATCGACCGCGGATTTGCCGCCGAGCCTAGTGACCCCGCCGCCGTTGACGCCGCCGAGCAACAGGTAAGGGACGCGATCGATCGCGGCAAAGCGACGCCGATATTTGAGCCGGGCGCTGAGGGTAAGCCGCAAGCCATCATGCCCGGCATGGAGCCATCGGCCCGGCAGTTAGCGGCCGCGCGGGCCGGTCCGCTGCGTGCTGGCGTGCCGCAAGAGGAACCCGGCGAATTGTTCTCGGCCCCGCATGAGGCAATTCCGGACATGTTCCTTTTTAACGGCCAGCCACAGAGTTTTGCCGAGGCCATGCGTGAGGTCGACGGGCTTAAAATCGCTGCCGATCAGATTGCCGCCTGTGCCTCGTCACAAAGCTATACGGGTCCACTGCTTACCGCTGCCGAGGAACGACAATTAGCAACCGAAGGTATTGAGGTTCGCTTGTAATGGCCAACGTGGCGGAATGTCTTGGCAAGCTTGTTGCCGCTCGCGCCATCAGTCAGGCGGTCGGCGACGAGGCCATGAATATGTTTCAACGCTCGCAGGAACAATATTCAAAGCAAATGGGGCCGGCGAGCTCGGACGCTGCCGCGGCATTACAGGCGGCGAAGGAATTGCGCGAGCGGGCGGCCGACAAGCAACTTGCGATCGCGCATGGCGTCAAAGCCTGGCGCGCTACCGAGCGGCGCGTTATTGAGGATCCGCGCGGTGGCATGCTGCAAATCAACGCGATGAACAGCAAGGACACGTTGCTCGGCGTTCCCGCACTCAATGAGTTGCGTCGCAAGGATCCGCATCATCCGATTTTTACCGGCGGCAATGTCGATGAAATTGCCAAGCAGACCAGGAACCATCTCTACAACATATTTCGCGCCAACGGCGAGCTCGACAAATTCAAGGCCGGCGGGCCGTTCGCCGATGGCAAGGATCTAATCCGCGAGGTGAAAGGCGTTGATACCGGCAACAAGGCGGCGCGCGCCGTCGCTTTGGGCTGGAAAGACATGGTTGAGCAAGGTGAGCGCCTGGCGCACCAAGTCGGCCGGCAATTCGAAACCAACGAGCATTGGGACACTCCACAAGGCTGGACGAGCCGGCGCGCCGCCAAATTCTCCGAGGATGAATTTCTCAAAGACACTCATGGCTGGCTCGATAGTGGCGGGCTCAAGCTGATCGACAAGGAAACGCCGCCGAGCGCCGCGAATTTGTTCGCGCCGGCGCGACCTGGCTTTTATGCAACGCCGGCGCGCACCGACGACATTCTCAAGAAAGCTCGTGCCGACATCGCATACGAGGGCGGCGCCGACAGTCCGTTCTCCAAAGAAATGCGGACCTTTGAGTTTCAGCAGGGCGAGGCCGGCGCCAAAGCATGGATCGAAATGCAGGCCAAATACGGCACCGGCAACGAGATCATGTCGATGCTCGATCAGCACATCGATCACATGGCCAAGGAAATTGCCTTGCACAAAATATGGGGGCCAAATCCGCGCGCGGCATTCGAGGCGGCGATCCGGCTGGCCAAAGAGAAAAACCCGATCCAGGCGCCGGCGGCCACGCGGTTCTTTCATTCTGAAAGCGCGGCACGCTATACATTTGACGCACTGGCCGGCAATCGAGGATCTTCCGTCGGCAATGTCGGCAATGAATTTTGGGGGCGGTTCGGCGCTGGCGTGCGTGCCGTACTCGGTGCGGCGACACTGCGCAATCTGCCGGTCAGCATTATCCCAAGTGATAGCGCGATGGTATTTGTCGCCGCGCACCACGACGGCATGGCGCCGATGGATATTTTCAAGCACATATTTTGGGGCGACATGACGCGGCAAGAGGCGGCGCATTTGCAGATTGCGGCGCACAGTTACACCGACTTTGTGCAAAATAAATATCGACGCTACGAGGACGAGCTCAACGTGTCGGGTATGGCGCGCGCGGTGCCGAATTTTGTAGTGCGCGCAACCGGGGCGAACAAATGGACCGAGAACATTCGGCTCGGTTCACAGCTATCCTATTTTCACCAGCTTGCCGACATGGCGGATCGGCCGTTCGACAAACTGGATCCGGCAATCCGCGACAATCTGCTCGGGCAATATGGTTTCACAGCCGAGGATTGGGACAAGATCAGAAACGTCGCGCCGCATGTGGCGCCGAACGGCGCGCACTACGTCAATCTGCCCGAGCTCAACAACGTCGACCGCGATCTGAACGAGCGATTGCAGCGCATGGTCAGCGAGCGCTCGAGCTATATCGCGCACCAGCCCGACGCTCGCACCCGCGCGATTGCAATGGGCGGCGCGCAGCCTGGCACGATCGGCGGCGAGGCGCGAATGGCCGCGGTGCAATACAAGCAATTCGGGCTCGAGCGCATGTCGACGCATTTAATGCGCGTGCTCTATGAGGGCTCGGGCAGCGATCGGGTCAAGCGCGGCCTGGCGTTCACATTGGCGAGCCTGGGCGCCGGCGTGGTATCGTTGCAGACTGCGGAGATCCTCGCCGGCAAGAACCCGCACAATATGGACGATCCGAAATTCTGGGTTCGCGCCTTTGTCAAGGGCGGCGCCGGCGGCGTTTATAGCGACATGCTCGCCGACTTGATAATGGGCGATCAATACGGCGGCCGATCCGGTCCGGCATTTGGTTTCTTTGGCGGCGCCGCCGGCGGCTTGGCCGGCGATATTGCCAAAAGTGCGTGGTCGCCGTTTCGCCATGAGATCTTCGACCAGGAGGGCAATCGGACCAGCCAGGGACCGGGCAACGAGATCTTCTCGAGCTTACGGCGCTGGTCGCCGAATACCTGGTACACCAAGCTCGCGGTCGATCGGCTGCTTTGGGATCAGTTGCAGACGCTTCTCGATCCGCATTACCGTGAGAGTTTCCGCCGTGCCGAGCAATATGCCAGCCGTCGCGGCGGCGGCGGCTATTGGTGGGCGCCAGGCGAGGCAACGCCCCCGGCGCTGCAATAGGGTGCGTTGCCGCTGCGATAGTCATCGCCATGCTAGCCGGCGATGCGCAAGTTACTCGCCGTCATAGGGCTTTTGGCGGGCCTCGTCGGCACTGCTTTGGCTCAGGCGCCGCCGCCGGTGCCGGCATTGCCGGACACCCAGCGCATTACCTCTTATTCGCTGTCGAGTTCGTTGTGCAATTGCGCTGTCGGTTTTGCGCTTTATGGTGATGGGACCGACGCCGACAATTGGATCAAGGTTACTATTAACGGCGCGGCCTATCTGTCGACCGATCCGGCGCATGGCTGGTTCTTGTCGAGCACCAGCGGCACGATTGGTTCCATTGCGCTGCCGATTACTAATGCGGTCCTGAACTTTACTTTACCCCAAAGCGGCACGGTGCAGATCATTGGCGCCAGGCGGCCGCGGCGACTGTCGCAATTTCCCGAAAACCGCGGCGTTGCCGCGCGCGATCTCAATCAAGCCTTGACCGACATTGTTGCCCAGAACCGCGAAAACTGGGACTTGGTTCGCAGTGGTGGTGGCGGTGGCGGTGGCGGTGGTGGCAGTTTGACCATTGGCGTCACTCCTATTATCGGCGGCACCAGCGGGCAATGCCTCAATATCAACGGCAGTGTGTTGGGGCAGATGATTTGTGGCGGTGGCGGCGGCAGCAGCACCATAGTTCTCGGCACCACGCCGGTCAGCGGAACGCCGCCGCCGGTTATTGGCAATTGCTTGTCGATCACTTCGGGGCCGGTAGTGAGCCAGTCGGCTTGTGGTGGTGGTGGCGGCGGCGGCGGTTTGAGTATCACGCGCGCGCAAATACCGAGCAATAATTTAACCGGCGTTAGCTTTTTTCAAACAACCGGCTATTCCGCCGCAAACGACAACGGCGGCGGCGCACCGTACACATGCATTGCTCAGAGCTCGACCAGTGTTGGTGCTATTCAGGATAGCGTTGGCAACTGGTGTGCGTTTGATGTCAACCGCGTGCGCAACATGGGCGGGTTTAATCCCACCTGGTTCGGCGCGGTTCATAATGGCTTAGACAACGGCGGCATCCAAGCGGCAATCGATGCCACTTACACAACCGGGATAAACAACACTTATTGCAACGGCACATTTGAAACCACACTGCCGATCTACAACGACGCGCCAGGAGCGATGCGCGGCGGGGCGCTATGGGTGCCACAGTTTCAATTTATATCAAGCTCCACTGGCGGCTATCAGCCTGGCGCTGTTGTCAGCGGCGGCACTACCATTGGCAGCACTCCGCTCTACGCCAATAACGACAACATCGGCTATTGGGGCTTCCCTGGCTCGCCAGACTCGACAGGTTACGCAACGGACCTTTCTTGGCAGATAGTCTCATCCACAGCGTCCGTCACCTACAACCCATCTTGGACCCCACGTGTCTCGGTTCCTCCTGAAGATAATGGGGCTGTCATAGCCTCGTTCAAAGGTACCGGCACTATAGGCACTCCCAATCCTTTGGTAGTGTCTGGGCCTGGTCAAACGGCGGGTACTCCAATCACGACGACTGGCAGTGCACCAGCAGGCGCGCTTATTGTCGTCTCGGTTCAGGACATTTCCGGCAATGCAGTCACCGGCGTTACAGACAATGCCACTGGTGGCGCCAACGTCTACACGCGAGCGGTTTTCGTCGACAACGGCACGCTCGGGGGTATTTACATTTTCTTTTCGACCACTGGCCATGCCTTGCCTGCTGGTGGTCAGATAACGGTCAACAACCCCTCCGCGACTACTATTTCAGTCATCGCGTTTTCGGTCACTAATGCGACCGGTGGCCTCGACAAGACGAACTCTGTCGACAATACCGGTGCCAACACAAGCGGCACCTCGGTCGCCACCGGTGTGCTCGCGCAGAGCAACGAGATTGTCTTTGCTGCTATCACCAGTCAAAACGGACGCATATCGGCCGGCTGGACCGAGCCTGCTGGGTGGACGACGGCAACCACCAGCCTATGGTCGCCAGGGGCATGGAATAACGCCACGGTTTATAACGCCGGCGACCATGTCTATCGCGGCGGCATTCCATGGTCATCGTTGCGAACTCAAAGCGGCAACGATCCGCTCAACGAGTTGGGGATCAATGTTCGGCTGGTGAATTGGAAGCCGATCAACTTCCAAACTTCCAATACTAATGCGGGCGGCACGTTCTACGGACCACCGCAGCTGACGCCTGGGGCGACGCTGTCGGGTTGCGTCATTCGCCCGCGGTTCAACAACAGTGTTTATTTTGTGATGGGCTACGGCAATGGCCCTACCCTTGAGAACGTAACTTTCTATCCGGTTGGGACCACTAGCGGATATTGCTCGCAGCCGATTACCGGTGCGGCCGTTGCAATCCTTGGCACCGCACCCTCGGGCGGCGGCGCTAATCGCACGCTGTTGCGCAATGTCGCTGCGCAATATGCCTATTACGGCGTGATCATCGGCCCCAACACGATAGAAAACTTCAACAACGGAGGAGTTTTGTCTGCCGAAACCAAAGTCGACAATCTCAATGTGATCGGGGCTTGCGTGGGATATTTTGTGACTAACAGTCAGGGCTTTATCAACAACCTGACAAATTCGACCATAGACGCCACCACTGCGATTTGGACGCAATCGCCGGTCGGTGTTGCGGTCTACAACGGCAACATCTCGCACACACAAGCCTCGAACGCGACAAGCTTTGGGCTCTCAGCCGTCACTGCGGTGTTTGATGGGGTGGGACTGAGGGTCACCGGCACTTTGGCGTTGGCTGGCGACCCGTGGATGAATGTCAGCTGCACCGATCCTGGCGGCGTTGCCGCGAACAATTACAACCGCTTCAACAATCAATGCCATCAGAACTTGTACAACGCCTGGGCTCTCAAACTGAGCGGCAATATCCTAGTGCCGCTCGTGTTGGTAGCGTTCAATCCAGGCACCGGTGTTGCTACTTGGCGGGGATTGGACGAATGGCTGCAAGGCTACGGTGGCGTTACTGGCCCCCTAGCAACTGGATCCGTCGCCACCGCTTTGACGACCGAGATTAACACACAGACGCGAATTTGGGGCGCCGAGACTTCGCGCAGCTTTGTCGGCTCCGGTATCACTGCCGATCAAATTCACGTCGAAACTTTACAACCCTATGAGTTGGTCGATACCACTTGGACGGCCGGCACCACGCAGGCAACAATCCTGCGGAATATTTATTTGAACACCGAATTTACCTTTGCCACCGCGTACAGCCCCGGCAACTCTGTCAGCGAGGCGCAGTTTTTTGCTGCGCAGCAATTCTCTTTCATCAAGATCGGTGTCGGCGCCAATGCCAGCGGCGGCAACGTGATCCTCGAGAGCGTTTGCTGCAACACGACAGCGGCCGGCGTCAGTCAAGAACCGATGATCGTCGATCTGCAATCGGGCCTCACCGCCGGTGACGGGCGACTGATTGTCAAGGGTGGCACGCTTATTCATTTCAACCACCGCTTTCCGGCGGCCGCCAATGGTGCTGGCAACATGACCGGCGGCAGCAATTGGAGCAACAATGGCTCCGCTGCGTTCGGCCAAGGAGATTATGACAGCACGCCGTTCCTCGGCGTCGGCACGATCAATACGGGCGCCAACGATATCATGCGATCGAACGGCTGGAATTCGGGGCCGTTTTGGGGCGTGCGACCGGCGCCCTGGACGATGCCTTGCGTGTCGCCGGCACAGTACGTCACGCTGATCGGCACGCTGCCGGCAATCAGCGGCTCATACACTGTCAGTTACCCGCTGTTGTGGTCGGGACAGATGTATCGCATCTGTGACTGGAACATGACGCCCACCGTTTACAGCGCCGGCTCAACATATCCGTTTGGCGCGTTGGTATGTACCGCCGCGCTGCCTTGCCCTCCCGGCTCGCAGTACATCTCCCGTATCAATGGCAATATCGGCAACACGCCCGCTTCCTCGCCAACTCAGTGGGCGCCGTTCTTTTACAGGTTCGTTTCCAATCATGGCGTTGGATATTCATTTGGACAGAACATTACGTTCAATTGGACGATTAGGAACAACTATCCTTGGGTGCAGTGGGGGAACACGATTGCAATCCCATTTTTCCCAGGCCTCGAGCTCGGCCTGGCCGGCACCCAAGCGGGATGTACCACGCAAGAAAATTTTATCCTTCGTGAGGTGCACTATACTCTGCAGTATGGCGCGCTGTTTTTGACCGACAATGATGTGGCAGGCGCGATGGTTCCGCAGTTTGGTGCTGCGCTCTGCTCCAACACCGTGATGAATCAGGCGCCTTATGCGTTCACAGGCTTGAACTGACATGCGAGCACTTATTGTTGCATTGGTGCTGTTAACATCGGCCTGGCCGGTATTCGGCGCGACCGATGTTTGGCTATTTTACGGGTGGGGGCCTGATGGATGGTCGAGCGGCATCGACCAGATTGCGCGGCGAGTGCGGACATTGCGCGGCGTGCACAGTGTTCATGTCAGCGATTACCGTGACACACAAGCCGCATACAATTATTTAGTCGCTAGGCCAGCCGAGCATTCGGTGATGACGGTCGGCTATTCCTGCGGCGGCAACGCCGCGTTATCGGTGGCCGGATCGCTGCGGCGCACGACCCACGTTGTCATGCTGCAACCGAGCGAGTGGTGCGGCCGATATGAAACAACGCCGGCCATGCGCTACGTGCAAGATAGCTGGAGCTCCCGTACCTGGGGGCTCGGATCTTACATGCCCGAAGGCCCGCCGGCGGGCTACACCGTATTTGTCGAGCGTCCGAACCCGCACGGCGCGGCCGACACCGATGTTTTATATCAGCGTGACGCGGTGATGGCGGTCGGCGCCGTAGCTGACCCGTCGCGGCGGTGGATCCTCGAACGGCATCTGCAGCGAACTGCACCGCATGTCGATCGCCAGGATGCAACAGTAATTTGGCGGCGCGAATGAGCCCGGGTCCGGTTGAGGAAGGCGCCAAGGTCGCCACCAGTGTCGTCGAGGGCCTGAAATCTCAGCCGCTCAGCCTTGCTTTGATCGTTGTCAATCTGGTCTTTGTGCTGTTTGTCGGCTGGCTGGCACACGAGTTCAATGAACGGACAACAAGTCAGTATGCTGTGAAGGATCAACTGATCGCCAAGCTGCTGGACCAATGCAAAACCGGCCAGCAGTCGCAGCAGTAACATGGCTGACTTTAACGGCAAATTTGAGAGTGCTAGGCAAGACTGGGAAACGCCAATGGACCTTTTCCAGCCACTTGATGATGAGTTTGCTTTTACTCTGGACGCTGCCGCTTCTGCTGAAAATAGCAAAGCTTCAAAGTTTTTTACTAAGGATGACGATGGTCTTTTACAAGATTGGGGTACTGAAACAGTATGGCTTAATCCGCCCTATGGTGATGGTTCAGCAAAGCTGTCAGAGTGGATTGCCAAAGCATATAAATCGAGCCAGAAAGGCGCGATTGTTGTAATACTTATACCTGCGCGGACTAATACATCTTGGTTCCATGATTTTTGCTTACGCTATGGCGAAATTCGTTTCATAAAAGGTCGGCCACGATTTGGAAATGCGGAACATGGTCTACCGCAGCCGCTTTGTATTGTTATTTTTCGTCCGAAACTAAGTAGTTTTGAGCCTCGTTTAATTTCACGACAAGTCACAACGCAGTTATCATTTGAGTTGATAGATGAATGAATACACAATCAGTCGCAGCAGCAATAGCCTGCCTGATTGTGCTGCATAGGCCGGATGGGGCAGAGGTCGCTGTCGATACAAGGCATATTGACGTAATCGAGCCGATACAGACACATCATCATTACGTGTACGGTGCTAGAACATTAGTGCACGTGAGCGGCGACAAAGTATCGGTGAATGAACTGCCGCATGAAGTCGAGTACCTGATCAAAGTTTGTGTGGATGGTGAACGATGAAAATCGTAATCAGCTCGGGGCACGGCAAGTATGTGCGCGGCGCTGCGGGACCGGCGCCCTGGGGGCTCGACGAAGTCAACGAGGCTCGCCGCGTCGTTGCCGAGCTGGTCGATTTGCTTACTCTCGACGGTTACGATGTTGAGCAATTGCACGATGACGTATCAAAAAACCAAAGCGATAATCTGCATTGGATTGTGTCGCATCACAACAAATTTGCCGCCGCCGATAGGCTCGATGTCTCCATTCATTTCAACGCCTATATTGCCGACCCTGACATCGGCCGCGGCACCGAATGTTTATACATTACCCAGAAGGAGCTCGCAGCCAGAGTTGCCACGGCGATCTCGAGCGTAAGCGGACTGATCAATCGCGGCGCCAAATATCGCAGCGACCTTTATTTTCTCAACGGCACTACCGGATCGCTCGGCGCCATACTCGTTGAAGTCTGTTTCGTCGATGCCGGCATCGATTGTGAAATTTACGAGGAAAAGTTTTTGCAGATTACTGCCGCGATCGCCGAGGCAATCACAGGAGAAGAAGAAGATTATCCGCGGCCGCCGTTTCATCTGGTCGGAACATGCTCATGGTTTGGCGGCCCCGAGGATACTGGCGTCGACGAGAACGAACAACTCGCTTGGTGGGGATCGACCGAAGCCGGCAAGGCCGATGCGCCGGAATTGTTTCTACCGTATCAGCCCGCAGGAACCTCGGGGGCGGCTCGAGCTCTGGATCCGGCAAGTTCATACATTGCGATGCGGTTCGATTATCAGAACCAATGGAGCAAGGAAGAACTCGCTTCCGGCAAGATAATGTTCTGGGTGCGCGCGACAAAGACCGGCAAGCGCTACAAGGCGCGGCCGGCGGATTGGGGACCGCATACCGACACAGGTCGCTGTTGTGATCTCAGTCCTGGACTGATGAAAGCGCTTGGGATCGATACCGATGAAGAAGTCGAAATCACGCAAGTCAGGCAAGACGACGACGACGAGGCGTAAGCAGCAATCGTCGATCACGCAATTATCGTCGCCAAGCATTGCGCCAGCTATAACGCCGCCAGCAGCGGGCACTTGCGCAACATGCTTCTATGGTCAGACCACTTCATCAATCAGCGGTTCGCCGGAGCGGCTGTGCCGGCTCAACAATCCGAGTGTTACGCCGGCGGCGCCTGGTCGCTGGCCGAGCGTACTAGACGATGATTGGTGCGGTGAGGGCAGAGACAAGGATAGTTACAATTCGTTCAGTCCGATCGTAATGGATCAAACAAGCGGCGCTGCCGAGCCGGTTTGGATCGCGCCTAATCCCAATCCCGGCGGTACGCTCACGCATCTTGTTGGTTCGGCCGGCGGCTCGAGCACGCTCGTTCGTTCCGGCGCCGGCTGGGTTACCGGCATCTCAGTGAATTCGGTCGCGACCGGCAGTGCAACGATGACTTGTTATGACGGGATCGACGCGACCGGCATAGTCATTGCGGTGATCGATGTGTCGAGAAGT
>Ga0310916_10002927_pt1 | contig 10524 bp, 9 predicted proteins | sample GREbulkMGLF176_FD_203444 | JGI IMG/M metagenome (GOLD analysis project Ga0310916, IMG submission 203444) | Lab enrichment of tropical soil microbial communities from Luquillo Experimental Forest, Puerto Rico - GRE.bulkMG.LF176 | ecosystem: Environmental > Terrestrial > Soil > Tropical forest >... | reverse complement strand
CGTGACGAAGGCGCTGGCGATCGAGCGCGGCCTTGCGGCACAAGCCAAACGGCAACGAGAGGCGGCGCTCCCGCTCCAACGGGACCAAAAACGCCCGCCGCAGGCGACCTTGTTCGCGGCCCTTCCCGTGCCCCCAGGATCCGGCGCTCGTTTTTTATCGAGGCGCCATTGAACCCGACGGATCGCTCGCCCGACTGACAGGCAGGATGTGAGAACACATCCAACAAAAACCAGGAGAGACCCATGATCCGCAAGACGATTTTCGCTGTCGCCACCGTCGCCGCCATCGGCGCCGCCGCGCTTATCCCGAGCGAAGCTTCCGCCGGCGGCGGCAAGGGCGGTGGCATGGGTGGCGGCCATCACTGGGGCCACGGCTACTGGGGCGGCGGCTTCGGCGGCATCGTGGTGATCGGACCCAGCTGCTGGCGTTGGGTGCCCGGCCTCGGCAGGGTCTACGTCTGCTACTAATGGACCGCCAAGCACTGTCTTAGGTACAAGCAAAAGCCCCGGTCTCGTGGCGCGAGGCCGGGGCCTTGTCGATTTGCAAAACGCACGACCGCTCGCGCACGTGTCAGCCGCTTGGTCTTGACCAGCTGCCTCGTGAGACCAGCGCGATGAGGCGCGCCGGACCCCCGGTTGCATCCTTAACCTTCGCCAATCCCACGACCAGCATGGCGCCGGAAGGCGGCACCTTGTCGAGATTGGCGACGTTTTCCAACCCCCAGCGGCCCGACGGCAACCACGCGTGGTGAACTTTGAAATCCTTCGACGGACCGTGATCGAGCGACAGCGTGTCGACGGCCAAACCCAAGACCTTGCGCTCCTTCATCAGCCATTCGGCCGCCTCTGGGCTGACGCCGGGGAAGTGGAAGACGCCGGCGCTATCTTTGCCGGTGAATTTGGCCGGGTTGCCCACGTGTTGCGCCCAGCCGGATTGCATCGCCACGCAACAATTCTCGGGCAGCCGACGGTGCTTCTTCTCCCAGTCCGCGAGATCCTCACGCGTGAGCAAGTAGTCGGGATTCTGCGCCGCCTTGGCCGCCACGTCGACCACCGCGAGCGGCACGACCAGCGTGTTCGCAGGAATTTTTTCGACCGTGGCGCCGGCCTCCGAGAAATGGATCGGTGCGTCCAAGTGCGTGCCGGCGTGTTCGATGATCCGCCACCAATAGAGATTGAACCCGTCCTTCTTGAATTCGAATTTCTTGTCCATCTCGATTCCCGGCACGCCGAAGAAGGTCGGGAAGTCGGGCGACATGGTGTGGGTCAAATCGACCACCGAGGTGAAGCTTCGCGCGGGCGCCGCGAGCGCCATCTCCGGCGCCATTGCCGTGGCGGCGAAGGAGGCGGCGAGCGCCCCGTTGAAGAAGCCGCGCCGCGAAAGCGCATGCCGCACCGCTTCCTGACATCCGGGAACGCACATGCCAAACCTCCATTTTTGGCGGGCCGCTCCGGTCCGCCCGGCGCAAGATTGGCGCTGCCGATGACGATAGGCAACCGGCAGCGGACGCAGGCCGTTGCCGCTTGCGACGCGGGCCAGATCCGACCCGCGTGCGCGGCAGTCTTCGTTACCGCGCGCCGATATTGCGAGGACGCTCACCAAAGCGAAGAAGGACCGGGAGGCAGCGCGACGCTTGAAGCAGGAGGCGGCGCCGGCAATCAGCCATCACGAGGCCGCAACAACGCCGCAGCTCATTTTCTCAGACTTGACCCTGATATCTGAAGCTCGACTACGTGCCGGCGGGTTTCTTCGCAGTCCCCTTTTGCGGCTTCGCCGGCGCGGGCGGTGGACCCGGGGCGCGCTCGATCGACACCAAGCGCCCGCCCGCGAAGCGATAAACCCCCGGCCAAGGCCCGCGGAGATAGGTGAGCGTCACGGCACGCTCGCCGCGCTCATCGGAGCCGACATCGATCTTTTCGACCGGGCCGGCACGCCGAACCACGTCGCATTCCGTCATCTGCAGTGCGATGCCGCCGGCAACGGGCGCCCCCGCCGCGCTCGAGTCGGCTGCGGCTTGCCCGGCTCCACTGTTGCATTGCCCCTCGGCACTGACGAGGTCCGCTGCCGTCACCGGCCGCAGCTCGAAGTCGTTCCTGCCCCCCGAAAAAGTCGTCCAATCCGGCTTGCGCAGCAACGTTTCGGGCTTGGGAACAAGCGTGACGCCGTTCAAGCCGAGATCGGACGAGCACGCAGCCATGGCGAAGGCGAGCGTCGCCATCGCAATCATGCGCAACACAATTTGGTTCACTCGTTGCATCGCCACGGCCCTGACCCCGGCAACCGGCCTCGACCGACGCGCCCAGCAGACGAGATTTTGCGTCAGCATCATCACTTTGATCAATAGGTGTTTTTGCCGCTCGACGTGCCGATTTTCGGGCCGTTCAACCGCTGTTCCCGACGACCACCGGGCGGGTGCGCATCACGCTGACAACGAGCTTATTGAGGCTGCGCCCTCGGCTGCGTGATCCGGACCGCGATGACCCAGGCGACCCAGAGGAACAGAAAATACATCGCCAAGAAGGCCGGCAGGCTTGCCGCCGGCACGGTTCGTTCAATCACGAGCCCAATAAGATAGGCAACGAAATCCCCCGTGATCATCAACACGACGTAGACGATGAGCAGGGACATGCGCGTTTTTCCCCTCTGCCCCAGCGGCTGGCGGGGGCGATATTCCAACACTTTTCTGCAACGACGGCAATGGCGCCTAGCGCTAGCGCAAATGCTCGGGCGCAGCGCCGCGCACTTCAAGCGGTCGGGCCGCAGCGTCGGCAGGAGACGCTCGACGCAATTTCACCCCAACCGCTGCCAGCGTCCCTCCTCGTCCGGCCGCCAATAGGTGACATCGAGGCCCTTCGCCTTGCCCTCGCTCCAGCGCGCGCGCGCGGCAGCGACCGCGTCGGGATCCTCGCCGTCAACGATGAGCACGATGCGCTGATAAGCGTCGGCATCGGCGGGCATCGGCGCACCGTCGATCAGGAAGCGCACCGCCGCGCCGTTCGGGTTATCGCCGTCGAGCGTGAGCAGGATCGGTTGCTCGCGCGCCTCAGCCTCGCGCCAAGTACCGTGCGGGAGGAAGCTGTCGTCGCGGAAGGTCCACAGATGCGCGTCGAGTGCCTCGACTCTTTCTTCCGAAGCCGCCTGCACGACCACGCGCCAGCCGCGCTCGAGCGATTTTTCGATCAGCGTGGGAAGCACACGCTCGAGCGGTTGACGCTGCAACTGATAAAACACGATTTCCGTCATGGTGATTGTGCCATCGTACCTTGCGGCTTGCCGGCCCTGCGACGTGGGGTCACTTCTCGTAGTATGCGGCCACCAGCCGGTCCAACAGCCGCACGCCGAAGCCGGAGCCCCAGCTGCGGTTGATCTCGCTCTGCGGTGAGCCCATGGCGGTGCCGGCGATGTCGAGGTGCGCCCATGGCGTCTTGTCGACGAAGCGCTGCAACAGCTGCGCCGCCGTAATGGCGCCGCCGTGGCGCCCGCCGGTATTCTTCATGTCGGCAAATTTCGAATCGATCATCTTGTCGTATTCCGGCCCGAGCGGCATTCGCCATACCCGCTCGCCGATTTCGTTGCCGACCTTGACAAGCCGTTCGGCGATCCTGTCGTCATTGGCGAACAATCCGGCATATTCCTGCCCCAGCGCGACGATGATCGCGCCGGTCAAAGTGGCGAGATCGATCATGAACTTCGGCTTGAAATGCTTGTTCACGTAATGGAGCAAGTCGGAGAGCACGAGCCGACCCTCGGCGTCGGTGTTGATGATCTCGATGGTCTGCCCCGACATCGTGGTGACGATATCGCCCGGGCGCTGCGCCTTGCCGTCGGGCATGTTCTCCACGATGCCGATGGCGCCGACGGCGTTGACTTTCGCTTTGCGCGTCGCGAGCGCATGCATGAGACCGACCACGCACGCGGCTCCCGCCATATCGCCTTTCATGTCCTCCATACTGCCAGCGGGCTTGATCGAAATGCCGCCGGTATCGAAACAGACGCCCTTGCCGATGAAGGCGAGCGGTGCGGCGCCGCGCTTGCCGCCGTTCCAGCGCATGATGACCGTGCGGCTCTCGTGGTCGGAGCCCTGTCCAACGCCGAGCAGCGCATTCATGCCGAGCTTCTTCATCTCCTTGACGCCGAGCACCTCGACGACGGCGCCGAGTTTTTTCAGACTGCCGGCGCGGCGGGCGAATTCTTCCGGGTAGAGCACGTTGGCCGGCTCGTTGACGAGATCACGCGCAATCGCCACGCCGTCGGCAACGGCGGCGCGCGGGGCAAACGCCTTCTCCACCGCCGCGACGCCCGCAACCGCGATTGTGACCTTGACCTTGGCCGGTTTCGCCTCGTCGTCCTTGCGCTTGGTCTTGTAGCGCTCGAAGGCATAGGCGCGCAGTTGCACGCCGAGCGCGATGTCGGCGGCCCGCTCGGGCTTGATGGCGCCCCCGGGGAGGTCGGCGATGAGGGTCGCCTCGCTCGCCGCCGCCGGGATCTTGCCCATGGCGATGCCGCCGAGCTTGACGAAATCCTGAGCCTTGAGGTCGCGGGCCTTGCCGACGCCCACGATGACAAGACGCGACGCGTCGAGCCCGGCCGGCGCGACGAGGTCGAGCAGCGACCCGTTCTTGCCCTTGAACCGATCGGCCGTCGCCGCCCGCCTGACCAGATCGCCGGTCGGCCCGAGCGCGCGGCGCGCGGCGGACCCGAATTTGACCCCTTCCTCACAGAACAGGACAAGAACACCCTTGGCAGGCGCGGCAAGGGGAGCAAATTCAAGCTTCAAGCGGCCGGACATGAGGCTCTTCCTCTCGATTCATCGCAAAGTGGAAGCCGGTTTTGCGGACGCAATCAAGCTTGCGCCGATTGCGCGAACTTATCTGCGAATACGCGCGTTGAGACGTGAAATGGGCGCGTTTTTGCGCCCTCTTGCACCGCCGATAGGGTGGAAGCGCGTGGGCGGAAGGCCGCAGTAGGCCTCCCTGAAGCGCCCCCTCAAGCACCTCCTCTGAGGCCCGCGCGGTGGGCGCCCGCAAGGGCTTGCTTCGGCCGCGCCTGTGGCCGCCGCGACACACGATTCAGATTAACGTTTTGTTGTGCATACTCAAAGGCTTTGCCTTGGCCAAGCCACTTTGTTGCCGGATCAAATAGAGGCTAAAAAGGGACGGGGTATAGCATCGGCGCGCCGTCGCGGGCATGAGGGGGCCCGGCGCACCGACGGTTTGCCGCGAGCGGGGACGCGTAAATCGGATGGGGTCCATCGGCCGCTATATTTTTCGCACCACGCTCGGTGCGTTCCTAGTGATTTGCGCCAGCGTGACCGCGCTCATGTGGATCACGCAGGCGATGCGCGACATCGACCTGATGACGAATCAGGGCCAAAGCATCTTCGTCTTCATCGGCATCACCGGCCTCATCATTCCGCTGCTCGTGCTGATCATCGCGCCGATCGCCCTGATGATCGCGGTGGCGCACGTGCTCAACAAGCTGGGCAACGATTCCGAGCTCATCGTGATGAATGCGGCCGGAATGCCGCCATGGTTTCTATTCCGTCCCTTCCTGGCGGCCGGGATCGTCGTTTCGCTGCTCGTTGCCGCGATTAGCACCTATGTCTCGCCGTGGGGACTGCGCGAGCTGCGGCGCTGGGCGACCGAAGTCCGCGCCGACCTGGTCTCCAATATCGTGCAGCCCGGCCGTTTCATCAAATTGGAAGAGAGGCTTACGCTCCACATTCGCGAGCGGCGGCCCAACGGACAATTGCTCGGCATCTTCATCGACGATCAGCGCGACCCGAAGGAACGAGCAAGCATCCTGGCCGAGCAAGGCGATATCGTAAAAAACGAGCGCGGCCTGTTTCTCGTGCTCGAGAACGGCAGCGTGCAGCGGCATGAGACCGGCCAGCGCGATCCCGCGCTCGTGCTGTTCAACAGTTACGGGTTCGACCTGTCCTGGCTCTCGAACACCAACCAGAGCCTGAAATATTCGGTGCGGGAACGGTATCTGTGGGAGCTTTACAATCCTGCGCTGACCACGATGACGTTTTCCGACGAGCCGGATCAAATCCGTGCCGAATTCCACGACCGGATCACGGCGCCCCTCTACCCGCTCGCCTTCGTGGTGATGACCTACGCCTATCTCGGCGCGCCGCGCACGACCCGGCAGAATCGCACCATGTCGCTCATGGGTGCGATCAGCGTGGTGGCGGCGCTGCGAGGATTGGGCTTCGTCGGCATGATCGCAGGAGTGCACACGCCGCTTGCCCTGGCGCTTCCCTATCTCGCTCTGACCGCAGCATTCGTGCTGGGCTATATCGCCATTTCACGCGGGGTCATCATCGAGCCGCCGGCCTTCGTCGCCAATGCAATCACCGCGATCATGGAGCGCATTGCTCAGCGCACCAACGCCCTGATGGGACAAGCGCCATGATCACCGGGACGCTCTCACGATACTTCGGGTGGCGCTTCCTCTCCGCGGTGCTGGCCGTGTTCGCGGGGACGTTGGTGCTGACCGCAATGATCGATTTTCTCGAATTGTTGCGGCGCTCGGCGGATATCAAGGACGTCTCCGCCTTGCTCATCGCCCAGATCACGCTCTTTCGCGTACCCTTCATCACCGAGCGCGTGATGCCTTTCGCGGTACTGGTCGGCGCGATGTTCTGCTATTTGAATTTGTCACGTCGCTTGGAGCTCGTGGTCGCGCGGGCGGCGGGAATTTCAGCTTGGCAATTCATCGCACCCGCCATCGTCATCGCCGCCTTGATCGGGATCGCGTTGACGACGGTCTATAATCCGATCTCGGCGAACTTGCGCGAGCATTCGACGCGCCTTGAAGCCGACCTGTCCGGCCGCGACAGCAGCTTCCGCAGCACGGGACGCGGATTCTGGGTACGCCAACGCAGCGAGGACGGCCAGTCGGTCATCAACGCGAAATCGAGCCGCCAACAGGGCATCGAATTGGGCGGCGTGAGCGTTTTCCGCTTCGATGCCGCCGGTCACTTCCGCGACCGCATCGAGGCGAAAAGCGCAACCCTCGAACCAGGATACTGGCGGCTCGAAGACGCCAGATTTTACGCCCCTGGAGCAGCGCCGTCGGATCGCGAGAGTTTCTTGCTGCAGACCAGCCTAACGCCGGTACAGGTTGGAGAAAGCTTCGCCACGCCCGAGACCGTCCCGTTCTGGGAACTGTCGTCGTATATCGACCACGCCGAAAGCACGGGCTTGGCCGCCGCCGGTTATCGACTGCAATATTATCAACTGTTGGCACAGCCCTTCTATCTCGCGGCCATGGTGCTTTTGGCCGCGTCGGTCAGTTTGCGTTTCTTCCGATTTGGCGGCGTGCAGAAGATCGTCCTGGGCGGCATCGGTGCGGGCTTTCTGCTCTACATCTTGTCGAAAATCACCGGAGACTTGAGCAAAGCGGGACTGATGGGCCCGCTGGCGGCGGCAGGATTGCCTCCCGCGGTCGGCAGCGTGACGGGCCTGATTGCGCTCCTCTACCAGGAGGACGGGTGATGGCGCGGGCCGCTACCCATTCGCGCCTGTCGCGCCGCCGCTCGTGGTGGGCGGCGTTGGTCATTTTTGCGGCCGCCGTTACGGTCGTCGCCGGCTCGGCCGGCGTGTCGCCGGCGCTGGCCCAGTTGCTGGTATTCCCGCCGCGGCCGAAGCCGCCCGTCAGGCCCGAACGTTCGCAGGAGCAGATGCTCGTTCGCGCCGAGGAGATCAACTACGACTACACCAACGAGCGCGTCTCGGCGGTCGGCAACGTGCAACTTTATTATGGCAACTCCACGCTCGAAGCCGACCGGGTGATCTACGACCAGAAGACCAAGCGACTGCATGCCGAAGGAAATGTGCAGCTGACCGAAGGTGATGGCACGGTCACTCACGGCGAAATCATGGACCTCAGCGACGACTACCGCGACGGCTTCGTGGATTCGCTAAGACTCGATGCGCCCGAGCAGACTCGCTTCGCCGCGCCGCGCGCGGAGCGCACGGGCAATTACACCGTCTTCTATAACGGCGTCTACACCGCCTGCGAGCCGTGCGTGCAGGATCCCACGAAGCCGCCGAAATGGCAGGTGAAGGCAGCGCGGATCATCCACGATCAAGGCGAGAAGATGCTGTATTTCGAGGACGCGCAGCTCGAATTCGTCGGCGTCCCATTGGCTTACCTGCCGTACATGTCGGCGCCCGATCCGACGGTGAAGCGCAAGACCGGCTTCCTCACGCCAAACTACAGCAGCAGCTCAGTCTACGGGTTCGGGGTCACGATCCCCTACTATTGGGCGCTCGCGCCCGATTACGACTTTACTTTCGCGCCCATGATCACGAGCAAGCAGGGCCCCTTGCTGCAAGGCGAGTGGCGCCAACGGCTGCTCGACGGTGCTTACAGCATTCGCGCCACGGGTATTTTCCAGCTCGACAGAGATCTGCTCGTCAACACGCCGGGCGATCGCAACTTCCGCGGCAGCCTGGACACAGCGGGGCAGTTCAACATCTCCGACAAATGGGTGTGGGGCTGGAACGGGACGGTGCTTTCGGACAAGAACTACCTCTACGATTACGGCCTGATCCGAAACCTGCAAATTCCGACCAATTTGCTCAATGTCAGCGTGGATTACGCGTTGTCCCAAGTCTACCTCGCGGGTCGCGGCGACCGCAGCTACTTTGACGCGCGGGCGCTCTACTTCTATGGCCTCTCACCTGTGGACAACCAGAGCCAACTCCCGGTCGTGCACCCGGTGGTCGATCATGATTATGTCTTCAACAGCCCGATATTCGGCGGCGAACTCAGCTTCCACAATAATTTGACCAGCATCTCGCGCGAGACCGCCAACTTCGACGCGATTTCGCAGGCCGCGGTCAATGGCGCGCTCTGCGCCCAGACCGCCGATCCAGCGCTGATCAACTCGAACAATTGCCTGCTGCGCGGCGTCCCCGGCAATTACACTCGAGCGTCCACCGAGTGGAATTGGAAGCACACTATCATCGACTCCTGGGGCCAAATGTTCATCCCCTTCTTCAGCGTGCGCGCGGACTTTGCCGACATGAACATCTCCAATCAGCCAGGCGTCTCCAATTTCATCAACGCCGGTCAGAGCGATGTCGGGCGCGTCATGCCGGTGGCCGGCCTCGAATACCGCTACCCGCTCATCAACGTGCAATCCTGGGGCACGCAGACGGTCGAGCCGATCGCCCAGCTCATTTTCCGGCCGAACGAGACCATGGTCGGCTCGTTCCCCAACGAGGATGCGCAAAGCCTGATCTTCGACGATTCAAATCTGTTCAAGGTGAACAAGTTTTCCGGTTGGGACCGCGTGGAAGGCGGCGGCCGGGCGAATGCGGGCGTCCAATATACCGCCCAGTTCAATCAGGGTGGAAACGTCAACGTCCTGTTCGGCCAGTCCTACCAGCTCTACGGACTGAACTCTTTTACGCTCGGCGGCACGACCAATACCGGCCTCGATAGCGGACTCGATAGCAGGCAGTCAGATTACGTGGCGCGCGCGTCGTACCAGCCGAACTCGTTGCTGACCTTCACCTCGCGCTTCCGTTTTGCCGAGAACGACTTCACGCTTCAGCGCACCGAGTTGGAAACCACTGCCAACTTCGGCCGCTGGACGACCATGGTGATGTACGGCAACTATGCCGCCCAGCCGTTGATCGGGTTCCTCGAGCGCCGCGAGGGCATCCTCGGCAGCGCACGGTTCAAGATCAACCCGAACTGGGTGTTGCTGGGCGCAGCGGGATATGACATTCACCACAAGTCGGTCACTCAGACCCAGGTCGGCGTCGGATACATTGACGACTGCCTCATCTTGGCCCTGAATTACATTACAAGCTACGCGTATAGCGGCAGCGTGACGGTCAACCACAGCTACATGATGCAGCTCACCTTGCGCACGCTTGGCGGCACTACCAGCACCCAGACCGCAGGCGTCCCCGTCGTCAATCCCGGGGTATTCGGCGGCACGCATTAGCCACGCGCGCGGTAAGGAGAACGGCTGAACTGGAGAAGGATCACGGCACGCGAGCGACAAGCAACGTGCCGGCTCCCATGGACGAGGAAGCGGACGAAGCCATGATGCTCGAGAGTTTCACGACCTGCCGCAAACTGGTGACCGCCGTAATCCTCGTATTCGGCGTGTCGATGCTGGCGACTGCCGCCAACGCCCAGCAGGTGGTGGTCATCGTCAACGGCGAGCCGATCACGGCGCTCGACATCGAACAGCGCAGCAAGCTCATTCTATTGTCGACGCACAAGGCTCCTGCGCGCCAAGAGGTCCTCGATGAGCTGATCAACGAGAAGCTCAAGGTACGCGAGGCCAAGAAATTCGGACTGGAAATACCCAGCTCCGAAGTCGACACCGCCTATGCCTCGATGGCGGGCCGCATGCGAATAACGTCTGAACAATTGACCGAGCAGCTCGCCAAGTCAGGCATCCACGCGTCCACGCTTAAAGCTCGCATCAAGGCTGACATCACTTGGTCGCAACTCGTGCGCGGGCGATACCAGTCCAGCCTGCAGATCGG
>Ga0310916_10002925_pt1 | contig 10530 bp, 7 predicted proteins | sample GREbulkMGLF176_FD_203444 | JGI IMG/M metagenome (GOLD analysis project Ga0310916, IMG submission 203444) | Lab enrichment of tropical soil microbial communities from Luquillo Experimental Forest, Puerto Rico - GRE.bulkMG.LF176 | ecosystem: Environmental > Terrestrial > Soil > Tropical forest >... | reverse complement strand
ACGCCGCCACGAGCAGATAATTAGCCATGAGGTTTTCGGGCTGTTTTTCGATTAGCCTGCGCGCCCAGACTACGCCATCTGCATAACGCTCTGCCCCGAAGTGCGCGAACACCATGGCAAACGAGGCGTACGCACTGACAAGCCCATCTAGGGGGCTTAGTCGAAGTGCGCGTTCGGCGCTTTTGATAGCCTCCTCATCTGCTCCTCGCGTAGCAAGTGGACAACCGAGAAACGCATGCGCCAGCGCGAAGTTCGGATTAAAGTCCAAAGCTCGGCGGAATGCTTCCTCCGCTTCTCCATGCCGCCGCATGCGCCACAGCGCAATCCCATGTGTCAAATGCGCCCAGGCGTCCCGCTCGTCGACACTCAGTGCCTCAAGTGATTCTGTAAGCGCCTCTTGCAATCGCGGTCCGTGTCCCCGCAAAAGCACCCAAGCAAGTAGGCTCCGGGCTTGTCTGTACCGGGGGGCAATGAGAAGGGCACGGCGGCACAGTGCCTCGGCTTGTGCGTTTCCCTCCAAGGTACCCTGACTGACATATGAGAGTGCTCGAATTACGCATTCCCAGGCATCAAGGCTTTCAGGGGCTTTGCGTTGGCTGCGGACGTGTTCGGCTGCGTAAAGCTCTGGTTCAATCGTCGCCACCACCTGCTCAGTAATTTCGTCCTGAACCGCAAATATGTCGGCAAGCTCGCGATCGTAGCGTTCAGCCCAAACATGATTACCGGTTGCTGCGTCGACTAGCTGCGCTGTGACACGAACTCGGTTCCCGCCCTTCCTTACGCTTCCTTCGAGCACATATCTCACACCTAATTCGCGCCCGATCTGCTTCACCTCGATCGCTCGGCCCTTGTAGGTAAAGCTGCTGTTGCGAGCGATCACGAAGAACCATCGGACTTTGGACAGTGCCGTGATAATCTCCTCGACTATCCCGTCCGCGAAATACTCCTGTTCCGAGTCGCCACTCATATTTTGGAATGGCAGCACCACAATAGACGGCTTGTCGGGTAGGGGAAGCGAGGAACCTACAACCGATGCAGCAGTAATCGGCAACGTCTCACCGCTGATGCAGTATGCCTTGATCGGCTGGTTGATATTCTTGACCTGCTGAGGGCCGATATCGATGAACCCGACAGGCAGCTTCGTCCCGATGTGGTCTCGAACCGCACCCGAGATGCAAATTCCGCCCGGCTCTGCAAGTGACTCTAACCGGGCCGCGATATTCACAGCATCGCCGAAGAGGTTGTCACCCTGCACCATGATGTCGCCGACGTGGATGCCGATACGAAAGCGCATCCGCTCATCGGCTGGCTGATCGGCATTTTCCTTGGCTATGGCGTCCTGCACCGCGACGGCACATTGCACGGCATCCACGGCGCTGGCGAAATCAGCGACAAGGCTATCGCCTGCGGTGGTGAAGATCCGACCGCGACAAGAGGCTATTAAGCGATCGACGATAACTCGGTAGGCGGTGAGCGTGCGAAGGGTGCCGACTTCATCCCGGCCCATCAGGCGGGTGTAGCCCTCGACATCGGCGGCGAAAATCGCGGCCAGCTTTCGTTCGACGGATGGCGCTTCCAAGGTTCGGCACCTCCCCGACCCGGAGTATAGACCGACCTCGCGCGAGATCCGAGGGGTTCTCAGCCATTCTAAGGCCCGCTGGTGCATCGTCTCGGGTTCGGGCGAGGTTTTCACCGTGCCAACGAGATCGTCCCCGCGACACGCGAGAAGGGACCTACCTGCGGAGGGAGGAGGTAAATGAACAGCCAAACGATTGAGCAGAATTGGAAGAATCTCAGAGATAACCCCAACACCAAGGTGGCTGCCGCGAGACTCGACGTGCAACGATTCTACTCGGACGAATCTATATGTGAGTCAGCATCAGCTGCCGAATATAATCACCGTTCTTTTACCAAATCTCTCCAGGATTTAAAGCGTCGAATGTCGAGTCTTCCGCCGCATTTCGAGGCGTTATACCTGCAGCGCGCCGAGCAAAGAGTGGATGCGCACAACAAAGCGGTGGCTGCCGCTGAACGAATTTCCGAGCAATTCACATCCAGCGGTTGCAACCAGATATTGTTGAGTAATGCGACCACCGTTTTCTCGATAATACAACCCAATGAGGCGGCAATCGTGCAACACTACAAGGGATTAGGGGCTTCCGACGATGATATTGCTCATTCGAAGACATGGTTGAGGGCCAATAATTGGAATCCGCTAAGCTATCCTGGTGCTGGGGGTACTTTTGCGGGACTGGTCAACGTCGGGAAGTCTGAGACGCAAGCTCTCAACAACGAACTCGCCGCAATCAGGAATCACGGGCTGCCGATAATCGTAGGGGCCAACAACACGGGTGATTGGGTCCTCTTGGGCTCCCTCACCGTACTTACCGCCTGCTTCATTTTCGTCCCAGGTTGCGTTGCAGCTGCTATAAACGCATGGTTGACGCCATAAGCTTAAATCGTGCACCACGGGTCGGGCGCGGTTCGACTTTCAGGGATCGAAACCGCGCCGAAGGAGGCGTGGACGTTTGACAAGGTGAGTTTCTGGTATTCGAGGTGAACCGTGGCAGCACTAATGTTGTCGCGTACTGCCGTAAAGGTAATCCGCACCGCCATCTCAGAAGTGGATGACCAGGAAATCTGTGGGTTCCTGCTTGGCAGGCAGCTTTGTGATGATGTGCATGCAGACATCGCGCGGCCAGTAGAGAATATTTACCACTCTAGATGGAGCTTTGGCATAAGTGAACGTGAATACGCCGCCGTATTAGAAGAGCTTAGCCCTCGGTTTGAACTAATCGGCTTATACCACTCGCACCTTGGCTCCGCGCACCTCAGCTTGCAGGATAAGCAGAGCATGTCTGTCGGATCTCTCGTATGGTTGGTTATTGGCCTGAGGGAAACTCAGAAGGGTAGTCAAGCATTAGACTGGAGATGCTTTAAGCGAACAGAAGAGGGGATCAAGAGGCTCCGCGTTCAGATGCCAGACGACTCGGCGCGGATAACATAGACCGACCAAGGTGTGCAGCTAGGCGCTTAAGGGCGAAGCCCCGACAAAAAATTGTCGATCGTCACGCGGCGAGCCCGAGTTCATGGAAGACGCCTTGCATTACTACCTATATAGTTTGGTAATGCGAGTCGATCGGTTTTGGGTATCTACCATTACATCGGGCGTCACCGCGCAGTCTGAAAATGACCATTTACTTCCAAATGCGTGTACCCGTTTCTGATTTGCTTCTGCGTACCTGATCATCGCGACTAGATCGGCGACACTAGCTGAGCTGGGGTACAAGTTGACGAGATGACTATAGATTGTGTCTGCTCATAGTTTATCCAGGGCCTATTTTTGCAGACAGGCAAGCGAACTACGAACGGAAATAGTCGGTGGTGGCGGCCAGTGTTGGCCTTTCTCTGGCGCGTATTGTTCTATTGTTATGCCAGATGTCATGCGCCCCGCAGGCCGAGGCGACGCGGCATCTTGAAAATTGCGCCCACTCGCAGGCCCAGCTTCAATCGATCAGGCGTTCGGCGCCATCCTTTTGCCTCCGCGCCGTGGACGTAGTTTCCATCGGGCATGAGGTGCGCCACATTCGTTCCTCCCGCCGCCGATCTCGACACACAAAAAAAACGCACTATGATATGCCGAGAAAGATCGGGATACGCTAATCCCGATGAACGGCGGGGGAGACGCCCATGCGCGAAAAGATGGAAGCGCGGCTCGCTGCTCTGAGACGGGAATACGCCGCGGGGGAAACGCAGCTCCGCCGCGAAGAGCAACAGATCAATTGTTTGCGGGAAACTCTTATTCGTATCAGTGGCGCCATCCTCGTGCTGGAGGACCTATTATCCTCCGCGACAGACTCGTCCCCGATGGATTTCCGCGACACTCGGCCCGCTGATGATCTGGCAGTTGTCGGCACGCAAGCCGACCCGTGAAAGTGTGAACCTCGAAGCAGGAAGGGTTGCAGAATGGCGTGGGAGCTGACAGGAAATCCGAATACGAATCCGACCGCTAATTTTGTGGGCACGACCGATAACCAGCCGCTCTCGATCAAGACCAACGGTGCGGAGTGTCTTCGAGTAGGCACGAGCGGCAACATCGGCATCGGTACAAGCAGTCCGTCTTACAAGCTCCATGTTGCCGGGTCTCCCGGCACAGACATCCGTGTTGAAGGCTCGACTAACCCCCGATTTTCAATCAACCAGACCGGCGGACTAGCAGATCAGAAGCGCTGGCAGAATTACGCGACAACACTCAATCAGACTACCAGCGTCCTCCGTTTTAGCGCGCTTAACGACGCTGAGAATTCGGAAAATTTCTGGATGCAGGTATATCGCGGAGCAGGAACCGCAATAGAAAGCGTCGTGTTCTCCGGGTCTCCGGGAACAAACATCCGTGTTGAAGGATCGACCAACCCCCGATTTTCAATCAACCAGACAAATGGAGGGGTCGATCAGAAGCGCTGGCAGAACTATGCGACATACAACGTTCTCAATTTTAGCGCGCTCAATGACGCTGAGAATGCGGAAAATTTCTGGATGCGGATATTTCGCGGGGCAGGGACCGCAATATCAAGCGTCGTATTCCCGAACGGCAACGTCGGTATTGGAAACCTGTTTTATCCGGCGGCTATCGCCCCACAAACGCCGAGCCCAGTTGTGTCGACGAGGCTTCAGATTGAAGGCCCAAGTGATCCCCTCGCTTCGATAGGACTGACGCGAAGTGACAATCACAAATTCATGCGGCTGGGCGTCGGTGCGTCTGGCGTGGCCTTGGATTTCGATCCATCCTCATATTTTGTTATCCAGAAGAACACCTCAGGCGGAATGGGCGGAACATTCAGCGGGCAAGAGCTGCTGCGTGTAACGGGCGACGGAAACGTTCTCGTTCCTGGTGATATCCTTCTGACCGGCGCTGACTGTGCTGAACAGTTCGACGCTGTCGGATCGCAACTACCAGAGCCAGGAACGGTCGTTGTCGTCGACGAGTCAGGTGCGTTGCGGGAGAGCAGAGAGCCATACGACAAGAAAGTTGCAGGTGTTGTGTCGGGTGCTGGGGATTGCAGACCCGCTCTCGTGCTTGACAGGCGAGTCTCGAAGGAGCCTCGCGTGGCGGTAGCCTTGGTCGGCAAAGTCTATTGCAAGGCGGACGCGCAATATTCTCCCATTGGAGTAGGTGATCTGTTGACGACTTCGGAGACGCCGGGGCATGCCATGAAGGCTGTGGAACCGGCGAAGGCCTTCGGGTCGATTATCGGAAAGGCGCTGCGGACTCTCCAAGCGGGCAAAGGTCTGATTCCGATACTCGTCGCGCTCCAATAGCGCCGGCACGGTAGCGGAACGGCTCGAAGGCCCTTCTAAAATCGGTGGTGGGACGATGGCACTATGGGGAGGAGCTCAATAAATGAGTAATGGTAGCTCGATGGGCCCCTTGAACGACGCAGCAGCTGCCAATAACGCTGCCACAGCGCAGGCAGGCGGGTTCATGGCACAGCTCTCCGTCGATATTGCTGCTGTTCAGCCATATGCATCCTTGGTGGCTGCCATCCTCACGATCGTTCAAGCCTTAATTCAATTCAATAAACCGGATCCGACGACAGCAATGCTCGACGAGATTAATACCGAGCTGTCACTGGTTTTCCAACAGCTTAATGCTACTGATGCCGGAAAGACAATACTTGATAGGAACAGTACGGTAAAGGGTTACCTTACCGACAAAGCTCTGACCGCCTTGGCCAACCTGCAGGGTTCGCTTAATCACCCAACCCTCTATCCACCAGGGGACCAAATAACGCTTTGCGTGGAAACCTTAAACGACTTCCACGAGAACGATACTTACGCATGGAATACCACCTATTCCTCGGAAGAATTTCAAGAAATTTATTGGGCAGACGTGGGATTATTTCAAAACACCTGTAAATACGAGATAAGTGGTGGAGGAACATTTAATGCCTCTAACGACGCGGGGTATGGCAAGCGGCCGCCTCCCAAAAATCCAGATGGCGCGACAGTATTTGAGTACAGATACAGCCTTCCCATTTATCTTTACGCGGTGTCGATTTTTCTCGCGGTGGGCGGTGCTCTCGACCCGAACTTTCTTGCCAACCAAGCAACGGAGTTCGCATAGATCGTCTCTGTGCTACATAGGACACACGATCAGATCAAGAGTGGGCTCACGACGCTGTCACCGCCCGACTGGACCAATGCAGGCTTGGTAGAGACAGCGTGCTTCAATGCAAACAGGAGCGGTCCTCCTGGCATCAGACTCATCTACGATGGTGCAAATCCTGACTTGGTTACCGGAGGGATGATGGAGTATGGTGCAGTTGAAAGGTTCTCAGGCTTCAGTTCGATCGGCAGCACTTATCGTATAAACCTCAGCGGCGGCGCTGCCGACTCGAACCCGGCACTCTTCAATAAGTTGCAGCTTCGTTTGTTGAAGCGTCTCCGAGACGTATATGCGGCTGTCGGGCTCGTGACGGTCTGGCAAACCATCAACCGACTGAATGCGCTCCTGGGGCAACCAGCAATGCCAAAAGCAACGTACACTTGGCAGGATGGTTCGGTGCCTTATCTTGATCTCACGGATTGGTCATTTCGCCAAATCATCGGCTTAGCCAAACTGGCTCCTGTTACGAACGGCCTGAGCCTCAGAGCGTTGGGAGGACTGATCATTGGGACACAGCCTTTTGACACCCCATATTCGCCCGGAGCCACCAGCTTCTCGTTTAGGACCTTATTAACTGACTTCTCGGACTAACAAGGTTGATTTCTGGTGCGGAAAAGCAGCGGCGGCATACCAGGGAGAAGGTTCCGTGCCGACTGGGATCAAACACGTATTTGTCCTAATGCTTGAAAACAGGTCATTCGACCATATGCTGGGGTTCTCCGGTATCACTGGCACAGATGCTGCTTTACGCCGACCTACTACAATCAACGGTCTAACCCTGGCTAGCAGCAGTCTCCTTCAACTTGCGCGCTCTTGGCAAAGAAATACCGTAGGCGGGATCGTGCTCAAAGAAGGCGGGAAATGGCCACCTCCGCCCGCGGTTTCAGTTCGTACGTTGCTAGCTTCCAGCATATCAAACATCGTCGACGGGCAAAGCTTCAGCGCCGCGCAGCCGGCCGACTTCGTAATGCCGATCGACCCGTGCCACGAGTTCAATTGCGTGCTAGCGCAACTCTGTGGATCAGGGGCTACCTATCCGCCCGGCGGCGCGTATCCGGCAATCCTCAACAGCGGATACGTGGCCTCTTATGCGGCAAACGGTGGTCAAAGCAATCCGGGCGAAATCATGAAGTGCTATGGCTCGAGCCAGTTGCCTGTACTTAATGCGCTGGCCCAAGAGTTCGTTGTTTGTGATAACTGGCATGCTTCGATGCCGGGGCCTACGTGGCCCAACCGGTTCTTTGCCCATGCTGCGTCGTCGGGTGGCTTGGATCACAGCCCGTCGACAGCTGAGATTGCCGAGTGGGACACAGTGGACGGATTCAGCTTCGCGAACGGCACAATATTCGATCGAATGAATAGTGCTAGCGTAAAGTGGAAACTCTACGCTGGCGACGATTTTCCAATGGTGGGGGCTCTTAAAGGTATTAATTTGGTGACTGACATAAATGAGTACGGCGACTTTGCTTCGGATGTAGCGCGAGCCGACTATCCGGCTTCGTACACCTTCATTGAACCTAGTTACGGTCATTTGTATTCGGATTTCAAATGTGGTACATCGCAACATCCGCTCGATGACGTCACCCGTGGCGAAAGCCTGATCAAAGCTACATACGAGGCGGTTCGGAACTCGCCAATTTGGAGCCAGAGCATGATCATAATTGCGTGGGATGAGCACGGCGGGTTCTACGACCACGTCCCGCCGCCACCGGCCGTTGCACCGGGAGACACGCTCCCGGGGAGCAAATACAACCAGTATGGCTTTACGTTCCAGCAGTATGGGCCGCGCGTCCCCGCGGTGGTGGTATCGCCGCTTGCACCTCCAAATCTGATCGACCATCGCGTTTATGACCATGCCTCCATACCCGCCACGCTTAAGACTGTATTTGGGCTGAACCCAATGACGCAGCGCGACGTTAACGCTCAGAATCTGATATCGCTTGTATCGCTATCGAGCCCGAGGACTGATACTCCCTCCTCCTTGCCTGCGCCGGTAGGATCGGGAGTTACCGGCTGCGACCCAGTCTCATTCGATCGCACCATCGCGACGTTATCCTCGGGCGCGATGGAAGTTGTCCCGGTCGCTCGTCCCAATGATTCTCTCGACGAGGGAAATTTGCCGGGGTTTTTGTTTGTAGCACTGCGATCCGATCTCGCTCTGTCCCCGCCGGAGGAGCGACCTGCGAAAATGGCGCGGTTCAGTACCATCACCACGCGAGCTGACGCGAGCGAATATATGGAGGAGATACGACTGAAAATCCGTTCGGCCAGAAATGCGGTGCCACCAAGAACGCCGCCGTGAGTTCCGAAAGTTCCAGGCAGCGAAGGGAAGTCGGCCTAGCCGGCTAATACAGAAGCTGGGGGACATCGCGCAATGACCGGGTTCAGCTTGAGGCAGTTCCTAAAACAGAACCGGTTCGGTCCCGCAGATGTGTTCGCCGGTTGTTGTCGAGCGTTGGTCAAGGTGGCGTGAGATATTTCCTAACAAATTTCGTTCTTTCAACCGGATGGCAAACTCGTCCTCTATCGGACACAATTTGGTCACGCGCTGTGGACGTCATAGGCGTCGGCAACATGATGTCAGGCTCGGAGCATCCGCACAGTGAGTCGACGTTTCCCCAATCGCGGAAGATCCTGGCGGAGATCCTCGCCGGGTGCCGGACACCTAACAGGCCAAGATCGCCGGCGGCAACGCCGCAGGCGTACAATTTTGAGGTTGATCGTCCCTGATTCAGGATCCGACCTCTCTGTGGGTCCCGATGAGCTGGGCGTGCTTTCGCGTATCGGCAGCAAAATGTTCAACACGCCAGCTGAATCATTGCGTTCGGAAGTTCCCTGCCACCAACGATATGATTCTTTCGGATACAACCGCGCCTGCGCGGTGACTTGAATGTTACGCATATTCCTGAGTTATCACACGCCCGACCGTGCCGTCGCCCTCGCCCTCAAGCAGGCGATCGAGACCGCAGTGCCCGGCTCCGACGTGTTTGTCGATCAGACGCATTTGCGGCACGGGCATCTCTGGCAGCCCAGCCTGTTCGACGCGATTGCCAAGGCCCAGGTGTTCCTAATTCTGGTCTCCAACCGTATCGGCGATTGGCAGAAGGTCGAGTACTACGAGGCGCGTGACCGCAAAGCGAAGGACGACCATTTTGTACTGCTGCCGGTGATCATCGCCAACCGCGCCATGGGGCCGGCCGTCAATTTGCCCGGTCTCGCGCAACTGCATTGGATCGAGAGTACCGAGCCCAGCGCGCCTGATCCGCTGGCGAAGATCGTGGCGGCCCTCGAATCCCGCGAGACGCCAAAGCCGCCTGAGCCTTGGCGCACGATCAACCCCTATCGCGGCCTCGTCGCGCTGGAGGAACAGGACGCCGACTTCTTCTTCGGCCGCGACGGCGAGACGGGCGACGTCATCAGCAAGATCATCGACGCGCCTGGCCGACTGGTCGCCCTTGTCGGCAACTCCGGCGTCGGCAAATCCAGCCTTGCGCAGGCCGGCGTGATCGGCTCGCTCAAACGCCAGCGCCTGCCGGGCGGGCAGCAGGCCTGGCCGCTCTCGCTGAACGGCAGCCGGGCCTTTGCCTATCTCGCCATGAAACCCGGCGAGGACCCGGTCGGCGCGCTGATGTCGGAGTTCGCGGCACTGTGGTTCCCGGACCCGACCGATCCCCAGCGCCTCGACCGCGCCCGCGAGTGGGCCACGCGCCTGCGGCAGGGAACTGCTCGGCTCGCCGACGTGATCAAGGCCACCGACGATCATCTACAGGGCGAGCTGGCGCTGACCCCGCCGCCCCGTATTTTTCTCTACATCGACCAGGGCGAGGAGCTCTACTCTCGCTCACCGCCGGCCGAGCGTAAGCGCTTCTCGGAGATCATCGCCGACGGTCTCTCCCACAACCCGCAGCGCCTGATCGTCATGACCAGCCAGCGCGCCGACTATTACGGCGAGCTGCAAGCCAATGCGGCATTGTTCGATCTCGCCGAGAAGGTCGACGTGCCGCCGCTCAAGGCCGACGCGCTTGCGCTCGTGCTGCGCGAGCCGGCGCGGGTGCTCGGCGTCGGGTTCGAGAGCGAGGATCTCGTCAACCACGTCGTGAAGTCGGCGGAGGACCAGCCCGGAGCTCTGCCGCTGCTCGCCGATCTCTTCACCGATTTGTGGGAGAGCATGCGCGAGCGCGGCGACGGCATCCTGCGCATATCGGACCGGCGCGAGATCATCCAGGTCGGTGCGGCGCTGTGCAAACGCGCCGACCGGTTCCTCGCCGAGGCCCCCGACCAGGTGGAAGCCGTGAAGCGGCTGTTCACATTGCGTCTCGCCCACGTGCCGCGCCAGGGCGAGCCGGTGCGGGCCCGCTGGGAGC
>Ga0310916_10002924_pt1 | contig 10530 bp, 10 predicted proteins | sample GREbulkMGLF176_FD_203444 | JGI IMG/M metagenome (GOLD analysis project Ga0310916, IMG submission 203444) | Lab enrichment of tropical soil microbial communities from Luquillo Experimental Forest, Puerto Rico - GRE.bulkMG.LF176 | ecosystem: Environmental > Terrestrial > Soil > Tropical forest >... | reverse complement strand
TCTACATCTACATCGAGCACCTCCACGACGTGACCGCGCTCGAGTGGCTCACCGTCCCGCTCACCTTCCTGTTCACCAATCTGTTCGAGTGGGGAGTGCACAAATACGTCATGCACCGGCCGGTCAACATCAAGGGCCTACGCGCGATCTACGAGCGCCACACGCTCAACCACCATCAATTCTTCACCGATGAGGAGATGCGCTTCCGCGACCACAAGGATTGGCGCGTCACGGTATTCCCGCCCTATGCGCTGGTAGTGTTCATCCTGATGTCGCTGCCGCTCGCCGTAATTCTCGGGCTGCTTATCTCGCCCAATGTCGGCTGGCTGTTCATGTGCGTGACCACGGGCATGTACCTGCTCTACGAGTTCATGCACTTCTGCTGCCACGTCGACGAGAGCTGGTTCGTGCGCAACTGCCCGTTCGTCAACACGCTGCGGCGTCATCACACCGCGCACCACAACGCCCGGCTGATGATGGAGGTAAACATGAATCTGACCTTCCCGATCGCTGACTGGCTGTTCGGGACCTCCGACCTTAATCGCGGGCTCGTCGGTCACCTGCTCAACGGCTACGACACGCGCTTCCTGAAGAGAAACCTGCGCGGCAGCCCGCGCCGTCCGGACGAGGCGGCGGCGGTTCCAGTCGGCGCCAACTAGGCCAGGCGAGGGCTATTGCCATGCCGAACGATGTCAAAGCCGTACTCTCCGTTGTCGCGCTCATCGTGGCGGCAGTGCTGGCGTTCTGGGGCGGATCGCCGATCCGTCCAGAGCTCTCCATCTTCGTTATCGTCACCGCTGTGTTCATGGTGCTGGCGATGTGGGTCTTCCCGGAAGCCGGCGTGAAAAAGGGCGACGTGAAGAAGGCGAACTAAACCGATCCCCTTGCAGGCGCCATGACCCTGCATTACCAGGCGGCGGTGCTGCAGCGCCCGCGCAGCCCCTTGCAGATCGAGACGGTCGCCGCCGCGCCGCTCGCGCCATCGGACGTGCTGGTGCGCGTTCGCGCCGCCGGCCTTTGCCACACCGATCTCGAAGTGATCGACGGCTCGCTGCGCTATCCGATGCCGATCGTGCTCGGCCATGAAGCCGCCGGCGTGGTCGCGGACGTGGGCCCCGCGGTGCGGCAGCTAAAGGCGGGCGACCACGTCATCCTGTCGTGGAATCCCCACTGCGGCCATTGCTACTACTGCGACCGCGGCCTGCCGATCCTGTGCGAGGATTATCTCGCCAAGGGCCCGATGGCGGTTGGGTTCGACGGCACCTGCAAAGCGCGGCGTGCGAGCGGCGAAGAGCTCAAGCACCTGATGTTTCTCGGCGCCTTCGGCGAGTATTGCATCGTGCCGGAGCAGCAGGCGATCGCGGTCAGCCGCGATATCCCGTTCGACCGTGCTTGTCTGATCGGCTGCGGCGTGATGACCGGCGGCGGCGCGGCGCTCAACATCGCGCGCATCGGGCGCGCTGACGCGGTCGTGGTGATCGGCTGCGGCGCGGTCGGGCTTGCCGCGGTGCAGGGCGCGCGTCTCGCCGGCGCGGCGAAAATCATCGCGGTCGACATCGACGCCGGCAAGCTCGCGCTGGCGCTGCGCTTAGGCGCAACCCGCGGCGTCAACGCCAAAAGCGATGAGGTTGCCGCGATTGCCAGGGAGGAAACCAAGGGCCGGGGGGCCGATGTCCTGATCGAGGCGGCGGGCAGCGCGGCGGCGTTTCGCGCGAGCGTGGAAGCCGTGCGGCCGGGCGGCGAAGTGGTCTGGCTCGGCAAGATTGACGTCAACAACGACGTCGCGTTCCGCTGGGGCGCCCTGATGCAGGAGAAGCGCATCCGGCGCTCGAGCTACGGCGACGCGCGGCCGGCGCGCGACTTTCCCATGCTGGCGCAAGCCTATCTCGACGGGCGCCTGATGCTGGACGAGCTGATCACGCAGCGGATCCGCCTCGATGCGATCAACCAGGGCTTTTCCGCGCTGCGCGACGGCAAAGCGATCCGCAGCGTCGTCACATTCGGATAATTCGCATCATCCTGCTTTGGCCAGGACGATCACGGTTTGCGTGTGCCCGCGCAAGCTCTTAGAGGCGCGTTTTAAGGTGGCGCGGACGCTCGCTGCGTTCATAGGGAGGGCTAGCGGAAGAATTCGACTTTGGCCTCGCGGAACCAGACGAAGTTCGTCGGCGCTACCGAAATTGGACCGTTAATTCCGAACACGGCGATCAGGAATTTCTCGCCGGGGGTAACCGCGTCGGTGAGCACGACGCGATTGGGCATGTTCAGCCCTTGGATGGTGGCCGGACTGGGGTAGCCGCTACGCCGCGGCATCTGCCCGTTGACCCACACTTCGGCGTAATCGTCCACATACGCCTTGAGTACCGCCATCGCGCCCGAAGTCTCGAACTCTCCAATTCTCGCGGGCATGGTCAGGTTCGCTCGATACCAGATGAAGGAAACCTTGCCGCCGCCGCGCCGCGCGGCGAGCCCCTTGGCGTTGATCGTCGGCCACGATGAATCGTCAAAGCCGCTCTCGCCGGCATGGGGATGGATGTCATACGCCGTCTTGTATTCGGGCATGGCATTGGGTATCGCCGCGCCTTCGACGATCTTCGCCTCGATGGTCCTCCATTGGGCGCCGAAAACCGCCGATCCTTCCTGCGTCATCAAGTCGACCACGTGCGCTGGGGTCAGTGACGGCGGCATCTTGGGCAGCGGCGGCGCCGACGCGGTGGCAGAAGGAGCCGGCGCCTGCGCGGTAGCGATCGGTACGGCCGCCGCGACAAGCAGTGCGGCAGCCGCGAACAGCGACCAACGATTTTGTTTGTACATTTGATCCTCCCTGTGCTTGCGCCCGCGGATGATCGGCGCTCGAGGCGGCCTTGTCAAAGACCGAGCGCGCGTCCCGTATTGAGACGCACCAGCTTGCAAAACTCAGCCGCGCTATCAATCAACTCGGGCGAGCCAGGCTTCCAGCGCCACGCTCTCCTACAAGCGTCAGGCCGATCTTACCGATCAGATCGGCTCGCTCCGCCTCGGCAGCGCGCAAGGCGGCGTTTTTCTGCTTGGAGGTGCTGTTGTTCGAGCCGAACAGCACGATACCGCCGAGAACTGCTGCGATCGCCGCGCTCAAAGCGAGCAGGTCCGGCCGGATAGCGCCGATGATGATTATCACAAGCAGGATCACTCCGCCGGCAATTAGACCTTTCGATGCCAGGGCGATCTTGCGGCAACCTTCGATCGACTGGGTCAGCTCCTCGATCCGCGCTTCGAGGCGCGCGATGCGCTCGCGCATCTCGTCGGCGGTAGAGGTGGCAGCGCGCTCCTCATCGTCCTCGTCGAGCGAAACGACTCCAGCCTGGTCAGGTAAATTAATCATCACTTATGGATCGGATCGATCCACAAAACCTCGTCCGGCTTCTCGACCGGCTCGATGTCGAGATTGACCACCACCGCTTCGTTGTCGCTGCGCACCACCACGCATTCCAATGGTTCGCTCGCGCTGGCATTGATCTCCTGGTGCGGTACGAACGGCGGCACGAAGATGAAATCGCCGGGACCGGCTTCCGCCATGAATTCCAAGTGCTCGCCCCAGCGCATGCGCGCCCGCCCGCGCACGACGTAAATGACGCTTTCGAGCTCGCCGTGGTGGTGGGCGCCGGTCTTCGCATTGGGATGAATGTTGACCGTGCCGGCCCAGATCTTCTGGGCGCCGGCCCGCGCGAAGTTGACGGCGGCCTTGCGGTCCATGCCCGGGGTCTGCGCCGTGTTGGGATCGAGCGAGGAGGCTGGAATGACGCGCACGCCGTCGTGCTTCCATTTCGGTTCGGGCTGAACGGGCTTGTTCATATGTGGCTCCTCATGAGGAACACGAAATCGGACTGATCAGTTCAGGTGTCCTTCCGGCCGAGCGAGCTTAAAGCGCGTTGACGCGCGTCTTCGACGCGCTATGGCGAGCGAGAGCCGGAATCCAGTAATCACAGAAGGGTCCGTGATTACTGGGTCCCCGCTTTCGCGGGGACGACAACCGCGAGAATTGGCAGCCGCGTTCCGATGACCTCATTCACATGGAGCTTGACGCAATATACGGCAAGATCTCCGATGTTGTCGCCTTGCTACAAATTACTGCCGCCGCTGCGCCGCGCTGGCAAACCGTTTCGCCTCTTCCGCGGCGCGAAACAGCGCCTTGGCCTTGTCGACGCATTCCTGCTGCTCGGATTTCGGATTGGAATCGGCGACGATGCCGGCGCCGGCCTGAACGTACATCTTGCCGTTCCTAATCAGCGCGGTGCGCAGCACGATGCAGCTGTCGAGCTCGCCGGCGGCGGAGAAATAGCCGACTGCGCCCGCGTAAAGCCCGCGCTTCTCCTTCTCCAACTCGTCGATGATTTCCATGGCCCGCACCTTCGGCGCGCCGGACACGGTTCCCGCAGGAAAGCCCGCCGCCAGCGCGTCGAGCGAATCGTATTTGCTGTCGAGCTGCCCCTCCACGTTGGAAACGATATGCATGACCTGGCTGAAGCGCTCGATGAAGAACTGGTCGGTCACCTTGACGGTGGCGGTGCGCGCCACCCGTCCCACGTCGTTGCGGCCGAGATCGAGCAGCATCAAATGCTCGGCGCGCTCCTTCTCGTCGGCGAGCAGCTCGCGTTCCAGCGCCTTGTCCTGTTGCGGCGTGGCGCCGCGCGCGCGCGTTCCCGCGAGCGGTCGGATCGTCACTGTGCCTTCGCGCACGCGTACCAGAATTTCCGGGCTGGAGCCGGCAACGGCGAAGTCGTCGAAGTTGAGGAAGTAGAGGAACGGCGCCGGATTGATCCGGCGCAGCGCCCGGTAGAGCGCAAAGGCGGGCAGCTCGAACGGCGCCTCGAACCGCTGCGACAGCACCACCTGAAAGATATCGCCGGCCGCGATGTATTCCTTGGCGGCGTTCACCATGCGCTCGTATTCGGCGGGCGTGGTGTTGGAAGAGGGCCACACCGCAAGCGAGCCGGCCTTGAGATCGGGCGGGGCGTGAACAAGCGGCGCGTCGAGCGCCGCGACGATCTCGGACAGACGATCGCGCGCCCGCGCGAACGCGGTTTCGGCGGCAACACCGGCTTGCGGCCGCACCGGCGTGACCACGGTGATCGTGTCGGTGACGGAATCGAACACCATGACGAAGGTCGGACGCACCAGCATGGCGTCGGGAATGCCGATCGGATCGGGATTGGGCGGCGGCAATTCCTCCATCAGCCGCACCATGTCGTAGCCGAGATATCCGAAGATGCCGGCGGCCATCGGCGGCAGAGCTTCGGGCAGCTCGATGCGGCTTTCCGCGATCAGCGCCCGCAACGCCGCGAGCGGAGCCTCGTTGCACGGCGTGAAACCGTCACGCCCGCCGCGCGCCGTACGATTGATCGCGGCTTGCCCGGCGCTGGAACGCCAGACCAGATCGGGATCAAGCCCGATGATGGAATAGCGCCCGCGCAGCGCCCCGCCTTCGACCGATTCCAGCAAAAAGGTCTTCGGCCGCCCGTGCGCCACTTTCAGGAACGCCGAGACCGGCGTTTCCAGGTCGGATACCAGCGTGGTCCACACGACCTGCGCCTCGCCGCGCGCGTAGCGCTTGGCGAACGCCGTTGCTTGCGGCTCGATCTGCATGGAATCAGTCGAGGTCGGTGCCGGCACCGCCACTGACGACCTGATTGAGCGCACTCTGGTTGATGGTGACGCCGATCTCGCGTTCCAGGTAGGCGATGTATTCGGCGTAGAGGTCCTCGGAGAGGCCGCGATCGAGCGTCTCGGCGATGCGCTTGGCGTCCTGGGATTCCGGGTCGAGCTTGGGCACCACGATGTCGGTGACGCGAAACACGACCTGCTCGGGCGGCGTCGCGGCATCGGCCTTGCCCGCCGCCTCCTTGGCGGTGCGGAACACGGCGTCCACGGCGCTTGCCGAAAGCGGCCCGGTCCCCTGACCGCGCTTGATGCCGGAAAGCGTCTCGACCTTCAGGTGGTCGGGCGCCGCGGCTTCGGCGAGCGTCGCGCCGGCCTTCACCTTGTCCAGGATTGCCGTCGCCTTCTCAGCGAGGCGCTTGCCGATTTCCTGCTCGCGCCAGCGCGTCTCGACCTGATCCTTGACTTCGTCGAGCGAGCGTTCGCGCGAGGGCGTGATGCCGGTCACGTCGTACCAGACATAGCCGTCCTGGAATTGCAGCGGATCGCGTTCGATGCCGATATCGGTCGCGAAGATCCCCTGCAGCAGCGGCTGCTGGTCGGGAAGATTGACCGGGTTGCCGTTGGGATCGCGGCCCGAGCGATCGACCGCCTCGATTGTGCGCGCCGGCAGCTTCAGGTTTTCCGCGGCCTCGGTCAGGGTCTTGCCCTCGGAACGCGCATCTTCGAGCTTGTTGTAGATGTCGAGCGTCTCCGACTTGGCGCGCGCGGTTGCGAGCTCCTGCTTGAGCTCGGGCGCAACTTCCTCGAACGAACGAACCTGCTCCGGCTCGACCTTGGTCACCTGTACCAGCACCGTGCCGAACCGGCCCTGGACCGGCGCGCTGACCTCGCCTTCCTTCAGCGAGAAGGCGGCGTCCGCCACCGCCTTGTCGATCATTGCGCTCTTCGTCACGGTGCCGAGGTCGATGTCCTTTTCGGTCTTGCCCAGCTCTTTCGCGACCTCGACGAAGCTCGCGCCCTTGGCGACGCGGTCCGCCGCCGCTTGCGCCGCCTCCACGCTGGAAAAATCGATCTGCAGAACGTGCCGGCGCTCCGGCGTGGCATAACGCGCGCGGCGCTCCTCGTAGGCGCGTTTGAGATCGGCATCGGAAATCTCGATCCAATGCGCCTGCTCGCTCGGGATCAGCGAAACGATCGTCACCTTGCGGTATTCCGGAGCGCGGAAGGCGATCTTGCGCTCGTCGAAATATTTCGCGAGCTCCTCTGGCATCGGCTGCGGAATATCGCCGGCTTGTGCGCGGTCGAGCAGCACGTATTCGATCGCGCGCTGCTCGTTCTGATAGCGGTCGGCGGCGGCGAGCAGCGCTTTTGGCGCATTCAATCCCTGCGCAATGGTGCCGGCGAGTTCAAGCCGCATCAGCCGGCGCCGCTGCTCGGCCACGTAACGGGCTTCCGTGTAACCGGCGTTGCGGATGATCTGCTCGAAGCGAAACCGGTCGAACTGGCCGTTGGGCCCGCGGAACGACGGATCGTTGGTGATGTAACGGGAAACCTCGGCGTCGGAGAGCGCGAGGCCCAGTTGGCGGGCGCGCTCGTCGAGCAGAAATTCCGCGACGATCTGGCTTAGCACGAGCCGGTCGATGCCCATGGCGCGCGCCTGATCGCCGCTGATGGGGCGGCCGAGCTGGCGCGCGAATTGCTGCAGGCGATCGTTGTAGAGCATGCGGAACTGATCGACCGTGAGCTCGATGCGGCCGATCTTGGCCACCGTGGAACGACCGAAGCCGCGGAAGATGTCGCCGATTCCCCAGATCGCGAAGCTGATGATCAAAAAGCCGACGACCGCGGCCAAGATGCTCTTGCCGAGCCAGTTGGAAGAGGCTTTGCGGAGACCTCGAAGCATGCGCCATCCGGGTTGAAAAAAGCCCCGGCCGCCGCCGGCCAGGGGCGAAGCATCATACGAAGGCGCCCCCCGCGCCGCAACCTTGGGGGCGCGGAGCGGCAGGCGTCTGCAACGGCACTACGGAAGTGTCGTCCCCGCGGAAGCGGGGACCCAGTAAACACCGGCGGTGCGATGTGGCACTGTCGCCAGCAACCTCTCGTTGGGTGATTACTGGATTCCGGCTCTCGCTCGCCATAGCGCGTCGAAGACGCGCGTAAACGCGCTTATGGCTCGCTCGGCCGGAATGACGACCGGCGTTGCGCAGGGGCAATCTGGCGCGCCCTGAGCCACTCTGCTAACGGCGGTGGCAAAGTCGAAATCCAGGAGTCAAAACATGCCTGACGCGCGCCGTCCGTTGGTTGCCGCCAACTGGAAGATGAATGGGCTGTCGGCTTCGGCGGCGGAATTTTCCAAGATGATGGAAGGCGCGCGCGAACTGAGCGCCCACGTCGACATCATCGTTTGTCCGCCCGTGACCTTGCTCGTCCGCTTCGCGGCGCTTGCGGCGGGTGGTCCGGTGCGGCTCGGCGCGCAGGATTGCTACCCCGAGCCTTCCGGCGCCTTCACCGGCGATATTTCCGCCGAGATGCTTAGGGATGCTGGCGCCAGCGCCGTCATCGTCGGCCATTCCGAGCGGCGCAGCTTGCATCACGAAAGCGACGCGGATGTGCGGGCGAAAGTGCTGGCGTCGCATCGAGCCGGACTGTTGCCGATCGTCTGCGTCGGCGAGATGCGGGCGGAACGCGAGGCGGGGCGGGCAGAGGAGGTGGTTGCGAAACAACTCGACGGCTCGCTGCCCGACGGCGCGACGGCGCAAAATCTGGTCGTGGCCTACGAACCGGTCTGGGCGATCGGCACCGGGCTCACGCCGACAACGGCGGACGTCGCCGCCATGCACGGCTTCGTCCGCCGGCGCCTCGCGTCGCGCTTTGGCGCAGCCGGGGAGGGGATCCGCATCCTCTACGGCGGCTCGGTGAAGCCGTCCAACGCGCGCGCGCTGATGCATGCCGGCGACGTCGACGGCGCGCTGGTTGGCGGCGCGAGTCTCAAGGCGGACGAGTTCTTGGCGATCGCGGGAGTCTATCGTTAGCGCGAATTTCGCAACTCGCTTGGTCAACGCTTCTCCGCGACCGATTGCAAGAGCGGGGCGACACGCGCCATATCGTTGCGAATGTGAGCATCGAACGCCTCGAGCTCGATTTCTCGCGGCTCGATACCTTGGATACGAACTTTCGCCTGCAGCTCGGGGTCTCTGCCGGCGTCTGCGATCGCTTTGCTGAGCGTGTTCAGCACCCGCCTCGGCGTCTTTCCCGGCGCGAGAACGCCATACCAGGTGGCGTACTGGTAATCGATGCCTTGGGACAAGGCGGTCGGGATCGCGATCGGCTCGGTGATCGGCTCGCTCGCCGCGACGCCAAGCGCGCGCAGGCGGCCGTCCTGCAACAGCGGCAAGACGAAGGCCTTCGGCACGAACGAGGCCTGAATGCGCCCACCCAAAAGGTCGGCGATGATCGTCGAGCTCACCGTGTAGGGGACGTGTACGAGGTCAATACCGGCTTGCCGCGCGAAATAGGTTCCGGCGAGGTGCGTGGACGTGCCGATGCCGGCGGATCCGTGGTTGATTTCGCCGGGCTTCGATCGCGCCAAGGCCACGAACTCCTTGAGATTGGCAACCCCCAGCGATGGCGGCACGACGACAATGGCGGGCGCTTCGCCGACCAGCGCTACGCCGGCAAAATCGGCAACCGGATCGAACGGCAGGTTCTTGTTGAGCGTGCCGAGGATGGCGTGCCCGGAATTGGCGAACAGCAGCGTGTAGCCGTCGGCGGCCGAATTGGCTACGGCCTGCGCTCCGATCAGCCCGCCGGCCCCGGCGCGGTTGGCGACCACGACCTGCTGGCCAAACTGCTTGGCCAGCTTGTCGGCATAGAGCCGCGCCAGAATGTCGATCGCCGTCCCCGCCGTGATCGGCGCGATCAGCGTGATCAGGCGCGAGGGATACTGATCCTGCGCGCGCGTTGCACCGCCCAGGCACGTCGTCGCGGAAACCGCGATCGCGATTAGCCCGCGACATCTCATGATCGGTCCCCGCTAGACCAATGCCACGGCACGGATCGGCGACGCCTCGGCGCCGATCACCTTGAGCGGCAATCCCACCAGCGTGAAACGATCCTTGTCGATCTGGTCGAGATTCTTCAGATAAGGCATGGTTATGACGCCGTGCTCGCTGAGCGTGCGCGAGTTGTGGAACACGCGCGGCGCGCCCGGCTCGTCGTTGCCGTGGTAGAAATCGTAGCCGACGATCACCACGCCCTTCTCGATGCACCACATCGTCGCGCCGATGGTGAGATACGGCGATTCCTTCATCCATTTTTCGCTGCCGCCGTCGTAGGCGTTGTTATGGTCGGTTCGCAGCAGCAGGCGATCGCCCTTGCGAATGCGGTTGTCGAGCCGTTGCTCCAGGTCCTTCTTGGTGATGGCCTTGCTCGGCAATTTGTCGCGCAGGTCGGCTATGATCGCGTCGCCGACGAACAGGTCGAGGGGCAGCTCGTGGATCTGGGCGCCGCCGCGCACATTGTGCTCCGGCGCGTCGACGTGACTGCCAGCGTGCAGCCGCATGTGCACGCCGCGCACGATCTGGCCGGCGCCTCCCGGCGCATCATGCTCCTTGATGACCTCCATCTCGAACTGCATGTCCTTTTTGAATCCCGCGGGCGTGCGCATCGCGAAATTCTTCGGATCGAGCTCGAGACTGATGTCGACGATCCTTTGAAATTGAACGGTCATCCGACTCCTCCTTGGACAGGAAGCACCTCCCATGTCGGCAAATGCCGCAAGCGGACCTTCGCACGTTGTCACGGCAGGTGGCAAAAGTTGTCAGAAATCCGGCTTCGCCTGATCGTGATGCCGTGAGCCATCCGGCGTTCTACGTACGTGCCGCATGCTATTGC
>Ga0310916_10002921_pt1 | contig 10537 bp, 9 predicted proteins | sample GREbulkMGLF176_FD_203444 | JGI IMG/M metagenome (GOLD analysis project Ga0310916, IMG submission 203444) | Lab enrichment of tropical soil microbial communities from Luquillo Experimental Forest, Puerto Rico - GRE.bulkMG.LF176 | ecosystem: Environmental > Terrestrial > Soil > Tropical forest >... | reverse complement strand
AAGGGATGGACTTCGGACGAACACTTCACCGTGGATGGCACGCTGCTGGAAGCGTGGGCTAGCCTGAAAAGTTTTCAGCAGAAGGACAAAAAGGATGGGTCTCCTCCGGAGGATCCCGGAAATCCCAGTGTGGATTTTCATGGGGAGAAGCGCTGCAACCAGACGCACGAATCGAAAACGGATCCGGAGGCCCGGTTGGCGCGCAAAGGCGCGGGCAAGGAGGCGAAGTTGAGCTACTGCGGGAATCTGCTGGTGGAGAATCGCAACGGATTGATTGTGAACAGCCGCGTGTGGGAGGCCACGGGCATCGCCGAGCGCTACGCCGCACTGGAGATGCTGCAGGAGGTTCCAGGAATCGGGCGCGTGACGGTGGGCGGCGACAAAGGTTTCGACACCGCGGATTTTGTGCGCGAATGCCGGAACATGGGGATGACGCCGCACGTGGCGCAAAACCTGGGACGGCGAGGCGGCAGCGCCATCGATAGTCGAACCGCGCGACATACGGGCTACGCCATCAGCCAGAAGAAAAGGAAGCGCATCGAAGAATGTTTTGGCTGGCTGAAGACCATCGCGTTGTTGCGCAAATTGCGTCATCGCGGAACCTTGAAGGTCGATTGGATCTTTGCCTTCGCGTGCGCAGCCTACAACCTGGTGCGCATGCGAAACCCGGCTGCCTCGTTTGAGCGGCCTTTGGCTCTGTCGCAGATTGCGCCTTAACGATGGAGTCTACGTCCACGGAACTCGTTCCTACGACAATAACTAGCAACTATTTGAGATTGGTGTTGGCGATGTGCGGGGAAGTGCCGCAGGCAGCGGTGGGATCCCATTCCGAATCCTGACAGTATTCAGGAGTTCAAGATTCAGACGGCACTCTATGATGCGGGGTTTGGCCGCTGCGGAGGCGCTAACCTGCGCTTGATCAAAAAAACTGCGCGGCGATGATTTTGAGGGATCGGTTTTTTGAGTTCTTGCGTAATGAGCTTCTCAGCGCAAACGATTTCCTCTTGAACCAGACCGGCCAACCTCAGAAACTCAACCAGAACGAGTTCGTGTTTGCGATGGGAGGGCCATCCATAAGGACAACTCGCTCGTGTTTGGGTCGCATGCTCGGTTGAGCTTGCAAGGTGGTGACCAGCGGCGATGCCCTTTATCTGGCGCGTTCCCTGACGGATGATCGATCAGCAACAGCACTCGGACAGCTTTTTGACGGCGGGAAAAGCGCCTTGTAAGGCGTCGCGGTCAAACCAGATGGATCAACTCCCCCAAACGCGAGCTCTCTTGAGCGTGCAGCGACACGAGGTGCCTATTTGATTCCCACGCCCAAACCTTTGGACCGGCAAAGCCTCTTTTCCGTCCAGGGTTCTCGGTTTTCTCCGATCCCGGCCATTTTGGTGAAACCAGTTTTCAACCCATCTTGACTACATCGTTCGCCAACTTCATGCAATCAGAAGCACTGTCAGATTGCAGCGCATACTAGTTTTTCACCTCTGGCGGGTACTTCTTAAGGAGTTTCGTGACGGCTTTGGTGATGTTCTTCTGTTTCTTCTCCGGCTTGGCTTTGGGATCTAATGTCTTCGTTGCCACCCCTCGCCAAACCAGCTGTTTGCTCTTAGGGTCGTACATGCTCAAATCTAACTGTCCAACGTAAACAGTGGACGTTGAACCATAGGTCGTCGTGCTGGCCATGCCACCGCCATACCATCCTCCCCCCCAGCCCGGGCCGTAGCCCCAACCCGTGTTATAGGAGGTGAACTCTTTTTCCTGACCAAGGGCAGTTTGATAGCCGACGTACAGATCGGCGTCGTCCGAGTCAGTTTTCGTCAGTCCTTTGGTAGCGAGTTGAGCGTCAATCGCGCTCGTTAACGCCTTTTGCGTGAGGTCATCGGGCAGGTCAGCGCCCTTGATGGGCACCCACTTGTACGTTTTGTATTTCGAAAAGTCCTTCTCTTTGTCAAAGTCGTAGCGCACATCCTGGGCAATAGCCGGGGTTACGCTCGACAAGAACAGAGCGGTCGCTAGAAGTATTAACCTTTTCATGCTCCTTCTCCTTTAAAAGAGGTTACGAATCCATTCTGTTTGCCGAACCATACGGCGAGTAGCGTCACCAGTTGTCGTCAGTGGCGTGCCAGGTTTTGTCCGGGTCGTAAAGTTCCATGTTCCTGAATAGGTTGAGAGTGTCCGGGCCAAGATCCTTCTCATAGACAATCCCCGCATAGCTAACGATGAATGTCTTCACTCCCGTTACGCGGTACTCGGCCGGCGCCGCCGCTAGAGCAAAGCCTCCAATCATCGCGCCGTTCACCACGAAGTCCATGCGGCCCAACGGCGCCGAGGGGCCCTGCCCTTTCAAAATCTTGAAATAGTAACCGTGATAGGGCTTGCTTTTACTCGTATAACCTTCCTCAAGCGCTTTGCCAACTTCCTCACCAATCGGTCCACCCAGACTTCCATCTGCGTTCCTCCAGACCAGACCGTCCTGTTTTCCGGGAGAACTGATGATCCGCTGCGCGTACTGGTTCACCTCGCCACCATCGTGCTTTTCCAGAGCGTATTCGTGTTGTGCTTCCACGTAGCCGCGGCAGATCTGGATGACATCCAGTTCGTTCGAGCCGATGCGCCGCAAAAGGATTTCCTCACGGCCCTCTTTGCTGTCGAAAAGCCACTTTCCGTTTCGCTTCACGATAGGAATGGGCAGCGGCCAGTCGTCATCGCCAACCGAAACGATGGCCCGTTTGGAATCTTGGGGGTCCGCACTAACCTCGGTCTTCTCGCGCGCCTTCGCCGCAAATGCGGCAGCCCTGTTTTTGTCTTGAACGGGGTCTTCTGACGACACCAGATCCTCGCCGTCCGTCCCGAGAATCTCTTTCAGGGCAGGCAAATCATAATTTCCCGCCGCCTGGATGAGGGCGTCGGCAGCTTCTCTCGGCGTCGCGAACATCTTTTGAGATGGCCGCGAGGACGGGGTCTGCGCTGCAGAAGGCGAAACCAGGAGGCAATAACAGGCACTGGCCATGATGATGAGAAGCATGGTGCACGCACTGCTTTTTGAACTTGGTCCGATCATGCGATTCTCTCCGCTCATGGCTTCCTTACCTCCTCCTCCCGCCGCCGCCACGACCGCCGCCGCCACGACTGCCACCCATGCTGGACGCGCCTCGTGAGCTGCTGGCACGCGCGCTACCTCCGCTCATCCCGCCAGAACCGCCGCCAAAACCGCCGCCCCGCGAGCTAGCGCCGGAGCTTGGGGATACGCTTCGGTTGCCTACACGATCGCCGCCCCCGCCGCCCCCACCGGCTCGGTCTGCTCCCAAGCTGTTCGCACCGCCCGCCGAGCGGTTGCCGGCGCCCAGCTGCTGACCGCCACCTGCCGTGCGGTTGCTACCAAGCTGCTGCCCACCGCCCCGCTGCCCCTGATTCTGGCGCGCGTTCCCCTGGCGGCTGCTCATGGAATCTCCTCGCGCCGTGCCGCCGTACTTGTTTGCAGTTGCCTTGTTCGCGTAGGGGGCCCCGCCGCGGTGCTGCGAGTTGTGTTGCCAGGTGCTGTTTCCGGTTCTATTGCCGCTCCTATTTGAAACGCTGTTCTGCCGATTGGAATTATTCACGAAGGTGTTGTTGTTATTGATGTTGATCGTGTTGTTGCTCCCCCACCCGCTGTGACAGCACCAGCCGCCACCGCCCCAAGCTGCTCCGATGGCCATACCGACGCCGAACGAAATGGCCATGCCTGCCGCGTAGTAGCCCGGAGGGGGGTAAGCGACGGGTGGGTAAGGGTACGCCGGAGGTCCGTACACCACCGTGGGGTTGTAGCTCGGAACATAAACGACTTCAGGATTGGATGGCTGTATCACCACGACGCTCTTGTTCTCGACAACCTTTGTTTCAACCTTCATCTGCTCGTTCGACTTGAGATTGCCAGTGTCCTTTGCTTTAGCACGCATGCGCTGCACGGCGTCCATCACGTCGGATTGTTGGGCAAGCATTGCATTCCCTAGGTCCGTCGTCCACTGAATGTCGTTCGCCAGTAGCTTGACCGCATCAGGAAATGCTGCCATCGCTTGCACGCTCGGGTCCCAGGGTTGCTTCATCACCGCGTCGGTGAGCCCTTTATCCTTCAGGTCCTTGTGTTTATCCAAAAACTGCTGAAGCTGGATGACCTCCAAAGGATAAGTAGATGCAGCAAGCACTTGAGCGAGAAGGTCATCGGGGTAAAGGGCGATAGGCGCAACCAATGAATCCAATTGATCGTTTGAAATCTTGGGAGGCTGCTCGTCAGGGGCACTATCTTGCCGTGTCAGTATTTCCGGCGATGCCGTCGTTGGGGGCGCTCCGGCAACCAGCAAAATGGAGCACATTAGTGCTGTCGACTGCCGCCACAAGGTCCGCATCAGAGTTGCCATTTCGTCACCTTGATTCACTTACTTTTGTCATTTTTTATAGCCAACCGTAGCTGTTGGGAATACTGGCAAAACTGACAGAGACCCAAAGGAAATAGAGGCGCGGCTGCGCCTGTAACTTTTGACAGTTTGCTCGAGACAAAACATCTCCTACCGTACGAATCGCAAAAACAGCCAGGCGCAATACATGCCCAGCTCGCTGGCTGAACACTCGAGTCACGCCCGAGAAGAAGAAATGAACGAAAGAAGCGATAGCACGCGGCCGGGCTGGATTTTCCTGCTGATGGTCGTCACTCTGGGAGCAACATTTCTCGAAGTAGTGATCAACTGGGCGATAGCCCCAATGAACGGGAATTGGCTCCTGATGGCAGCAAAAGCATGCGCATATAGCGTTTGTTTGCCGTTTGTTGGCGGCCGGCACGAGTTTTGTGCTGCATCGTTAAGGAATGACGGGGCAAGGCCGTGAGGTTTCAGAAAATCGAGCTCGTGCTTTTCGCCGCAGGCCTGTCACTCCTGGCCGTGTGGGGTGCTGCTCGCTTTCACAGCGCCGTCAGCTCCAAAGCAGCAATTGCCGAATTTGAAGCCGCACGAGCAGAGAATCTCGCCAACACTAGGGCCCCATCGCTAGACCCCACACTGAGTTCGCCTGTTGATTTTCGCCTGTGGTCGGTCAAGCGGATCGCTGCGTACAAAGACAGCCTCGCCAAGAAAACCGATCTTCCTCTTGGCATTCTGCGTATTCCAAAGATCAACCTTGAGGTGCCCGTCTTCAACGACACCGATGACCTCACGCTCGATCGCGGGGTGGGCCGCATTCTCGGAACAGCCCGCGTCGGCGAACCTGGCAACCTGGGAATCGCGGGACATCGGGATGGCTTTTTCCGGGGTTTGCAGAGCGTTGTCCGAGGCGATGTCGTTGAGCTAGTTCAGCAGCGACGCACAGACAGGTACGTAGTAGACGAGATTCGCATCGTCACGCCCGACGATACTTCCGTTTTGAGTCCAAAAAAAGAGCCGGCGCTGACTCTGGTCACATGCTTCCCTTTCTATTTTGTTGGCCACGCCCCAAAGCGGTACATCGTGACAGCACTCTTAGAGACCGCTCGCGAATCAGGCTTCGGTGCCGACAAGGACACCATTTCCACGGGTAAGAACACTACAGACAAGGAGAATAAGAAATGATTTCAACCAGGTTATCAGGAACGATCTGGCGCGGCCTGCTGGGAGGAGGCGCTCTTTGCCTTGCCTTCTCGCTGCCGTCCGCGGCACAAGTACAAACTTCAAAGACAGAGTCGCACGGCCCAGCAACCAAAGAAGTGAAGATCGAGCGGGGAGAAATTGTTTACCTCAGCGGGAACACGGTCGTTCTCAAGATGGACGATGGAACTCTTAAAGAGTTCGATAACGTTTCCGACAGCCTGAGCTTTATCGTCGACGGAAAACCCGTCAATATCCACAGCGCTAAAGTAGGCATGAAGATAGAAAAACAAACGGTCACGACCACGACCCCTAAGGTTGTGACGACCGTCGAGACCGTAACGGGCAAGGTATGGCAGGTCAGTCCGCCTAATACGGTTATTCTGACTCTGGAGAACGGTGAAAACCAGCAATTCAAAATCCCCAAAGGCCAGAAATTCACGATCGACGGAAAAGAAACTGACGCCTGGGGCCTCAGGAAGGGTATGAAGGTCTCAGCTCAGAGAGTAACTGAGGTTCCAGAAACGGTGGTGGCACAGGAGATTAAGAGAACGGGGAGCGCGCCCCCGCCACCACCTCCGCCAAAGCAGGACGTACCGATTTTGGTTGTCGCCGCTCAACCGGTTCCCGCCCCACCGGTTGAAACGGCGGCTGCCGAACCTGAGAAGGCGCCTACCAAGCTCCCAAAGACAGCTAGCGACTTGCCACTCATCGGCCTGCTTGGAACGCTCTTCTGCGGTCTTTCTTTGATGGCAATGACCATCCGGGTGATCTCTTCACGCTTCGCCCGTTAGCGAACAGTAACGAATCTCTCATTTTGCCCAAGCCCAACACTGGCGCGGGACGGGAGGAGCGCAGGCCGCCCGTCCCGCTGCCGGCAGCAAGCGCTCTCGAGGGAAAGGTTTGGCGGAATCGATTGCCCGAGGGTTTGCAAAAGGCGGTGCATGCCCTCTAGGAAGGACTTCGGTCGATGGCCAAATGTCTCACAATTGTCAACGATGCCAAAGGAGCGGGCGTGGAGCGCGAGCTCCGACGGCAGATTTGCAATGTTGGGCGCAGGATGTATGCACGAGGACTTGTCGTCGCGTGCGAAGGAAATTTATCAGCACGCCTTGACCCGGACCGAATCCTTGTGACACCGGCTGGCGTATGCAAAGGACATCTTGCGCCCCAAGATCTCCTGGTGACTGACCCGAGCGGTGCGGTTATTTATGGAACCGGACGCCCATCATCTGAAATCTCGATGCACCTCCTTTTCTACAGCTTGCGGCATGACGTGCATGCGGTATGCCATGCCCATCCCCCAACGGCAACAGGATTTGCCGCAGCTCGACGTGCGATGGAAGAGGCGGTTCTTCCTGAAGTTATCACGGATCTTGGGAGCATTCCGTTGGCCCCTTACGGAACGCCGGGAACTTTGGAGCTATGCAAAGGTCTTAAACCTCTAATACCTAGACATGATGCAATACTGCTCGAGAATCACGGCGTGGTCACATGCGGGCATGACTTGACCACGGCCTATCAACGAATGGAAACAGTGGAGCAGTTTGCGCGAATCCTGGTCACCGCGGAGTGCCTTGGCGGACCGCACGTACTCTCTCGCGCGGACGTGCAGAAGTTGATCGCGTCGCGGCCCTCGAGAGCTTCATTCCCGGAAAGCCGCGTGGAGCTCACACTTGAACCGCGCTGATCCTGGAACCCACTTTGTAGCTTAAAAAACCTTCGCGGGAAACTGCGATAACCAAAGGCGTACAGGTTCGACATACAAACCAAGAGTATGCGGTCTGACCTTCCCGTCATCCCACGACAATCCGGCTCTTGATGGCATACTGGATGAGATCTGCGCTCGTCTTAAAACCAAGATCCTGCATGACGCGGTATTTGTGGAAGGCTACCGTCCGCGGCGCTACGTTCAAAACACTCGCCGCCTCTTTCATGGATTTTCCCTCTGCCAAGAGCTGCACAACCTCTCGTTGACGGGCAGTCAGTGATTTGGTATGGCTTCTGCCCTGGGGATTGCGAATGAAGGACTCTTGCATTCCCCGAGAAATCTGGGGTGTTAGGTAAGACTTTCCTCGAAGTGCCGCCTGCATGGCTTGGAGCAATTCTGATGCTGCTGATTTCTTCAATACGTACCCGGACGCGCCCGACTTCATGGCTTCGACAGCAAGTTCGGGGTCTTCGTTCATCGTCAGAAAAACAAGTTTGACGCCTGGCATTTTCTGCTTGAGTTGCCGGCAAGCTTCCAAACCATTCAGCAGAGGCATTGCAACGTCAACAACAATCACATCGGGCTTTAGGGTTAAGGCGGAAGCGAGGAGGGCGTGCCCGTCGGCTACTGTCGCGACAACATCGAACTGTGCCGCGATCAACCCGTGCAATGCTTCCGCGACCAGTGTGTGGTCGTCAGCTAGGATCGCGCGAGGGAGTTTCATAATAAATGTCTCTGGTCAGCCGCAGGGCCAACCTCGAGCACTGGCCATATGATTCGTAAGAGCCGATACGCTACCATAAACGCCATAAACTAGTAAAGATAGTCCTCGTGGTTTAACAGAGGTTTTACAATTCAGTCTGGCCGGCCGGCTGTCGCTTGGTGAGCCCGTGCACGGCCAATTCGGTTCCCCAAAGCCGTAGACAGCGAATGACTTGCCGCGATCAGCCCAGGACCCACAACAACGCTCGGCCGGCGTCACAATAGTCCGCAAGCGGGCATTACGCATCTGGCAAAACTTACAGTGCCATGGAAAACGCGGCTGGAGTACGGCCGCGCGAATGACGCTCTTGGAGCTCGTCTCATTCACGACGGGAGACTAGCCGCTAGCCTTCACCCTGGAGGCAAAGCCCAAGTTATCCACTAGCAAAGTATCGTCGTTCGAGCCGTTCCGGGCCGGACAAGCACACCATGCGGACAACAGCGTGATGACTAATCGGCACGTTCAGTCGGTTGCGTCTCGAGAAGCTGTTCTGAAGAGCGGACGCCTCCGGATTCGGATCGTCCTAAGCTCCGCTCGGAGCTCTCGGGTGGGCGGCTGCACGAGTTACCCTGCCACAGCAATTGATTGGGGTTGGAGACTCACATTTGCCGGAAGCAAGGACATCTTTGCATTCTCCCCGAAGGGCTGTCTATGGATAGGCCATCGTCTTCACACCGGGGATTGTTGCCGGCATGGTCGCGGACGAAATCCGCATGCAAGTAGAAGCGGCACCGCGCAAGGCAGAGATGCGACTTAAAATAGGTCGCTTGGGACACCAAATCTGGCCTTGGTACGACCAATAACGCAGTCGCTCGTCCCGAACTCAATGAAGGTTTTGAAATCGCCGGATGGAACCAGCCTGCGGATCAAACCGGCGGAGATTAGGACGACTGGCAGGTTCTTCGGAACGGTAAAGTTGTGGCCGCATGGGGATCGGGCCTGCCTTGCTGGCGGCAGTTGCTTTGAAGGAGGTTAGCGGTCCCTTAGATGCCCGCCCTGAAGAGCGAGGCTTTACGTCACCACGGATAAATCAAACGGAATTGCCCTATTTCGCTTCTGCGGATTAGGTCACATCACTGTGACCCATTACGCTGCTGCTCAGATACTGCCGCCCTGCAAGGGCGGCCTCGAGCCCGGCCACCAGTTCCGTCACAGCGTCGTCCTTATGAACGTAAGCGCACCCGCCCAGCTGAAGAGCTCCTCGCACCATTTCGGGATAAGCGTATCCAGTCAGAAACAGAATCTTGCAATTAGGGTTAACCTTTCGGATTTGACGAGCGGTTTCAATGCCACTCAGCTTCGGAAGGCTGATGTCCAAAAGAACCAAATCAGGTTGTAGTTCTTCCGCTCTTTGAAGCGCTTCCAATCCGTCCGATGCAAAACCAGCGATGTGCAAATCGGGATGTCCCTCGAGATGTTCTTTCAGGCAATCCTGCCAAAGCCGGAAATCGTCGACAACAAGTAGGCGAACCATGAGTCTTTCCTCACATACACTTCATCGGCACGAGCGGCCGGCTCGTCAGGCGTACTCGAGCCAGTATTCGCCTAAACAGAATCGCACGGCACGACGTGCTCGGTCGTTGCCCGAGGGCATCCTGGCATTTGCGGCAAAGCAATGAGGAAGAAACCGGACGACACTAGCAATAGCTAGCTACCAAACCATGCTTTGGAGCTAGATGGTACGCGGAAAAAGACCGTCCCGAGAACGAAGCACAACTTTACCACGACGCTTCAAGACGGCACCGTTGCTTCGCCACTCGCTCAGCAGGCGACTTGTGGTGAACGCGGTGACATTGGCGGCGCTAGCCAGCTCCTCGTTTTTGGCATCGAACTCGAATCCGTCCGACACTCTTTTGCCAATGGTCTGGGCCAGGCAGACCAACACTCTGGCGAGTCTCTGACGCGCGGTATGGCTAATCAAAGCCACATGGGCGGCGACGTACCATGCCAAATAGTCGTGGGCGATTAGCAACGCGTTTTCCAACAGCCGTGGACAACATCCTGCTAGATTTCGGAGAGTGTCACGGTCCCACACCAACATCGAGCTATCTGTCAGGGTTTCCGTACTTACTAGATACGAGGAAGAGTTCGACAAAAGAGCCGACTCGCCGAATATTTCTCCAGGAGTGAGCCAAAGAAGATTGACTTTTTTGCCGTCCGGCGTGTTGAAAAAAAATCTAGCACGCCCTTTGGTCAAAAGGTATAGGTGATTCGCTGGGTTTCCTTGATTTACGACGACAGAATTAGAAACGAACTGCCGCTGCCTGCCTGCCGCCAGAATGACCCTGAGGTCAGGCGGAGCAATTCCGTCGAGAAGTCGAGACTTCAGGTTCTTTGCTGTACCAGCAAGTCCCGGTGTCGGCATCCTCAAAGGAAAAACCCACAGAAACAGTTGACCATAAGCATCGCTTCAGTCCCTCTGGCCTAAGCCTGCAACTCCTCGGTTGCAGGTTCTTTCTTGTGCTGGGAAAA
>Ga0310916_10002914_pt1 | contig 10545 bp, 9 predicted proteins | sample GREbulkMGLF176_FD_203444 | JGI IMG/M metagenome (GOLD analysis project Ga0310916, IMG submission 203444) | Lab enrichment of tropical soil microbial communities from Luquillo Experimental Forest, Puerto Rico - GRE.bulkMG.LF176 | ecosystem: Environmental > Terrestrial > Soil > Tropical forest >... | reverse complement strand
GAGGCGGCGCTGGCGGAGCTGCCGCCCGAGCAGCGCGAGGTATTCATCGCGCAGGAGCTCGATGGCGTGAGCTTTCGCGAGCTCGCGCAGCGTTCGGGGATGAGCATCAACACCCTCCTGTCACGCAAGCGCTACGCGGTGCGCTACCTGCGCGAGCGCCTGCAGGCGGCTTGGGATGAATGGCTGATGAGATGAGGAGACTGATGTGAGACATGCAGTTCGCTGGTCGGTGAAGGGGCTTGCGGTGCTCGCGGCCGTCGCGGCGCTCGTGGCGGTGCTCTCGCTCGCGGTGATGCTGCTGTGGAACTCGCTCGTGCCGGAGCTGTTCCGGGGACCGTCGCTGCAGTACTGGCAGGCGTTCGGCTTGCTGGTGCTGAGCCGTATCCTGTTCGGCGGCCTGCGCGGGCGCGGCTGGCACGGACATTGGCGACAGCGCATGTGGCGCGAGCGCTGGGAGAGCATGACTCCGGAGGAGCGGGCGCGCCTGCGCGAGCATTTTCAGGGGCGCTGCGGGCATCGCACCGCGCCGGCCGGCGAGCAGGCAGCGGCGCCCCCGGGCCCCTGAATCCAACAGGGCGGCCGACGCGGGGTTGACGCGCGGCGGCGTGAGGCGGCAGGCTGCTCCGCCATGATTCCGCAAACCATGACCGCGGTGGAGATTCGCGAGCCCGGCCCACCGCAGGTGCTGCGCGCGGTCGAGCGCCCGGTCCCGGAACCTGCGCCGTTCGAGGTGCTGATCCAGGTCGCGGCCGCCGGCGTCAACCGCCCCGATGTACTGCAACGCAAGGGCGTCTATCCGCCCCCGCCCGGGGTCACCGACATACCCGGTCTCGAGGTGGCGGGGGAGGTGGTGCGCCTCGGGGAGGGTGTGTACGAGCCGGCGCTCGGCACGAAAGTGTGTGCGCTCGTCGCCGGTGGCGGCTACGCGCAGTACGTGATCGCACCCGCCGTGCAATGCCTGCCCGTGCCAGCGTCGCTGACCCTCGAGCAGGCGGCCGTACTGCCGGAGACTTTCTTCACCGTCTGGCACAACGTCTTCGAGCGCTCGCGACTCCAGAAGGGCGAGACGCTCCTGGTGCACGGCGGCTCGAGCGGCATCGGTACGACGGCGATCCTGCTCGGCAAGGCTTTCGATGCGCGCGTGATCGTCACTGCCGGCAGTGCCCAGAAATGCGCGGCTTGCCGCGAGCTCGGCGCCGATGTCGCCATCAACTACCGCGAGGGCGATTTCGTCGAGGCGACACTGCGGGCCACCGACGGCAAGGGCGCCGACGTGATCCTCGACATGGTCGGCGGCGACTACCTGGCCCGCAACGCCGCCGCCGCGGCCGTGGAGGGCAGGATCGCGCTGATCGCCACGCAGGGCGGCAACAAGTCCGAGCTCGATCTGCGTCCGCTCATGATGAAGCGGCTGACCATCAGCGCTTCCACGCTGCGGGCGCAGCCCATCGCCAACAAGGGGCGCATCGCAGCCGCGTTGAGAGAGAACGTCTGGCCGTTGTTTGAAACACGTGGACTGAAGCCGGTCATCCACGCGCGCTTCCCCCTTGCCGATGCGGCCGGCGCGCACCGCTTGATGGAATCCGATACGCACATCGGCAAGATCGTCCTGCTCGTCTGATCACGTTTCCGCGCGGCCAGAAAGTCCCCCGGGCGGCGAGAATTTGCCGTACGCTTCGCGGGCCGATCGCACGACGGAGCGCCCGTGAGCCTGTTGCCTTACGGTCTCGTTGAACTTCCCGCCTGGGGCTACTGGCTCGTGACGTTCCTCACGATCCAGACCATGTTCCTCGGGGTGACACTCTACCTTCACCGCGACCAGTCACATGGCGGACTGATCCTCCATCCGGCCCTGCGACACGTGTTCCGCTTCTGGCTGTGGTTCAGTTCCGGTGCGATCACCAAAGACTGGGTGGCGGTGCACCGCTGCCACCACGCCCACGCCGACCGGCCGGGCGATCCGCATAGCCCGGTAGTGTTCGGGCTGCGCCGCGTGCTGTTCGAGGGAGCCGAGCTGTACCGCGCCGCCGCCCGCGACCCGCAACTGCTGCGCACCTACGGGCGTGGCACGCCCGATGACTGGCTCGAACGCCATCTCTACGGCAATCACGCCTACACCGGCATCGTGTTGTTCGTGCTCGCACACCTGGTCCTCTTCGGCGTGTACGGCATCATCATGATTGCGGTGCACCTCGTGGCGCAGCCGTTCTTTGCCGGCGGCGTCATCAACGGCCTGGGTCACGCGGTGGGGTATCGCAGTTTCGAGATGCCCTCACGGGCGACCAACCTCGTGCCCTGGGCGCTGCTGCTCGGCGGCGAGGAGCTGCACAACAACCATCATGCCTTCCCGCGCTCGCCCCGCTTCGCGGTGCAGCGCTGGGAGATCGACATCGGTTGGCTGTGGATTCGCCTTTTCCGGGCGCTGGGGCTCGCGCGCGTCCGCTGGGTCGCGCCCCGTCCGCACCTCGGGCGCCGCCGCCGCGAGCTCGATGCCGAGACGGTGCGTGCGTTATTCACCAACCGTATGCACGTGCTGCGCGATTACGGCCGACGCGTCGTGCTGCCGGTATGCCGCGAGCTCTCGCGGCGCGAGGGCCGCGGAGCACTGCCGCCGAGCGCACCGCGGCTGCTCATCCGGCATCCGGCGGTGCTGGCGGACGAAGCGCGACCGAAGCTGCGCGAGCTGCTGGAGAAGTACGAGGTGCTGCGCCGCGTCGTCGAGTATCGCGACGGTCTGCAGCAGCTGTGGAACGAGAATCCGGCGCGGGCGCTCACCCAGCTGCGCGAGTGGTGCCGCCGCGCGGAAGACAGCGGGATCGGCGCGCTGCGTGAGTTCGCTCAGGGACTGCCCGCCTACGGGCACGGCTAGTTTCTCCGCGGGGTGCTCTTTCAACCCGAGCGCAGCGGCAGGCCTCCCGCGCGCGTCACGGTGCGCATGGCGAAGCTCGAGTGCACCCGCGCGACACTCGGCAGCCGCGTGAGATGCTGGTTGTGCACGCGCTCGAAGTCCGCCATGTCCGTCACCACCAGCCGCAGCAGGTAGTCGTGCTCGCCGGTCATGAGATAACACTCCATCACCTCCGGCACCTTGCGCACCGCGCTCTCGAAGGCTTCGAGCCCCGCCTGGCTCTGGCGGTCGAGCGTGATGTTGACGAACACATTCACCGGAAAGCCGGCCTTGTGCTGGTCGATCAGCGCGGTGTAACCCTGGATGAGTCCCGCTTGCTCGAGCGCGCGCACGCGGCGCAGGCACGCTGATTCCGAGAGGCTGACCTTCTCGGCGAGCAGCGTGTTGGTGATGCGCGCGTCCTGCTGCAGGAGGCGCACGATGGCGCGATCGTAGCGGTCGAGTTCCATTGGCGCAAGAATCTATCAGTGAATTGGTGGCAGGCGGCAGATTCTGCCACAAACACGGCCCGCCGGGCGCGATTACGCAAGCGCCATCTCGCGCGGAGTCCTACCGTGGGCGGAAAAGAAAGCAGGAGACCGCCGCCATGCGCATCGGGGTTCCACGCGAGATCAAGGTTCACGAGTACCGGGTTGGACTGGTGCCCGCGGGAGTGCGCGAGCTCACCGCTGCCGGGCACGAGGTACTCGTCGAGAGCGGCGCGGGCAACGGTATCGGCGTCGATGACGCGCAGTTCCGGGCCGCCGGGGCCGGGGTAGCTGCGCGGGCCGCCGAGGTCTTCGAGCGCGCCGAGATGATCGTCAAGGTGAAGGAGCCGCAGCCGGCGGAGTACGAGATGCTGCGCCGCGGGCAGGTGCTGTTCACCTACCTGCACCTCGCTGCCGACCCGCCGCAGGCGCGCGGGTTGATGAAGTCCGGCGCCACCGCCATCGCCTACGAGACCGTCACCGCCCCTAACGGCTCGCTGCCGCTGCTCACGCCGATGAGCGAAGTTGCGGGCCGCATGTCCATCCAGGTCGGTGCCGCGAGCCTGCAGAAAGCCCAGGGCGGCTTCGGTGTGCTGCTCGGCGGTGTGCCGGGTGTGCCACCGGCGAAAGTGGTGATCCTCGGCGGCGGGGTGTCCGGCACGCACGCCGCGGAAATGGCGGTGGGGCTGCGCGCCGATGTGACCGTGGTCGATCGCTCGGTCGAGCGGCTGCGGGAGCTGTCGTCGATGTTCGGCTCTTCGCTGCGCACGGCTTACTCGACCACCGAGACCATCGAGCGCCTGGTGCGCGATGCCGATCTCGTCATCGGTGCGGTGCTGGTTGCGGGTGCCGCCGCGCCGAAGCTCGTCACTCGTGCAATGGTGAAGACCATGAAGCCGGGCGCGGTGCTGGTCGACATCTCGATCGACCAGGGCGGCTGCTTCGAGACCAGCCACCCGACCACTCACGCGGAACCGACCTTCGTGGTCGATGGCGTGATCCACTACTGTGTCGCCAATATGCCCGGCGCCGTTCCCCGCACCTCCACGCTCGCACTGACCAACGCGACGCTGCGCTACGTGCGGGCGCTCGCCGACCTCGGCTGGCAGGAGGCTTTTCGCCGCGATCCGGGACTTGCCGCGGGGCTCAACGTGCACGCCGGGGAGATCACGCACGAGGTGGTGGCGAAGGCGCTGGGACTCACGGCCAAACCGCTGCGCTGAGTGCTTCGCGACCGGGCCGCCCCGCCTCGAGCGCCGGGCGGGCGCGTCTCCCCAAAAAGGGAGTAGTCGGCCCGGGTGTGTGCCGCTACGCTACGCGCGCACTCCAACAAACTTCCCGGAGGTTCCCGTGACGAAGATTGCGCTGCCGGCCGCAGTGCTGGCACTCGTGGCAGGCGCCGCGCTCGCCCAGCCGGTGACCTACCAGGTCGATCCCTCGCACACCTACCCGAGCTTCGAAGCCGACCATTTTGGGGGCGTGTCGATCTGGCGCGGCAAATTCACCAAGACCTCCGGAACGATCGTGCTCGACCGGGAGAAGGGCACCGGCACGGTAGACATCACCGTCGACCCTGCCTCCATCGACTTCGGCAACCCGAAGCTCGATGAGCACGTGAAGTCGCCGGAAATGCTCGACGTCGCGAAATTCCCGACGGCCACCTTCAAGGGCAAGCTCACGGGTTTCAAGGACGGCGTGCCGACTCAGGTCGAGGGCGAGTTCACACTGCACGGTGTGACGCGACCGCTCACACTCACCGTCAACTCCTTCAAATGCATGACCTACCCCATGGACAAGAAGGAACACTGCGGGGCGGATCTCTCAGGGACCATCAACCGCGCCGATTACGGCGTCAACTTTGGCGACAAGTACGGCTTCAACATGGCGACGAAGCTCGCCATCCAGGTCGAGGGGATCCGGGTGAGCTGAGACTGCGCAGCGCGCGTTCACCAACCGATGCGGGACACGGCCTCACTGGCGAGCGCCAGTGAGGCCGTGAGTCCCGGTGACTCGATGCCGAAGAGATTCAACACCCCGTTGATCCCGTGCCGCGCGGCGTCATCGATGCGGAAGTCCGCCGCCGCCTGGCGCGGCCCGTAGATCTTCGGGCGCACACCCGCGTAGGCGGGCTCGAGGGCGCCGTCCGCGAGCGCCGGCCAGTAGCGGCGGATCGCCGCATAGAAGGTGCCGCTGCGCGCCGGGTCCACCTGGAAGTCGCAGGCATCCACCCATTCGACGTCGGGTCCAAAGCGGGCGCGACCTGCGAGGTCGAGCGTGAGATGGATGCCAAGGCCGCCACCCTGCGGCAGCGGATAGACGAGACGCCGGAAGGGAGCGCGCCCCCGCAGCGAGAAATAACTGCCCTTGGCGAAGTACGCCCTGGGGATGTGCTGCGCCGGAAAACCCTCGATGAGCTGTGCCACGGCCGGCGCCTGCACGCCCGCGCTGTTGACCATGAGACGCGCGCGCAGGGCCGGCGCCTCACCATTCACACCGATCAGCACGGCATCCTCCTTGAGCACCATGCGCGTCACCGCGCTGCGGCAGGAGAGCGTGGCGCCGTGCGTTTCCGCGTCCGCGAGCAGCGCCAGCATCAGGGCGTGACTATCGACGATGCCGGACTCGGGCGAATGCAGCGCCGCCGCGCACGCGAGCCCGGGCTCGAGCGCACGCACCTGCGCACCCTCCAGCCATTCGGTCTCGACGCCGTTGGTAGCCGCGTTGGCCGCGAGGCGCCTGAGGGCCGGCAACTGCGTGTCATCGGCGAGGACGAGCTTGCCGCAGCGCCGGTGCGCGATACCCCGCTCGCGGCAAAAGTCGTACAACCGCTCGCGGCCCGCGACGCAGAGCCGCGCCTTGAGCGAGCCGGGCGGATAGTACAGCCCGCCGTGTATCACCTCGCTGTTGCGGCTGCTCGCACCCTCGCCGATGCCGGCAGCCGCTTCGAGGATGAGCGTCTCGTGGCCGCGCGTGGCCAGCTCGCGCGCGATCGCGAACCCGATGACGCCTGCCCCGACCACCACCGCGTCGATGCGGTCCATGTGCGGTGAGTTTAGACCACGCGTGCGGGACCTGGGGTGCGGGGCAGCCGCGCACCGCCCGCGGGCGCGCGCGGCCGTACAATGCCCGGACCTGCCGCGCCAGAACGCAAGGAGAATGCCGTGCCCGCCGTGAACTACCGCCTGGAAGGCGAGACTACCGTCCTCACTTTCGCGAACCCGCCGATGAATGCGCTCAGTCTCCCGGTGCGCGAGGGGTTGATGCAGGGCCTCGTGCGCGCCGCCAGCGACGAAGCGGTCGCGGCGATCGTGGTGAGCGGTGCGGACGGCACCTTCTCCTCCGGCGCCGACATCAACGAGATCGCCTCCGGAGCGGCACTCACCGCGCCGACGCTGCGCGATCTGCAGGCCCGGATGGAGGCGAGCCGCAAGCCGCTCGTCGCGGCGATCGAGGGGATCTGCTTTGGCGGAGGCTTCGAGATTGCGCTCACCTGTCACTGGCGCGTCGCCGGCCGCGAGGCGAAGGTGGGGCTGCCGGAAGTGAAGCTCGGCCTGTTGCCGGGAGCCGGCGGCACGCAGCGCTTCACGCGCCTCGCCGGGCCCGCGGCGGCGCTGGACGCTCTCACGAGCGGAGCCCCGATCCCTGCAGCGCGCGCCCTCGAGCTGCGCCTCGTCGATGCGGTCGCCGACGATGTCCTCCCCGCAGCCATCGCCCTGGCGCGACGCGCGGTGAGCGAGCACTGGCCGCTGCGGATCACGAGCGACATCAGCGAGCACCTGAGCGAGGCTACCCCGGAGCTGTTCAGCGATTTCCGCCGGCGGCTCGCCACGAAAGCGCGCGGCCAGCTCGCTCCCTTCCGGATCGTGAATGCCATCGAGGCCGCCGGCACGCGACCGAAGGAGGAGGCGTTCCGACTCGAGCGGGAGTACTTCCTCGAGTGCCGCGCCAGCCCGCAAAGCAAGGCGCTCACGCACGTGTTCTTCGCCGAGCGCGAGGCACGCCGCATTCCCGGCCTCCCGGCCGACACCGAGCCGCTGCCGATCGGCGCGGCCGCGGTGATCGGCGCCGGCACCATGGGCGGCGGGATCGCGATGAGCTTCGCGAACGCCGGCATTCCGGTCGCGCTCCTCGAGGTCTCGAAAGAGGCGCTCGAGCGCGGGCTCACCGTGATCCGCAAGAACTACGCGGCCTCGGTGGCGCGCGGCAGCCTGACGCCGGCGCGCGCCGAGCAGCTGCTGGCGCTGATCCGCGGCGTCAGCGACTACCAGGCGCTGGTGAGCGCCGACATCATCATTGAGGCGGTGTTCGAGGACCTGACGGTGAAGCGCGAGGTGTTTGCCACGCTCGATCGCGTCGCTGCACCGCACGCCATCCTCGCGACCAACACCTCGACGCTCGACATCGATGCCATCGCCGCGAGCACGACCCGCCCGGCGCAGGTGGTCGGCACGCATTTCTTCAGTCCGGCGAACGTCATGAAGCTGCTCGAGAACGTGCGCGGGCGGCAGACCTCGGCGCAGACCATCGCCACCGTGATGGCGCTCGGCAGGAGTCTCGGCAAGATCCCGGTGCTCGCCGGCAACTGCGATGGCTTCATCGGCAACCGCATGCTGATGTTCTACGGCAGCGAAGCGGAGTACCTGCTCGAGGAGGGCGCCACCCCCGAGCAGATCGATCGGGTGATGGAGAATTTCGGCTTTGCCATGGGCCCGTTCGCGATGCGCGATCTGGCCGGGAACGATGTGGGCTTCCTGATCCGTAAGGGCCGCAAGCTGCCGGCCGATGAGCGCTGGTCGCCGATCCTCGAGCGAATCGTCGGCACCGGTCGGCTCGGCCAGAAAAGCGGCAAGGGCTTCTACCGCTACGACGGGCGCACCCGCATCGTCGATCCCGAGGTCACCGCGATCATCGAGGGCGTCTCGCACGAGCTCGGCATCCGCAGGCGCGAGATTCCGGATGAGGAGATCCTCGACCGCCTGCTGCATCCGCTCGTCAACGAGGGGGCGCGCATCCTCGAGGAGGGGATCGCGATCCGCGCGGGCGACATCGACGTGGTGTACGTGTACGGCTACGGCTTTCCCGCTTCCCGGGGCGGCCCGATGTTCTGGGCGGAGCAGTCGGGGCTCGCCCGCGTGGTCGACACCATGCGCCGGCTCGCACCCTCGCACGGCGCGCGCTGGCGCCCGGCGCCGCTGCTCGAGCGTCTGGCGGCGGCCGGCCAGGGATGGAGCGCAGCGCGGCGCGATGCGCAGACCTCGAAAAACGGCTGACCACGGCCAGATCGGGAAAGTGATGCGCGCTCGAGGCACGGCGGGGGTCGCGCTCCTGCTGTTATTCAGCGGCGTGGCATGGGCCGACACACCGCCCGCAGCGCACGGCATGCCGAGGGTACCGGCAACCGTGGCGGAGTGGGCGCAGGGCGCGCGTCTTTTCGAAGGATTGGGAGAATTTCACCGCCGCGTGACGACTTCTTCGCCCCTCGCCCAGCAGTATTTCGACCAGGGGATGCGGTTCCTGTGGGCGTTCAACCACGACGAGGCAACGCGTTCCTTTGCCAAGGCCGCGGAGCTCGATCCCGCCTGCGCCGCGTGTTACTGGGGCGTCGCGCTCACGGTCGGACCCAACTACAACCTCCCGGCGATGGACGATCCGCGTGCACGCGTCGTGGTCGAGGCGTTGCAGCGGGCGCAGGAGAATGCTGCTCACGCATCCGCCGTCGAGCAGGGTCTGATCGCGGCGCTGGCCACGCGTTATCCCGCTTCGCCGCCGCTCGATCCCGCGAACCTCGAGCCGGCCGCGCGCGCCTACGCGGCCGCGATGCGCGAGCTGGCGCAGCGCTTTCCGCAGGACCTCGACGTGCAGACGCTGTGTGCCGAGGCCGGGATGAACGTTCACGCGTGGAAGCTGTGGACGGCGGACGGCCAACCGGCCGAGGGCACACCCGAAATCGAGGCGCGGCTCGAGTCGGTACTGGCCCGCGATCCCAGCCATCCCGGCGCGAATCACTACTACATCCACGTGATGGAGGCTTCGCCGCACCCGGAGAAAGCGCTCGCCGCCGCCGAGCGCCTCGGTGGAATGATGCCGGCGGCCGGTCACCTCGAACACATGCCGGCCCACATCCTGCAGCGCGTCGGCCGATATGAGGAGGCAGCCGAGGCCAACCGCCACGGCGTCCGCGCCGACCGTGTCTACCTCGCCGCCGTCTCGCCGCCCGACTACTACGCGATGTACTTCGCGCACAACTATTCGTTTCTCGCCTATTCGGCTGCCATGGAAGGTCGCAAGGCGGAAACGCTCAGCGCCGTGCAGGATGCGGTGCAGACCGTCCCGCTGTCGATGGAACTCGCCATGGGCGGGTCGGGCTGGGGTCTCACGCAGCAGTACGCGGCGCTCGTGCGCTTCGGACTGTGGGACGAGCTCATCGCGCTCGCGCCGCCCGCGCCCGGCTCCCCGGGACTCAGCGCCGGTTACCTCTACGGGCGGGGTGTCGCGCTCGCGGCCCGCGGGCGGCTCGAGGAGGCGCGCACGGCGCTCGCAGAGCTGCGAAGCCTCAGTGCGGGCGTGCCCGAGAAGCAGCACCTGCTGCATGACGTCCTCGCCGTCGCCGAGCCGATCGTCGCCGCTCGCATTGCTGCCTCCGAGGGGCAGGACGCCGAGGCCATTACCTCGCTCGAGGCCGCCGTGGCGGCGGAGGATCGGCTGCCTTACAACGAGCCCTCGGACTGGTTCTTCCCCGCGCGCCACCTCCTCGGCGCGCAGCTGCTCATCGCCCGGCGCCCGGCGGAGGCCGAGCGCGTCTACCGCGCGGACCTCAAGCGAAATCCGCGCAACGGCTGGGCACTCTACGGGCTCGCCGCCGCGCTGCGCGCCCAGGGCAAGACCGGCGAGGCTATGCGGGTGACGCGCGAGTTCGGGGTGGCCTGGCAGCACGCGGACGTGCGGCTGGTGGCGTCGGCGTTCTGGTTCGCGGGTCCCGACACTTTCAGCTGCGAGTGCCAGCGAACCGCCTCAGGCGACCGGCAGACGGGTGGTGAACTTCTTGGTCCGCAGCACGAAGCTCGTGTTGACTGAGCGTACGGCCTGAAGCTGCAGGAGCTGGGTCGAGAGGAAGTGCTCGTAGGCCTCCATGCTGGCGGCGACGATCCGCAGCAGGTAATCGTTCGCACC
>Ga0310916_10002913_pt1 | contig 10546 bp, 11 predicted proteins | sample GREbulkMGLF176_FD_203444 | JGI IMG/M metagenome (GOLD analysis project Ga0310916, IMG submission 203444) | Lab enrichment of tropical soil microbial communities from Luquillo Experimental Forest, Puerto Rico - GRE.bulkMG.LF176 | ecosystem: Environmental > Terrestrial > Soil > Tropical forest >... | reverse complement strand
AGGTATTTACTTTTGAATACTTCATCTTTTGTCATTTCATCACCTTTTCGGTTGCATGCTGCCCTTCGAGGAATTGCAAAGTCCGTGACAGCGTCGGACTAAGCAAGCTCGATTGCACGCAGACAGTGCAGCCGTCAGCGCGTGCCACAATGACCCAGAGGACATTGCTCTCTGTCGGTGGCCATAGCTGGCCGTCAGGGTCGTCGCTGGTGACGGCGCGTACAATGATCATCGCCGGTTTCCCGCCCCTTGCCGGCGAGCAAGTCGAGTCCGCCTCCGATGCTGGCACCCGGCGCGAAGCTAATGGTGGATGCTCCAGTCGAATGATGCCGGCAGAGACCAGTACCTCAAGCACCGCAGCCGTCAGGCTCCGCCAGTCAGTGCCAATGCTCGCGGCCTCCGCGGCCCACGAGGCGTGGTCGCGCCGGCGCTGGGCGAAAAGCGATTGGGCGGGCGACTGGTGACCGCGACTCCGCTGCGGGATAAGGCTCTCAGACTTGTGCGTATCCGCGCCCGACGATAAATTCATGATCGTCCCTATCTTCTGCAGCCCGGCGTTGAGCTCGCCACTCGCGCCGGGCATTTCCTTGCACGTTCTGCCCGATGGTCCTTGACATCGGCTTGGGCCGCGATTGGCTCTTGTGTTCGTCCGCGCGTCGGCAGCGTGCCCACCCATCGGGAAAGCTCCCCGAACTCAATTACGGTTGCCTTGCCTGACTTTCTGGCGGTCAGCTTTTCGTCCTTGATCGCCTGGAAAATTCGCCGCACCGAAAATCCCGTACTGGCGGCTGCCTCCTCGGGAGTCAGTGAAATGCGTGGCAGCGCCCGTGAGCCGCCAGCGTGCTCGGATTGGATTTCCATGTAATTTGCTCCTACGTTTGCGCGTTGCGGTAATCAGCACGCAACCGCGTGCATCGAGGCGCACACCGTAGGGCAGAACCTGTGGGGCTAGATTGCGCTTCTAAAAGAAAGCGTGGGGCCAGAAAGGCAAATTAAATCTAGGTGGAAAGCGCGACTTTCGCCGCTGTTTTTCGGGCCAATTTCAGGAATTTCTCCGCCAAGGATCGCAACGGTTCCGAGGGTGGGTGACCTTCTATGATTTCAATTGTATCCGGCCACAGTTGTCGCACCAAATCGGGAACGTTGTTGTCTCTAAACTCCTTGTGCCACGATATGACGGAAGCAGCCATCTTGGCGTCATCGATGTGCCCGGGCTTGCGCAGCGTAGTTTCCGTTGCCTTATGGACGAGCCGGCGCAACGGGCGATTTTCTCGGTCCTTGGCGATCCGTTCTGCTGCCGCGTGGCGGAGCATGCCGGAACGTAGATAGCACTCGTAAGCAGCACAGACCCATCGGCGCCCGTCCCAAAGTTCGTAAGCATCAGCTTTCTTTCCCTTGCCTGTCGGGGTTACATTCAGCAACGGATGCGATACGCCATCATTGCGTTGCAGCATGTGACAGCCGAGCAATAGAAAATACCGCTGGACTTCGAGGCGTCCGGGATCATGCCATGCAGTGTCGATGAAGCGAATTATCGCCTCACACACGCGCCAGGCCCGTTTCCGCTCTTGTTCTATTTCAACTTCGGGCGGAGCCGTATTCTCCGTGTTGACGACATGCCGCAACCTCAGAAACAGTGCAGCCGCAGCGTCGGCAACTTCCTCCGGGCTTGCTAGGATCGCCGAGATTTCTGTTGGCACGCCAAACGGCGTCGCTCCTAGCTCGCCGCTGACTGCGCTTCCGATCAACCCACCCAATAGATCATCCATCGCCAACGCCCCTATTGTTTCGAGTCGCAATAGTAGTCTTCGATTTCGCGCATGGTATGGCGCGCAACGGCACTGAACAGGGGCATATGCGAGGATATCCCCAAGAGAAACAAATGGCCTTGCGATGTCATCGACGTTTCGTGCGCGCGGTGTCCTCATTGGGACCGCCGCTTCCATTCGCATCACGCACTTTACGCCATTCAACCGTCAGAGGCTCATCTGAGGCCGAAATGTCGTCGACAGTCTCACAGGCAATGCGTCGTGTTCTCCCCGGACGGCACCAGGCTGCTGACCGTCTCAGCGGACCGGACTTGCCGAATGTACAACCGGCACGTCTGCCGCGTTGTTCCGACTGCACGACGCGACAGCGCCTGAATGCGTTGGACCGCGCGGGGCGCAAAGAATCGTACCCACTTGGGATGCGCGGGACTGACGACCCGTCGATACGCATCCAGCGAGACCGACTGGACCGGTCACATCAGGGACGTTGGTGCTTCGGAAAAACCCCGATGCAGACCTTCCTGGATGCAATGCCGATGACGAAGGAGAAAATGATCGCGGCTTAACGGCAACAGACACCAAAACCTGATCGCTCAACCAGGCATCAGCTGTCCGATCGAGTTCCGGCTAATACAACACAGACTGGTGCTGGCGCGGACAAATATCCCACCTTCAGCCCTCTGGCTCTCCTCCGCACCGGAGTGCCAATGAAGGATGGCAGTATCAGGGAAGTGATCAGCGCCACCACCCTCGCGACCGTGGGGGTAAATGTCAGCCCGCATCTGTTTCGCACCTCCGCTGCCTCCACCGTCGCCACCCGCGGCGGCGAGAACCCCCATCTTGCCAGCGCGCTTCTGCACCATACCCATCCCAGCATCACCAACGCGCACTATAACCGAGCAACAAGTCTGACCGCCGCGGAAAGCTTCCGGCAAATCGTTAGGCAGTACGAAAAAAATGATTAGAGCTCTCGGTCGCTCAGGAGGTCGAATAGAGATTGAACGACCAGTCGTTTTTGGCCGGCGATCAAATCTAAGCCCACCTCGCCGACGACGATGTCCTTGTCGCGTTGACTCTCAGATCGGCACCAAGTGCGCAACTCTTGTGTGAGCCCACGTGCGCGAGCCAATAACCTCGGAAAGCTCGCTTTCACGCCGGGTGATGGTTGACCAAACAGAACCTCACGCATTCGCGCATAAGTCGCGTCATCTTCTTTCAGTCGGCGAACGACCGCAGGAATCCAGTGAGCGGGGCTTTCCCACAAGTCACCTTGGAGTTCGTTCGCAGCCCTCACCAGGCCGTCTATGAGCCGATCAGATGGGGTAAGCACAGACATTAACTTGAACGAAACAGGAATCGGTAGTCGTATATCGCCGCTGAAACGCGAGCGCAGCGTTTGTAAAGCGGCAGATCTGGGCCAACCCTCACATAGGGCCATGATCGTACCCGTGTCTTGTGGGTTTCGATCAAGATTGCCTGTTAGTTGTTCCTCCAGACCGAGATCTGATGCAAAATTTCGACCCAGTGCCTCTCCGGCCGTCATGGCTGTTGAAAAGGAGTCCCAATTTGTATGCCCCTTGTAGTTTAGGCTACCGAGGCACAGCTCGCGGAGAAAGCCGCTCTTGGGACGGACGCGTTCAACAAGCCGAATTGCGGCGGCTGGCGCCCCCCTCGTTGGCCCTTCGACTAAGCTAAGGGCAAGCGCTCCTATAGCTTTGGATGAGTTTACGTCGTTGCCGAACACGTCGAAAAAGCCGGTACGCTCCACGCCTAGAGCGGCGAGGGCCGCGTCGTCCCCTCCAAGCCCCTCCGAGATAGTTGCCCATTCCGAAGCTACGAATCGCAGTATTTCTCGATGCTTATGCATTCCTATGCCGTGAATCCCCGGAAATCTGTCGGGTTTTGGCACAAGGTCCAATCGCCTGATCGTTGCCAATGCCGCCACTGCTCCCTCACGACGCGCGTCCATTCGCGGTCCTATCGCCTCAAGCTCACGCTGTATTTCCCCGAGGTACTCCTGACCGATTTGGTCCGTCTCTCTGCTGGTTCGCGCAAACTTTATGGATGCACCAATTATGATTTCGCCGGCTTCCTCGTGACGAGCGGCCGAAATCAGCGCGCGACTACCTGCATCGTATGCGGCCCTCATCGATAGAGGTTCCAAAATGGCTGCGCGCATATTTAAATCAAGCGGAGCCGCGGCATCCAACACCAGTCGCCGCATTGCGGCATTGTCGGAAAACACCTCGGCCACGGTTCCGATGGCGCCGGATTCTCGTTTCAGCTCGCGTTTAGCCAACTCGACGACGCGTGCATCGCCATGAAACGTCAAGATAACTTCGCGAACTTCGTTCCCAACAACAAATCGTTCCTCATCATAGTCCCGGGCAAGCACGCAATCGGTGGCCTCCCGATCCGACGCACCGATACCGAGAAGACGAAGCCCCTCCAACGCAAAATCGGCTCGTATTCGGTTTTTGTCCTCACCGCCGATAATGTCGAGCAACAACTGTCGGCAGCGAGCCTTATCAGCCATGACCAGCGGCAAGACATGCGCAACATTTTGACGTTTAACGATTGGCTGCTCGGCGGCCCTATTGAGAGCTTGAATGCACTTCCTCATCGGTAGCGCCCCAAAGATCAACGAGCGCTGATGCTGCCCAAAATGCAAGGTTATCGCCCTCTACGCACCTTAGAAGCGCCGCCTTCAATGTCGGGGTGGCCGCCACCCTCGCGGCGTGCGATAGGGTGTACGCATCCGAGCGATACTTCGTGACCCAGGCTTCTAGTGCAGGAACGACTGTGGGATCGTTTTTGAAATGCTCTGCAAGCGCGCGAAGGTCCTCCCTATCGAATAAGCAAAGGGGATGCTGATTACTAAAGTCTGAGGCGACCAACGCAGCAACCTCTGGGTCACCCGGAAATCCATTAATTAGCAATCCAAAGTCCGGTCTAAGGCGTCGGACCGCTCTTGGATGCTCGCCCTCTGTCTCTTGGAGAGCATACGTGCGCAGTCTTTCGTCGCCCGCCCATCCTGCCACGAGGGCCTCATCGATGAGCCCCTTCAGGGCATAATCATCTCGTTCGCCAATTTTCGTCAAAAGAGACAAATCGTCATCGCCGTGTTTGCAGAGGGCGATACGCCCACGAATCCCGGCGATAGCGATTAATGGACTATCGGATCGTCGCGCTGCACTTAGAACGTCTTCCGTTTTTGAATATCGGGGCCAACCCCGCCAAAGCGCCTCGATTGCCGCTCCGGCAGCTCCTATGCTTGCGGGAGCGGCGACTACCTCGCGCAACAGGTTCTCGGTTTCGGGTCGACCTCCTAGGCGAGCGGCAATCGTCCGCGCCGCTGCCTGAGCCGCTCCATAAAATTCGTCGTGCAAGGCTCGCCAGAGAACTGGCTCGATCAACGGATCATCCGGCCAATTTGCAATGGCTTGGAGCGTTTGCGAAAGACCATAGCTATGCCATCGCGGAAACCATTGGCGCAATTTGTCGGATATGTTCGGCCCCAAAATTGGGGAAGATAGTCCCTCAACGGCATGAGCTGCCAAAGCACGGCGTACTGACGGCCATCGACCGAGTTCGATCTGTTCAAAAACCTTATCAGCCAATCGGGCGGCCAATTGAGGACTTTTTCTAAACTCCCCAAACGTTGCCTCAGCGAGAAGAATGTCGCGGGACGCAAGCGTCGCAATATCGCCCTCTACACTCTCAATGACCGTGAGAAGACGGTCAACCTCGGCGGGCCGCTGCAGCTGATGCAGCAGACAGAGTATTACGTCCCTCCAGCGCGCATCGGCAGCATGAGTACGCACAAAATCAATCTGCCGCTCAAATTCCATGCTTGCGAGATGTCTGGATGACAAAAATTCTTGAAACACTCTGTGAAAAAAACCAACCTCGCGCGAAGATTTCTTAACAAGGATTCCAATGTCCTCCTCGCCAAGTGTTAGAATGGTGCGCGCTGCTTGGCTTGCGTCGGCTCCCGACATTCCAACGCGTTGGAGGAGGCATCGGCTCACGACGCCTACGGCTTGCTCAGCCTCGATTGAGTCCGGTGAAGCGCCTTCCTGACCGCTGTGGATTGCATACGCAAGTGCAGCTAAGGCCATCTCTCGCGTCGGAAGATCGAGAGGATGGCGAGGGGCGCCCGCAAGTGCAGCTTTGTCGCGTGAAGTCGGATGCAATTCGAGTAGCAGCTTTGTAAGCCCGTCATATGCGAGAAAACGGTTACGGGGTAACTGCAACTGCGCCAGCTTCAGTGCGATCAAGCCGGTCAACAGCAGAGGGGTGGCCGCAAGCTGGGCCATGGGTCCATTGCGCTGAAGTTCCTCGATAAAGGCGGCAGCCTGTCGGTGAGTCCTGCTTGTGCTGTGGGCAACATCCTCCCCGGTGGGATTTAGATGCGCAAACCAGGTTTTCGCTAGATCAATCTGCTGATCTATCGTGAACGGAGCAATCTCAGAAACTCTCCAAGAACCGTCGAGACCAGTTATGAGCCTAAAGCCGTGCGGGCGGCTCGTCATAATCGCCGGGATCGAGTGCCGTTCGGTGAATGATTGCAGAAGGCCGAGCGCCGTGTTGGCTGCCGTCTCATTGTCCCACTCATCGATACCGTCGACGAGTAAAAACAAGCGTTTGTCGTCGAATGCTTTACGCACAAGCGCCAAAAGATCAGGCTCGCCCTGCCGGCGGAACCATCCTTCGATCGCGTCGATAAGCGAACAGCGATCTTTGTCCGCTGCGATGAGCTTGGTCCAAAACGCAAAAGACACCCATACCGGCAAGAACTCGGGGAATCGACGCCGCAGTCCGATGAATCTGGGACTTTCCGACAACATGTCGAGCGCGATGAAACGCAGAAGCGTGCTTTTCCCCGCTCCCGCAAGTCCAAGCACGATGTCGTGACTTGCGTTACCGATCCAATTTTCCACGGAGATGCGCGTTTTCTCCCGTCGAGGCTGATCATCGATACGGGCAGCGAGCGGTGGTGCCAAACTTTCGCCAAGCGCCGGATCGTTTGGCGGCGCAGATTGCTGCTGCGGGGGCGGCTCATCAGCAAAGACTTCGGTCTGTTGTGTCAGATCAGGTTCAACAAAACGTTCTGGTAATTGAAGCTGCTTTTTGCCAGTTGTCGGCGCGCTCACTAGACTCAGGACGCCGGGGTCAACGCTAGCAAAATGCGACACGTAGCACCCGAGTAGCTTGCTCTTCAGGTCGCGAAATTCCAATGGCGTAAGGCGCTTGGAAACTATCCCGGCGGCTTGTCTACCGCAGAAGCGTTCAACCCAAGCAATTCCGAAAAAATCGCACACGATTTCCGGAAGGGACTTCAACTTCTGACTGAGCTGTTCGCCATCCAACGGTTGGAAGTCGATACCCTTTTCACGCAATCGATGAGCACACTCTTCAATCTTATCTGCAGTACCTGCCGAACGCAGACTGGCTTGAACGCAGAGTACGAAACGGTCGGTCTTCTCTGTCCATCCTCCGTCGAGAAATTCCGCAACGACTACGTCAATCTTTGCGGGATTGAATGACTTGTACCGCTTGCTTTGCCAAGTGGCATATTTCGTTGTGGACCTTCGACGAACATAAATGTCGATGCCACCTTGCTCTTGCCCGGCAGTTCCGTAAGGTCGGCAGTACTCAACATCGCCGTCCATGCTCGCGAGTCTGAGGCAGAGTCGCTCGAAATTTTGCCAAGTGAGTTCGCCGAACGGGAGTTCCTGAGCCAGTGTATCTACCGGCGGACCGACTTCCGCAGAGTCGGGTGGTTCAAGCAGCCAAGCTGGGTTCGCTTCACTATCGAGTATCTGAGCGTCGGTCATTGCTGACTCGCCATCTTTCCGCTTTGAGTTCCAAAAATCGAATGGTTATGCAACTGTTGTGGCCGGCCGGACTTGAAAGAGCGGGCGGATGATCGCGGTGTACCAGCGGCCCTGCTCGGCGAGGATGACGGCGTTGGCGTTCCTGCGCGCTTCGATCTCGGCGAGAAGCGCGGCGCGCGCGAGCTCCACCGCCTGCGCGCCCTGCGCATTGGCGGCGGCGCGCTTGGCGTTGTACGCGTTGAGAACGCCGTTGACGATCGGCCGGTGAGAAACTGTGCGAGCCATTGCAGCATGGGGTTATCAAGAGCCCGGTAGAGCTGCGGGCGAGATACCAAGGAAGGTCCTAGGAGGCATGATAGGAGCAGCAGTGCACTTATGTGTCCGGCCGTTCGGGGGCTACAACGCGTGTCATTTCTACCACACCTCCACTAAATCATAGGGCGCTGATAAGTTGTTTGCAATTTTTGCGTGTGATTACCACAATACGCCCCGCAGCCACGAACCGCTATGGGCCGGTCATGTCAGATCTCGATCCAATTGCAACAACCAAATTCGTCCTACACGTCATTGACGAATGGCTAAAAGACAACGGTGCCGGCGGATTTAAGAAAGGCCGAACGATCAAAGATAATCCGCGCAAGGGCTATGGAATGTCGGAGCAGAGATATTGGAAGTTCTGTGACGACATTTCCGAAACGTTGAGCAACACCAAGGGACGGCGCCTGGTCCTGAAGAAATCATGGAGAGATAAGCACTATGGCGATGAGATCGGCGATTTCGCGAGCTCGGTGACATTTGAGCTCCTCAACGCGCCCGAGACTGCAACCGGCAAACGTCTGGAAGCCTTAGCGAAACAGCTCTCGCCAGCTTAAAGATCGGTGGTTTATGCGGCGTTCACTATGGCTCACTGTGGCTTTTCTGTTTGTCACACAAGGTGTGAATGCGGCCCCGCTCGATCCGAAAGTCGATGATGTCTGCACGCCAAGCCCGGTTGCTCCTGGGTCGCGCAGCAAGCTCGATACTCGGAAGCTCGTCGGATATCTTTTCAAAACTCAGGCGATCTATGACTTAGATCTTGATCCGACCGCGCGAGCGTGTGTGCTTTGCCCCAAAACCGATCACCGCGACGAAAATTGCCATGCGGGCAACCCAACAACCACAGCGCTGCGGCACTACATCTTGTGCCTCGAGGCCGTCCGCAGGCATCGATCGCGCCAAGCGCTTGATATCATTGAAGGCAACTGGCGAACAAGTAATTGATTGTTCGCTAGTTGCCTCACCGTCGGCCTGGTGGCGCCAGGTCAGACCCGCTCGACCCGTTGGGCGACATGCTCGCGGAGCAAAGGCGAGAGAAATCAATCACTTAGCGCGATGGGGGGAGAGGAAGTGGTATAAAACGCGGGTCCTGGGCCTGGGACCCCCTCAGTCAGACATAGGCCCCTGATTTTTTTGGAGTTCTGAAACATCAGCGAGTTACGGGCGGAGATTGCCCGGCTTCGAGCTATGGGGGGCTTTACTAATGAACCCGCAGCTGGGGTTGTCTCCGCGGAGTGTGCCGCAGAGGGTACCGGAGTTGACGGGGGCGATGCGGCTGGCGCTGCAGTGGAAATTCCTCATCGACGTTTTCCTATCTAATGGGAGGGGAAGCAATGGCGAGCGCAAAGGAGCTTTTGGAAAGACTGACAATCCGCGAAATCGTTGAGAACTGGGCATTGTTGCGCGATGCGCGCAGGTGGGATCGCTTCCGAGAGCTGTGGCACGAAGAAGGCCGGATGATCACCATATGGATCGACAGTAGTTTCGACGAATTCATCAAGGCGAGCCAAGCTGGCTACGACAAAGGCGTCCGCTTCCTGCACTTCCTCGGCGGCACCACCATCGACCTCAAGCGCATCGCGCCATCGCTCAGACGAAGCAGACGATCTCGCATCGGGTCACGATCGACGGCGTGGTATGCGATGTGGTCTGCACCGGACGCTTCTATTTCTTTCTAGAGAAGCGTAAAGGCCGCTGGGGCATCGTGCTGTTCCAGCCGATCCTCGAGAAGGATCGCCTCGATCCTGTCGATCCGTCCGCGACGTTGAAGCTAGACGGTGAATTGCTGGCACGTTACCCGGAGGGATATCGCCATCTTGCCTACTCCCTGGTGCGCGCCGGCCAGAAGGTTCGGACCGACGTGCCGGGCTTGGACGGTCCCGCGCTTGACGCCGTTTACTCACGGGGCGCCGCTTGGCTCGCGGGCAAGCCGCTGCAAATGTCTGCGTGAGGAAATTTTCGATCCCGGCGTCTCTCTTGGGTCATCAGTGACCGAGAGTGTCGAAGCCACGCGACCATTCATGTCCGCTTCGCCTCGAAAGCGACCGTCGCAAATCAAAATGTGATCCGCCGCTTTGTGCCAATCGCGTCATTAACGCAGTGCAGCAGACAGTCTTTATTCGATCACCTCATCGGTGCGCGCGAGCACGGTAGCCGGCACGTCGAGCCTGAGCGCCTTTGCGGTCTTGAGGTTAACAGCAATGTTCGAACTTCGTTGGTTGCAGCGCTGGAAGTTCAGCAGGATTTTCCCCTTTGAGCACCCGTCCGGTCTAGACGCCCTAAAGGCGCGATCTCGCGTGGATTGAGTGGCAGGAGGGGAGGCGGTTGTGTGAGCATCTGCATTTTTGGCGGATGGACGAGGCGGAGCGGCGCTTCTGGTAGCGCGCCGGCGCCCACAGCGGCTGAAAGATGGGCGCGGTGCGGATGGTGAGGATGCCGTTTTCGCTTTCAATGTGTTTTTTTGGACGCCCCATCTTCAATTTCCTCAGGCGTGAGCTCGAGCAGAGGCACCTGGTCGCGGAGCTCTATCTGCTCCCTGGTTTCGTGAACATGCACAATCTCGTTGACGACCTTGAGCAGCGTCTTGTTGTCGTCAACCTCGTTGATTTCCTTTGGCTTGCC
>Ga0310916_10002903_pt1 | contig 10559 bp, 14 predicted proteins | sample GREbulkMGLF176_FD_203444 | JGI IMG/M metagenome (GOLD analysis project Ga0310916, IMG submission 203444) | Lab enrichment of tropical soil microbial communities from Luquillo Experimental Forest, Puerto Rico - GRE.bulkMG.LF176 | ecosystem: Environmental > Terrestrial > Soil > Tropical forest >... | reverse complement strand
CCCGATCTTGTCAAAGCAGCCATCGATGGCCGGCTCCCCCATGGCATGGGCGTCGCACGCCTCACCGATTTGCCGGCGGTGTGGTCCCGCCAGTACCAGATGCTCGGCCTTCCTGGGCAATAATCGCGCGCACATTTGAATGGGGATCTCTGTCTGTAGCGGGGCCCCGTGTGAGGAAACGGGATTTTGTCGGCAGAGACTAACCCGCTGAAACCGTTTCATTGAAGTTCAATCGGGAGACAAATCGCCTGTCGCAAACCTCCCCAATTCAGGCACTTCGTAAGCCAGGAACTGATAATCGTTTGGTTGGAAGTTCGAGTCCTCCCAGCCCCACCACGCAGTCCTGAGCAAACGGGGATTTCCCGGTTCAGCGCAAATCGCCCCGAACCGGCGGCGATTTGTGCACGTATTTTGTCTCTGCAATCTGCCGATTGGATTGCAGGGACCGTTTCCAGGTCTTTGTCTCTGCCCTAGAAAATTGCGTTTCCCGACGGCGGGAGCTGGCCTTGGTAGAGACTCGGTTCGAATGCTGGGTCAGTGCGACGGAAAGCCAAGCATCTCACGCTGCCTTGACCATTCGGGTGGCAAGTCGGTGAGACGGGCAACGCCCAATTGTCCAAATTGATGGAACTGCAGTAGCGCTCCGGCCTGCCAGCCAGGTTACCGGCCCGGACGGTTAGCGTCCGGGTCGTCTTTAGTGCAGCGTTCGTTTGCGTTGTTGCTCTGCCTGATAAATCTCAAGGCAGAACAGAAGGAACGCGATGATCGCGTCGTCACGCACGCTAGCCGTCCGATAGGCGCGAGACATTAGAACCCCCCTGATTCGTCGTCTCTACATCAGATAAAAATAACCCGACTCGTTCTCCTGATGTGTGCTTTTTGGGGTTTTCGAACGAACACCCGCACCAAATCCCACTCGGCATGGTTCAATGACTGCGTAATGACGCGATGGTTTTCAAGCGTGCCGAAGTCGATCATCAAGCACCATCAGTATTAGGGCACCTGGACGTCGGCCTGCGAAAGAAAGTCAGGCATCGTCTTCACCGCGTGCGCGAATAGCGCTGCCTCGCCCATCAGCAGCAAAACGACGAACACAGCAGCGATCACAAGGCTAAGATGTCGAGTAGGTCTGTGCGGAGGCGCAGTGCTGGATTGGCTTGGAGGGGGTCTATAGGGGGGAGTATGACCTGCTTGAAGGTACTCCTAGATCATCATCACCCCCCTTTCATCTTTTGGAGCCAGTTCTTGCGTGGAGACATCGGTGGCAGGATTGGGGAAGCCAAAAAACACGCGGACGACGCACCAAATTTTCACGCAATTTCAGATCGGTGGGTGCGTCGCTCACGTGTTTCATGGGTCAGTCGTGCCTCGATGAAGGAACAAAATGCCCTGAAGACCAAATCTAAAAGGAACAGAATGGCGTGAACGATCACCTGGGCAATCAGGCGTGACCGGAAGGACTAATCAGCGATGTTGGAAGACAACGAGAACCTAGAAATTACGCCGCTCGACTTCTTAGAGGCGGTCTATCTCAATCCAAGCCTTCCGCTTGGCATGCGGATGCGACCAGCAACCGAGGCTGCGAAGTACAGACACCCGAGGGTGAGTGCGATTGGGTTTACGACGATGAACAGCCAGAGCTTTGCTGAAGCACTTGATCGAGCCATCAAGCGAAGCGAAGCACCGCTGCCTCTGCCAGCGCCAGGCCCAGTGATCGAACACGACCCCGCCGAATTAAAGAAGCCCTTCACTCGATTGGAGCGCCGGTTTTGAAGGTGGACAATCCCTGCGAAGCACACCACTTGTTATCGGTGAGCAGGCCCTGCGTTAGGAGATTGGTGATCGGTGGACAACGACGCAAAGATTGAAGATAGCGGAGTGCTGGATGAGGAAGGCTTCCCCTACGCCTTTGCAGATGGAGCAAGGTGCAGCGATCACTCGCACGTACCTGATGAAAGGACTTTGGTATTGGTTGCCGGTGTGGGAAACGATGGGCGAGCCGTACACGTACCCATCAATGCGTTTATCGCCATACCCAATAGGCCGTCCGCTGCACACTTGGCCCGACCATCTGCGTACGTGGCCCGACCTCGACGAAAATGAAGAGGGGTGAGCTTTGGATGCGCCAGTACCTCGATACCATCAGCTAATGCTTTTCTTGATTAAGATCAAATTGTTGAAGATTGGTGCTTTTATAAGCTTGGGGCCGGTTCTCGTCCGCGAGAGCCCGGCCCCGGCCTAGTCCCAATCCCCCGACACCCCGACGAAGTCGGGGCCGTCATTTCTGCAATCGATTATGGCGCGCCGTAGGCGGCAATGATCACAAATTCTTCCCTCAGCGCCATCTGACCGCAGTCAGTACGCCTGCGACAACCGTGACGATTAGAACGACAGCTCCAACATCGGCCATCCATTGTGCGGTCATCCTCGCCTCCTATTAGCGATTGTCTCGCTCATATAGGAGACAGCTTCCTCCGTTCATTGATTGGATGCGCCAAAGTGTTGATCGGTCCTGCCCAGCCACAGTTCGGTTTTTGATTTGGATCAACCAACTGGGCAGCTGCTCACGACTACCCTTAGCTCAGCATGACACGGGCTTTTTTTACCTCCCCCTTGTCATGTTAGGACTGGCGCAAAGCTTGCCTCCTCCTGCATTTGCGCCAGCCCGCCTGATTGTGAGTGCGACGCTCTCTCGAAATGCAAAGTGGGCGAGACCATCGCTGATCTCGCCCACATCCGTCGCCCCCGCTGCTCTACTCAGTCGCGATAGCCCAGATAATGTAGCCCAACGCTATGGCCGCTGCGCACAGGGCAATTACAATCATCACACTCATCAGTTGGTCAAAGCACGAGAGCCCTGGCTTGGTCCTGTGCTGTCGCGCCAAAGGATTGATTAGTTAAGCCATCAGCCTCGCAATGGTCATATGAGACACGTTGAAGCTCCTGGCGATCTCGACCAGCGTCTCACCAGCAGCGCGTCTGCGAAGCGCCTCAGCACGTTGATAAGGCGTCAATGAAGGCTTGCGTCCCAAACCTCACACCATTCGCTTGCGCCCTGGTCCTTCCCTCTGCGGTTCTCGATAGGATCAAGTGACGCTCGAACTCTGCTAATCCGCCGAGGACAGTGAGCATCAATCGACCGTGTGGTGTCGTGGTGTCCGCCCATTGATCAGCCAGCGACTTGAACGTTGCACCAGCTTTGCCGATAGCATCGAGAGTGTTCAACAAGTCCCTAGTCGATCTCGCCAGCCTGTCGAGCTTACAGACCACCAAGCAGTCGCCCTCAGCTAATGCAGCAATGGCCTTCGCTAACTGTGGCCTGTCAGTGTAGGCACCCGATTGCTTCTCACTGTAGACCTTCGCAGCGCCAGACTGATGCAACGCCTCTGTCTGCGACTGCAAGCTCTGCCCATCAGTTGAGACGCGGGCATATCCGATTATTGACATTGATTGCTCCGACTTTCGATCATGAGTTACGTTAAGAGGAAAGGCCCGATTGACGGGCCTTTCTGTTTTGAACGTTTGTTGTGAGTTTTGTTACGTCACTTCTCAAGCTGCTGCTCGATCATGCCCAAGTGCTGTGCACGTTCGAGTGCTTCTCGATAAAGCTCAGGGTGATCGCTGAGATAGGCGTTGGCCCGCGAAACGATCTCTGCGTATCGAACATGAGACACGCGAACGCCTTGGGCGCGCAGTTGCTCCTGCACTACCCTGCGTGCTGCCGAGCGAGCCAGCACCTTTACCGCTGACGTGCCGATAGGGAATAATGATTTAGCTCTGGGCATATAGTGATCTCCGTGCCTGGGGTTAGGCTAGCCGAGTTGATTGCGCAGCTCGGCTGGCCGCTTTACTTTAACAGAACGTAACTAATAAACGAAATTAAATCTGCAAGCGCGGCGTTGTTTGTTTGATGTTTGTTTGCTCTGTTTGCGTGCAGCGCTGCATTTTCTTTCTTTGCTCGATGAGGCCGGGGTGGGGGGCCAAAAACTTCGCTTCGACGCGCGGGGGATAGGTCTCACCGCGAAAGGTATAAATTTCTCACATGCTACACGCCACCCCTCGGCAAAGCATCAAACGAAAGCATCAAACGAAAGCATGCTTTATGCGCGCCTGCATGGCGCGGAATGGTTACATTCAGGCGCAGCAGTGATCGCTCACCGATCTTGCGCCAGCTTGCTCTGAGAGAAGGACTTCATTGGCGAGACTTGCGCCGGGAAATGCGTACTGCGCAAATCAGCGCCGGTTGTTCGTACTTGCTTCGGCGATGACGCTCAGTTGCGCACTTCCCACGATACTGCCATTCCAGTACCGTCTACCGGATACAGCAGGAGCGTAAGATGGCAGCTCGCGCAAGTACTTTGGTTCTTGTGCTTCTCGCGGCGTTCCTGTCTCCATCACAGTCGCTAGCCCTGAAGTCATCACCGCCGTCCGGTGCATGCCAGATTAATTCTGGGCTAAACGCGGGCAAGACGGGCAGGTACGATACTAAACAGGACCCTGGTCACGTTTATTGTTGCGCGGGCGACGATTGCACGGAGTGTTTGGACAACACTTGCACCAGCGTTAGCGCCAGAGGTGGCGCTAACCGACCCCCTAGCGCTGGAACAAATAGTGGCCCGTCAGGGGGAGGGAACACAGGAGTTGGTGTAGGCCCCCGACCAAGTCCCCGGGGACCCCGCTAAGTCTTGCGCACCAACTCCGGCAGCTTCGCGACGTTGGCCGCGATCCTTCGCGCTTCGTCGCGGGTGAACGAGTAATTCAGTGTAGCCAATTCAGATTTACAAGCGTCCCCATCAAACCGGCAGCGAACAAATACAACAGAGCTACAGAAAATAGCATTCCGTATATCCAATTGCGGAAAATGGGAATAGCGTCCCCGCCGCGTCCGCGACAGAAAAAAAGCAGCACGAAGAATGCTGCCAACAGAGCTAGGCTTATAGTTAAGTTCATGGGCTACACCCTATGCGAGTTGAAGGTTCGCATTGGGAGCTTAGCGGCTGAGTTGGACCAAGCGTGGCGGTCCAAGGGGGGGAAGCGACGTTCTGTCACGGCGGTCTGTCACACTGATATGCCCACGACATGCTACCGGGGCACAGTGGTGGGGACGACGCTATGCACGTTGCCGATTACATCGTCTTTGGCGGTTTGATCGCATGTATGCTTTGGGCGGGCGCAATGGCTTTGCACAAAGCTCGATAACTTAGGCCGCACACGCTGGGCACAGCACAAGCCCACACAGGATGATGCTTAAGCGTGCTGCAGCAGCACCAACTCCCTACACTAATTCGTGATCCGCGTTGTATTCGCGCGGCCTGGCGTTTACGTGGATTGAAGTAAACCGGGCGTTCTCCCCCATCCCCCACACCCTCTGTCGCCCAGGGCTAAGTAAGCGTCTGAGTTGTGTGGACCCCAAGCGCGTATCTGCTTGGGGTCTTTTTCTTTTGGTCGTCGTGAGGCGTGCTGATGGGGAGGGATGGAGAAAAGACGCCAGCCTTGCGCACTAGCCCCGGCGATGCGCATTTATAGCAGGGGGACCATTAGGAGGCGGCCATGAGGCTCTCGCTGTTCATCTGGGAATTAGTATCGGTATCCTGGGAATTGGCAGTCGCGCCGAAGCCCAAAACTATCCGTGGTGCGCGCTTTACAGCGGTAAGTCTGGCGGCGGCACGAATTGCGGTTTCATAACCTTTGAACAGTGCATGGATACCGCCAGGGGGCTCGGCAGCTTTTGCCAGCCAAATACGCAATATGTGCCTCCACCCGGACCGCATCGGCCGACGTGGGTTCAAAGGCGCTATCCTTATTAGCCCTTATGTCTTGCGCACCAGCTTCGCGACGTTGGCCGCGAGTCGTGCCTACGTAAACATCCGTAATTGACGGCCAAAGCGTCGTGAGCAGATAAGCTTACTCACCACCTGACTGACGCGGTGCCTATTCTTCATACACGCGCTTCAGTCAGTGTCCCTACGCTTGGCCCCGGCGACTGTCGGGGCTTTTTATTTGCGTAAAAGTTCGGGCAGCTTGGCGACATTCGGCGCGACACTGCGCGCGCGCACATCATTGAAAATTACGCCGTGCAGGCGCACAGTGAGCGCCCGACTAATAGGAGGTCGCAATGAGTATTCTTTGGACCATCATAATTGGGTTTGTGGCAGGGGTGATCGCGAGGTTCTTTCATCCTGGCAACAAGTACGAGCCAACGGGGTTTATTTTGACAACCGTGCTGGGGATTGTTGGAGCTCTTGTAGCAACATACCTTGGCCAGGCGGTTGGGTGGTATCAAGCCGGCGAGAACGCTGGTTTCATCGGCGCAATCGTTGGCGCGATCATAGTCCTGGTAGTATGGGGGTTCATTGCACCTCGTCTTGAGCGGACGTAGGCACTCGTTTGTCCCACTGACTGCAAAGAGGAGCGCAACCAAGCTGTGATGCTACCCTCATGGCTTTTAGCATTGCTGCTCGGCTTTAGCCTATGTAGTGCAGTCAATTTGACGTTGCAGTTGCTGCCATAAGCGTCAGCTTCGACGCCTTGGTGGCGCTCCCCCGCGCCTCATCCTTCGTCAGCAACTTCGCCGCTGATCGCCGCCCCGGCTCACATTCATAATAGATGTAGGCAAGCTGCTGCCCGTCAGCGTCACGCACGACATAGTAGTTCGGCTGCAACTCGGCAGACCAGGGCGGCGGGAAAGCGACGAGGGGAGGGCATGGTCTCAAAAGAAGGCCACCAGTTTTTTGGTGGCCTTAGTTCAGCCTGAAGGAGACGAAGGGCGCGTACTTACCGATAGACCTCGTCAGGGAGTTGCTGTCGGGGTAGAGCCTTCATATCAATCGTCTCTCTCAACTTAGGCACATCCACTGTGGCGTTGATAGCCGCGTCCACTGCGGTTCCGTCGTGTGATGCGGTCGCCATCCGAGGCAAGCGGCCCGTCGCAACTGTGGCGGCAAGCACGCCAGCCAACAAAATCACTCCGTACACGATGTAGCGCATGGGATTTCCTCCTATGCGTGGCCGTTACAGATCCTGAATTAATGATTTTCATCAAAAAGTGCTGTGACGGATGGCACAGCAGAAAGCACTGCACCGTTTGGCACAGACATTTTTCAGGGGAAAAATCCGAAGAGCGCTAGGAGCGCAGCATCATCGCTAAGACGCCAAGGTCCAGCGCGAACCCGACGGCGGTAAGTAAGAGCACATAGCCGAGTACGGCAAACATCCAATACCTTTCATCCAATACCTTTTCATGGCCATCTCCCGGGAAACTGATCCGTGTTATGGCCCTCGCTTTCACGTTCCTACCCACTGACGCAGCGTCCCCTGGCAGAACCAAGGGCACCGGTGATTTGGCAATAGCAGACCGGTCGACTAGGGCCTGTGACCAAGGTCACGTGCGCAATCCAGGATCATATCCCCGATCGCGGTCCCGCCGCGTCTTTCCGCACTGCCAGGCGGCGAGAAGATGCCGACCGGCAGATTTTGGATTGGGAAGTCTGCGTGACCGATAGCGGAGGTTATCCAGCTCTGCCGCTTCGGATCATGGGTTTCGTCGAGCTGCGCCATCGTTTAGCCGTCAACGCTGCTTCGGGTTGAAGTGCTTCTTGAGGCGGTGCCCATAAGCACCGTAGCCCTTCTGAAGCGATTTGGATTTGGCGGCAAAGGACGTAACCCGCTGCGGGAACCGCGTTTCAAACATGAATGCCATGGTCCCTTCGAGCTTATGCGGCTTTAGCTCAGCGTGGCTCGCACCTTCAAAGGCGTCTACATCCGGGCCATGGGGCAGCATGGTGTTGTGCAGCGAAATTCCTCCCGGCGCGAAACCTTGCGGCTTGGCGTCGTACTGGCCGTAGATCAGCCCCATGAACTCGCTCATGACGTTCATGTGGTACCAGGGCGGCCGGAAGGTGTTTTCCGCGACAAGCCAGCGGTCCGGGAAGATCACAAAATCGATATTGGCGGTCCCGGACGTCTCCGACGGCGACGTCAGCACCGTGAAGATCGACGGATCGGCATGATCGAACGAGATCGGGCCGACCGGCGAGTACTTGCGCAAATCGTATTTGTACGGCGCATAGTTTCCGTGCCAGGCGATGACGTCGAGCGGGGAATGTTCGAGCGGTGCCACCCACAGATTGCCGCCCCACTTCACGAACAGCTTGCCCGGCTCGTCCTTTTCCTCGTAGGCGGCGACCGGCGTCAGAAAGTCGCGCTGGTTGGCGAGGCAGTTGGCGCCGATGGGGCCGCGCTCGGGCAGCGTGAAGGCGCCGCCGTAGTTCTCACAGACATAGCCGCGGGCAAATCCGTTTCTGAGCTCGATGCGCATCTTCACGCCACGCGGGATGACGGCGATCTCGCCGGGTTCGATATCGATGATGCCGAATTCGGTCCAGAGTCGCAGCTCTCCCTGCTGCGGCACGAAGAGCAACTCGCCGTCGGCATTGTAGAAATACTCGTCCTGCATAGAGCGGGTAACCAGATAGAGATGCGCACCCATGCCGGCCTGCGTGCCGGCGTCGCCGGCCGTGGTGATGGTGCGCACACCCGCGAGAAACGAAAGCTCCTCGTTCGGAATGGTAATCGGATCCCAGCGCATGGGCGCGATCGGCACGTCGATCTCGGCGCATGGCGCGGTCCGCCATAGCCCGATGTCGGACTTCTCAAACTCACCCCAATGCATCACCGTCGGGCGGATGCGGTAGAGCCAGGAGCGCTCGTTGGTCGCGCGCGGCGCAGTGAAGGGCGACCCGCTGAGTTGCTCGGCATAAAGTCCGTAAGGGCATTTCTGCGGCGAATTGCGGCCGACCGGAAGAGCGCCCGCGAGCGCCTCGGTTTCGAACCCGTTGCCGAATCCCGACATGTAACCCTTGTTCGCCTCGGGAACGGTCGCGTGGCGGACTGCTGCTTCTCGACTTTTCACCTGTAAGGTCATGGCTGAACCTCCTATCGTGATACCGACATTATCCTTGGAGCGCTTCCCACATTTTCCGGTCCCGTTCGGCCGTCCAGATCACGGGATCATTGATTCCCGATGCTTCATCGAACGCACGCGACACGTTGAATGGAAGGCAATGTTCGTAGATGGCGAAGGAGCCGAACTTCGGGTCCATGGCCTCGCGCGTCGCGGCAAACGAGTCCTTGAGGGTTCGTCCCTTCGCGACCGTCATCTCGGCCACGCCGTAAAGCGTCGAGACGAAATCGCGGGTCATCGCCAAGGCCTCCAGGACGGTTTGCCGGCCGGTGAGCGCGTCGCCGCGTCCGGGTGCAACCTCTTTCGGATCGAACGTGCGGATCACGTTGAGGGTCTGCGGCCAGGCGCGCAGATGTGCGTCGCCGCAATAGCAGGCGGAGTGATATTCGATGAGATCGCCCGTGAACATGACCCCTGCATCGGGCACCCACGCCACGATGTCTCCCGAGGTGTGACCGGCGCCGATTTGCATCAGCTTCACCTCACGCTTACCGAGGAACAACGTCATTTCTTTCTCGAACGCGAGAGTGGGCCATGTCAGGCCCGGGATGCTCTGCGCGTCGCGGAACAAGCGCGGGAAACGACCGAATTCTGAGTCCCAATCCTGCTGCCCCCGTTCGGCGACAAGCCGGTAAGTCTCTTGTGAAGCGATGATACCCTGTGCCTGGTAAGCAGAGGCGCCAAGCACGCGAACAGCGTGATAGTGCGAAAGAATCACATATTTGATCGGCTTGTCGGTGACGGCGCGGACCCTCTCGATGACTTTCCGTGCCATCGCGGGAGTAGCCTGAGCGTCGAAGACAGCGCAGCAATCGTCGCCGACGATAACGCCTGTATTCGGATCACCTTCAGCAGTGAAGGCAAAGAGGTCTGGTCCAACTTCGGTGAACGAAATTTTCTTCTCTGCAAGATCGCCTGTCGAAGCGAATCCTTTTTGCGATGACATTGTTTTGTACTCCTTTGTCATTCGTCGGACGGTTCAGTGAGCGCCCAAGTAGGCCGCGCGAACCTTGGGGTCGTTGAGAAGGTCGCAGCCTTTGCCTTGAAGGGTGATCCTGCCGGTTTCCAACACGTAGGCGCGGTCGGCGACGCCGAGCGCTTGGTTAGCCATCTGCTCCACAAGGAGAATCGTGAGCCCCGTTTCCCGCAGCGCGCGGATGGTATTGAAGATGTCCCTAATAATCAGAGGCGCGAGGCCGAGGGACGGCTCATCCAGCAGCAGAAGTTTGGGCTCGCTCATGAGCGCGCGGGCGATCGCCAGCATCTGCTGCTCGCCGCCGGAGAGTGTGCCGGCAGGATACCGATTTGTATCGACGTGCTGCCGAGTATGTGCACAAGATTTTGCAAGGTACTAAACCCGCCGATCTGCCGGTGGAGCAGCCAGTCAAATTCGAGCTGGCCATCAACTTGAAAAGCGCTAAGGCGCTTGGCCTCACAGTACCACCCACGCTTCTTGCCACTGCCGACGATAGCAGAATTCGGATAATGCCGCGCTCGTAGCCGCCGCTCGGCTCGATCCCGACTGCGGCGATCGGCAAAGCATGCAGCCGCTCGACCAACTCGGCCCACCCGGTGGCGTTGTTATCCACCGAAAAGC
>Ga0310916_10002899_pt1 | contig 10566 bp, 10 predicted proteins | sample GREbulkMGLF176_FD_203444 | JGI IMG/M metagenome (GOLD analysis project Ga0310916, IMG submission 203444) | Lab enrichment of tropical soil microbial communities from Luquillo Experimental Forest, Puerto Rico - GRE.bulkMG.LF176 | ecosystem: Environmental > Terrestrial > Soil > Tropical forest >... | reverse complement strand
TGGTCACAAACTGAATCAAGGGAATACCCTTTTCGAACAGGGCGAGGTGGTTTGCGGACCAGACTTCACCGGGGTCGAGCTTTACGCCCCGCCAAAGCGGCTTTTCCGGAAAGACATCCATCGCTACCGCTGGCACGCCTTTGCTCGCCAGCAGCGCTCCCACGCCTGCCTCCAGGTAGGGCATCTGGGTCCAGAACTCCGGCTTGCCCCACGTCTTTTCCGTAAAGCCGGTGTGGATGACGGGAATGCGATTGGGTCCGAGTTCTACCCCGCTTTCCTCGATGTCCTTCACGGTAACAACCGAGTTCGGTCCCTTGTTCGGTACGTTGATAAGCACTCCCTCCTTCACCAGTTGGCCCAAAGGCATCTGGTCGATCGGAGAGCCCCGCTCCATCATGTGCCGAGGAGCATCGATGTGGGTGCCGTTGTGTACCAGAATGGACAGCACCGAAATCATTGCCCGACCGTTGACTGCGACATTGCTGTTCAGCGTCAGCCCCTCGGTCTGCAGCTGCGATTTCTGCGCCTCGGTTATGGCGGTGACGACATCGACCTTGGACGGGTTGTCGGCATAGGTCTTGATTCCGGGTATCCCCGGCATGTTGCTCTCGATCGGTAGAGTCAGATCGACGACCCGGCTGAATTTGAGCGCAACCGGTTGCTGCGCCCGTGCGGCCGAGGCAACTCCCAGCGCAAGCAAAACAATAATAAGTGTTCGTCCCTTCATCATCGTTCGTCTCCTGTCGCCTCCTTGGTTGGCACTTTGAATATTGCCGTGGGCTCGCCGGCATGAACTTGCCGCAAATCCTGCGCGTCCACGAGCCCCGCGCGGCGGCAACTCCATGCGGGGGCGAGGCGCATACATGAGCACCATCTGCCCGTATTTCCAAGGGAAGAGAGCCCCTGGTGGCTTGCGTTCCCGCCCCCGAGGGGCAAAATGACTCAGCGCAAGCGAAGTATTGGAAGCCGCAAATGTCTTGCCATAGGTTACGCGCTCCATTTTTCGCAATCATGTTTCTAGCTGCCGGCGTGCTGCATGCAGCCGCCCAGGATTATCCGACACGCACCGTCACCATCATCGTGCCGTTCACGCCGGCGGGAGCCACCGACATTCTCGGTCGTATGGCGGCGGCCGCGCTTGAGGCCCGCCTCGGCAAATCATTCGTCGTCGAGAATCGCCCTGGGGCTGGCCAGCAGATCGGCGTCAATGCCGTCGCCCGCGCCGCACCGGATGGCTACACGCTATTGGTCGCTACCAGCTCGGCGCTGGCAATCAATCCAACGCTTTACAAAAAAATCAGCTACGACCCGGTGAAGGATTTCCAGCCGATCGCGATGCTTGCGCATCTGCCCTTCATCCTTGTGGTCAACAATGACCTGCCGGTAAAGAGCGTCGCCGAGTTCATCAAATACGCGAAGGACAATCCGGGCAAGCTGAGCTTTGGCTCGGGCGGCGTCGGCGCCTCCCACCATCTTTACGGCGAACTGTTCAAGACGCTTACCGGCATTGAGATGACACACGTACCCTATAAGGGCTTTAGCCCACTTCACACAACTGCATCAAGGTTCACGTAGCGCACGCAACCCCTTGAACTTGCGCGGAATGCGTCTATCCTACTTCACGCTCCTTCACCCGGCTTCACACCCATCGCCGGGACAGTTCTGGGACAGGACGGAGGATAGACCATGGCCCGCCGCCCCCGCGCCAGCAGGCTTGAGGACAGGACCAACAGGCTCAAGAAGCTCAAACCGCGTCTCAAGCCCTACGACTTCGCCACGCTCGCGCCGGGGATCGCGCTCGGCTATCGCCGCAACAAAGGCGCAGGCACCTGGGTGGTGCGCGTCGCCGACGGCAAGGGCGGCAACTGGACGAAGGGATTTGCCGTCGCTGACGACCACGAGGACGCCGACGGCGAGCACGTCCTGACGTTCTGGCAGGCGCAGGACAAGGCGCGGGCGCTGGCGCGCGGCACCACCGACAACGGCCGCCCCTGCACCGTCAGCGAAGCACTCGACGCCTATGCGCTCGACCTCAAGGCACGCGGCGGGCACGTCGCGAACAGTCGGTGGATCCGCCGCCACCTCCCGCCCGCGCTCGCTGCCAAGCCAGTCTCGTTATTGACCTCGCGCGAGCTTCAGCATCTGCGCGACGGGCTCGTCGGCAAGATCAAGCACGCATCCATCAACAGAGTGATGAAGGGATTGAAGGCGGCGCTCACGCTCGCGGCCAAGCACGATGCCCGCATCACCAATGCCAACGCCTGGAAGTTCGGATTAGGGACGTTCCCGGACGAGCACAATGCACGCAACGTGATCCACACCGACGATGAGGTGCGCAAGCTCGTCGCCGCCGCCTACGTCGAGAATGATGCGGTCGGCCTCCTGGTCGAGTGCGCTGGCGTCACTGGCGCGCGCGTGTCGCAACTGGCGCGGCTGGAGGTCGGCGACCTGCAGGCGGATCGCGATGACCCCCGCCTGATGATGCCGTCGAGCCGCAAGGGCAAAGGCGTCAAGCGCATCTCGCGCGCTCCGGTGCCGATCACGGCGACGCTGGCAGCGAAGCTCAAGCAGGCGGCGGGGAAGCGCGAGCGCACTCAGCCGTTGCTTCTGCGCGCCGACGGCAAGCCGTGGCGGCCTGACACGAACGACTATCGGGAGCCGACACGCGCCGCCATCACGCGCGCCGGGTTCGATCCCAAGACGGTGACGCTCTACAGCTTGCGCCACAGCAGCATCGTGCGCGCACTGTTGGCTGGTGTACCAGTTCGCGTCGTGGCGGCAGCGCACGACACCAGCGTGCCGATGTTGGAGCGGACGTACTCGGCACACATCCTCGACCACAGCGACACGGTCGCGCGGCGCGGCCTACTCGATACCGCGCAACCGGCGGCGGGCAACGTCGTCGCGCTGAAGGCGCGCTAACCCGTGGCGCGCTTGGACCCCACCGAATGGGCACCATTCGACGACGCGCTCGCCCAGATCAAGGCTAGCGTTGGGTCCGCCGAGCTTGCCGCGCGCGATCTGCATCGCGATCTCCGCAACGGCGATTTAGTGGGGGCATCCCGGCGCATCGACTACAAAACCAACGAAGAAACGTGCGAAATGCATAAGCGCGATTTCTGGGACCAAGTTGAGGTGTGGCAATCACTGGGGCATGTGAGGGTCGATCCCTCGCCACGGCATCAGTCACACATAACCTACTCTCCACCGCGCGGCCGGTGGTTCTACGTGCGTCGGCGCGAACTCGATACGCGCCATCCCAGGGCGATACCCGAGAAGGCGAAGCCGCCGCCAAAGCAGCCGACTGCGAGCAAGTCACCCGCGCAGGAGGCTTGTGAGCGATTTGTCGCCAGAAAGTATCCGCAAGGCTGGAGCTCGATCAAAACCAGCGTCATCATGCACGACGCCCAATTAGACGAAGAATTCAAGCGAACAGTCCTCCCGTTTCCACTGCGCGATGTGTGGTTGCGCGCGCTAGGCCGACGCAAGGGCTGATCTCCTCTGCGCGTTTGCGCGGCGCGCAAAGCGCGCAGCACGCGCAGTTTTAATCGCTATCGTCCTTCATGAAAGCTCATGGAGGCAACGATGGCTGACAAACCCAAGACCCCCGGCAAGTGGCGCATCCCGCCGCAAGCAGCCGCCGCCTTCACGATTGATGAGTTTTGCGCGGCGCACCGGCTCAGTCCGGCAATGTACTGGAAATTGAAAGCGGACGGTCGTGGCCCGCGCGAAATGCAAGTGGGCCGACGGCGGATGATTTCCGCTGAAGCCGCAGCTCGCTGGCGGCGTCAACGAGAGCGCGCAGCCGCCACCGCCTGACACGAGACAGCGTCCGGGCGGCTGGTCGCCCGCCGATAATCCCCGGATGGAAATTTTAGGGCGATTGTGGCCCCAGGTCACCAACGCTTCGCTGGCAACGGTGACCTTGGGGCAAATCGAGGAGGTTCTTATGAACCCTGTAAATGGCACGTCGGCAAACGGCGGGCAAGTCGTTCGTCGTAACATCAACGGCAAGAAGCTGGCCCAGGCGCTGAAGAACGGGACAGTTCAACCGGGCTTCGCGGCCTGGTTAGCCTATCGGATGCAGGTCGGCGACGTCGTCTTGCATCACCTCACCGCCCAGCAGGCACGTGCGTTGACGGGAGCGAAGTGCGCCGATCTCGCCGCCGAGCGGCGGAAGCATCGACAGGCCAACGGCAGCTGAACTCATTCGGCGGCGCTCGCATTCGCGGGCGTCGCCTCATTTCGAAGAGGGTCCCAGCATGAGCGTGACCCCGCAAGAACTGCTCGAAGCGAACGGTATCAAGCTCGATGACTACGCACCGGGCCAGCATTCGACCACTTGCCCAAACTGCTCGCCCAAGCGCGTCAAGAACACCTTGAAGTGCCTTAGTGTGTTGATTTGCGACGACGGCAAAACGGTTTGCTGGCATTGTCATCACTGCGGGTGGAGCGGAGGTAGCGGCGGCGGCCCGCCGTCGAACAAAAAGACCTACGACTATCTCGACGCCGACGGCCGTCTGCTGTTTCAAAAGGTGCGCAATCCACCGGGTTCGAAGGACCGGTTCTACTGCCGCAGGCCGGACGGCAAGGGCGGATGGATCAGCAACCTCAAAGGCATCAAGATCAAGCCGCTGTATCGCTGGCACGAAGTCAAGAAAGCGAAGGAAGAGGGCCGCGAGATCGCGCTGGTCGAGGGCGAGAAAGACGCCGACAATCTTTGGGCACTCGGCATAGCGGCGACGTGCAATTTCGACGGCGCTGCCGATGTCATCAAGGACCCGAAAGCAAAATCGAAGTGGAAGGCCGAATACAGCGAGCAGCTGCGCGGTGCCCACCTCGTCGTGTTCAATGACAACGATTCACCAGGGTACGCGCACGCCGATCATATTTGCCGCGCTTCGATCAACGTCGCGGCACGTGTGCGCCGCCTGGATCTGGCGCTGCATTGGCTGGACATGCCGAAGGGCGACGATGTCAGCGATTATCTGGTCGGGCACACCCGCGAAGAACTCGTCGCCCTGATCGCGGCAGCGCCGGACTATGCCGCGCCCGAGCAGCCGACGGAGCCGAAGCCGAACGATTTCGATGCCGAGATTGCACGGCTCGCGAAGCTCTCGATGCTCGAATACGAGCAACAGCGAAAGGCGGCGACCGACAAGCTGGATGTGCGCGCCTCCATCCTCGACAAGCTCGTGCAAGCCGAGCGCGTGCGCCTCGGTCTCGATGGCGGCGACGACGGCAAGCAGGGGCACGCGATTGAATTTACCGAGATCGAGCCGTGGCCCGAACCCGTCAACGGCGCTGAGCTGCTCGACGAGATCGCGACAGCGGTCCGCAGCTATGTCGTCATGGTCAACCACTTTCGCGACACCTGCGCGCTGTGGAGCATGCATACCTATCTGATCGACCGCTTCTTTATTTCGCCGCGATTGGGCATCCACTCACCCGTGAAACGCTGCGGGAAGACGACGCTATTGGACGTGCTCAGTCGCCTAGTGGCTCGGCCGCTACCGGCGAGTAATGTGAGTTCGGCCTCGGTCTTCCGCGTCGTCGAGGCCCATCGCCCCACGTTGCTGATCGACGAAGCCGATACCTTCCTCCCCGACAATGATGAGCTCAGGGGCGTTATCAACACGGGGCATCGCAAAGGCGGCGTGGTCTTACGGACCGTCGGCGACGATCACGAGGTGCGCGCGTTCGCAACCTACTCGGCGTGCGCCATCGCGCTGATCGGTAAATTGCCTGACACCATTCATGACCGCGCGGTGAGTGGTGAGCTTAAGCGCAAGCTGCCGAGCGAGACGAAGACGATTAAGTCGTTCCGTCCAGACCGTGCCGACCACCTCGACGTGCTCGCCCGCAAGCAGGCGCGCTGGGCGAAGGACCACGCCGACAGCATCGCGGCGCGCGACCCTGAAATGCCGCCCGGTATCATCAACCGCGCCGCCGACAATTGGAGGCCGTTGCTCGCCATCGCCGACGAAGCTGGGGGCGAGTGGCCGGAACGGGTACGGGCGGCCGTGCTCGCGGCCCACGACGCAGGAGAAGCGGGAGAGCAGGCCTCGTGGATAGAGCTGGTTCTGGGAGATATCCGGGACACCTTTGCTCAATTGGGAGGAGCCCCGGTGGCGGAGCTATTCGCCACATCCGCAGACTTGGAAATTCCGTCGAAGGCCTTGGTCGAGACCTTGATCGCAATCGAAGGCCGCCCGTGGGCCGAGATGGGCAAGAGCCGCAAGCCGATGAGCCAGAACCGGCTCGCCCGGATACTCAACCCGCTCGACATCAGACCGGGAAAAATTGGACCAGAGGACGCGCGCCTCAACGGTTACAAGCTTGGACAGTTCAAAGACGCCTTCGAACGCTACTTGCCGCCCGAGGGGGCTTCACAACCGGACATCCAGACAGAACGCGATGAAATAAGGACTTCTGACATTTTGCAACCGGACAGCCACGAAACCGGCTGTCCGGTTGAGAAATGCGAGAAACCCAATAACGACGGGCTTCTGTCCACCTGTCCAGTTGCAAAGGGGGGTGCTGGCGAAAAGGCGCAGCGGACCGCAAGACCGAAATCCGACGACCTCCCCTATACCGGCGAGGTGGTGCCGGTACCGGACATGGGGCCGGACAGCCTCGATCCGCACGGCGTGCCGGTGGCGGGCAACGGCGGCACCGAGCCGGGGCTGAGCCGTCGGCGGCTGCAGGAACTAGCGGACTGGTACCAGGACCAGGGACACCAGCGCCACAACACCGGCACGCTCGACACCGCCGCCCTCGACGACGAGCTGCGGGCCATCCTGCGCGACGAGGTGGCGACCCCGGAGCACGTCGAGATCGAGTTCGAGCGCGTCATGCAGATTGTGTTTCGGATTTAAGGATGCTCGAACGCCCGCGACGCTCGCACGCCGCCCGTCAGCGCCGCTATCGCCAGCGCGAGCGGCAGCACGAGGTCGTGGTCACCATCGTGTTCTCACCCCGCGAGACTGCGATCCTGCACCGCTTACGTTGCCTTGATCTCGACAAGCTCGAGGACCGCGCCGCCATCGCTGATGGGATCCATCTCCTGCTGGCCAATATCCGAAACCTGCACCTCCTCCTGGACCTGGACGTGTGACGGGTCACTCCGCGCCGCTATGGCGGCCGCCGTATCCTGCCGGACATGAGTAGGCTCCCCGCTCCACCTCGCCACGCCGCCCGCCCCGTGCCCGTTCCGCTGGTGCCAGATCCCAGCGTCGTCCACGACAACGCGATGCGCGCGCTCAGCCGCGCCGCCGTCGCCATCGGCATCAATGCGCTCAACCCCAGCATGCTCCCCGGCGACTACGTGCGGCGCATGTGGCCAGCTGACCGCGATCTGCCGATGGTGTTGAAGGCCGCGATATCGCCAGCGACGACCGCAAGCACCCCAGCTCTGGCAGCGGTCGCGCAGGCGTTCCTAGCGGCATTGCTGCCGCAGAGTGCTGGTGCTGGTTTGCTCAATCGAGGCCTCGGCATCCGCTTCGATGGGGCGGCCAGCATCAGCGTTCCGGGCATCGCGCTGCCTGTCGCGGACTTCGTCGCTGAGGGGGAAGCAATACCCGTGACCGAAGCGCCGACGTCTGCGGCGCCGAGGCTCGAACGCCACAAGCTCGCCTGCATCGCGGTCGCGACCAGCGAAATGTTGCGCTCGCCCGCAGCTGAGGAGCTGATCCGCGCCGTGCTCGTCGAGGCGACTGGTCCTGCGCTCGACCGCGTGCTGTTCAGTGCTGGCGCTGCAGCTCCCGACCGTCCGGCCGGTTTGCTTTTCGGCATTGCGCCGATGCCAGCTGGCGCGAACCTGGCTGACAGTTTAGTTGGCGTCACGAGCGCCGTCGCTCCGGTCGCAGGCAACGGCGGCATCGCCGTCGTCACCTCACCCACGTCGAGCATCGCTATCAATCTGCTGCTGCCGAGAGAGCCGCCGGTCGCCGTGCTCGTGGCGTCGAACCTTGCGCCCGGAACCACCATCGCCATCGCGCTCAACGCGCTCGTCAGCGCCGTCGAGGGGCCGCCGGGGATCGACGCCAGCACAGACGCCGTTGTCCACGAGGAAACGGGGCCGATGGCCAATATCGGCGGTGGCGTGATGGCGAAGCCGCTGCGCTCGCTGTTTCAAAGCGACACCGTGGGGCTGAAGCTGCGCTGGCCGCTCAGCTGGGCGCTTCGCTCGCCGCAGGGCGTGGCTTGGATCCAAGGATAGATCACATGAACGACGACACGCGACGCGACGTCATCGAAAAAGCCTACGCCATCTTGGACGAGACCGCCGACATCGAAGTCCACGAGCCGTGCGATCCCGACGACGACGTCATGATCCGCCATCAAGCCCTGCGCGAGCGCAGCCGGGACTATGAGGCCTTGCGCGAGCGCGGCCAGCCGCCGCCGCGCCAGATCGATACGGGGAAGCTGCCTTCAGCTGAACTCGCATCGTCGCTGTCGGCAAACGGCGGCATTTCCGGCGAATTCGCCAGAAATACGGGTCAGCCGCGTATGAGCGACGAGGCGTCGAAGCCCTGGAACGACTGGGCCATCGACATCGCCGACCGCTGTCTCCAAGGCGCGATGCAGCGAGGTGGGTGGTTGTGCAACGTCATCGGCGAAGCCCTCGGCCATGAACGTGCGCTGCATCGGCGCGAATTGAAGGCCGAAGTCGCAGCACTGCGGCGCGAGATCGCCGAGCTGCGCAATCAGATCAAAGCGCGCGCCGCCGACACCCCGGTCGCCGTCGCGTGGCACCTCGATCCCCCGCAGTATCGCCTGCATCTGCTTATCAACGGCAAGGCGCAGCCGCCAATGAACTTGCGCCCACTGTTCGAGCGTTACCACGATGAGACGAGTTGACTTGCGCAAGTTGAACCCGACGCGACGGGCCTTCGTTCTCGGCTTTCACCGAGGCATGAGCAGAGGCATGCAGGAGAGCCGCCAGCTGCTCCGAGAGGAGCTACAGCAGAACCGGCTCGACTACCGCAAAGAGCTGCACGGTTTGCTCAGGGAGGTGTCGACCTTGCGCGCCGACTACTGCCTGCTCGCGACCAAGTATCACCGGGTCATGCTCGACCGCGCCGTCGACGAGGCCGTCAACGAGAAGTCGGCGCATCCAGGCATGTTGATGAACTGATTTCACGCCGTGGTGTTCGATCAGGTGGGAATAGCCCACGACGTGGGAGCCGGTCGGCGACGGGGTTTCTTTTCGCTCCCCCGTCCCGACCGTGCGGCTTGGCAGCGGGGCACCCTCGTCCGGCGAGCGGTACGCGCCGCGTGCCGAGAAAAAATTTCTACCAGGGCCAGGGGGGCGGGAAATTTTGCACGGAGTGACCCCTCGCTCGGGGCGCGGCGGCCCTCGAAAGATGGCATGCTCGCAAAAATTTCCGCGCAGAAAAATTTCCCCGAAAAACGCGGGGAATAAACTACCCCCGAAACCGACCTCGAACTGGAGCAATCCCAATGGATCCTGCGACAAAAGGCAGTGGCTCTAGCGGCGATCGCCGCTGGTCATGGGAAACATGTTTGCGTCGTCGGTTCGCTGGCCGACGCGGACACGGCGAGCTGTAAGAACTGGTCGTCAGGGGTACGTGCGCTTGCCGAATCAGCGAACGCGCCTATCGTGTCGCCGCATGCCGAGCCAGCCCGCGCGTTCCCCCGATTTGACTTCCGCCGTCCGACTGTTGCCATGCCTCGGGTGTCATTCCGCCGTCGCCGCGAAAGCGATTGAGGAGGTCGTCGCCGGCTACGTCAGCTGGCTACGCGGCGGACGGCGACCGCCCGAAGACAAGCGCCGTTTGCCTCACCTGCCGCGCACGTGCTGCCGACAGACGAAGCCGGACGTCGCCGCGATGGTCGGCTAAAAAAAACAAACCCCCACGCCGACGCCGAAGTGGACGGCGCAGGGGCCATTGCCAACACGAAGCGCCGTTTCGCCAACCAGTGAGCTTCCTAGGGCACGTACTCATAAATCGCGATTGTTCGGCAATCGCTACTGCCGCAAACGACATGTACAGGTTGCGCTTGAAGCTCAGGCGATCTTTCGCCGCCGTCGCCACCAGCCGAGAAGGCCACCGCAAGCCAAGATCAGGCCGGGAAGTCCCGCCCCGACAATTGGGCCAGGAACGGCGGCTGGTACCGCCTTGCCGTCCGCGAAGATACCACTCGATGGGATCGCGGTAAGAGATGTGGTGGGGGGGGAGGAGGAACCCTGGGACTATTAAAACGGTGCCGCCCGTAGTAGCTTTTGCGAACACAATCGCGTGGGGGACAGGGTCCGCAAAATTCAAATCAGCTCCAAACCCTAAGGTGAGCGTCAGGGGTGCGGCCACTATATTTAGTGCTTCAACAAGTGTGGAGTTATTTCCACTAAGTGGCCCGGTGAGATTAAAGAGAGTGTTGCATCCGGAGATGAGGCACGGGGTTTGTAGAACCGTGCCTATCAAATCCCAGTCGATTATGTTCGATGCGGTGAGAGTGCCCAAGGTGCCATCGGTGGTTATGGAGCCGCCGACGCCCATGTTAATCCCAGGGGTTCCATCGAAAAGCGAAACCGCGTAGGTG
>Ga0310916_10002895_pt1 | contig 10571 bp, 10 predicted proteins | sample GREbulkMGLF176_FD_203444 | JGI IMG/M metagenome (GOLD analysis project Ga0310916, IMG submission 203444) | Lab enrichment of tropical soil microbial communities from Luquillo Experimental Forest, Puerto Rico - GRE.bulkMG.LF176 | ecosystem: Environmental > Terrestrial > Soil > Tropical forest >... | reverse complement strand
CTCTTCATTGATCCGCCGCTCGGGCGAGTCGGCATGACCGAAGCACAGGTGCGTGCCCGCGGCGTGCCTTATCTTTCCTCCACCCGCCCAATGACGCGTGTCGGCCGCGCGGTCGAGAAGGACGAGATTCTCGGCTTCATGAAGGTTCTCGCCGATCCCTCAACGAAGCAGATCCTTGGTGCGTCGATTCTCGGCACCAGTGGCGACGAGGCGATCCACGGCATCCTCGATGCCATCAATGCAAAAACCCCTTACGATCAGCTCCGCTGGGCGGTGCCGATTCATCCGACCGTGTCCGAACTGATCCCAACGTTGTTGCTCGGCCTGCAGCCGGCATCAGCCGCCTGACGTCACTGGCCTTGATTTGTCAAAACCCTCGTGGCCCGCGAAAACCCCAGGCTGGCGGCTACGGCAAAACCTGGCTCGGCCCGACTTATGTCGCGGGCGCGTTTGCCTTCACCACAACAGGCTCAACACCGACCATTTTGCGCTCGGCGACCAGATCACCGCAAAGTTCAACGGCCAGAGCATCGGCGGGCGCGTGGAAAGTGGTTATCGCCACGTCGCAGAAGAGAGAAATTTTGCGACAGCAAATGTCGGTTCATGTCCCAAAGCAGACGTGACGGCACGCGACTATGATGTCCGCTTTCGGGGGTAGAGCGGACATTGTCGGCCTAGGCACCGACTTCTGCTTATGACCCAACTCGGGCCTCAGTCGGTCGGGCCTCGTCGAACCTCGCCTCGGCAATGTCGCTAAAACAGTGTGCCCTCACGAGCGGGAATCGACCTTGTTTGGTTTCTTGTTGATATGTGATGAATGTAAATTGATGCTTGAAGCTGATGTTCATAGAGCGTATCCATATTGAGCTTGGGATTCGCACTCATGATTACAGCCAATCAGCTCAGGGCCGCACGCGCTCTTCTAAATATCGATCAGCGGGAAATCGCTGATATGGCAAAGCTGTCAGTGCCGACTATTCAGCGCATGGAAGCGAGCGAAGGCGTGATCCGGGCCAATGTCGATTCTCTTATGAAGCTTGTTTTCGCCCTTGATAATGCCGGGATCGAATTAATTAACCCGGGAGCACACAGCGTGTCGGGGGGACGTGGGGTCCGTTTACGCGAGCATGTTGCAAACCCGAAGACCAAGCAGTGAGTCGTGGAACGGGCCAGGTAGCATCCTCCGTCGCAAAAATCTCCACAGCGAGAATCTCACGCCGTAATGGCGGCGCTGTCCACCCGTTCGATGAGTGCAAGAAGGCCCTTCAGCATCGCCACGGGTGTAGGCGGGCAGCCCGAAATATGGAGGTCGACCGGAACGACGTCGCCAACGCCTCCTACCACTGCATAGCTGCCGGTGAAGCATCCACCATCCTTCGCGCAATCTCCGACCGCGACCACCCATTTGGGATCGGGGGTCGCTTGAAAGGTGCGCTCGAGTGCCACGCGCATGTTCTTGGTCACGGGACCCGTCACCATCAGCACATCGGCATGGCGCGGTGAGGCGACAAAGCGGAGACCAAAGCGCTCGATGTCGTAGTAGGCATTGTTGAGTGAGTGAATTTCCAGTTCACAAGCGTTGCAAGAGCCGGCGTCGATCTCGCGGATTGATAGGCTTCGACCGAGACGTCGACGCGCCGCGAGTCCGAGGGCTGTCGCGAGTTCACTCAGCGCGGCGTCATCCGGCGATGGGGCCGCTTCGGTGAACGGGGCGCGGAACAGGCTTTGAAAAAGCAGCTTGCGCATCTCTAGAGATCCTGGCCCGAATAGGAGCAGTTGAACGACTTATTACAGAGCGGAAAGTCGGCCACGATGTTGTCCTCGATGACAGCCTCGAGCAGCGGCCACTGAAACCAGGAGGGATCGCGCAGGTGGCAGCGTTCAATCCGCCCGTCTCGCCAGCGGAGCCAGACGAGAATGTCGCCGCGGAATCCTTCCACGATCGCCATGCCCTCGCGCGCCTCTCGCGGAGCCGTTATCGATGCTCTCGACGGCCCTGCCGGGAGCCGGTCCAAGATTTGCCTTGTCAATGAAAGCGATTGCTCGACCTCGCGCACCCTGATCCAGACGCGCGCATTGACATCGCCCTCGTGCAGCACTGGCACCTCAAAGCGCAACCTGTCGTATGGTGGATAAGCAAAGCATCGGCGAGCGTCGAACGCGCGGCCCGAAGCACGCCCGATATAGCCACCGGCAGCATATTGGTTGGCCAGAGCGGGCTTGAGAACGCCGGTACCGTAGGTGCGATCCTGCAGCGAAGCCGTGTTGTCGTAGAGTTCGACCAGTGCCGGAAAACGCAGAACGATATTATCGAGCGTGGCTCGGATGATTTCCCTGCCCTCGTCTTCTAGATCGCGGGAGACCCCGCCGGGTACGATGACGCCCCGCATCAGTCGATGGCCGAATGCGTGGTTGGCGGCGCGCAGTACGCTCTCGCGCAACACGCTGCAATGCGCGTGCATCAAGGTGAAGGAGGCGTCATTGCAGATGGCGCCGATATCGCCGAGATGGTTGGAAAGCCGCTCGAGCTCGGCAACGAGCGCGCGGAGCCAGATCGCGCGATCGGGTACGGCGGTTTCCAGCGCCGCTTCGGCGGCGTGCGAAAATGCGTAAGCATAAGCGACGGTGCTGTCGCCGGACACCCGCCCGGCGAGTTGGATTGCGGTGTCGAGATCGGCACCTCGCATGAGGCCCTCGATTCCCTTGTGGGTATATCCGAGGCGTTCCTCGAGACGGACCACCGTCTCACCGCTTGCGGTGAAGCGGAAATGACCGGGTTCGATGATTCCTGCGTGCACGGGCCCGACCGGAATCTCGTGCATGCCTTCGCCCTCAACGGGAAGGAATCGATAGGACGCAGATTTGGGCAAAGCGGCGATGCAATCTCCGAGCGGAAACCGCACGCCCCAATTCCCGTGATCAAGCCAAGGGCGCGTATCGGGCGAGCCTTCCGCCGACAATCCGTAGAGATCCTTGATCGCGCGCTCCAATCGAAGCGCCGGGGGGTGGCGCATGCCGACCGAAGGAAAGGCGCGATCGGGGCAGTCAAGACTTAGCACCGCGACCTCCGTCCCGGCCCTGTCGCTGATCGCCATATGCACCGCCGCAGGTTCCCCCCAGAGACCAAGCAGATTGCATTCACCTTGGACGAGCTCATCGGCGGCAACATTCCAGTCTGCCGCATCCACCACGACGCGCGGCCACGGCAGATGTTGCGCGATCTTGCGACCCTTGAGCATGAGATCGGTCAGCGACGTCATTTCCACATCCTATCCGAGAAGGCGAGCAACGTGCTGGAACCAGGCGACAAACGGCGCCGGAAGATAGATACCTGCGATCAGAACCAGCGAAAGATGCGCAAACATCGGCATATAGGAAGCATTGGCCGATGCCCTGCTGCCGCGAGGTTCGCCGAATGCCAGACTGGTCAGCCGCAGGGTCAATGCGCCAAAGGCGAGCAGAAGCCCGAACACCAGGATAACTGCAAGCAAGGGAGCGCGGGCGAAGGTGGAACTGACGACCAAAAATTCGCTCATGAAGATGCCGAGCGGCGGCAGGCCTGCGATGGCGATAACGCCGACGATCAAGCCCCAGCCGAGCGCCGGATGCGTCACGGTCAGGCCACGGATCTTGGAAATCCGTTGCGTGCCCTTGATCTGCGAGATGTGGCCGACGGCATAGAAGATCGCCGACTTGGTCAGGCTGTGCATCACCATATGCAGGAGCCCGGCAAAATTGGCGAGCGGGCCGCCCATCCCGAACGCAAACACGATGATGCCCATATGTTCGATCGAGGAATAGGCGAACAGGCGTTTGATGTCGCGCCGGCGATACAGCATGAAGGCGGCGAATATCACCGAGATCAGGCCGATCGTCGCCATCAGCGGACCGGGCGCGATCGCAAACGGGTTGGCGACCAGCAATATCTTGAAACGCAAGAGCGCATAGAGCGCGACGTTGAGCAGCAGCCCCGACAGCACCGCCGATATCGGCGTTGGGCCTTCGGCGTGCGCGTCGGGCAGCCAGGCGTGCAGCGGCGCCAGACCAACCTTGGTGCCGTAGCCGAGTAGCAGGAAAATGAAGGCGACGTTGAGAAGTGCGGGATCGAACTTCGCAGCATGCTGGATCAGGATGGTCCACACCATCCCGTTCTGGCCCTCGCCGACGTCCGGGCGCGCCGCCATGTAGACCAGAATGGTGCCGAACAGCGCGAACGCAATTCCCACGCTGCCAAGGATGAAATATTTCCAGGCCGCTTCGAGCGCTGCATGCGTGCGATAGATGCCGACCATCAAAACTGTGGTGAGGGTCGCGATTTCCACCGCCACCCACATCAGGCCGATATTGTTTGATACGAAGGCCAGGTTCATGCCGAACATCATGACCTGGTACATGGCGTGGTAAAAACGCAGGTAAACCGGCGTCAACCTCCCAGTCTCGAGTTCATGGGCGATGTAGCTTGCGCTGAAAATACTGGTCGTGAAGCCGACGAACGTATTGAGCACGATGAAGACGATGTTCATGTCGTCGACTAGGACATACGGCCCAGGCTGCGGACGTTCGAAGACGAACAGCGAAATCGCGGCGAGAAAGGTGGCGAGGCTTGCGATCACGTTCAAACGCGCGGTGAGCCGGTAGCCCGGCAATGCGGCGAGTAGCGCCGCCGAGCTTATCGGAATTAAGAGGACCGCCGTCACCGCGTCGAAGGCGTACGGACTCATGGCCGTTCCCCCCGAAAATCGTCGAGAGCGGATATGTCCACGGAATCGAAACGCTCGCGAATCCGGAACAGGAAGATGCCGATGACGATAAAGGCGATCAGGATCGAGAATGCCACGCTGATCTCGACGACCAGCGGCATGCCCTTGGCGCCGGTCGCCGCAAGCACCAGCCCATTCTCGAGCGACATGAATCCTACGACCTGACTGACGGCATTGCGCCGCGTCACCATCACCAGCAGCCCGAGCAGCACGACCGACAGCGCAAAGGCGAGGTCCTCGCGCGACAATGGATCGGCTTCGGAGGTGACGCGCAGCATCAGCACCATCGAAAGCGCAACCAGGGCCATCCCGGCCAGCATCGTCGGGCCGATACTAACCGCAGACTCGATGTCTCGGTGAATGCCGAGCTGCTTGATGATCCGATGCAGCGCAACGGGAATGACGATTGCCTTGAAGACGAGCGCGATAAAGGCGGTGATGTAGAGATGTGGCGCGTTCTGGATATAGGCCTGCCAGGCGACCGAAAGCGTGAGCACCAAGGCATGCAGTGCAAACACGTTGAGCAGCGAATAAAGCCGGTCCTGATACAGCATCATCAGGCTGATCAGGACCAGCCCGCCGGCGAGCGTATGCGAAACGTCGAAGGCGAGACTGTGCAACTGCATCAGAAACTCCTCGATACGAACAGGAGCAACGTGCCCAGCAGACCCAGCATCAACGCCGCGCCGAGAAATTGCGGGACGCGAAACACCCGCATTTTCGCGGTGGCGGTCTCAAACAGCGCGAGGAAAAAGCCGGCTACAGCTAGTTTAAGGACGTAGGCTGCGGCGCCGACGGTGTAGGCGAGCGGTCCGGCTCCCAACACGGCTATTTTCCAGGGCAGGAACACGCAGGCGATCAGGGAGATATAAAGCAACAATTTAAGAAATGTGCCGAACTCGATCATCGCGAGGTGGCGCCCCGAATATTCGAGAATCATCGCCTCGTGGACCATGGTGAGTTCGAGATGCGTGGCTGGATTGTCGACCGGAATCCGCGCGTTTTCGGCGAGCGCCACCATGATGAGCGCGATCACTGCCATGCCGAGCGACACGCGCAATCCGACCCAGGACGACGCCATGAAGTTCGCGACAGTGGACAGCTGGGTCGATCCGGCAACCAGCGCCATGCAAAACACGATCAGCAGCATCGCCGGCTCCGCCAGCGCCGCGATCATAACCTCGCGACTGGAGCCGATGCCGCCGAAACTGGTGCCGACGTCCATCCCGGCCAGTGCCAGAAAGAAGCGCGCGCTTCCGAGCAGCGCCACAATGGCGATCAGGTCCGCCGTCCAGTTGAACAACAACCCGGTGGCGAAGGTCGGCACCAGCGCGGCCGCTACCCAGATCGCGGCAAAGGTAATGTAGGGGGTGACGCGGAACAGCCAGGACGCATTTTCTGCGAGCACCACTTCCTTGCGAAGCAGCCGCAACAGATCGCGATAGGGTTGGAAAATCGAAGCACCCCGGCGCAGCACCAGCCGCGCCTTGATCTTGCGCACGAAGCCGGTCAACAGCGGCGCGAGCACGAGGACCAGCAGCATCTGAACGCCTTGCACCAGAACGTCGGAGATCACGACCATATCGCGAGCACCAGCAGCAGGGTGACGAGAGTGACGAAGACGAGGCTGAGATAGCGGCGGATGGTCAGGAATTGCAAACGATTGAGCCGCTCGGAGGATCGGCCAATCGCCCCTGCGATCGGCGCGTACATGGTTTCCCAGATCAGATCGTGCAGTTCGATTCTAAGCCGTGCCGGTCTGATATCGCCAGGCGAGGGCATCTCGACCCGATCGCGGGCGTGGAACACCATCGTGCCGAAAACACGCCGGAACGGCTGGGCAAAACTTCCGCCGGAATATTGTGCTGCAGGCGTTGGGTCGGCGAAGCCGCAGCCCCAGGCGGGTCCCCGCCGCAGCGCATGGGAGGCAAAGCGATGAATAAAGAAGACGGCAAGGGAAGCGGAAATCGTGATGAACACCATCACCAGCAGGCCATTGTATGAACTACGGCTCTCCGCGATCGGCACGATCGAAAGCCAGGCCTCGTCTGCCTGCACCGGCATGCGGCCGGCAAGGATTTCGACCGCAACCGGCGAAAGCGTATCGATCACCAATCCCGGCAGGATCCCGGCAAGCAAGCACAGCGCGGCAAGGATGAACATTGCGGCAAGCGAGAAGCGGTCGACTTCGCAGGCCTTTTCTGCCATCGCGCTCCGGGGACGGCCGAGAAACGAGACGCCAAATGCCTTGACAAAGCAGGCAGCGGCCAAAGCCGCGGCCAGTGCCAGCATCGCGCCCACGGCCGGCACCATGACCTTCAGCGCCCATTGCGGCAGATCCGGAGACTGCAAAACGGCCTGGAAGATCAGCCATTCCGAAACGAAACCGTTGAATGGCGGAAGCGCCGAGATCGCGACGCAGCCGACGAGCACGGTGAAACTCGTGTACGCCATGCGATGAATGAGGCCGCCCAGCCTGTCCATGTTCCGTTCGCCGGTCGCGCTCAGGACGGCACCGGCCCCGAAGAACAACAGGCTCTTGAAGAGGGAGTGGTTGAGCACGTGGAACAGCGCGGCTGTGAAAGCGAGCGCGGCCGCGAGCTTGAGGCCGTTGGCCTGAAACGCCAGCGCCAGGCCGAGGCCGCTGAAGATGACGCCGATGTTTTCGATGGTACTGTAGGCGAACAGCCGTTTCAGATCCGTCTCCATCATGGCGTAGAGGATCCCCATCACGGCAGTGATACTGCCAAGGAAAAGAATGATGACGCTGGCCGGCCAGGTCGGCGGTCCCAACAGGTCGAACACGACGCGGACAAAACCGTAGATCGCGACCTTGGTCATGACGCCGCTCATCAGAGCCGACACGTGGCTTGGAGCTGCGGGATGGGCCAGCGGCAACCAGACATGCAGCGGCACCAGGCCAGCCTTGGAACCGGCGCCGAGCAACATCAGGATCAGTACCAGCGCAGATGCGTACGGCGTGTGTTGCGCAGCGCGTATCGCCGAAAATGCGTAGTCCCCCGCCGGTCCTGCCAGCATGCCGAACGCCAGCAGAAGCGCGAGCGTGCCGAAACTCGCCATGACTAGATAGACGTAGCCGGCCCGCGCGTTACCAGGCTCGCGGTGATGTGCCATCACCAGCGCCCAGGAAACCAGCGACATGAACTCCCAGCAGAGCAGGTAGGAAAACGCGTCATCAGCCAACACGACGAGGTTCATGCCGGCCAGGAACGCCGGGAAGAAGGGAAGCACGCGGTTTGGTGCGGACTCGTGGCGGCCATAGCCGAGGCCATAAAGGCTCGCCGTGCTGCCACCTAGATTGACGACGACGAGAAAGAACGAGGCCAGCGCGTCGATGCGGAAATGCGCGCCAAGCCAGGGCAATCCGATCGGCAGCGTCAGATCGGAACTTGGTGTATCGCCGAGCAAGAAGCGGAGCGAACCGACCAGGGCGAGCGTCGACACCGCCAACGTCGCGCCGTAGATGACGGCCGTGGACGTGCTCGATCGGCTCGGCAAGATCGCCAGAACGGCCAGTCCGAGCATCCCGGCCACGCACGCCATTTGCAAAACGACGGCCGACATCAACTGCGCGTCCTTGCTCTGCTTCCGGGCTCGTATTCCGGTTGATCAGCAAGCCTGCGCTCGATCGAAGCCGAACCGGCTCTCAGCCGTACGCCGCGGCCCTGTGAATGACTGATGGCGCCTTCGTCGATTATCTCGATGCCGGCCGCGTCCAGTGCGGCGATCAGCTTGACCAGGGAATCGACGTTGCCGCGAACCGTGGCCTGAGAGGCCTCCATTCGTTGAATGGTAGGCACGGAAAGCCCCGACAATTTCGCGAGCCGGCGTTGATCGATGCCGAGAAGCGCCCTGGCGGCGCGCAGTTGAGCTGCGGCGATCATTGACCTGCCTTTCAGCAGCCCCCCGCTGCAGACATCACTTCTATACAATAAAATATTATGTTATAATGTCAATAAATGATATCTGAAATATCTAATCTTAGGCCCATCAGCAAGCCCTCCCGTTGGGGGTAACTGTAGTCCGGGTTTGAGTTCAGGCTTGCTGCTTGGGTGGGTTACGCACCACTCCCACCGGTTGTTCGAGTGCGGTGCGAATTACGTCTCTAAAGCGACAGCGAGCCGCTTCGTTCGATCGTTCTCCACAGAAGAGCGGCTCTGGCGTCGTCGGCGGTTTTTCTAGTGGCAACGTCGAGTCGCCGTTAACCGGTGCAATTCCGATTGCTCCAGATCAAGGCGGTTGGTCGCCAAGCTGCCCAGTATCAAAAGTCAGGAACCCTTGTCTTGGAAATTGACTGGCCGTGGCCTGACCGATGGCATCAACCGGCCACGTGTGTCGGCGGCGAATGTGCTGCCCGCGCCAAAACGGCCCCGGAGTGGGGAGCGCCGAGGCCGCCAAACCTCTTGGGGGGAGGTTTACTCCCCAGATGGGGGGCTAAGTTGGGGCTCTGGGGAGTAAAGGACATCCTATGTTCGCCGCCAGAGGCAAGCATTGCGGCAGATCAAGATGCGTCAGTCCGGGGAACGGCATATACTATTGTATTGATGCCGAGCGGGTTGGTCCACCTGGAATCCAACCGGGCGAAGCGAGCAGGAATCGTGGAAGGAGGAACCGCGATGGACAAACCTAGGAAAACGGCGAAGCAGTTACTCGATATTAAGAAGCAGGCCGGTTTCTTCTCGGTCTCAGCGAATAGCACAGTCAAGGCTGCGCTTGAGGTTTTGTCGGAAAAGAACATCGGTGCGGTGCTTGTGATGGAGGGCACCAAGCTTGTTGGAATTTTTTCGGAGCGCGACTACGCTCGCAAGGGCGAGCTTCAGGGCAGGACGGCGGGCAGCACCGCTATCCGCGAGGTCATGACCTCCAACATCGCTTCGGTGACGCCGGACCGAATGGTCGAGGAGTGCCGAAGGATCATGGGCGAAAGACGCATCCGCCACCTGCCGGTGCTGGACGGCGAGAAGGTGATCGGAGTGCTTTCCAGCAAAGACATCCTTGATGAGGTCATCGCTGAGGATGAGAAGCTCATTCGCGACCTCGAGACCGAACGGTTGCTGATGACTACCACCGGCGGTAACTACTGAACTAGGCAGATCAGCATCCGGCCCTCCGACTAGGTCTCGCTAAGCGGGGCATCAGAGTCACGTACCGGCGAAAAGGAAAACTTGTCGCCTGCGAGCGCGGTCGGGCTCGAGAAGTTCGCGGTCTGGCCAGCAACCGATGAGACGAACGGAACGCATTGACCTACCGAAGTCCAGGGCCTGTAGCTCTTGGGGCCGAGCTAGGCCGCGGTACGCTCAGCCACGGCTTCGTAGATGTCCTCTTCCTGAGCCGTATGCAGACGCACCAGGGTCTCGATCGCCTGGATCACACGTTGGGCGTCGCGCAATAGATAGCGGTCGATTTTCTCCGTAGGCAGGTCCTCGACCAGGCGGGCGAGCAGGCGCGCCAGATGCAGGATCTCGCGGTGCGCGCGGCTCATCGCTGAAAGACTATGGGTTACGCGCAAAATCCGGGCGAGCCGCGGATAGACCCTGCCCTCGTCGTCGCGTTCGTGCACGACGACCTGCTCCTGTACCAACCGGTTGGCGAGCGAGCCAGAAGCGAGGTCCGGGCTCGAGGGCTTAGTCAGCAAGCATTGCGATCGACCATACCGCGGCGGCCGGTCAAAGCATCGGGTGAAGGTCAAGAATAACCCGGCGATGCAGCGCGAGTTCTGATGCGCTTCGGATCTCAGCTTCCCGCTGGCTCGCAAGAAGCTGACGAACCGCGCGGCCTTGCCTTACTTCA
>Ga0310916_10002894_pt1 | contig 10572 bp, 10 predicted proteins | sample GREbulkMGLF176_FD_203444 | JGI IMG/M metagenome (GOLD analysis project Ga0310916, IMG submission 203444) | Lab enrichment of tropical soil microbial communities from Luquillo Experimental Forest, Puerto Rico - GRE.bulkMG.LF176 | ecosystem: Environmental > Terrestrial > Soil > Tropical forest >... | reverse complement strand
TCCGTGGTCGGAGAGGTGGCCGGACCGCCGCCCCCGGGCTGACTGGCGTAGCCCGCAGGCGCAGATGCCAGCAGCAGGCACAGCGAAACGCAGCGCAGTTCTCGCACCATCAGCGGTCTTCCCTAACGCCCGAGCAGCACCAGCAGCCACATGGTTGTCAGCAATACGAACGACATGAACACCGCCGCGGATCCGATGTCCTTGGCGAGCCCGGCAAGCTTGTGCCGCTCGAAGCCGATGCGGTCGACCGTCGCCTCGATTGCGCTGTTGAGCAGTTCCACGATCAGAATGAGCAGCATCGGTGCGATCAGCAGGGCACGCTCCACCCCGTTGTGACCGAGCCACAGAGCCAGAGGTATGACGAGCGTGGCCAGGGCGAGTTCCTGGCGAAAGGCGGCCTCCTCGCGAAAAGCTCCAACCAGGCCGTGCACGCTGGCACCGAGCGCGCGCATCACCCGCAGCAGGCCGCGCGGCTTGTAACGCTCTACGGCTGCGCTGTCGGCTTCCATGTGAGGTCCAGTTGTCGCGCGGCACGCACATCGTCCAGGCGGCGCACGGGCATGGTGTGGGGTGCGCTCGTGACACGCCCGGGTTCCTGTTCTGCCTCCTTCTGTATGAGCGACATCGCCTTCACGAAGGCGTCCAGGGTGTCCCTGGTCTCGGTCTCCGTCGGCTCGATGAGCAGGCATTCGGGCACGAGCAGCGGGAAGTAGGTGGTCGGGGCATGGAAACCGTAGTCGAGCAGTCGCTTGGCGAAGTCCATGGCCGTCACATTCAGCTCGCGGGCCTGGCGCTTGAGGGTCACGATGAACTCATGGCTGGCGCGCCGCTGCGGGTAGGCGGCATCGAACCCGGCGTCCTGCAGGCGCTTGAGCAGGTAGTTGGCGTTGAGCGTAGCGTACTCGCCGACCTGCCGCATGCCCTCACGCCCGAGCAAGCGCATGTAGATGTAGGCGCGCAGCAGTACGCCGGTGTTGCCCATGAACGCCGACAGCCGGCCGATCGACTGCGGCAGGTCCGCTTCGGTGAGCCAGCGGTAGCGCTCGCCGTCCCTGGCCACGACCGGTATCGGCAGGAAGGGCAGCAGTCGTGCGCCCACCCCCACCGCGCCGGCCCCCGGTCCCCCGCCGCCGTGTGGCGTCGAGAAAGTCTTGTGCAGGTTCATGTGAATCACATCGAAGCCCATGTCACCGGGGCGCACCATCCCGAGGATGGCGTTGAGATTGGCGCCGTCGTAGTAGAGCAGACCTCCGGCATCGTGAACGATACGGGCTACCTCCCCGATGCGCCGCTCGAATACCCCGAGGGTCGAGGGATTGGTGAGCATGATGCCGGCGGTCTGCGGTCCAACCGCACCCTTGAGCGCCTCGATGTCGACATCGCCCTCCCTGCCGACGGCGACCTCGCGCACTACGCAGCCGCACATGGTGGCGGTTGCGGGATTTGTGCCGTGCGCTGCCTCGGGCACGATGATCTCGTTGCGCTTGAGGTCGCCGCGCGCGCGGTGGTAGGCACGGATCATCGCGACACCGGCGAACTCGCCGTGCGCGCCGGCCATCGGCGAGAGCGCCACCCCCTCCATGCCCGAGACGGCCTTCAGCATCTCCTGCAGCTCGTACAGGCAGGCGAGCACCCCCTGGCCATGCGATTCAGGTGCCAGCGGATGACGTGCGAGGAACTCCGGCAGCATCGCGTACTGGTTACACGCCTTGGGGTTGTACTTCATCGTGCAGGAGCCGAGCGGATAGAAGTGCGTGTCGATGGAGAAATTAAGTTGCGACAGGCGCGTGAAGTGGCGTACCGCCTCGAGCTCCCCCACTTCCGGCAGCGCAGGCGGCCGGCTGCGGCGCAGCCCGGCGGGAAGATCGCTGAGCGCCGCCGGTGGGACCTCCTGCGGCCACTGATCGCGCGCCCCGCGACCGGGACGCGAGTACTCGAAGATCACCTGCTCTCTCGCCGGCATGGTTCGTCTCGTCTCCTCAGGCGGCGCGCGCGCCTTGCAGCGCATCAGTCAGAGCACCGCGATAACGATCGATGTCTGCGCTGGTCTTGGTCTCGGTCGCACACACCAGTAACGCATTGCCGAGCTCGGGGTAGTACGTGCCGAGGTCGAGGCCGCCGAGGATGCCGCGGCTGCCGAGTGCCTTGAGCACCGGGGCAACGGGACGATCGAGCTGCAGCACCGTCTCGTGAAAGTACGGACCGTTGAACGCTGTCCGCACCCCCGGTACGCGGGTAAGCGCCGCGACCAGCTCACGGGTGCGCGCATGCGCCATCGCCGCGGTGCGCACCAGTCCCTGCGGCCCGAGGAGCGACAGATAGATGGTCGCCGCCGTCATCAGCAGCCCCTGATTGGTGCATATGTTGGAAGTCGCCTTGGCGCGGCGGATGTGCTGCTCGCGGGCCTGCAGCGTGAGCGTGAAGCCTTCCTTGCCGGCGGCATCGAGGGTGCGACCGACGATGCGCCCCGGCATCTGGCGCACGTACTCCATGCGCGTCGCCATGAAGCCGAAATAAGGACCGCCCGAGGAAAGCGGCACCCCGAGCGGCTGTCCCTCGCCGACCGCGATGTCGGCGCCGCGCGCCCCCCACTCCCCCGGAGGCTTGAGCAGCGCGGCCGCGGTGGGATTCACGACCGCGATGACGAGTATGCCGCGTGCGTGCGCCCAGTCGGTGAGCGCGTCCACATCCTCCAGCCGTCCGAAGAAGTTCGGTTGCGCCACCATGAGTGCAGTGATGTCCTCAGTCTCGTACCTGGCGAGCGCCTCGGGCAGGGTGACGCCCTCCTGTGCGCCGTAGGGCACTTCCTCGAACTTCACGCCCTGATTGGCCGCGGTGGTGACCGCTACGCGCCGATAGTGCGGGTGGAGCGTCAGTGGCACGAGGATGCGCGCCGACTTCGACCGGCGGTTGGCGCGCACGGCCATGAGCGCCGCCTCGGCGGTAGCCGAGGCGCCGTCGTACATGGAAGCGTTCGCCACCTCCATGCCGGTGAGGCGCGCCATCATGCTCTGAAACTCGTAAATCAGCTGCAGCGTGCCCTGGCTCGCCTCCGCCTGGTACGGCGTGTAGGCGCTATAGAATTCGCCGCGCGTGGTGATGGCCCATACCGCGGCGGGGATGTGGTGCTCGTAAGCGCCGGCGCCGAGAAAGCTGAGGGTGATCCCATCGCTGCGCGCGCGCTCGGCCATCAGCCGTCCGATCTCCATCTCATTCAGTGCCTCGGGCACGCCGACGAGCGACTTCACCCGCAGCTCCGGCGGGATCTCATCGAACAGGTCCTCGATGCGCGCCACGCCGATCGCGGCGAGCATGGCCGCCACGTCCGCTTCGGTGTGGGGAATGAAGGCCATCAGCCGCCCTCCGTATCGAGCACCTTCTGGTAGTCAGCCGCCGACAGCAGCGCCGCGGCTGCGAGTGCACCCGCGGCGGGCTTCAGTCGCATCAGCCATCCCTCACCGTAGGGGTCGGTGTTCACCACCTCGGGCTCGGCCGCCAGCCGGGGGTTGCCCGCGGTGATCTGGCCGGCGATGGGCGCGTACACATCAGATGCCGCCTTCACCGACTCCACGACGGCACACGCCTCGTCCGCCTTCACCGTGCGCCCCGCATCGGGTACTTCGACGAACACCAGGTCTCCGAGTGCATGTTGGGCGTGATCGGTGATGCCGATTTCGACCGTGCCATCACCGAGAGTACGCACCCACTCGTGAGACTTGGTGTAGCTGAGATCTGCGGGAACGTTGCTCATGGAGTGTCCTCAGCGGTCAGATCAGAGATTGGCCGGCGCGCACGAACGGTGGTTTCACCACACGCGCGCCAAGAAGCTTGCCGCGAACCTCCACCTGCACGCGGCCGCCGGTGGCCGCGGGCACACGTGCGAGCGCGATGGAGCGTTCGAGGGTCGGGGAGTAGGTGCCGCTGGTGATCTCCCCTTCACCCGCAGCTGATGCGAGCACCTTCTGGTGCGCACGCAGCACTCCGCGCTCTTCGAGCACGAGCCCCACGAGCTTGCGCGGCGAGCCGTCGCGTGCAATGCGCTCGAGCGCTGCGCGGCCGATGAAGCCGCGCTCGCCCGGTGCGAGGGCGACTGTCCACCCGAGGCCCGATTCGTAGGGGTGGGTGTGCTCGTCCATGTCGTTGCCATAGAGGTTCATGCCGGCCTCGAGCCGCAGCGTGTCGCGCGCGCCGAGTCCACAGGAAGCGACGCCGAGGGAATTGAGGCCGCGCCAGGCGGGCACCGCATCCGCTGCCGGCATCATGATCTCGAAGCCGTCCTCACCGGTGTAACCGGTGCGGGCGACGAACCAGCGCCCGAGCTCGCGACCGACGAAGGTCTCGAGTGCGAGCGCCGCCGTCCCCTCAGAGGGCGGCATCAGCTGCACCGCCTTGGTCCGTGCCTCGGGCCCCTGGACTGCCAGCATCGCCAGATCCGTGCGCTCGCTGACCTCCACTTCGAAGGCGCCGGCGTGCTCACGGATCCAGGCAAGATCCTTGGCGCGCGTGCCGGCATTCGCCACCATGCGATACCAGTAATCGTTGATGAAGTAGACGATCAGGTCATCGAGCACCCCGGCCTGCTCGTTCAGCATGCAGCTGTAGAGAGCCTTACCGGGCGTTTTGAGCTTGACGACGTCGTTGGCGAGCAGTTGCTGAAGGAAAATACGCACCGCGGAACCCCGCAGGTCGAGTATTCCCATGTGCGAGACATCGAATACGCCGGCGGCGCGGCGCACCGCGTGATGCTCACCGATCTGCGAGCTGTACTGCACTGGCATGTCCCAGCCGCCGAAATCGATGATGCGGGCGCCGAGCTCCTGGTGCAGCCTGTAGAGTGGGGTCTGTCGCGCCACGATGGCGTCTCCCAGCCAATAACCTAAGGAACGGCAGACACTGCCGACCTGCCTGCACGGCGATGCCTGCCGCCCTTCTGTCCTGTGGACCTGAGAGATCAGGCGCGTGCCGCGCCGCTCCCCTTCGGTGGGCGGATTCGCTGACAATCCACCTCTCTCCAGAAGCCCCGCGGCACCTCAATGCCGCCGTCTGCCGTTCTTGTGCCTGAGCGTTTCCGGGCGGAATTTGCGCCTTCGGCGTTCCGGCTCTCGCCGGACACTCTCCGGACAGACCGATTCGGGCGCCCCCATGATAGCAGCCTTCCGTCAGTGCCGGCCAAGCGGGACGACGGTAGAATTCGTGCACTTCACGTTACGTTACCTGCATGAGCCACAATCGCCGTTCCAGTGTCCCCGTATTGATTGGTCACGTGCGCGTCGGGGGCGCCGCGCCGATCGTGGTCCAGTCGATGACCAATACCGACACCGCCGATGTCGAGGCGACGGTCGCTCAGGTACAGGCGCTCGCGCGGGCCGGCTCGGAGCTGGTGCGCATTACGGTGAATACGGCCGAGGCGGCCGCCGCCGTGGCACCAATCCGCGAGCGTCTCGAGCGCACCGGGGTCACGGTGCCCCTCATAGGTGACTTTCACTTCAACGGCCACAAGCTGCTGCGCGAGCATCCGGACTGTGCGGTGGCGCTCGCCAAATACCGCATCAATCCCGGCAACGTGGGCCGTGGCAGCAAGCGCGATCCGCAGTTCGCCGAGATGATCGAAGTGGCGTGCCGTCACCAGAAACCGGTGCGCATCGGTGTGAACTGGGGCAGCCTCGACTCTGACCTGCTCACGCGGCTCATGGACGAGAATTCCGCCCGTGCCGAGCCGCTCGATGCACAGCAGGTCATGCGCAGCGCAGTGGTGCTCTCGGCGCTCGGCAGCGCACAGCGTGCGGAGCAGCTCGGGTTGCCGCACGATCGCATCATCCTCTCGGCCAAGGTGAGCGGGGTACAGGACCTGATTGCGATCTACCGGGACCTCGCCGCCCGCTGCGACTACCCCTTGCACCTCGGCCTCACGGAAGCCGGGATGGGATCGAAGGGCATCGTAGCTTCGACCGCCGGCATGGCGGTGCTGCTGCAGGAGGGGATCGGCGACACCATCCGTGTGTCGCTCACCCCGGAGCCCAACGGTGATCGCACCCAGGAAGTGATCGTGGCGCAGGAGATCCTGCAGACCATGGGACTGCGGTCATTCACGCCGCTGGTAGTCGCCTGCCCGGGGTGCGGCCGCACCACGAGTACGTTCTTCCAGGAGCTTGCCGCGCGCATCCAGTCGCACATCCGTGTGCGCATGCCGCAGTGGCGGCGCGAGTACCAGGGTGTCGAGGAGATGACCGTTGCGGTGATGGGGTGCGTGGTGAATGGACCGGGTGAGAGTAAGCATGCCAACGTAGGCATCAGCCTGCCCGGCACCGGCGAACGCCCGGTGGCGCCGGTGTACGAGGATGGTGCCAAAACCGTTACCCTGAAGGGTGAGCGCATCGCCGAGGAATTCCAGGAGATCGTCGAGCAGTACGTGGCGCGCCATTACGCGCGCCGCGGCGCGGACGGAGCATGAGCGATCTCGCCGCCCGCCGGTGCAAGCCCTGCGAGGGGGGCATTCCGGCACTGACACCCGCCGAGGCGACGCAGCTGCTCGCGCAGGTCTCCAGCGACTGGGTGCTGGCAGAGAACGCCGGTGCCATCCGCCGCGAGTTCAGGTTCCGCGACTTCTATCGCACCATGAGCTTCGTCAACGCGCTCGCGCACATCGCGAACATCGAGGACCATCATCCGGACCTCGAGGTCGGCTACAACTACTGCCGTGTGACCTTCACCACGCACGCCATCCGCGGACTCTCGGACAACGACTTCGTCTGTGCGGCCAAGATTGATCAGATACCGCTAGTCTGAGGAGAAGCGCGCTTCGAGCAGGCGTTCCAGCCGACGGTCCCAGACTCTGCGTCGCGGGGTAACCCAGCGGTCGACCAGCTCCAAGGCGCGCGGCTCTATACGGCAGATGCGCTGGCGGCCAATTTTCTCCGTGTGAATGACGCCGCTCCGCTCCAGCACCTGCAGGTGCTTGAGGATCGCGGAGAGGGTCAGCGGCAGGTGCTCTGACAGCCAGCTCACCGATGCCTCTCCGTCGCAAAGAGCCTCCACCATGTGTCTTCGCCAGGGATCGGCGAGAGATTTGAAGACCTTGTCGAGCGCCACGCAGTTGAGCATTGGGCTGACTGTAGAAGCGCCGGCCACGCAATCAATACACGTTTCCGCAATAGTTAACCAAATGGTGAACTATTCGATAAACAGCTCAAGAACCGGGCCCTTCCAGCCACTGAACGAGCCAGGTCAGCGCGCCGCCTCCGGCAGCTCACCGCTCATGCCGAGCGCCCGGTAAATGAAGAATCGCCGCAGCTCCTGGCTGCGATTCACCCAGGAGAGTCCATGCTGCGCGAGCCGTGCTACCGGACCCACGCCGTGCGCAAGCAGCCGGTCGAAGACATCGATCGCCATCGCCATGCCCGCGACCTCGCTCTTGCGCCAGCGCTCGTACGCGCGCAGCACCCGTAACGCCCCCGGATCCTCGCGCGCGGCCACCGCGGAGGCGACCTGCTGTGCGAGCGCCGCCGCATCGAGCAGCCCGAGATTCACCCCCTGACCGGCGAGCGGGTGGACGACGTGCGCGGCGTCGCCGATGAGTGCGACACGCTGCGCGACGTAGCGCTGTGCCGCAAGACGCATCAGCGGGAAGGACAGCCTTTCGCTGAGTAGCTGAGCACTTCCCAGCGCAAAATCGGCGGCCCGGGCGAGCTCCGCCGCAAACTCCGCATCGCTCAGGCTGAGGAGCTGGGCCGCCCGGCCGTCATCCGCCGACCAGACGATCGAGCTCGTACCATCCGCGAGGGGCAGGAAGGCGAGCGTGCCATCCCGCATGAAGCGCTGCCAGGCAGTGGACTCGTGGGGTCGTTCGGTCGCGACGTTGGCGACGATCGCCGTCTGTCCGTAGGCGCGCGTCTCGACGCTGAGGCCTGCCGCCGCGCGCAGTGCCGATTGCGCGCCGTCGGCACCGATGACCAGGCGAGCGGCCAGCGTGCCGCGCGGTGTGCTCACCTGCACATCGTCCTCCCCGATCGCCAGCGTGTTGAAGGGTGCGGTCTCGATGTGACCGCCGGCTTCGGCAAACGCCGCGAGCAGCGCCATCTGCAGTGCGCGGTTCTCGGCGATATATCCGAGGTTCGGCTCACCCACGTCCGCGGCATCGAACACGAGGACCCCCGCGCTCGAGGGCGCAAGGCTCTCGTGCCAGATGCGCATGCGCTCGTAGGCCGACAGCCGCGCAGGCGGAATCTGCGTCCAGGCCCGGGCCCGCCTCAGCAGGCGCTCACTCGCGCGCGACAGGGCGACGACGCGCGGATCAGGGCGCGCATCCGCAGGAACCGCGGCCGGCGGCCGCGGCTCGAGCAGCGCGACCGAGAGTCCGGCGGCGCCCGGGGTGCCCCGCGCGAGCAATGCACCGGCGCACGCCCCGACCGGGCCACCGCCTACGACGATGATGTCAAACATGGCGCAGTGACAGGCCGCGGGCGAGGCGCGGTGTCGGTCCACCGAAACCCGCGCTGACACGCGCGAGTGCATCCTTGGCCGGAGGCGCCAGATCGAACACGACCAGCCCGAGGTTGCGCAGTAAAGCCGCGCCCGGCCGGGTATCGCCGAACAGCCTGATGAGCCCGTCGGTGAAGCCGACCACGCCGCGGCGATCGCGGGCGCGCCATTCGAGAAAACGACTCAGCACCGGCTGCGCGCCCACATCGCCGGTGGTGTCTGCAATCAGCTCTGCGAGCATTGCGGCGTCGCGCAGCCCGAGATTGAACCCCTGTCCGGCGACCGGGTGCAGCGCCTGGGCGGCGTTGCCGATGAGAACGGTGCGCAGCGCCACACCCGCCGTGGCGCGGGTGAGCTTGAGCGGGTAGCAGCTGCGCTCCCCGGCACGCACGAACCGGCCAGCACGCCAGCCGAACTGCGCCTGCAGTTGCGCGAGGTACGTGCGCTCATCGAGCGTCAGCAGCTCCTGGGCGCGCTGCGGTCTGCAGGCCCAGATGATGGCGCAGGCGCCATCGTGCCGCGGCAGCACAGCGAGGGGTCCGGAGGCAGTGAATCGCTCGTAGGCTTGCCCCTGATGGGGACGATCGGTGCCGACATTCGCCACGACCGCCACCTGGTCGTAGTCCACCACCTCCGCGGCGATGCCGGCGGCTGCCCGCACCTGGGAATGCGCGCCGTCGGCCGCCACCAGCAGCTGAGCACGCACCGGAACGATGGGTCCCCCCGCGCTGAGGACGGTAAAACGCACGCATTCGGCTGTAATCGCGAGGTCCGCGATGCGTGCGGGCGCCTGCAGGGTGAGCCGCGGCGCTGCGCTCAGCGCCCGCCAGAGCGCCGCCCCGATGCAACGGTTCGCGACGACGTAGCCGAAGGCATCGATTCCCTGCTCGGCGGCAGTGAGGCGCGCGAAGCCGAAGCGCCCTGCTTCCGAGACATGGATGGTGCAAATGGCGGCCGCTTCGGGTGCGATGCTGTCCCACAACCCGAGTCCTGCGAAAATGCGCCGACTAACGTTACCCAGCGCAGTGGTGCGCTCATCGAAGCTCGGTTGCGCAGCCGCACCGAAGGGCACGCTCTCGATGAGCAGCAGCCGCCGACCCGTGCCGGCGAGCGCGGCGGCGAGGCTCGCGCCGACCATGCCGCCGCCGATGACCGCGACGTCAACCTCGAGGAGCGGAGCAGCGGTTGCCGCAGACATGTGTCACGCGGCGCGGCGCGCCATGAGTGCTTCGATCTGATCGGGGTCCTTGGGGACGCGCGCGGTGAGCACTTCCGCCCCGCGCCTGGTCACGACCACATCGTCCTCGATGCGAATGCCGATGTTGCGGAAGCGCCGCGGCACTCCGCGGGCACCTGCCGGCAGGTAGATGCCAGGCTCGATGGTCATCACCATGCCCGGCTCGAGCACGCGCCACTCATCGCCAACCTTGTAGTCGCCGACATCGTGTACGTCGAGACCCAGCCAGTGGCCGGTGCGGTGCATGAAGAATCGCCGGTAGGCACCGCTCTTGATGAGCGCGGGCACGCGGCCTTTCAGCAGGCCCAGCCTGACAAGACCCTGGGTGATCACGCGCACCGCCGCCTGGTGGGGCGCGTCCCAATGATTACCGGGACGCACGCAGGCAATGGCCGCCCGGTTGGCCTCCAGCACGATCTCGTAGACGGCGCGCTGCGCCGGGGTGAAACGGCCGTTGACGGGAAAGGTACGGGTGACGTCGGAGGCATAACAGTCGAACTCGCAGCCCGCATCGACAAGCAGCAGCTCGCCGCTGAGCAGCGGCTGATCGTTCTCGTGGTAGTGGAGGATGCAGCTGTTGGCGCCGCCGCCGACGATCGGGTGATACGCCGTATCGGCGTTGTGCCGCCGGAACTCGTGCAGCAGCTCCGCCATCACCTGGTACTCGGTTGCGCCAGGGCGGCAGAAGCGCATGGCACGTATGTGAGCCTGCGTCGCGATCTGCGCCGAGCGCCGCAACAGCTCGAGCTCCTGGCGCGACTTGTACAGCCGCATGTCGTGCAGCACGTGATCGAGCGCCACGAACTCCTGCGGTGGATGGCGGCCATTCTTCGCTTGAGTGCGCAGTGCGTTGACCC
>Ga0310916_10002885_pt1 | contig 10583 bp, 8 predicted proteins | sample GREbulkMGLF176_FD_203444 | JGI IMG/M metagenome (GOLD analysis project Ga0310916, IMG submission 203444) | Lab enrichment of tropical soil microbial communities from Luquillo Experimental Forest, Puerto Rico - GRE.bulkMG.LF176 | ecosystem: Environmental > Terrestrial > Soil > Tropical forest >... | reverse complement strand
GGATTCGCGGAATCTTCCGCACCCGCCCCCCGCATTCGTCCGTGGGTCCCGCCGGGGCCGCCGCCCTAAGCTTTTCACGCCCGTTGAGGAGGGCAGAAAGGTTGCGGCGATGCTGGACGATCTCAGGAAGACCCACGACGCGCGTCCCACCGAAGAGGAGCGCTCCTGGATGGATTTCGACCCGGTCGCGGGCGCGGCCCGCGCGATGGTGGTGCTGGGCCTCGCGATGATGATCGGCCTCGTGGCGGGCTACTCCGCCGCGCCCGAAGAAATTCCCCACGCCGTCGCCACGGCGCTCGACGCCCCGGCTCCGTAACGCCCGCTCCGCGCCGCGCTATTTCTTCTTGCGCGGCCGCTGCCAGTCGGGCTTCGTGACCTGCTTTTTCTGGGTGAGCGTGAGCCCGCCCGGCGGCACGTCCTCTGTGATGGTGGCGCCGGCCGCGATGGTGGCGCCCTTGCCCACGGTGACGGGCGCGATGAGCTGCACGTCGGAACCGATGTGCACGTCGTCCTCGATCACGGTGCGGTGCTTGGCGGCGCCATCGTAGTTGCAGGTGATGGCGCCGGCGCCGATATTGCTGCCCTCCCCCACGCTGGCATCGCCGATATAGGCGAGGTGGTTCGCTTTGGCGCCAGCGGCGAGCCGTGCCTCCTTTACCTCGACGAAGTTGCCGACATGGACATCGGCCTCGAGCCGCGCGCCGGGACGCAGCCGCGCGAACGGACCGACCCGGGCGCCCCGCCCGACCATCGCCCCTTCGAGGTGGGAAAACGAGCGGATCACCGCGCCTTCCTCGACCGTCACGCCCGGCCCGAACACCACGTAAGGCTCGATCACGACGTCGCGGCCGAGCCTCGTGTCGGCGCTCAGATGCACGGTTTCCGGGGCAACCATGGCGACCCCGGCGTCATGGGCGGCCGCGCGCAGCCGGCGCTGCAGCACGGCTTCCGCCTCGGCAAGCTGGGCCTGGGTGTTGACGCCACGCACCTCGTCCTCCTCGGTTTCCAGTACCACCGCCGCCAATCCCAGCCCGCGGGCGATGGCGACCGCATCGGTCAGATAGAACTCGCGCTTGGCATTGTCATCCCCGATCCGCTCCAGGATCGCCAGCGCCACATCGCCGCGCAGCGCCATCAGGCCGGCATTGCACAGCCCTATGGCGCGCTCCTGCGCGTTAGCATCCTTTTCCTCGCGGATGGCCAGGAGTTGACCATCCGGCCCCACGATCAGCCGGCCGTAGCCGGTCGGATCGGCCGGCCGGAAGCCGAGCACCGCAACGGCCGCCCCCTGCCCGAGCGCGCGGCGCAGCCGGGCGAGGGTCTGCGGGGTGATGAGCGGGGTGTCGGCAAACACGATCAACACGTCGTCGGCGCCCCGCGCCAGGGCCGGCTTTGCCGCCAGCACCGCATGGGCTGTACCGCGCCGCTCGCTCTGCACGAACAACACCGCGCTGGGCATCGCCGCCTTCACCGCCGCGACCACCGCCTGCTGATCTGCCCCTTGGGCGGGACCGACCACCACCGCCTGCGCCCCGCCCACGGTGCCGGCTGTGGTGAGCACATGGGCAATCAGGCTGCGGCCACCGATAGCGTGCAGGACCTTGGGCCGCGACGCCCGCATGCGGGTGCCTTCGCCGGCGGCGAGAACGATGGTGAGACAGGTTCTTGCGCTCATCTACCGCCCCCTCGCGGCCACGACGGTCCAAAAACGAATGCCGTCATAACGCGCCGCGGGCAGTTGAGGAAAGCACGACACGATGTGTCCCCGTCTTCCCTCCCTGGCCCGAGAAGGGCCGAAAACGGAAGGGAAAGTGCAGCGTCGAGCCCGCCTCAGCGCCCGCCGCCACTCCAGGTCACGTAGGCGCCGGCCCAGGTGAAGCCGCCGCCGAAGGCGGCCATGATCAGCTTGTCGCCGGGCGCGAGGCGACTTTCATAATCCCACAGGCACAGCGGGATCGTAGCGGCGGTGGTGTTGCCATATTTGTGGATCGTGATCATCACGCGATCGAGCGGCACGCCCATGCGCTCGGCAGTGGCATCGATGATCCGGCGGTTGGCCTGGTGCGGCACCAGCCAGGCGACGTCGGCGGCGGCGAGTTGATGGCGCTTCATCAACTCGGTCGCGACTTCGGCCATTTTGGCCACCGCGAACTTGTAGACCGCCGCACCTTCCTGATGGACGTAATGGAGCCGGTCGGCGACGGTCTGCGCCGTCGGCGGCATCCGGCTGCCGCCGGCCTTCTGGTGAAGGAACGCCACGCCGCTGCCGTCCGAGCGGATTACCGTGTCGATGACTCCGTGCCCGTCGACCGACGGCTCCATCATCACGGCGCCGGCGCCGTCGCCGAACAGCACGCAGGTCGCGCGGTCCGTGTAATCGATGATCGCCGACATCTTGTCGGCGCCGACGACGACGACTTTCCGCGCCCGACCGGTCTCGATGAATTGCGTCGCGATGGTGAGCGCGTAGAGGAAACCCGAACAGGCTGCCTGGACGTCGAAGCTGCCGATATTGCGGATGCCGACCATGTCGCAGACGAGGTTCGCGGTGGACGGAAACACCATGTCCGGCGTGGTGGTCGCGCAGATCAGGAGATCGATTTCGGCAGGCGCGGTGCCGGTCTTGTCGAGGAGCCCCTTCACGGCACCGCTCGCCATGTGCGAGGTCCCGAGCCCAATCCCCTTGAGGATGCGGCGCTCCTTGATGCCGGTGCGCTCGACGATCCAGGAGTCGGTGGTGTCCACCATTGCGGCGAGTTCCGCGTTGGTCAGCACATAATCCGGCAGCGAACCGTGCACCCCCGTAATCGCCGCGCGGACCGGGCTCGGGCGCCTTGTCTCGGGCATCTTGTCCATGGCGCTGAGGCGATCCCTTTTCGGATTTCTGTTAGCACGCCGCATGTGACGATGAAACCGGGCCGGATCGGCCGGCGATGGCGAGCACGATGGCGGCCGCGCGCGCGCTCGGCACGGCAACACCGGCCTCCATGACGGCATCGAGCCGCGCCAAGCCCTGGCATTGTCGCTGGCGCTCCGGAGTATCGCCGATGAGCGGAACCAGGGCGTCGGCGAGCTTCTGCGGGGTCGCATCCCGCTGCAGCAATTCCGGCATGATTTTCGCGCCGAGAATGAGATTGGCGAGCCCGATCGTGTCGGTTTTAATCAGGGCGCGGGCGATCAGTTCCTCGAACAAGGCGACCCGGTAGGCGATGACGGTCGGGATCCCCGCGAGCGCGAGTTCGAGCGTGACCGTCCCGGAGGCGGCGAGCGCCGCCCGCGCCTGGCGGAAGGCGTACCATTTCTCAGCCGGCTCGACGACGATCCGCGCCGGCGCCGGCCAGTCGCGGCTCGCCTGCATTACCTCGTCGACGAGGTGCGGGACCGTCGGCAACACGATCTCGACGGCGCCGATGCGCTCCTGCACGGCGGCCATCGCCGCGCCAAAAACCGCGATGTGACGCCTGACCTCGCCGCGCCGGCTCCCCGGCAGCACGAGGACCACGGGCGGATCGGCATTGCGCCGCGCGGCCTCGTTTGCATCGGGGCGCAGCATCGCGACCTGCTCAGCGAGGGGATGGCCGACATAGGTACATGGCGGGCCGCCGAGGCGGCGATGCGCGTCCGGCTCGAACGGCAGCACCGCGAGCACGTGATCGACATAGCGCCGCATCGAGGCGGCCCGTCCCGGCCGCCATGCCCATACCGTCGGAGACACATAGTCGATGATCGGAATCGACGGTGCCGCCGCGCGCACCCGTCGCGCCACCCGGTGGGTGAAATCGGGACTGTCGATGATGACAAGTGCATCGGGGCGCGCGGCGATGACCGCCCGGGTGGTCAGGCGGAGATGGCGAAGGATCGCCGGGAGCCGGCCCGGGATCGCGGCAAATCCATTGATGGCAAGGTCGGCGATCGGGACCAGGCTCGTGAGGCCTTGCGCCGCCATGGCATGCCCGCCGACGCCGGCAAAGGCGACGGGCCTGTCGGCCTGGGCGGCGATCGCCGCCATCAGCGGCGCTCCCAGCCGGTCGCCGGACTCTTCCCCGGCGATGATGAAAATATCGAGCGCATCATCGCGGGCCCGATCTTGCGATGACCACAGCGCCTGCATCAGCCTGCCTCGCATTCGGCGCGACCCAACACGAACAGCCCGTTCGCATCCGCGGCCTCGACGAGGCGCTGCGGCTCGGCGAGGATGGTGCCCCCGGCAACGATGGCAATGCCCGCGAGCCCCGCTTGCGCCGCATGGAGCACAGTGTCGGGCCCGATCGAAGGCAGATCGAACCGGCGGTCCTGGCGCTGCTTCGGTGCCTTGACGAGCACGCCCACCCCGCGCGGCAGCCTGATGCGTCCGGCCTCGCGCAGCGCCGCGACCCGCTGCAGCATCGCGTCGGTGCCCTCCGCTGCCTCGACCGCCAGGACGTGCCCCTTTCCGATCACCACGGCCTGCCCGACATCGTATGGGCTCATCGCAGCGAGCATCTCGAATCCGCGCGCAATGTCGGCGGCGGCCCCGGCATCGGGCCGGTGGCGCCCCAGCGCCCCCGATGGTGCGGTGATATCCGGCGCCACCTCGTGGGCGCCGAGCAGGCGAAACCCGTCGCCTTCGAGGATGCGACCGATGCCGGTGAGGAGATGATCATCGCCGCCGCGAAAGGCGCGGATGATGCGCGGCATCTCAACCAAGGTCGCCCAGTCGAGCCGCACCTGGCGGATCGCGGGACGCACCAGTCCGCCGACCAGCACGAGGTCGCGGCAGCCCTCGGCGCGGGCGAGGCGGCGAAATCGGCCGAATTGGCCGATCGCGATCCAGCAATGGGGATAAGCGGCGACGGCCCGCGCATCGACCAAGCCCCGCAAGGCGAACAGCATCACCCGACGCCCGCGGCGCTCGACCGCCGCCGCGACCGCCAGCGGAATGCTGCCGCTGCCGCAGATGATGCCGAGCGGCCCCTCGTGCGTCGCCGCTATTGTCATTGGTCCTCGGTCGCGCCGTCGCCCCCCCGGCGGATGGCTGTGCTGAGCGGTCGTTTGCCGTCGCGGATGAAGGCGAAGACGCTCTCGATCAGGGGCACGCCCGCATAAGCCTGCTCGACCCGCGCAAGCCGGTCGCGGAACGCGCCGGCGCCGAGGAACAGGTCCTTGTAGGCCGCGCGCAGGCGATGGACCTCGGCCTTGGCAAAGCCGCGTCGCCGCAAGCCGACCACATTGAGCCCGACCAGGTTCGCCAGCGGGCCTTGCGCCATGCCCCAGGGGATGATGTCGGCCCTGATGCCGCTCAGCCCGACGATCATCGCGCCCTCGCCGATACGCACGAACTGGCGCACCGCCGCCTGACCACCGAGGAAGCAGCTGTCGCCGACGCTCGCATGGCCGCCGAGCACAGCGTTGTTGGCCATGACGACGTGGTTGCCGACCTTGCAATCATGGGCCACATGCGATCCAGCCATCAGAAAGCAATGGTCGCCGATTTCGGTGATGCCGCGATCGTCCTCGGTGCCGGTATTGACGGTGACGTTCTCGCGGATGTCGCAATCGGCACCGATGGCGAGCCGCGTCGGTCCGCCGCGATATTTGACCGATTGCGGCGGCGTGCCCAGCGAGGCGAAGGGATAGATCACGGTGCGCGGCCCGATCGCCGTATGCCCGGTGACATGAACATGGGCGACGAGCCGGCAGCCTTCGCCGATCACGACATCAGGGCCGACGACGCAATAGGGGCCGACCACAGCGTCGGCGGCAATCCGCGCGCCCGCCGCGATGCGGGCGGTCGGGTCGATCGAAGTCATAAGAGCCTCACGCTGTCGCGATCATGGCGCCGACTTCGGCCTCGGCGACGATCACGCCCGCGACCTTGGCTTCGCCACGGTACCACCACATGGTCTTGCGCCTGGCGATCTTGGTCATGTGATATTCGATCGTATCGCCGGGAATCACGGGCTTGCGGAACTTGGCCTTGTCGATGGTGAGGAAGTACACGGTGCTTTCCTCTGCTTTCCGACGCAGCATGAGCATGCAAATGACGCCGGCGGTCTGCGCCATGCCTTCGATCATCAAGACCCCGGGAAATACCGGGTTGGCAGGAAAATGGCCGAGAAATTGCGGCTCGTTGAAGGTCACGTTCTTGATCCCGATGGCGCAGTCGTCGCCCCTGATCCCGGTGATGCGGTCGACCATCAGGAACGGATAGCGATGCGGGAGCAATTTCAGGATGTCGGCGATCTGGGCGGACTCGATCGTGCTTCCGATCTCGTTCATGGCAAAGCCTCAGCGTTCATCGGCACTCCCGACGGCCGGATCGGAAGAGGGCTGGCGTGCGGCCAACCGCTCCAGCGTCTTCATTTCGCGGAACCATAGCTTGGCGGGCTTTGCCGGCGTGCCGCCCCAGCGGGCGCCCGGCGGAACGTCGCCGTGGATGTTGCTGGTCGCCGCGATCTGAGCGCCCTCCCCGATGGTGACGTGATTGTTCACACCGACCCTCGCGCCGAGCACGACGAAATCCTCGAGGATCACGCTGCCTGAAATTCCAGTCTGCGCCACCAACACGCAGTGACGACCGATGGTGACATTGTGGCCGATCTGCACCAAGTTGTCGATCTTGGTCCCCTCCCCGATGACCGTGTCGCGGGTGCCGCCTCGATCGATGGTCGTGCCGGCGCCGATCTCCACGTCGTCCTGGATGATGACACGACCGATCTGCGGCACCTTCGCATGTCCCGACGGCCCCATCACGAAGCCGAAGCCGTCCTGGCCGATGCGGACGCCGGGATGGATGATGACGCGGTCGCCGACCAGCGCATTCATGAGAGAAACGCCCGGGCCGATTGAGCAGTTGCGGCCGATGCGAACCCCGGGACCGACCACCGCATTGGGACCAACCACCGTGCCGGTGCCGATCTCTGCGCCCGGACCGACGACGGCACCGGGATCGAGGGCGACCCCGTTCTCCAGCCGTGCCGTCGCATGAATGCTCGTGCCAGGCGTAATGCCTTGCGCGGCGAACAGGGAGGACGGCCGCAACGCCTGTGGGAACAAGGCACGGGCCACCGCCACGAAGGCCCGATACGGCTCGCGCACCCGCAGGACAGCCAATCGCGCCGGCGCCGCCGCGACGAAACGCGGCGCGACCAGACAGGCGCCGGCTCGCGTCGATCCGATCTGTTCGAGATATCTCGGATTGTCGAGAAACGCGAGGTCGTGGGGCGTCGCGGTGTCGAGCGGCGCCACGCCGAAGATCGGCCGTCCGGGCGGTGCCTGCGGTCCCGCCTCGGCGCCAGTGAGCGCGGCGACCTCGGCAATCGTCAGAGACTTGGCACTCTTGAAGAACAGCGGCTCGGTCATCCCACCCGTGCGCATTCGCGGCGAAACTCAAATCCACGTGCCCGACGGGCACTGCGGTTTGCCGCAGAGCGGAATGAATACCGCAATAACGGGCCGCAATCCAATGCCGCCGACAATCGCCCGGCCGCGTGACCCGTCCGAACCGACGGCAACCATCTGTTCGGCTCACACCGTCAGAACCGGGTCCCGCCGCCGAACCGGAATATCTGCGTCTTGTCGTAGGGCCCCTTGGTCAACGCATAGGCGAGGTCGAACCGCAACGGACCGAACGGCGAATCCCAGATCAGGCCCGCCCCGACCGACGACCGGATGATATTCGATTCGCTCAGCGTCAATGTTTCGCCGGTCTGGTTCCAATAGGTCGGACCGCGATAATCCCACAGCAATCCGGCGTCGGAGAACAACGCTACTTTCATGCCGAAGTCCTTCGGCACGAACGGCAGTGGCGTCTGGAACTCCAGCGAACTCGCCCAGTACAGCGCGCCGCCGAGCGCATCCTGCGCGCCGGCATAGCCATAAATGCGCTGCGTGATGTCGCGTGGCCCGAAGCCGGCAGGCTGGAAGCCGCGCACCAGGGATGGGCCGGCCTGGAAATGGTCCAGCATGCGAAGTCCGCCGTCCCAACCAACGGCCCAACCGGCCTGACCGCGAAGCACCCCGACGATCTCGGGGAAAATCTCGTTGTACATGCGGGCATCGATGGTCGATTTGACGTTGTGAATATCACCGCCGACGCCGGCGAGGTCCTGCTTGAATTCGACCAGCACGCCTTGGGTGGGCGCGCGATTGTTGTCCAAGGTATTGTAGGCGGCCGTATAGCCGACGACGGATGCGATCACCGGACCGGCGGCAAGTTCCTTGCGCACTGCCAGAGAGGCTTCGCCGTCCTGGTAGCAATTGACCTGTTCCGGTTGGCCCGCATGGTTCCAGGCGGCGAGGTAATTGCCGGTCGCGAATGCCGCGGGCGTGGGGAAGGTGCTTATGAAGTCCGGGTTGATGTTGTTGCAGTTATTGAGAATGCTCGGCAGCGTGATTTCCTGCTGATAGGCGGTGTATCTCAACTGCATGGAGAAGTTTTCGGTGATCGGGAGACCGGTCTTTACGTCACCGCCGATCGTTCTCGTCAGGTACGACGTGTACTGGCTCGATGTCGTCTGTTTCGCAAATACGTCGAAGCCGACCGCCAAACGGGTGTCGAGGATGTATGGCTCGACGAAGGACAGTTCGAAACCCCGCGCCCGCTGGCCGTACTGCACCGAGGCCTTCGCCACTTGGCCGGTACCCAACAGGTTTCGTTCGCCGACCGAGACTTCGGCAATGGCGCCGTCCGAGGTGGAATATCCTCCGGCGATCGAGAATTCGCCGGTCGATTGCTCTTCGACCTCGACGTTGATGATGACGCGGTCTGGGGCCGAACCGGGTTCGGTCGTGATCTTGACGACCTTGAAATATCCGAGGTTCTTCAGGCGCCGCTCGGCGCGATCGACCAGCGCGCGGTTGTAGGGATCGCCTTCGACGATATCGAATTCGCGCCGGATGACGTAGTCGCGGGTGCGCGTATTGCCCCGGACGTTGATGCGCTCGATGTAGGTGTGCGGACCTTCCTCGACCACGAACGCCACATTGACTATTCGCCGGTCGGGAATGCGGTCGCCGCGGGGGCGCGCGGCGGCGAACGGGTAGCCGCGCTTGGCGACCTCCACGGTCACCAGTTCGGCCGATTTCTCCACCGCGTCGGCGTTGTAGATGCGGCCGGGTTCGGCCCGCAATTGGGAGCGCAGGGTTTCCGGCGGAACCTCGGGTATGTTCGACAGGATATCGACCGCACCGAAGTGATACTGCTCGCCTTCCTCGATGGTGAAGGTGATGATGAACCCCTTCTGGGCGGGATCGTATTCTCCGGTGGCCGATACGATCCGGACATCGACATAGCCGTATTTGAGATAGTGGCGCCGCAACAGGTCGCGGTCCACTTCGACCCGGTCGGGATCGTAGATGTCGTTCGTCTTCAAGAAGCTGAGAAAATTCGTCTCGCCGGTCTTGATGACGTCCTTGAGGCGTTGATTGGAGAACGCCCTGTTGCCGATGAAAATGATCCTGGCGACGCCGGTCTTGGCGCCTTCGTTGATCTCGAATATCAGATCGACCCGACCGTTGGGCAGTTCGACGATCTTGGGGTCGACACGGACGTCATAGCGGCCGCTGCGCTGGTAGACTTCGAGGATGCGCTGGACGTCCGACTGCACGGTGGCGCGCGAATACGTGCCACGCGGCTTGGACTGCACCTCTTGGCTGAGCTGATCGTCTTTCGCCTTCTTGTTGCCTTCGAAGGCCACTCGGTTGATCACGGGATTTTCGACCACCGTGACGAGGATCCGGCCCGGACCGGGCGTAATCCGGACGTCCTGGAACAGTCCGGTGGCATAGAGGCCCTTCAGCGCCGAATCGATTTTCGATGCGTCGAGCCGTTCGCCGGGACCGACCCGAAAATAGGCGCGAATGGTTTCAGGCTCGACCCGGCGGTTGCCCTCGACATCGATCCGTATTGCCGTCTGAGCAACGGCAATACCCGCCGTACCGATCATGGCGACGATCGGACCGAGCGCACTCAAACCGAACAGGGCAACAGCGACCCCAATCCCCCGCAACTGTACGCTCATTCCCATCCCAAATGCGCCCTCTTTCCGGCCTGACCCGCCTCAAGGCACGGAACCCCCAACCGCTTTTATCGACTTCCCCCAGCCTGTAAACGAACTTCCTCGTTCATTCTCTTTTGGGATCAGATCGTTGCCCCCAAGCTACAGATCACGACGCCCGCAGATGCAGGATGTCGTTCATAGTGGCAAAAATCATCAACATTACGACGATTGCAAGGCCGATCCGGAATCCGACCTCCTGGGCACGTTCGGACAGAGGCCGCCCTCGTATCGCTTCGATGGAATAGAACAAAAGGTGACCGCCGTCGAGCAACGGAACCGGAAACAGGTTCAACAGGCCGATGGAGACGGAAATCACCCCGATGAAGTCGAACAATGCGCCCCACCCCAACTCGGCGACCTGTCCGGATATCCGGGCGATCCCGATCGGGCCGCCGATCTGGTCGGCCGACTGGCGCCCGACGAACACATCCCTGATGTAGGACAGGGTCGTTTCGACAATGAACCAAGTCTTGTCCGCACCGAGCTTGACCGCGTCGAGCGCACCAACGCTCTCGACCTTGACATCGCCGGGCTGATTCGACC
>Ga0310916_10002884_pt1 | contig 10587 bp, 12 predicted proteins | sample GREbulkMGLF176_FD_203444 | JGI IMG/M metagenome (GOLD analysis project Ga0310916, IMG submission 203444) | Lab enrichment of tropical soil microbial communities from Luquillo Experimental Forest, Puerto Rico - GRE.bulkMG.LF176 | ecosystem: Environmental > Terrestrial > Soil > Tropical forest >... | reverse complement strand
TTGAATCCGCCACGAAGCCTTGGTTAATGAGCCTTCGGGGTCAGGGGAACCACACCATGCAAACCGTCGTTAACGCGCTCGCACAGCGCGCGGCAGCGCGAGCGCTGCTTTTGGCTTTCGTCGTTCTGTCCGTTGCGTTCTATCTCGCTCCGATCCAGGTCGAGGTTGCCGCCCTGTTCTATGTGGGGCTGCTGGCTCCGGCTCTGGGGATAGCCGCCATGGCGGGCTTCATCGCGTGGAACTGGCGCGTGTTCTGGATCCTGTTGGGAGCGGGCTTCCTGGTCACCGCCTTCGTGGTCGTCGGCGCGAGCAACGGCGGCTGGGCGCTTCCGATTTAGCCGCGGCGCCGACTTAGCCGCAGCACCAATCCATCGGCCCATCGCCGGCGCGGCTCGACGGCGAGCCGGCCAGCTTGAAGCGGCGTTCCCTCACGTCCACTTCAGGCGCTGCATGATCGCGCGGCCCATCACCCAGTCCTTGTCGCTCTCGCTGAGAAAGCTCAGCTCTTCCGTGAACTGGGTGATGCGCTGGCGGTAGCTGGCCTTGGCGAACGAATTGGTGAGATCGGTACCCCAATAGCTGCGCTGGGGCCCATAGGCGTCGAACACGCGCCGCACATGCACGGTGACGTCGCGGAACGGATAAGGCTCGCGCGAAATGCCGGGCGAGGCCGACAGCTTGATGCTGACGTTGGGGTATTTCGCGAGCGCCACGGTCTCCCCGATCGCTTCGTCGAGCTTGCCCTCGTTCGCCATAGCCATGTTCACGCCCAGGTGGTCAATGATCAACGTGAGCTGCGGGTGCCGCTCGGCGATTTTGCCGAATACCGCGGTGCGGCCGGGCGCGAAACACATCACGGGCAATGCGGCCTTTTCGGCCGCCGGCCAGAACCAGTCGGCGGTGCCGTCGGTGAGCCAAGGAATCGTGCGCGGATTGTTGAAGATCACCCGCACGCCCAGCATGCCCCCCTGCTCCTTCCATTTCGGCAGCAAATCCGCCGACTTGGGCTCCTGCAGCGGGATGCGGCCCATGACGCGGAAGCGCTCGGGATAACGCCTGACCGCCTCCAGCCCGTAATCGTTGCGGTCGCCGGGCCAGGACGGCGGCACGATCACCGCGCGATCGACGCCGGCTTCCTCCATCATCGGCACCAGCCGCTCGATGGTGAAAGGCTCCGGCAACTGCGGTTTGAGGCCGGGAACCCATTGCCAGTCCGGCGACTCCGCCTTCCACAGATGGACCTGCGCATCGACGATCAGGCGCCGGGCGCCCTGCCCGCCCGCCCCGCGCGGACCTTGCGCTGCCAGCACCGCGCCGGCGCCGAGGCCGCTGGCGACAAAGCTTCGTCGACTCGGCATGGGTCGATCCTCCCTCGGTTTGCCGCGTGGCGTTCAGCGACCCCACCTGGTGCAGCCGATTGTGCGACGTTCCCAACCCGGCCACAACGGGATTGACGGAGGACCGGCTCGGCGTCGGCGTTGGGGGGCGCACTGTTTCGCACGGGCAACAATCGCCGATATTTTTCGTGTGGGTGCGGGTCATCGGGTTCGATGGCCGCGCCCGCTCACACGGCACTTCGTATAGTAAGCAGGCGCGGACCGCGGTTGACCGGGCGACTGCCGCGAAGGCCTTCGGGGGCGAAATGGGGACGAGCAGATCGGCTGTGCGGCACGGCTTTTGGTTGCACTCGCTGGCAGGCGGGGCCGTCGCCATCGTGCTTGCGCTCGCTCCGCAGCTGGCGTCGGCAGATGAAGTCGGCGAGAGCTTCTGGACCCCTGGATCCTTCGGGAGCCTCGCCGCCACTGCCTCGCAGCCCGGCTTCTCCCTGACCTCGACCTATTACCACACCTCGACCTCGGCCGGCAGCGAGGTCGCTCGCGCGCGTTTGATCAGGATTGGACGAGTCACGGGCGCGGTCGACGAAAACGTGAGCGCAGTCTCGGTGCAGCCTGAAGATCTGGCGACGATCACTCCCTCATACACCTTCGCGACACCGGTTCTCGGCGGTCAGGCCGCCGTCGCCGTGTCGGCGGTCTACGGCCGCAAGCGGACGTCGACCGACGCGCTCATCACGACCCCGCTGGTGGCGGGATCGTTCGCGACCACGCAGTCGCGGTTCGACACGATCAGCGATGCGGTCAGCGGTTTCGGAGACTTCTCGCCGCAGGCCTCGCTGCGCTGGAATGCCGGCGTGCACAACGTGATGACCTACGTGACCGGCAATGTCCCGCTCGGCGCCTACGATCCTGCCCGCCTCTCGAACATCGGCATCGGGCACGGCGCGTTGGACGGCGGCGTCGGCTACACCTATTTCAACGAGCAGGGCGGGTATGAATTTTCGGCGGTGGGGGGAGTGACCTACAACTCCGTCAATCCCGACACCCACTATCAGAGCGGCGTTGATCTCCACTTGGATTGGGCCGCGTCGCGGTTCCTGACCAAGCAGCTCCAGATCGGGCTGGTGGGTTACCTCTACAATCAGGCGAGCTGCGACGGCGGATCGGGAAACCGGGTCGGTTGTTTCCAGTCGCGCGTTGCGGGCGCCGGCGCGCAGCTCGGCTATGCCATCTCCATGGGGCAGCTCGAGGGAAACGTGAACGTCAAAGCCTATAAGGAGTTCGCCGCGGCGAACCGGCCGGAAGGCTGGAACGTGTGGCTTACCTACACGCTGTCGCCCGCCGAATCTACGTCGGCGCGGCCGGCGGCGCCGAGGCGTTCGCCATAGCAATGACCCCTATCTGGTCCTAATTCGGACCGTCCGCCGTCACCGTTTGGCCAAGGTGCTGGCGTGCTCTAGGGCTGCGGCATAGGGGAGGCCGTACGGGGGAGATTACAAATGGCCAAAGTCCTCAATGAAGCGGCTCGCGACTGCGAGCCCGCGCAGCTCATGCTCTCGCCCAGCGTTCGGCCGTGCCCTTTGGCGTTGGCCGATCGCGATCGCCGCGCCGAGCTCGAGCCTCGCGATCTGACGGCTTGGTTTTTCGGCGATCCGCTGCCGGGCATGTCGGCGCTCGATCGTCGGCGACGCAATGAACAAGCGCATTAGAAGACAAGCCCACTAGAATATGCGACGGCCACGCGCGCGTTGATGGCGAGCGGCGTGGATGACGTGAAAGCCGTTCCCGACAAGACAGGAGCGGCGCGGTCGAGCTGCGCCCGCGCAAGGCCACGATGCCGTTCGCTGTCGAGTCGACCTGAGAAGGTTCTGCTTCAGGTCCGCGTCGAAGATGGCCGCAGCGATCCGCAGGGCGATATCTGGACAGTCCGGCGGAAACGGCGTTCAGCGCCGTCTGTGCGGTGCTCCGACGTCCGGCTGCAACGGCATTGAATTGAGGAGGCGATACGCCGTGGGCGGCCGGCGCTTGCGGCGCGTGTGAGCGCACGATCGATCCGACACCGGTGCATCAGGCGTTTCGTTGTCTCCCGCAAAGCACACCTACGCACAGTTCTGACAAGCATCGCCGCGCCTGTTCTCATTTCTGTTTATGGCGAATTAATTCGCCGTTCGCTCCCATAAGCAAGCGCATCTCACCGCATCATCGCCGCTGGTGGTTCGTCAGCTTGGCGCCGCGTCGCAACTTCCGCGCGCCATTGGATCAACTCACGCATTCCTTCCTGCAAAGAGACGCTTGCCATTGTTTTCGCAACGCTGTGGCCGATCGATTTACACGCCGTTTTTATCTGCCGCCGGTTGGAAAAGTTAATGCCGCGGCCATGTTCTGGAAAGCCTCAAAGCGAGAGCGTCCCGGATCGGGGCGACGTGCACTTGGGGGTGGGGCCATATCGTGCGCTTTGGGGCGGCTCGTGGCGCTTGGCGAAGTTGTCGCGCAATTGCGAGTACGGCGGTCAACGTGGCGTGCGCCGCGTTGGTTGCAATCACGCCGCCTCGCCCTGACCTGTTGCTAAGGACGGCCCGTATCTGTCTGAAGCTGAGGCGTCCACGGCAAGCCTACGACGCTGCCGCAAGGGTGAACGCCATCGATGTTCGCGGAACGGCCGACCTCGATCGCACGGCCGAGCAGATGACGGAAATGGCGGCGGCCCTTTGCACGTGGGGCTTCCGGGTCGAGGCAACGGATGTGCTGCGCAACGCCCATGCTTTGGCACCGCATGCCGCTGCTCCGCGGTCTGCGCTTATCTCCTTGTTGGAAGAGGGCCTTCGAGCGGCCGGCGGTAACACATCGTTGGCGCAATGGGCGGAACTCGAGAACTTATTGCAAAGATCGGTCGTCGAATCGCCGCTCCTCGCCGCTCCGCGACTTGCGCTTGCCACCTGTTTGCGGGAGGAGGCGCGATATCTGGAAGCCCAGACGGCTCCAGAAATGGTCAACGCTTCGGAGTTGCGACTAAGGGCCGAAAATCTGCTGCGAGACGCGGCCGCGGCCGAACCGCATCTCCCCGCTCCCAGGCTCGCGCTGGCTGAGTTCTTGCTGGAAAGCCTGCGGTATGTGGAGGCTGAGACCGTTGCCGCGGCAGCGGTGCGGTCTTGTCCAGCTAGCGCAGAACTGCGCTTGGTTCTTGCGAGAATCCAGTTCCAGCTCCTGCGATTCGAGGCGGCCGCAAAAACGATCGAGGCGCTGCTTGCCATCGCTCCTGAGAATGGATGGGCCTGGTTTGAATACGGCAAGATCTTGTGGAACTCCTTCGACCGGGCCGATAGCGCCGTCGAGCGCGCCGGAGATCTTTCGGGAAACGATCGCGCTCTGCTCGCAGGGGTCGCCCAACAGTTTCTATACGATCTCGATTACGAGAAAGCTGCGAAGTATTACGAGCGACTTCTCAATCTTCATCCGAACATGTGGGACAATTTTGTGATCTGCCGACATTACGCATCCTGCTTGAAGGAAATTGCCCGCACACGGGAAGCCGTCGATATAATTTCAGCTGCTCTCAAAAGCTGCCGGCTCGCGGCCAAACGCGCACAAGGCGAGGGCCTGGAGCTCATTAAACGCGAGGAAGCGCTCCTGCTTTCGCAGGCTGGCCGTTTGGACGAGTCCTTTTCAGCATTGCAATCGATCCGGGACGTCGCGGCACCGACTCCGCGCTACAATCGGGCCGAATATCTGCCCCGCACCCCAGAGCGGCTCCAGCGTCTGGCAGAAATCGTAGACTCGCGCGATGTTTTCGTGTTGTTGCAGGGACCATCATTCGCAACGTTCGCGGCACGCCTGCATGAGTTTGCCGACTTCGAATTCGCATTGCCACTCTCAATTCTTTTCCGCCGATTGAACAGGAACTGCGACGCATCAATCGTCAGCGGATATATTGCTTTTCACTCAGCCTGGGTCCATTCGCGCTTGGCATCCCGAACTCGTCAAGTTTCGCGCCCGCTCGCCCCCAAATTTGGTGGTGGCAAATCGCTACGCACTCTCAGGGCTGTCCGGGTTCGGGATGAGCGAAAGGGAATTCGTCGCTCGGCACGATAAACGGCTGCTCCTGGTACATTCCGATGGAGGCCCGCCGCTCCCGTCCAGGCCGCTTCACTTCGAGAACGGACCCAGTGTCTCGTTGCTCATCCCGCTTTTACTGTTCGCTCGACCCCGGCGGATTTTCCTATTTGGAGCCGATGGCGGTTCGAACCCAAGCTTCAGCAAACGTCCTTATTTCTACTACGACGACTACGACTCCGACGCCGAACCGCAGGAATTCCTCAAGAGACCTGGCATGGTCTCGTTCAAGGGACTGCCGCGCAAGCTCGACGAGTACAACCACCGCCAGCATGTCAATGCCATCAATGGCGACAGAGTTATTGATTTTGCGTTTCATAGCCTCGAAGCCCACTTCGGGATTCAAGTCCCACCCATATTCAATGTGTGCCCACACAGTACCCATCGAGTGTTCCCGCGCATTGGCATTGACGACGCGCTTGCAACGCTAGCGGATGGTCGTGCACGCCCGGCCCCTGAGCGGCGGGCGAAGCGCGCGTCGAATTGAGGTCGGCGCGCGCGGACTTGCCCAACCGGCGCCTCGCCAGCGATCGGCCGCAACGCTTCCACGGCGGCTGCGACCGCGGAACCCAATGGATCGGCGGAGCGCCGCGCTCGCATCCTCTCCCATCCGCAGTGTCGAGACATGCACCAGATGGCCCGCGATCAAGCCCGGCCGGAAACGTGCTTCGGGATCGAGACTACGGGCTTGCGGGCTCCGTGATCCGAAGTGAAGCCTCGGCCTATCCAGCTCGGGCTCCATTCGGAACGGACGTTTCGGGAACGGCTAAGCGCGGCAAAATTCCGTCCGAGAACCCGATATCAAAGATCATTCCCTCTGACTTCTCGCCGGCCATTGTGCGAGCAGGCAGGTTAATCACAAACAGGGCTTGCCGCCCTTCTATTTCGGCCTTCGGGTTTGGACGCTCCTTTTTCATGCCGACCAAAATGGTGCGCATGTGATCCCCGAAATGAACCCGTAGCCGAACAAGCTTGTCGGAATGTTGAACCTCTTCAACCAGTTCAATGGTTCCTACTCGGATGTCGAGCTTATTCAGGTCTTTTAGCGAGACCTGTGGCTTGACTGCAGCGGGGCTAAATTTCGTCGACATGAGCTGTCTACCTGGAAGGGTGATGTTCATGAGCTGGATTGGGGAGCACGAGTTGCAGCCGCTGGCTCAGCACGAGTTCGTGACCGACAACGCTGAACGGTCATGCAATCGTTTTTCGCGTGGCCGTTTACCCGTGAGGCAAACGATTGAATCCGACAGTCCTTTGAATTGATGACCCCATCACCGACGTCGAAGGTTTTGCTCTAGTCCCGGTGCGGTGGCTGCGGGTTATGGGCCGGATCGGTATCGTATCTGAACATCTGCGCGACGATGGGCCCCCCGACCAGAGGCTTCAACTCGGCCTCGAGCGCATCCGCTTTGTCCTTCTCGTAGACCTCCTCCCCACCGACATAAAGCGTAAACGACTTCACGTATTTTGCCTTCTTGGCCGGATCCTCGATCGTTTTTTTGGTCCATTCATAAAGATGGTAATTCTCGACGCCGTTGGCCTCGGCCTCGCTGACGTAATCGGCGAAAGCGTCGAACTGGCATTTCATGACGGCATCGTGCCGGCTCAAAATATTCGCCAGCATGGAAATCGACGGGTCTGCCGGATCGTTGCGCGCCACTTGAGCGAATTCGTCGCGCAACGTCAACCGCAGTTGGAATTTAAGGTCGTCGTTCATGGTTCCGCCTATTCGCCACACGCCGCCGGTGCGCCGACCTCGATCGCGCGCGTCAACTCCGGCAGGACCGCATTCTCCGTTTGAAGCCCTGCTTCACCAACGCGGCTTCGCCGGTTTGCTGTTAGCGTTTGGGCAAACCGGGCGAGACCGCGGGCGTGGGCGGCTTCGACGCGGGGCTCTCCGTCGCTTTAGCCGCGCCCTCCCAGTCGCAGGCCTCCGCCAGGCGGGAACGGATCGCGGAAACCTTGCCGAGATTGAATAATGCGTCGTACGCGGCGTTGTGATGATCGAACATGCGGAAATAAACTTTGCCCTGATCCGCGAACGCCCGAATGAGCGGGATCGGCGAAGGGGCGACGGCCAGGTAGCAGCTCGAATGCGCGTGCCATGCCGTTTCCGTGGCTTGGGCCTGATCGATGCGGTAAGTGACGGGTATGTCGGTACCGCATTTGATGAATCCCCTGATGCTGACCGCAAGCTCGGTCTTGCGGTCCTTGCAGCGCATCAGCAGATGGGCCTTGCCGTCGCTCGACTCCAGCGCCGCCGAGACCAGGGGGCTGTCGTCGAGCGGGGATTTTTCATCGTTGACGACCCACGCCGTGCCGGCGCCCGGTTTGTTTTCCGCCGGTCTGCCCGTTCGGCTCGCGGAGGATGCATCGAGGCGGTCGTAGCATTTCAGTCGCTCGCCATCGTCCTTGATCTGACGGCAAGACCTGAGGGCGTCTTGGGCTTGGGCGCCGGCGGCAAACGCAACGCTGGCGCAAGCGAGGGTCACTATAACGCGCATGGGGCGCATCAGAGCCGATCGGGTCTCGGCATGCAAGACCATATAAAGCCGTGCACCCGCGCCCTCGAATTAGATCAAGCGAAAGGCGCGCAAGAGCTGGAATACGGAGAGCGTCACGATCAGAACGCCGACCGCGATCATCAGTGCGCGCGCCGACACGTGCTTGACCGCCCATCCGCCGATCGGCGCCGCCAGCACGCCGCCGAGCACGAGTGGAATGAGGTGCTGAAGCGGTGAGGCGCCGAGCTCGGCAAAGAATGTGGCGGCCGCCGCGACGGTCACGAAGAACTCGGTGGTGTTGACCGAGCCCACGGTCTGGCGCGGCGCGTGCCCCGAGCCGATGAGCGTCGAGGTGGTCACCGGTCCCCACCCGCCGCCGCCGCTCGCGTCGAGAAATCCGGCGAGCAGCCCGAGCGGCGCAACCCAGCCGGCGGGCGTGCGCGGCGTGAGCGCGATCCGCGCCGATTGCCAGAGAATGTAGAGACCCATCAGCAGCAGATAGCCGTAGACGAGGCGGCGCGCTGCGCCCATCTCGATATTGGACAGAAGCCAGGCGCCCAGGATCGCGCCAAGCACACCCGTCACGCCGAGGCGCGCCACCATCCGCCAATCCACGTTGCGGTGATAGAGATGCGACGCCGCCGAAGCGCCGGTGGTGAAAACCTCGGCGGTGTGGACCAGCGCGCTCGCCTGCGCCGGCGGCAGGCCCATGGTCAGCAGCGCGGCGTTCGTCAGCACGCCGTACGCCATGCCCAGCGTGCCGTCCACCAATTGCGCAACGAAGCCGATGGCGAGCAGCAGCACGAATTCGGCGGCCATCGAATTTCCTTTCCGGCGATATTCCGCAACGCTGCCATCGATGAAGCTCGCGCGCCGCACGCCCGATGCTGTGGGCACACTTTACGTGCCGCGTCGGAACCCCTGATTGGGGATGCGCTCTGCGCGCTCTGCCGAGAACTCGGATCGCAGGCCGGCTTGGTGATTATCGCATAACATCGGCGTAAACATTGGGGTCCAGATTGGGTTCCGTGCGGTTGTCGTCATGCCGCGGCCAAAATTTTAGGGTGCAAGCGATGTATTGAGATGGAGGTCATGCCATGTCGCTCATTCGAAACGGATTCGCGGTCTCGTGCACGCGTCGCGGGCTTCTGGGTGCGTTCTCGGCGCTGCTGGCTCTCGCTTTATTTGATCCCGGCGCGGCCACTGCGCAGGAGGCAAAACAGATCAAGCTCACCGACAAGCATATCCAGGGCTTCATGGCCGCCTCCAAGGACATGGGTAAGCTCTACGCTGGCGCCAATCCGGACAAACCGGACCCGAAGGTGGAGGCGCGGGCCGCGGCGATTGCCAAGAAGAACGGCTTCGCGAGCCTCGACGAATATGACGACGCGTCGATGAATATTTCGATGGTCTTCTCCGGCATCGATCCGCAGACCAAGAAGTTCACCGAGCCGCCCGAACAGATCAAGAAAGAGATCGCCGCGCTCAAGGCCGACAAATCCGTCCCGGAGGCGGAAAAGAAGGAGGACCTGGCGGAGCTCGAGGCGTCGCTCAAGACCGCAAAGCCCATTCAGTTCAAGGAAAACATCGCGCTGGTGCTAAAGTACTTTCGCGCCGCTCATGCAGGACCAGGATTCCAAGCGGCCCGCGGATTAAAATCTGACTCGCATCGAGTTCGACCAGGCGGCCGAGACGCCGCCGGCGCGTTGCAGAGCGGCGAAAGTTGTGACATCTCGGCAAGACGGCTGAGCCCGGCATATCCGATAGAGGTGTCGCCCTATCACTATGCTGCGCTGCATTCGCCTCGCTACGGTCATGCCAGCGATTCTCGATAACAAGAACCCTTCGGTGGCGTCGGTGTTCCGGCCTTCCGCGCTGCTGCGCGAAGCACGGCGGCAAAAGGGTCTCACCGCGGTCGATGTGCCGTCGATCTGCATTCTGGACCCGGACGGGGACATCGTTCGCCAGCTGAGGCGAACCGGCGCGGCGCGGCGTTTCGAGGGCTGGCCCTGCTACCACACGACGCTCGACACGTTCGTGCTCGCGGAGCGAACCGTCGGCATCGTCGGCTGCGCGGTCGGCGCGCCGTTTGCCGTTCTGGTCGCCGAGCAGCTCTTCGCCTGCGGCTGCCGATTGCTCTTGAGCATCACCTCGGCCGGCCAGATCATCGCGGCCGGCAATCCCCCGTACTTCGTCATCATCGATCGCGCGCTGCGCGACGAAGGAACGAGCTATCACTATGCCGCGCCGTCGGACTATAGCGAGGCCGACGCGCATCTCGTGGCAACGGCGCTCGCGGCGCTTGAGGCAAAAGGCCTCGACGCGATCGTCGGCTCCAGTTGGACGACGGACGCTCCGTTTCGCGAAACCGCCGAGGCGATCGAAGCGGCGCAATCCAAGGGCGTACTCGCGGTGGAAATGGAGGCTGCCGCGCTCTACGCCTTCGCCAAAAGCACCGGCGCTCGGGTGCTCTGCCTCGCGCACGTCACCAATACCATGGGCCGAATGGGAGAGGACTTCGAAAAGGGCGAAGCGGAGGGAACCTCCGATGCGCTGCAAATTCTCGCAACAATCGTGCGATCGAGTGAGATTTGAGCCGCTCTGAGGGGTTCTCTCAGCGCTGAGACGGCAAGCGG
>Ga0310916_10002882_pt1 | contig 10589 bp, 12 predicted proteins | sample GREbulkMGLF176_FD_203444 | JGI IMG/M metagenome (GOLD analysis project Ga0310916, IMG submission 203444) | Lab enrichment of tropical soil microbial communities from Luquillo Experimental Forest, Puerto Rico - GRE.bulkMG.LF176 | ecosystem: Environmental > Terrestrial > Soil > Tropical forest >... | reverse complement strand
CTGGCCCGCCCATAGCCTTAGGACACCGATGAGGTGCCACCCACGAGCGAAGCTCGGGTTGAGGGCCAGCGCACGGTCGACGAGCGTTATCATCGCATCAATGTCCTCGCCGAAGTACGCCAGGGCAAAAGCGGCGTTCACTAGGATACCCGGATCATCGCCCACGACTTCGAGGGCTCGCCGGGCGAAATCAGCACCTTTCAGGAGATCTACCTCAGGATTCTCGCTCCGATTGTCGTAAATTAGCCGATGACAGCACATCGCGGCCCAGGCGAGGGCCGGACCGTAATTTGGATCTCGCGAAACCGCTTCTTCCATTAGGCGCAGCACTTCAGGGATTTGCCTAGCTGACGTGAAATACATTGCATAGCCGCGCAGGTAGAGATCGTATGCGGTCAGATCATTGGTCGTCCTTTCACTGGATCTGCGTATTTCCGCTGCTTGTAGTGTTGGTTCGATAACCCCTGCAACGTTCAGTGCTACCTTGTCCTGAAGCTCGAATATATCCTCTAACGAGCCATCGAACCGGTCGGCCCAGAGATGCGTGCCGGTCACGGCGTCGATCAATTGCCCGGTGATGCGAACCCTTTCGCCTGCCTTACGCACCGAGCCTTCGAGGACATAGCGGACCCCCAATTCGCGACCGACTTGCTTCACGTCGATCACTTGCCCTTTGTATGAGAAGGTCGAATTTCGAGCGATGACGAACAGCCAGCGGATGCGTGAGAGAGCAGTGGTGATCTCTTCGACCATGCCATCCGCGAAATATTCCTGCTCGGGGTCGCCGCTCATATTGGCGAAGGGCAGCACTGCGATCGAGGGTTTATCGGGCAGTGTGAGTGTCGGTCTGCTTTCGGTCTGTGTCACTTTGGGCTCATTCCCAGGCCGCACTCGGTACACCCGCACCGGTCGAGTAATGTTCTTTAGGTTCTGGTCTCCGATGTCGTCGAAAATGAGGTCGAGACGCCCGGCTGCGTCCTCCTGGACGCGTGCCGACACGCAAATGCCTCCGGGCTCGGCTAGACCTTCCAGCCGAGCCGCGATGTTCACGCCGTCACCGAAGATGTCGTCGTCTTCCACAACAATGTCGCCTTGATGAACGCCGATACGGAACTCAATCCGATCGCCGTCCGCTATGGCGGCATTTCGCTCATCAATTCCGTGTTGCCATTCGGTGGCACAGCGCAATGCATCAACCACACTGGAAAATTCGACCAGCAAGCCATCACCGGTCGTTTTAACGATCCGGCCCCGGTGTTTGGCGATTTTCGGGTCGATAACCTCGCGGCGCAGCCCTTTGAGGCGTTCGAGGGTGCCTTCCTCGTCCCCCCCGATCAGTCGCGAATACCCCGCGACATCAGCGGCAAGGATCGCGGCAAGCCGACGAATCTGGCTCACGTTCCCTCACCGACTGCCAAACGCAGACCCGATAGGAAAAGCTCGCGCTGCTCCGGGTTCCGGAGGTGGCTTGCGCTCGGTATCACCACCGAGGTGATCGTGCGCAGCCGCGCCACAACCTCTCGTGCCTCATCGAGTCGGCCCATGTGCGCATAGCAGGAGGCGAGATAGCAGAGCGGCAGCGGGTAGCTCGGATCATCCTGGATCGCGAGGAGCAGCTTTGGTAATGCCTGATCGAAGCGTCGGCTGGCGAAATCTGCATAACCGATTACAGAGGCAGCCCAGCCAACTCGGGTGCGGGGGCTGAGGCGCAACGCGGTCTGGACATGCTCGATCGCGATGTCTGGCTCGCCTGCCCAACCCCTGAGAATGCGGCTGATGTGCCAGCCACGGGCGTAGCTCGGGTTGAGCGCCAATGCGCGGTCAACTAATACCATCATTGCTCCGATGTTCTCGCCGAAAAAGGCCAACGCGAGGGCGGCATGCGCCAGGATACGAGGGTCGTCACCGGCCATCTCCAACGCTCGCTTGGCAAAATCTACGCCCTTCACAGCCTCTGTCGGCGTCTCTTCGTTCCGATCGCCTAGAACCAGCCGAAAACAGCAGAACGCGGCGAAAGCCAGTGCGGGCCCGTAACTCGCGTCACGCGCAAGCGCCTGCTCCATCAGGCGGAGCGCCTCAGGAGCTTGCCTCACGGACCCGAAAGCCATCGCGTGGCCGCGCAGATAGAGGTCGTAGGCAGTGAGATCATTCGTCGGGCGGTTCGCGGAACGTTCGGTTTCAGCACTCTGTAATGCCGGCTCGATCACGCCCGCAACGCTGACTGCCACTTTATCCTGAAGCTCGAAAACGTCCTCCAATGAGCCGTCGAAGCGATCGGCCCAAAGATGCGTGCCCGTTATGGCGTCGATTAGCTGACCAGTGATGCGGACCTGTTGACCTGCCTTACGAACTGAGCCTTCGAGCACATAGCGAACGCCTAGTTCACGGCCCACCTGCTTCGCATCAACGGCTTGGCCCTTGTATGTGAAGCTTGAGTTGCGGGCGATTACGAACAGCCAACGGACGCGGCTGGGCGCTGTGATGATTTCCTCGACCATACCATCAGCGAAGTATTCCTGCTCCGGGTCGCCGCTCATGTTCTGGAACGGGAGCACGGCGATTGACGGCTTGTCGGGAAGAGGAAGCGAGGCACCTTCAAGCGGGGTAGCGGTCGGCGAGGTGTCACTATCGATCCGGTATGCCTTAATCGGATGGGCGATATTTTTGACATGCTGAGGGCCGAGATCAACGAACCCGATAGGTAGCTTTGTCCCCACGTGATCCTGCACAACGCCCGAAACGCAAATGCCACCGGGTTCCGCAAGAGCTTCCAACCGGGCCGCAATGTTAACGGCATCACCGAAAAGGTTGTCGTCCTGCACCATAATGTCGCCGACGTGGATGCCGATCCGAAACCGCATCTGCGCACCGGCAGGTCGATTAGAGTTCTCCTTGGCTGTGGCATCCTGCACCGCGACAGCACATTGCACGGCATCCACGGCGCTGGCGAAATCGGCGACGAGGCTGTCGCCCGCCGTGTTGAAGATCCGACCGCGATGCGAGGCTATTAACCGATCGATGATAGCCCGGTACTCGGTCAGGGTCCGAAGCGTGCCTACCTCATCCCGCCCCATGAGGCGGCTGTAGCCCTCGACATCGGCTGCGAAGATCGCCGCGAGCTTCCGTTCGACCGATTGGGCTTCCACGTCTCGGCACCTTCCCAACCGAGAGTATAGCTCAACTTGGCAAGAGATCCGAGGGGCTGTAAACCATTCAAGCCCGTGGGAGCGAACGCTCACGCAACCCGAGAGCCCCTTCGCTATCATGTTTTCTGTGGGGTTAATTCGCCTTGGCCGCGTGCCCGAGCAGGCGTAGCGTTGCGATGCGACTCGCGAAATCAGGCTGCTGGACTAGGGGGCGACAATGAAAGTGACGGGCGGGTGTCATTGTGGGCAAATCACTTTTGAAGCAGAGGTCGATCCGGCCACGGTTAGGGTCTGTCACTGCACTGATTGCCAAAACTGACCGGCACGGCATTTCGAACCAACATCGCGAGTCTGCCGGGGACATTCGTGATGAAGAGCGGGACGCGAAGATCTACATCAAGACCGCGGAAAGTGGGAGCAAGCGTGCCCACGGCTTCTGCCCGGAATGCGGCACGCCGATCTATGCCGCCGCGCCTGAGCCGAACCCGTCTACTTATGCCTTGCGCGTCGGTGCGATCGAGCAGCGTGCCGAACTCGCCTTACCTGTTCGTCAGATCTGGTGCCGCTCGGCCCTGCCCTGGTCTATGGATTTGACCGGCGTGGAGCGAGCAGAGCGGCAGTAAAAAACGAGGCGTGGTCCGCTTGCCAAAATTCTGGCTTCTCCATATTCATGTGTGGCCTGCCGGGAGATTTGCGATGAACCTCTTCAAAACGATTAGCGTGCTTGCATTCGTGTTGCCGATTACAGCGTCGGCAGCAGATTATCCCGCGCCAAACCAGGGCGAATGGACTGCACGAAATTTCGTGTTTCACACCGGCGAGGTGATGCCGGAAGTCAAACTGCACTATATGACGATCGGTGAGCCGACTGGAACACCGGCCATTGTGCTGCACGGGACCGGTGGATCGGCAGAATCCATCCTCACTCCTGCGTTTGCGGGCGAATTATTCGGTCCTGGTCAGCCGCTTGATGCGACAAAGTATTACGTCATCATCCCAGACGCACTAGGGCACGGGCGTAGCTCGAAACCATCTGACGGCCTTAAGGCGAAATTTCCGCAGTACGATTATGCCGATATGGTCGATGCGCAATATCGACTGCTATCGGAGGGCCTTGGAATTCGACATGTGCGGCTCATCACCGGTAATTCGATGGGTGGAATGCACGTTTGGGTCTGGGGCGAGAAATATCCTCACTACATGGACGCGTTGGTGCCGATGGCATCACAGCCAACCGCGATGGCGAGCCGCAACTGGATGCTGCGGCGAATGATGCTGGAGACTATTCGGAATGATCCCGATTACAATAACGGGAACTACGTGGACCAGCCGCGTGCTTTGAAGTGCGCCAGGGTATTTTATGTGATTGCGACCGCAGGTGGCACGCTCAATTATCAAAAACAGGCACCAACGCGCCAACTGGCTGACAAGATCGTTGATGCCCGCCTCGCCGCCCCAATAGATGCTGACGCCAACGATTTCTTGTGGCAATGGGGCTCATCCTTCGACTACGACCCCGCTCCTGGGCTTGAGAAGATCGAGGCGTGGGTGCTTGCCATCAACTCCGCCGACGATGAACGCAACCCGCCGGAAACCGGCATAATGCTGGATGCGATGAAACGAGTTAGGAATGGGAAGCTGTATCTCATCCCGGCGAGCGATCAGACCAGCGGACATTTCACCACGGGCAATGCAAGGTTCTATAAGCAGCAGCTTCAGGAATTTTTGGAATTAGTGCCGCGTCAATCGGTGGCGAGCGGTACGCCATAACATCCCTGTCCGGGTTTGGCACCCGCTAGCTCAGCGGTTCAACTGAAGATGACCGGTTACGCGACATCTGTCAGCATTGGGGTGGTTAGGCCGATCCTAAGACCGCCCATTTCTCGATCTCTTCCTTTTCCCGTAGAAGACTGTCGATTTCAGCCTCCGTTGCCTTAACTCGTTCCTCCTGCCTCCCCGCCACTGCCTCCGTGTGTTCGACAAAGAGTTCGATCAGCATATCCTGAAGCTCTGAGACCCTGGCCCGCTCTTCCGGAGTTAAAATCCGCGGTGGTGCCCCGGTCGTTTCCACCCAGCGAGGCGTACTGGCTGTTTGGCTGAGAACCGGGCGCGAGGAATCATGAGCTTCTTTCTTGCTCTTTCGTAGCCAGTTCCCTTCTCCGGATAACGGCGGGTGTAGCGGCGGCTCGGGCGAGCCCATCGAAGCTCTCGGCAAGCTCTAAGACCGCTTTCCTGGCGTCGGGGTCGATCAATTGCCCAGCCACTTCTCGCGCTTGCTCAGCACGGTCGAGCCACTCCAAGGCTTCATTCAAAATCGACCGCATTTTTGGTCCTCCCTCAATTGCCGTTCTCGGCTTGGGCTAGGCACCTGGGTGCCTGAAAACATGGTGCCAAAGGATGGTTGTTAACCATATTATACGAGCGGTCGCACCGGGTGAACTGTCAAAAAGCAGCCCTTCCTCGCGGGAGGATCGAAGTCGCATACGGTCAGGTCGGAGTGGCCTCTCGGCGGAAGAACAGGGCCACTTTTGGCGGGATGAGGACTCGGCGGGAGGTCCGGTCGAGTAGCTCGTGCGGCTGAAACCCTGAGATCACGGCTACCATGGGCCCTGGAACCGTCACAAATTCGTCATGCTTTTCGCCAAAATATCGTCAAATGACTGACCTGACTTGTAGGATTTGGCGGCTTTTTAGATATCCACTACATCGGTGGATAAGCTTGTGGAAAAGATCGTCTTAACGGATTCCCCAATTAAGGCCGCTTGGCGGCCCGACAGATTGCACAAAATATAGGCAAATTCGCTAATTATTTGATTTCCAACCGTATTTCTTACGCAGTACCTCACGGCATGAATGGTCATCCGCCATGCGAGAACGTCTCATAATTGTCGCATTACCATCACATCCTCTGTGAATAAAGCCACCCTCCGCCTGGACGAGAGTTGACGACGACGAGCGATTCCCCACTGTGTTGCGCAGTCATTCCACGAATCTGGGAATTTGATCTGAATCATATTAGTGTAACGAAAGGTCGATAAACTTGTCCTAGGACGATCCGACCCCCCAACCTGGATCGTCCTTCCTCAAAGCCCCAGTGTCTCCACAGTGGGGCTTTTTTTTCCCGGTCGGTTCCCCGCTACGTAAAGACCGCGCATTCGGCTTCTCGAAGCAAAGCCGATCGTTTGCAAGGCTTTTCCGGCCCACACTCTATCGGACAAAATAGCGGCGGTCACTGAAGGGGAAGAGGAGCGTTCGCTGGTCGAGCGCCGATCGCAGATCGATCGCCAATGAATACAAGGCACCTTGGATCTCTATAGATCCCGGTAAGGCTGCCCCCACCGATCTCCGTAGACGACATCGGTGAGCGGCACACGGCGGACTGGCCCGAACCGGCCCACCGGGTAACCGATCGGCAGCAGGGCATACGAGTGAACGTTCGGCGGCAAGCCGAATGCGGCCTCGGCTTCCTTCTCGAATTGCAAATACAGCGTCGTCAATGTCGCGCCAAGGCCGAGTGCTCGTGCCGCCAGGAGCATATTTTCAACTGCCGGGTAGATTGACGACCCAGACGTGCGGGTCGGTGTCCCACCTTCGAGGCATGGCACGATCCACACCGGGGCCTCGTGGATGTGGTTGGCCAGATATTCCGCCGCCGCCAGCATCCTCGCAAACTGCTCCCGGCTCGTGCCAGGGGCCGGTTCACCCGACCGATACCGTGGGGCGACCTGCTCGCCCCAGGCCCGCTTGTATAAGGCCCCCACGGTCTCCTTAACCTCCGGATCGCGGATTACCAAGAACCGCCAGCGCTGCATGTTTCCGCCGCTCGGGGCGCATACGCCGGCTTCGAGGATTTTGCGGATCAGTTCGTTCGGCACCGGGAGCACACGTCGATCATTTTTGGGGTTCTGCGCGCGTGCGGCGTTGCTCAATAACGTGGTTTTCCAGGAGCGTTTTGCATTTGCGCCCACCGATGACTCAGTCAGCCGGGCAAACATTGTCCGTGCGGTCGGGGCGACAAAGGGTGCGCCACTGCGCGAGGGTGAGGGCGACGACCGCTCGATCCGCGCCAGCCTCCTCGCCGAGCTCGGGCGTGAGGAGTGGGCGCGGGTCTGGCCGGAAGACATCATTGTCCGCGACGGCATCGTTCATTTCTGGATCTCTGAGGATGAGCCTACCGAAAAGAGGCAGGCGCTGCGGGTCGCGGCAGAAACGATCCCCGGCGTCCGCGGCATCGAAGAACACGTCCTACTCGCCCCGCTGGTCCCCGCATTCTAGCCCCCGCTCTCCAGCGCTGTCGGACTCCCCTCGGAAAGCCTCTTGCGACTGTTGAGAGCGAAGATCACAGCATTGGGTCCAACTGCAGCGTCACCCGGCGGCCAGCGGACGACGGTCCGCTCGCCCGCGAAGCGGTATTCAACCTGCTCTTCTGCGGTGCGCGATCGCACTCGGCCATCCAAGCGCGCCGTGCTTGACCCGCTCTCGGTCCGGACCGCGTGCTCCACCCTCGCGCGCGAGAGGGTGGAGGTGGTTCCATATGCCCGATCTTGCCGACGATCCCGAATACCGTCTGACCGGGCGACAGGCCGATCAGGCGCGAAACCATTTTGCGACAGTCCTTGACGAATTAGATTTCCTGAAGATGCAGGTCTCGTGGCTGCCGACGCGCGCTTGGCTTAGTCGGATGGTGTTGATCGGCGGTAGCGGGTAGGCCTTGCTCGCCGTGATCTGATGCGGTTAGCAAGCTCCGGCGTCGGCCACCAAGAGGCGCGAACGCGCGGATAAATTAATGCGGGGGCCTTGGTGAAGGAGGAAGCCAGATGATGAAGATTACGTTTGCACTGGTCGCCGGCTTGCTGCTTACAAGCACATCTGCGATGTCTGAAATGGGCTGTCAGCTCCGAGAAACCACAATCGACAGCAACAACCTCTCTTCTGCCGAGGAAAAGCTCAGGACGGCATACGAACTTTGCGAGGCCGATTTTGCTCCCGGTGTTAACGGGTTGCAGCATGTGTATTCGGTTCCCGAATGTCAAAAAATCAAGCAGCTTTGGGGAGCGACGCCCGCTTCTTCGAGCTCGCCTCGGTGACGAGCAGCGTCCCATTTGGGAAGTCGAACGTCGCGAGAGCGATCTTCCCGATGGGTTTCATGCCACGCGGTCGCCAGCGAAGGCGCCCGGCGATCATCAGATGAAGAAGGAGAAAGAGATCATCCTCGAGCGCGAAGATGATCCGCTTGCCGAGGCGGCGAAGTTCGACGACCCGCTTCCCTTTCGTGGCGCCGATCGGCACATCGACAGAGCGGAGGAAGAATGGGCTCGCGAGCCGCACCTCCTCGAGCGGCTCGTTCCAGATGCGGGAACGAAGATGCTCGATGTAAAGCGTGATGTCCGGATATTCGGGCAAGAGCGTGCGTCGTAGCTGGACGTTCTCGTGCGCCAGTCGCCCGCGTCCGTCGCCGCGACGAACAGCAACGTTCCCCGTCCGGGCCTGGCGGGAAGCGGCCAACTGAGCGCAGGCCAATATACAAGAGACGCCCGCGATAGTCTCCGAACCAAGCAGGTTCCGAAGCGTCCAATTTTCCCCGGAATTCAAGAGCGCAAATTTCTGACGGATTGGTCGACGGTGTTCGAACGCCAGATCAATGCGTTATGATCGCATCAACTAACTGTGTCGTGCGGCCGCCGCAGGCTCGCCGTGAAGGCCGCGCGTGAGCGGCGAGCCCGTTGCCGCACGCCAGAATCGCGGAACTGAAATTTCGAATCCACTCCCCTCCAGCAGAGAGTCTTCGAACCATCGGTTCCAATAAGAGTGAATGTCAGCCGCCATGAGCGAGTAATCCAACAAGCGGTCGACATGCCACGGCCATTTTGAGGTCGAGCGGCCGGGAGCGCTAAGCCCCGCCTTCCTACCCGACTGCGGTAGAGTTAGTACCGAGCAAAGCTGTCGAGGCACTGTCGATGAAGTTGCGGATCGGCAATCGGGCCGCACTCCTTGCGCATACGCGCCTGGCGGAACGCCGGGTTTCCCTTGAGCAGCCTCTCGTATTGTTCGCTCTCCACGACGTTGCGTTGCGCGGACCAGGATGGTGAAACGTCACCTGGGTTGGTCTGCGGGCCGTTGGTAATCAGCTGGGTCCCGGCCGCGCCTGCGGAGGGCGGCGCGACATACTGGGTCTGCGGGGCATAGGGGCCTGGCCGCGCGTCATAGGCGCCTGGCGACGGGCCATAGGCTCCTGGTGGGGGATAGGTTCCTTGCGCCGGGCCATACCCATATGCGCTTGGTGGAGGGCCATAGCCATAGGGGCTTGGCGGGGGGCCGTAGCCATAACTGCCTGGCGCGGGGGCATTGCCATAACCGCCTGGCGAGGGGGCATAGCCATAACCGCCTGGTGCGCCCATCTGCGCGTCTGCCGTCGATAAGGTCACGATCGCGGTCAGGCACCCGGCTGCCAAGGCCAAGCGTGTTGCGCTCTTGATGATCATGACGGTTCGCCTCCTTGCGTTATGGTCACCGCGCTGAATAACACAACACCCGATGCCGTTCCGCCCCGCGGGGGGTGGCACCTTCGCAGCGCATTCGCGACGGCGAAAGCGCGGCGTGGACGAAGGCAGCCGTTACTCTACCAGCAGCCCAGTCGTCGGGATCATCTCGTTGTTGCCGCACGCGATGCATTCGACCCAATGAAGACACACGGCCCAAGATCTTCGATGCGCGCGGCGTGGAGCGGGACCATAATACCGCGTACCAACGTTCGATGTCTGTTCCTTTTTGTGACAAATAAGTTACGCCGTCAACAACAATGTCTGCGTTTGGGCGGAGCAGGCATGACGAACGCTGAAAAAACGAGCAATGATTTCCGCCGCCCCGAGCGCGCCCGCATCAGCTGGGGGAAGGCGATGCGAGGTCGAGGTCCGGGGGAGGGACCTAATTTATCCGCGCTCGGGGTAGCAGCCCTTAGATGCGCTTTGCTTAAGCAAGTTCAACCGGGAATGCGCGTTCAAACTTCGGCTATCACCGAGATCGCCGCCCACTACGGCGCCGACACCTCCAAGGCTACCCCAATAGAGCAGCAGCGCGGCGGCTACACCGCTCAACACGCTCACGACGTTTAGAGCAACGATCCATCGAGGCCGACAGTTTGCCTCAATTGGAGTCACTGTAAGGCGGTAATCCTCGTGTTGTGGATCCCGTCGTCCTTACGAGCCAAAGAGCGCGCCAGCACCACGTTCATGCCCCGAAACGCGAACAGCGCGTTGCTTGAGACGAGGCGGCCGGTGAACGGCGCGCCAGACCGCGACATTGTCACCTTGACGGTGGCGATCATCGTGCCGGCGGGCGCGTCATCGGGCGTCTTCGTCCTGTTAGGGATAACGATGACCTTGGTTGCAAACGTGCCCTCTACCGGGGCGGCCGCACCGATATCGACCCAAGCGCCTTTGAAAC
>Ga0310916_10002871_pt1 | contig 10610 bp, 10 predicted proteins | sample GREbulkMGLF176_FD_203444 | JGI IMG/M metagenome (GOLD analysis project Ga0310916, IMG submission 203444) | Lab enrichment of tropical soil microbial communities from Luquillo Experimental Forest, Puerto Rico - GRE.bulkMG.LF176 | ecosystem: Environmental > Terrestrial > Soil > Tropical forest >... | reverse complement strand
AGGTAACGAAAGTACCACTTCGCGGGACACGTCATGTAGGTGTTTACCTGGCTGGGGAAGGAAATCCCCCAGCGGTTACGCTCGTTTCGCTCATCGCACACCTCCGTCACGGGCGTGCTGAATGAACAGGCTCAGCGCCATGGCGCGCAGGTCTTCGCTGCCGAAGCGGATCGACAGACCGTGCGCGGACGCGTAGTGTTCCGCTGCAAGTGCTGCGTCGATGCTCGCTGTTAGTGCGGCGCGCAATGCTGTTTCGGGGGTCACAGACTTGGTTAGTGCGTTAGCGGCCTTACCATTTCCGTTCCCGTTGCCGTTACCGTTACCATTCGGTTTGACACGCGCACCGCTGCCGTCCGCTGGCGATCCGGGCGTATCTCCGTGCGCAGTCGCGCTCTGTGGCGGTGCTGCCGAACTGTTCGGCTGTACGACCCAGTCCACGAACCGCCGATTGCTTTCACGACGCTCGGCCCGGCAGATCGCAAACGGTTCGTTCTGCCGGATGCCGAGCTCCAGCAGTTTGTCACGCACGAGCGGCGGCACATACATCACCCGTCCGTCCGTGAGCGAGTACATAACTTGGTCGCCGAAGCGACCTTGAACTTTCAGTCCATCTGCATACGCCAATGTCGCCGCTACCGGCACATTGGCTTCAAACACAACTCGTTCTTTCATGGTTCACCTCTCGCAAATTGGTTTGTCGGTTCTTCGGAGTTTCGTGGCAATTGAGCACACCTCCGGCGTGTCACGTTCACCGTCGATGCGAAGCTGGAAATCAGGAAGTGCGAGAAATAGGACGGGAATGTACGACAACCAGAATCACAGCACACCAGTCATGTGCTGTGGACTTGTACCGCCTGGCACGCAGTCCACGTGCACACATTGTTTGGAAGTCTATCGGAAAGTCTGCGCCGAATTAATACAGAGCCTGCGCTTCTAGGTTCAAAGAGACGCGGCGGGCGGCGACGTGTTCCATCAACGGTCATGGACAGCGCACCAACCCGCTGTAGCCAACAAAACAGACTGCTAGATCTTCCGATCATTTCGGCGAACCGAATTGCATCCAGCGCGCCACCGCCTCGCGACGCGTCAGAGTCTCGTTGGCACACCCATGATTCAAGGTCCCGGAAGGGGCCGGTGAAGGCGAGTTAGGGAGGAGTTCAAATGCAGGCGGAAGTGTGGGCATATAGTCTCGAACCAAACTCTGTGCTCCCTGAGGCTTGCAGGTCAGCAAGAAGCCGATTCGAAAGTCCTCCGAACGGCAACGGAACGTCAAAGCCTTCGTGCTCGTGCATCTGAAGCCAAGTATGAGTTCGGACCCGCTGAATGCCCGTCACGCGGCGGATGCGCGGTGTTGGCCACATATGATCGCCGCAAGCCGCCTAAGCTCTTGCTCGCACGAGCCACGCAAGCATCTCTTCCAATGGAGCCTGGCGATTGTACGCAGTACATACGCGACTGGCCAACAACTTCTCCTTGAATTCCCCCAACATTCCAAAGAGAACGAGCCGGTTAGTGCCGGAGAAGGCATACTGCAGCGCATGCAGTAACTGAGAACTCGGTACCAAGTACAGGAATGCGTGAACCTGGGTTTCCGATTCAATTGCCTCGCGGATCCTCTGATACTTCGCTGAGGTCTTCGGCGTACGCTCGCATTCAATTGCGAGGTCCACTTCACTGTCGCCGATTAGAACACACGCGATGCCGTCATACACCTTGGCGTATGCGCTCGTGGGCAGCAGATTCACCGCGCGGATGTGCGACTCCGGGACCCAGTCTCGAAGCTTGAGTGAGCGCATCAGAGCCAGACGTATGCTGTTCACCTCAAGCGCATGCGCGATCTGATACCGGTGCGCTTCGGGCTCCCGGTCAAACGTAGCGCCCAGGTGGAACGTCCCGAGGCCGTCCAGTGCATGGAAGCCGGCGCGGGTAATTGAATACAGCACGTCGCCATTCAACATGGGAAGCGCCTGTTTGCGCACCAGGCCGGCATCGACCATGCGACGGACCCGCCAATTGAACACTGGCCAATTGAATTCGCAGTAGTAGTAGCGAACGAACTGCATCAATTGTGAGCGAGTAACGTGGCGGGATTCCGCAAGGAAGTTGAGAATTACCTTGTCCTTGAAACTTCCAAGGTGCACCGATCCTTTGGGATAACGCATCTCTGGCTGACTCCGGGCGGGATGCTAACCCGGAAAACAATTTCGCGCAAACGAACGTTAACACTTGTTGTTTGTGGCGATTAGCGGCAGCGCCTCTTTCTTGCCAACTATTTTTTGCGACCCGCATTTTATGTGGTCACAGTCCCCATCGAAGCATGCCGGGTCAGATGCACTCACAGGTCCGATCAGTCCAGCGATTCCAGATGAGTGGGATCCCTGGGCGAGACCCTTGGCAACCTCGTCGCCAGCTACATCGACGGCGGGTTCAATGCGTCTGGCTCAAATTCGCTCAAGCATTTGAAAGGAAACGTTTTGGGCTGATTTGATCCCCTTTGGCTCGCTGTCTCCCTCACGTTTGCCTGCGCATCGTCGGGAGGCGTCCAGACAGGCTCAGAAATGCCGGCGCCTGCGGAACTATGACCTACACAGGCTGCAGAAGATGCGAACGAACATCCGCCCCGTGAGGGCGGTTTGACCGAAATTCGATCTTTCGATCTGGGGCTAAACAGATCTGCAAACCAAGCACGACGAGTATCTTCTGCGTCGGTGGTGCCCAGAAGGCAGCCCGAGACCCGCGTTTGACAGAAAAAATATTCCAGGTTATCTAGGAGCACCCACGATGCAGGTCCGTGGTCGCTGTAATACCGCAAATAGGTACAAAAGAATTGGCCAAGCAACAAGCACTTCTTGCGGAGACTCCTGGAAATGGAGTGAGTCACGAATGAATAATGAACAGTTCGTACCGAAGGAGGTTGTTGCTGAGTACTTGTCCCTGCCCATCCGCAAAGTTATGGAGCTTGCACGGAGGCGGGTTATTCGTGGGTATCCAATCGGCAGCATTCGTAATCAGTGGCGCTTTCGCCTGAGTGAGGTGGCCGAAGACATAACGGCGTTGACAAAGCCCGCTCAGGATACAATCTCGGCAGCAGCCCCGACGAGCCGGAGGAACAAATCCAATGGCTAACAAGGACGTTAAAGCACGCGGCTGGCTCAGGCAACGTCAACGGGCGAATGGCATGACTTGGCTCTGGCGTTATCAACGGCTGAGGGAGAGCGACGGTGAGATGGTTGAAAACACCGTCAGCCTCGGTCTGGTCGGTGATATTGGAGATGATGAAACATCCGCTTGGCTGAAAGTTGGTGAGCTTGGCCTGGTCGAGAAGTACATCAACAACCCCCTCTCGGGTAAGCCGACTTTTGGTGAATTTTGTGTCGCCTACGTCAAGGACGGCTTGCCATTCCGAAAGAAGGACGGTCGCCGCAAAACGAAAGGCACCATCGAAACATATGAGTACCACATAAACAACCATATCCTCCCTCGCTGGAAAGATACCGTCGCCGAGGAGATGAAGCCCCTCGCCATCCGCAACTGGCTCGTTGACCTCCACGACGGCGAAGATTATGTGTGGGAGACCTGCTCAAAGATTGCGGGAATCATGTCGTTGGTCTTCAGCTTCGTTGACCACAACGAGATTTGCTCCATCCGCAATCCTCTGGATAAGGTCACCATTCCGGCTAGCGAGGAGGATCAAGATGAAGTGAAGGTGCTCTTGCCCGAGCAGGTCATCGCTCTGCTGGAGCGGCTCCCCTACCCGGTGAAGATTGCAGTGCTTTTGGTCGCTTCCACGGGCGTCCGGATCTCCGAGTGTCTTGCTTTGACGTGGAAACACGTGGAGTGGGCGAACAATCGCATTTCCATTCGCCAGACTTTCAGGCGAGGTGAGATGCAGAATCGGACGAAGACCAAGGCGAGTAACGCACCCGTCCCGATGTGTGATGCTCTGGCGGCGTTCCTCACCGATTGGCGGCAGCAAACCCCGTACGACAAGGACGAGGATTTCATTTTTGCCTCGCCGAAGCTGAAGGGAAAGCAACCGCTATGGGGTCAGACCATGAACGCCGATTTCGTGAAGCCAGCCGCTTTGGCACTAGGACTGGTCGCCAAGGGTGACCGTTTTGGCTGGCACCGTTTTCGCCACAGCTTGAGCACGTGGGCAAACGAAACCACCAAGGACATTACGGTCTCCCAAACCCTGCTTCGTCACAGCAAGCCTGAGATGACCGCGGTCTACACCCACGGAAATTTTCCCAAGGCGTTGGATGCACAGCGGCAGTACATGGAGCAGTTGCTGGCAATCAAACCCACGTCGCAGGCAACTCAGTGACTTCCATCGGGTTCGTATCGGGCTGGGATTATCCCGGCAAGAAACAACAGGCGCTCGTAAGTGGCTGTGCGGTAAAGAGATGATGCTGGTGGGCGCTATAGGATTCGAACCTATGACTTCCACCGTGTGAAGCTAACGGCCAACGGAAAACGAAGAACTTCCGAGGAATCCTCGGTAACCCCCAGTAGCGTAAACAGGGCACTTGGAGCACCCGGTAACGAGAACTGTGCCCAGATTTGTACCCAGATTTTTAGACGGTGAGCGGCTGGCACCATCACCGAAATCCCAGGACAGGAAGATCCAGGTAGGGATACCACTCACGTGGTACCCCCCGGACGGGCGCATCCGGTTCTTATCTCGGATGACTAGCGGCAAAGCGGACCACAGGATAAGGATGGAGCACTCGGGGTTCAGGAATCCATCGTTGGCCCGGCGTCAACGTGCGGTTCCAAGAGAACCGATGCTTTTGGCTACGGCGACGCAGTCTGCGCCACCACAGTCAAAGACACTTAGGGCGCTGAACGACAAGAGGCCCAAACCGCGGGTCCTGGTGGGCAAAGGAGCCAGCAGACTGGCGAAGCTGCGCCTCTTGCGGGACCGCACGCGCGACCGAGTGCTTCTGAACGCGTTTGGCGTGGCCAAGCTGCGCGGCTGACAGGACATCGCGTCGGCCTGCCTTCTCGCGATAGCCAACATCGAACAAGACTTGACGTCGGATATAGAAGAAGGAACTGGTGCTCTGTATGATTGTGCACTGCAATTGTCGTGAAGGCAGTTTCTCTGCAATGAGAGATTGGAGTCGAATGCGACATTCATTTGAGGGCTACTGTATTGGCGCTTACGGATTTCGTCGAATACTGCACACTTGGAACTCGAAAACGTTCGGTGCGACTGCGCTCCTGGCGACGATAGCTTGTTCGTTTATCGGGACGGCAACGGCTCAGGATAATTCGAGCAGGTTTGTCCTCCAGCGGGAAAATCGGATCATCGTGCTCGAGCCTTACGGCCCTAATATCATTCGAATTACGTTAAGCACCACACAGTCTGCGGGGCTTGCATCGGCTGGATATGGAATTACTGCTATACCCTCAATGAGTGGGTGGAGACACGAACGGGACTCCGCCGGTTATGATGTGATCTATTCGGCAGGAATAACAGTCCATGTTGCTCCTCGAACCGTCCCGCCGCCGCATCCGATGCCGCTGGACGAATTGAATCAGTCGCTAAGAAGCCACTACTTCTATGGCGACGATCATGAGCACGGACCCTATAACGACAGCATTTCGATAACAACCGCGTCGGAGAAGCCGTTGCTTACGCTCTGGCGCTGGTCCATGGTGCCCAACGTGGAACGAAAATCGTGGAATACAGATACGCACGAGAACATCGATTCTGGTTACCGCGTTTCCGCGACGTTCGACTCGCCGCCCGATGAGCACTATTATGGACTTGGTCAACAGCAACAAGGTGCTCTCGACCTCCGCGATCACCGAATCCTTTGTTGGCATGACTACTCCTCGATTGGAGGAGAGAATGTTTGTGTCCCATTCATGGTGTCTAGCCACGGCTATGGTCTGATCTGGGATAACCCGTCCAAAACAACAATTGACCTCGGTTTTAACCAGAAGAACGTGTGGTCTTCGGAGGTCGGAGACCGGGTTTCTTTCTTCGTCATCGCGGGCGACAAAACCGACGATATTTATCAGGGCTATCGCCAACTCACAGGGGTCGCGCACCTGTTGCCCAAAGCAACCTACGGCTATATCCAGAGCAAGGCAATCTATCCGACGCAGGACCAACTCCTAGCAGTCGCAAAGGGCTATCGCGATCGTCACTTGCCACTCGATGTTCTTGTAGTGGATTTTCTAAACATGACCAAGCAGGGTGAGTTGGATCTGGACCCGACGCGATGGCCTGATCCTGCTGGAATGAACCGCGAGCTTCACTCGATGGGAATCAAGAGTCTGCTAAGCGTGTGGCCGCACTTCGCGGCCGACACTCAGTTCTATGACATGCTGCTGAAGAAGGGCTGGCTCATTCACACTCCTGATGGCACCCCAGACTCAGGTTGGACCACCAAAGAAATCGGTCCCAATATCGATACGACCAATGCGGAAGCAGCGAAGTGGTGGTGGGAATCCATAAGAGACCGCTACATCAAGCCTTTCGGGTTTGATTACCTCTGGCTCGATGAGACCGAGCCGGATATCGATCCAGCAAACGACGTGCTCTCCATCGGTTCAGGAAAGCGTTATTACAACGTCTATCCGCTCTTTCACACAGCTTCCGTATACGAAGGGTTCCGACGCGACTTTGGAGACAGTCGCCGTGTGATGATTCTCGCTCGCGCGGCGTACCTTGGAGCACAGCGCAACGGCACAGTCTTTTGGTCGAGCGACATCATCTCGAGCTGGGACATGCTGAAGCGTTCTATACCAGCGGGACTGAATTTCACTGCTAGCGGCATGCCCTATTGGGACACGGATATTGCTGGCTTCTTCTCGCCGACGATTTATCCCACCTATCACTCGGCACATAAACCATTGGTCAGCCCCTCCGATGCACGGGCGACCGTAAACGGGTACGAGGATTATCCTGAGCTGTTTGTACGCTGGTTCGAGTGGGGGACCTTCCACCCCGTTATGCGCGTGCACGGAGAGCGAGAACATAATGAAGTGTGGTCGTACGGGAAACAGGCTGAAGCCATCCTCGAAGAGTATTTGCGCCTACGCTACCAGTTGATGCCGTACACATACTCACTTGCATATGGCAGCTATCAGACAGGCGCTCCTTTCATGCGAGCGCTTTTCATGGATTTTTCTTCTGACCCTGAGGTCGCCGATATCCGCGACGAATACATGTTTGGTCCAGCGTTCCTTGTCGCCCCTGTCGTAGAGCAGGGAGCCACAAGCCGGAAAGTCTACTTGCCTGCCGGTTGTGATTGGTACGACTACTGGACCAACAAACGACTAAAAGGCGGGCAGACAATTACCGCCTCGGCACCTATCGACATCATCCCCTCTTCGTTCGAGCAGGTTCCATTGTGCCGCTGGGCTCTGCCGTTCAAAGCACGCAGGAATCACAGGCCATCGCTTCCGTGCGCGTCTATCCCGGGGCAAATGCAGACTTCACGCTCTTTTCGGACGACGGAACAACCTACTCGTATGAGAAAGGTGCCGGCTCGATCACGAAGCTTCACTGGGATGAGGCGACAGACCAACTGAAACATGAGGGCGCCGCAGCGTGGAGTGAACCAGACACAAAGATCGTGGATATTGTCCATCCTTGAGAATTTGAAGCGGAACCGCTTGCATGAATGACCAGCTCGAATCGGGGAATCCGCAGGTCTTTTGCGAATGTAATTATGATAAATCAGTAACCGTTAGCGACACAGGCAAGCCACGGTAGTGAGCTGCCAGGGGCGTCCGATGGCGTCGAGCAGCTTGATGTCGATTTCGGGGCCGTAGAGTGCGGCCTCGCCGGGGATGGTTTTGTACTCGATGTGGCGCCGCTCGCTGCTCGAGCGAGCGGACGGCGAGCTCCCACTGATCGTCGCGTCCGACATAGGTCTTGCAGTCGTCGGGAGGATCCAGCGCTCAAGATTGCGCCTCCGCGCTGCGCGGGCCTCCGCGTCGAGGGCGGCCATCACGGCAAGGGTCTCATGCACGCTGGTAGTTGGACCTAGGCACAGGGCCGCCTACCCTACCGACATGAACTGCAAACGTTTTGCAAACTGAAGGGACAGAATTAGCTTATCCTCTGCGGACGAGACGACATTAAGCGGTGCCAGTTCCCTTTTTGCGTTTTCGGGCTTGGTCGCACAACAACGCTCGAAGAGATTGAAGAAGCCGTTTCGCGGCTTTAAGCCATCCTACTCGTTGTCGGCAGTTCTCGCGCGCAGCTGGCAATGCATCGCAGACTTCACTGCAGCAAGATGGCGTTTAGTTGTAGACTTTCGCTCAGAGGGGACTTCTGTGGATGCTAAGACACATTGGGAGAAGGTTTATGCGACGAAAACTCCTGACGCGGTCAGCTGGTATCGTCGGCACCTTGAAACATCTCTTGCACTGATCGAACGGGCAGCACCTGTACGCTCAGCCTCCATCATCGACGTTGGCGGCGGCGAATCAACCCTAGTGGACGATCTGCTTCTTCGCGGATACAAGAACCTTACAGTTTTAGATGTCTCGCAGGCCGCAATCGATGTCACGAAAAGTCGATTGCGTTCGGCCGCCGACCAGGTGCGTTGGATTGTCGCTGATATTACCCAAATCGAACTGGAACCACGAGCGTACGACCTCTGGCATGACCGAGCGGTATTTCATTTTCTTACCGCGCCAGACCAGCGGGCTGCCTATGTCCGGCAGGTTGCGCGCAGCGTCAGACCGGGTGGTCACGTTATTGTTAGCACGTTTGGCCCGGAAGGCCCTTCGAAATGCAGCGGGCTCGAAGTAATGCGTTACGATGCCGAGTCGCTTCACCGAGAGTTTGGTGTGCGTTTCGGCCTGGTTGAGAGTTCTACCGAGTTGCACCGAACACCGTTTGAAACCACGCAACAGTTCCTTTACTGCTACTGCCGGATCGACTAAAAGACTTGCAGCGTATTCGTCGGCGCTCGTCACCAGTAATAGCTCGTTTCATTTTTATCTTCGATCTGTATTGCCAAGCATTTCATGAATATCGGCCGCGACGATCCACTCCTCGATCCGTACTTTTAGCGCTGCAGGCACAGTCACCGTTCTTATGTGCGGCTATCCCGGTATTCTAAGTCTTTGAGGATCGCGCACACGGTTCTGGCAGATGTGTGCTGGGAGGGTCATGGTTATTGCAAGCTGGAACGTCAATTCCATCCGCGCACGAGTGGATCACGTCAGGAAATGGATCGAGGATTGCCGGCCCGACGTTCTTTTACTACAGGAGCTCAAAGCCTCCGAGTTCCCCGAGATGCTCTTCAAGACCCTCGGTTATGAAAGCGCGGCCGTCACGCAAAAAAGCTACAACGGTGTGGCTGTGCTGTCGCGCGCGCCTCTGGAGGTGGTTAGTACAACGCTTATTGGCGACGAGGCCGACAGCCATGCGCGATTCCTCGAGGTCATGATCGAGAAACTTCGCGTTGTGAATATCTACCTTCCCAATGGCAATCCAGTTGGAAGCGAGAAGTTCTTCTACAAGCTGGCATGGATGGACAGGCTGATTCCACAAATGGCCTCATGGCTCCGGAGCGATGTGCCGGCAATCGTCGGCGGGGATTTCAACGTAATTCCCGAAGATATCGACTGCCACAAGCCGTCATCGTGGATGCGCGATGCGCTTTTCCAGCCGGAGCCACGCGCGCGCTACCGCGCCATGCTCGACCTTGGCTACATTGATGCATTCCGTTCCCTACATCCCGGGCAGGGGGGTTATTTCACCTTCTGGGACTATTTCCGGCAGGCATTCGAGCATAACCGGGGTATCCGGATCGATCACTTTCTCCTCTCACCGCGCCTTTCGGACCGTCTCCTGAGTTGCGAGATCGACAAAGGTCCAAGAGCGGAATCCAGGCCGTCGGACCACACGCCAATCGTGCTCGAATTACGGTAAAAAGGAGTGCTGATCTGAGGCTCCTGGAGACTATTGATGCGGGTACAGCAATCGCAAGCCGTGAACTGATGAAGAGTGGGGAACTAGCGTGTTATTGATGGATTTGCCGCTAACATTTGGGCGCTTAACTCAGCGGTAGAGTGCCATCTTCACACTCTGTCCGTAAGAAGCAACTGATTGATTTCAAAGCAACTCGAGGACTGCCAAGTAACCCAAATCACCGCAAGGATACAGATTTAACGGGAGCTGACTCGGGAGTTGTTGAGGAGTTTTTGGCGCGATAAGCGGCAGATGCGTGATCTCACGCATGGCGTCCCCGTGATAATGCCGTTGTGCCATTCCCGATATTTCGCCACATGCGTGCGCTCGTAAAGGATTTTGTGCCGCAAGTCCTCCGGCACTCCCTTAGGATCCTTCATAATGCGACCCATAGCCTGGCGCAGCCGATCGAGAGTGTCGGCGCCCTGGAGATTCGGAACGATCACAAATCCATCCTCAGCGTACGCCTTGACCCACATCTGCTGAGACTGTGAACGGCGGATTTCGGGCCGGCTAATGTCACCAGTGGTCGACGCTCGACGACGATACATCTGGCGCGGGGGGAGCCAGAGCTGGAAGCGCATAAGACGAAGTTACCGCATGCTCACGCTCTCTCCCGACTGTCGGGCTTAGAACAATAACCCGCGACCGAACCGCGGTC
>Ga0310916_10002869_pt1 | contig 10613 bp, 14 predicted proteins | sample GREbulkMGLF176_FD_203444 | JGI IMG/M metagenome (GOLD analysis project Ga0310916, IMG submission 203444) | Lab enrichment of tropical soil microbial communities from Luquillo Experimental Forest, Puerto Rico - GRE.bulkMG.LF176 | ecosystem: Environmental > Terrestrial > Soil > Tropical forest >... | reverse complement strand
CGGCTATAAATACAATAATGGAAGCAGGTCGCGCGGAATAGATCAAAAATGGCCCGCGACGACGACTGCCCACAGGCCTTAGGCCTTCGGCCCCCTGTAGATCATGAAAAACACGATTGCCGCAAAGCACGCGACGGCAAAAAAGATACTGGCTTGTCCCCAATCCATCTCGCCACTGTACGAGATATTAGAGGTCCGTTGCTTGGACCAAATCGCCGCGAGACTGATTGACGCGCGAGCTTCGCCGCGCGCAACCGCGATCAGCGGCCAAGCTACTCACCAAAGACGAGGCGCGGCGGATAGCGGCGAATATTGCGAACCCTGCTAGGAGTCCTGACCCGCTGATGCGCTTCTAATCGGACGCGGCTAGGGCGGTCTAAGCAGCCCGCCCTTGCGTCACCGTCTCGCCGTGCTGACAACGCGAGCAGTAGAAGACGTAAATCTCGGGGATTTCTTTCAGGTCAAGATAGCGTACTAGACGCATGGTGGAACGGCAGTGCGGGCACGGCCGCTCGGTTGATTGGGCTGCGGTCACGTTCAAACTACTCATAGACGATGAGATGGTGATCGCGTCGAATATCACTCGGCGTCGGCCAACTCCCGCCGCGGCGACAGGTAAACCGTATCCTCAAACTGATATCCGCAGGCCCCGCACGACCATACGTTTCTAATTCGATGATCGGGGAAATGCTCAGACCATTCCGGCTCGATCAGGTTCGCACCACACTGCGCGCACTCATTGACGGATTTCACAAGACGCCACCTTTCAACGCTTACCTTCTATCGCGCGGGAAACTACGCCCATGTTGGGCAGGAATAAGGCCGATTTTTACAGTGGTAAGGCCGATTTTTACACTGGTTAAGAGTGTGTTATCGGCTATTCGCCCGAGCAAAGAACCAACACCAAAGGCACGCGACTCAATCTTGCCAAGCTGCCGGAGCTTTTGCGCAAAGACTAACCGAGCCATCGCGGGGCTTTCGTCCCCACCTCAATGGACCACGATTTCGAAGTCATCATAGTGCGAAGTGGGCGGACCCTTTGCCCCAGTCATCATTGCTGGTGGCTTGTCGGCTGAGCCAGCCAGTGCGCCGGTGGCGGTAAATGTTCTGACGCCAAACCACGTTCCGATACCAATCAGGACCAACGCAGCGACAGCGGCGGCGAACAAGCTAGTCTTGCACATGTGAATCTTCCCTCTGCACCCGGCGAGCATGCAGCGTAGTTTGATTCGCAGTTTTGGGATGTGCCCGGCGTCACAGATCGATTCGCAAACGAATTGGACGGCGCGTTGTCGTGAATATCGGCAGACTGCCGGAGCTAATGAGCCGCGCTAGTGGCCCGGCAATCGGCGGCCAAGTTACTCACCAAAGATGAGGCGCGAAGGATCGCTACGAACTTTGCCAAGTTGCCCGAGCTACTGAGGTCGCAACCTCATTGGCGCTAAGACGGATTGCGGCCAACGTGGCAAAGCTACCAGACCTTTTGCGGCGACGACCGAACTGGGGAACCTCGTAATGGCTTCGATCGTTGACTTGATCAGTCCGTTTCCGTCATCTGGAATTCGGAATGTTGTGGAAACAAAACGGGGTGGTGTCATGAGGAAAACGCTATCGGCTTTGCTTACAGCGGCAAGCCTAGGAATTGCCGCTGTCCCGTCGCTGCCAAGTCCGGCTGAGGCTCGCTGGGGCTGGGGCTGGGGTTGGGGCGGGTTTGGCGTCGGCCTGGCTACAGGAGCAATCATCGGCGGCGCGCTCGCGCGCCCATACTACCCATACTACGGTTACTACGGCGGATATTACGCACCCGCCTATTACTATCCGCCGTATTACGGCTACGGCTATTATCCGAGATATTACGGCTACGGCTATTATCCGAGATATTAACGCGACGAAGGCAACGCCGTTGGCTGCACCGCCGACGGCTTTGCTGTTTGAGCGAGCGTTGCTTGACGTGGATCAATGCACCGATTGCGTTTGTGTTGTTGGGATTATGAGCCGCGCCTCAGATGATTTCCTCTAGTACTTGAGGGCCACCTCGGTCGGGTGGCCCTCTTTCTTAAGAGATAGACGTTTTTTTAGAGGTAAGGCCACGCCACGAAGACGATGACAGCCGCGCCGAACGCCAGGAGCAGCACGACGCCGAGGTCGAATTCTATTCGTTGCCAAGTTTGCTGTCGTCGGTCCATCTAAACGAAACCTCAGGAGCTACCGCTAGGGCGCACTGCTGAAGATCGAGCTTGCGCATCATGGCACTCTCGGCTGAATTAATGCTTAAACTGCGCTTAGCTGCCCGCTGCGATTACATTGCCCTAAGAGGGGGCAGGTATGTTCTGGTACTGGCTCTGGCTGGCACTGACTGGCTGCATCATGATCACCAACCGCATCAGCGTGGCGCGAGGGGACAAGCCGTCCCGCGCCTTGTGGGAAGCCATGGTCGCCAATCTAATTTTCGGCGCACTGTTGGCGTGGCGCTCCTTGTAAGTACATACCGGCGTGTATCGGGGGACGAAGGCAAAGCCGTTGGGCACTGTGTCGCCGACGGCTTTGCTGCCTGTGTCCTTTGCGGCAACGCTCGCGAGCTATTTAGAAATTTGCAAATGGCGATAGGTTGACCCCGGTTGGTGTTGGACCGAGGATATCCGAGTTCTCTGCTTTGGCGTTTCCCAAACTTCGAAGGCTCGCGGGACACCCTCGCGAGCCTCTTTCTTTTGTGTGATTTGCGAGCAGCCGGACGGGCGATGCAGTACTCAATACAAGATCAGCAAAACCAAACTCTCAATCAGCATAATGGCTGTCACCCCGGCAACGGAAAGCACTAAGGCTTCTCTCGCTTCGTGGTGACCTGCAAACCGCTCGGTCTTCATGACCAACGACCAGTTAAAAATTGACGGCTGCCGTGACCCCGACATTGGGGTGTGAGGGGCTTTGGGGGGATGGTCGAGGCCACGGAGCCAACTAGCGCTTAAACGCACGCGGCCGAATGTGGTTCCGCCTCCTGTCTTGGATTTAAAAAAGGCACATCAGTTCGATTGCTCCTTTTGAAAATTACCGTTCTGTCCCGATACCACGCCTAAATCTGTTGGCATGATCAGTCACCCTCAGGCTGATCCACCATAACTGCTTTAGTCGCACAACCTCATGTCGATAGGTGCGACGCACAACGACCGTTGGGCCTTAGTGCACTTTTCTTGGCCTGTGCCACTGCGCCGAGAGGTTCAGATCAGATGTTTCTTTCTGAAAACCGCCCGCAACACGGAACTATCCACAGCTGCTCAGCCTTGGTCGCGTTTCATGTATTTAGGAACGACGGTCATGCACCTCTCCAATGAAAGTCTGCTGGTCATCATTGTTGTCGGAATAATCGCGGGTTGGCTGGCTGGCCGGGTAACGGAGGGTGGCGGGTTTGGGTTTAATTGGCGATCTGATAGTCGGCCTGATCGGTGCATTTATTGGCGACTGGCTGCTACCGCGACTTGGTATCCACCTCGGCGCTGGCATTATTGCTCTAATCATCAACGCATTTATAGGTGCCGTCGTACTCCTGCTGATCCTTCGGCTCGTTGGCGGTTGGGGCTACAGACGCCGTTGGCGTTGGCGTTAGTCCAATCTGCGATCTGCGCAAGGTCGCGGAGAGTAAGAGGGCGCAGTGTTGTGACGCAATCGTTGCCGGGCCGCGTGTTGATTGGCTGTGCACCGCCACGGGTGGGTCACGAAATCCTCTCCTTCCCGCCCTTCATCACCAATAAGCTGCGATTATCGAAATGAGCGACGACGTTATGGGCCGTAGTGTGAATTGGTCTCGAATAAAAAGCCGCGACCGTATGCGGAAGCAGGGCGTTGAAGATATTAAAGGTGAGACCCCGCTCGTCGGGCAACCGAAGCCCCGCCGCAAATTAAGTAAGGCCGAACTTCGTGAGCAAGCAGAGGCAGCATTCGTTGTTTGGCGCGAAGGCCAGACAGTCAAAGACAAGTAGCGCTGACGCAGGTGCGGCCTGACTACGAGAGGCCCAGAGGTTCTTCTCCATCCTGCCCAGCATTGCGCAGTGATGTGTGGCGCTGCTGTGCCTAAAATGGGCACTGCGCGTTGACGTAGATCAATGCCCCGATTACGATTGTGTTGTTGTGATTGCGAGCCGCGTCTCAGATGACGGAGGACGCGGTTGTTTCCTCTAGTACTTGAGGGCCATCCCAGTTGGGTGGCCCTCTTCTTCCAGTAAGATCAAATCTTGTTCCAGTAAGATCAAATCTTGCGCTCGGGCTTAACGCTTCTCAACCACCAAACCAGAATTGCGCCGACGACAGCCTTAGCCCGTTTCCTGATTTTGATTATGGCACTTGCTTTAATCGTTCATTTTGTGGTCGAAGCATGGCGTGTGGTTTACGAACAACGCTCACGAAGATTTTTATCATCCCTAAGCGCGACGCATTGTTATCCACATGTTGCCGCATTGAAGACTTCCACTCTGGCCCACTAGCAGGGGCGCGGGGCCGCGAGCCCAGGAGTTCACCGACGGTGTGGCACTACTGGCGGCCGGATTGGCCTGCGCCCTGATCTCTCGTTCGAAAGCCACCAATGGTTGATTATTATTCTGTCATAGCCCGCGCGGTTTCTCGTTTGCCTAGCAAAACCGATGAATCTAGGCATGCAATTTACGAAAGCGCACGCACCACACTCAGGGAGACCTTACGCAACTATGACCCACTGCTATCAGACACCGAGCTAGCGGTTGAGCGGTCTGCGCTCGAAGTGGCCATAGAGCAAGTGGAAACGGGGTCGCGATTTACCGGCAGGCGGCATGACGCAAAAGAAGAGGCGTCTCTTTCTTCCCTGAGCTTAAGCTTCAGATCGACTGGTATGCAATTCGTCCGCTCAGTGCGGGACAAGCTTAATGATAATGTTATGGTTAGAGGCAGTAGCTTGAAAGCGGCTATTACCGCAGGCCTAGCGCAGGGGTTTGTCTTTGTCCAAAGAATGCAATCGACAGCGAAGAACAGCGAACGACCTATTTTCAAAATTTTCGGCGACGGACAGCGAATCATCAAGTACCCGCAAATCCAGATTGCCATCGGCTTGATAATAGCCGCCTTAGTCGCAATATTCCTTTATCGGGTGTTTCCAGAAAATAGTCGTGAGGTTAAATCTCATTCGCCCATTTCGCCATCTGAACTCCGTCTTTAGCGATGTTACTCTTGCCCACTCACTTGGAACGTGGGGCTGCCCGCGCGCGCCGTGCCGCAGAGATCACGGACAAAATTCTGCACGGGGCAAAACCCGCCGACATTCCAGTCGAGCAGCCGACTAAGTTCGATTTCGTCGTCAATCTGACGACCGCCAAGGCGTGAATTGACGATCCCGCCGACCTTGCTCGCCCGCGCCGACGAGGTGATCGAATGAGGCGGCGCGAGTTCGTTTCATTGTTCGGCAGCGCCGCTGTTGCGTGGCCGTTCGCTTCTCGGTGAGGCGTATACAAAAGCAGCGACGGATGCGACTAAGCGCTTCGGTATGTCCGCTTGAATAGCGCGTCGCATGGCGGGCAAGTTGGCCAATCTGCCGACCTAGTGTGCACTCGCTTTTCCGCTTGAGCGCTAGCGCGCTGACGACTTTGTTGTTTGAGCGAGCCTGTGCCACGGCAAATGGCGAGTGGGAATTAAACAGTGCTAGCTAGGCCTGACTATCTACCTTGGGCTGTTGGGATTGCCCTTGTTGTTCTGCCGATTGCGCTTCCAATTGCTTCGCATGTTTCGTGAAATCTTCGGCTGAATCCATCAGTTGAAATCGAGCCGGATTATTTAACGAGAGGCCGTCCGCTAATCTTTCGCATAACGCGGCCTTTCCTCGGAAGTATCTCGCGTCCATGGCTCTTCCCCATTTCCGCGCAGATCAAAATAAAGCCGAGTATGGAAACATCAGTGACCGCAATCACAAATCCACATCAACTCCATTTGACCCCGTGTTAGAAAGTTGACGTAGGAAACTTCGATATTGTTTCGGCTTCGCTATGTCAGCAACTTGTTCGGGTTGTTTTGTCCAAGCGGAGTTCGATCTTCGATCAGCATCTGCGGACAGAGGTCACAAAACGGGCGTGCAAGGAAAGGCTGGACTGTCGCCGCAAACAGAGCGTCAGTGTCCGCAAGCTCACAGAGCCATCGGCTCTATTCGGGATTCCTAGCGCGCGAGCCATGCGCGCGTCAGTTCATTAGCTAATGAGAAAATGAGCGAGAGAGGAACCCGATCTTTTGATGTGTTTTTGGTTGATTAATATCAAACAACGCTAACATTGAAGTCACTAGAAAGGGGCCGGTTCTCCGTTTCCGGGAACTCGGCCCCGATCCTCTGTCCCCATCCCCCGAACCCCCGTGAGGTCGGGGCCGTCATTGTCTCGATCAAACTGTGGCGTTCAGTGGGCGCGGAAAGAATTAATTACTCTTGTTAGCGACTGAGCTAGCAGGATTGTCTCAAACGCCAGAATAAAGCTAGCCACGACCGGATGTTTCTTCTTCCTCCTTGGTTCGGTCCAGTTGTGGTGAAGGGCCAGACGGTTCGCGACACGCTCCGTCTGGCCCACTTCATTGCTGTTAGCCATTCATCCCCTATTCGAGCGCGCTAAGAACGAGCCACGGTCGGAAAAGCCCCGCTGCAACGCTCATGTCTCACTATCGCCTGCGGCGTATTAGTCGATGGTGCAACGTCTTCCCCGGACAAGTAGCGACGGTGACATTCACCGTGCCTGCGCCGATAAAATGAGTTCCGTCGGGGAGTTCTTGCCATCCCCGACGAGGTGATTGAGTAACGCGGTGAATGTCCGCTATTGGCACTATGCGGACATGAGGGGATTAGCAGCAACCTCTCCCAAGGCTTGGACGCGAGGGGTTCCAATGTTGCGCGCTCGACTTACCTCTTCTGAAATTGTTACAGCGCTCACAAGCGATGGACAACAAAAGGCCCCAGCCGAAGCCGGGGCCAGTTAGAGGTCTGAAGAACCGCGCCGGGGTGAAGGGAGTTCAAGCCCAGCGCGATGCGCCAAAGCTCAGTTGAGTTTTGTGACCGAATTGGGCGGAAGCGGCGTAAAGAATTTGAAATCGTCACGACGATAGTAGGGCTAGTTTGCGCCACTCAGCTTTCTTGCATTAGCAGCCCCAGCGCGGCCCACACAATCAAGGCGATCAGAACAGTCGCAGCCAGATATTCGGTAATCGTCATGATTGCCCCCGGTTTGATTCCCATGTCTGAAATCCTGCTCGCCATTGCGCCGATTCCTCGACGCGAGCCGGGCAATTTCTCCACGCTGACGCGAAACTTTTTGGACAGGCCGCGCTGTAGCGGTTGAGAGCGGAACGCGCGCCACAATGAAGCCATGGGTTTATAGAGTCTGATAACGAGCTAACAAAGGGCCGATTCGACAGGAAGAGACCCATGACTACAGGACGCCTCGTGAAATCCCATGAGGACATCACCATGACCGAGGTCACGTTCTCTGGCGTAAATAGGGTTTTGGGCAGAGCTTATTCTGTTCGCGCCGCAAATGATCCGACTTCAACCAGACAATTTCGGGATATAGCCGCTGCCGATACCTATTATGAGGAACTTATGCGGCGCCTCAATCCCGACAGGCCCGGCCTAATCGAAACTTAGATTTCAAGCGGCTTGACAGAGAAGGTCGCCAGCGCGGAGAGGCGCGATACGCTAGTCCGCCGAAAACAAAAAGGCCGCCCTGGGCGGCCTTAGTTTTTGAGGACTAGAACGGTTCTTCATCCTCACAAAGGACCGTTCCAGAAAAGATTAAAGCAATTGAAGCCGCGGGGAGACATACGGCAAGTGGTATGACGGCCCTAGACCAAAGTATGGGCTGTGCGACACAAATCTGACGCAAGCGACGCACGCCCACGCGGACATCCCAGAACACTCAACTGATGTCCGCTTTCGGGTGAAACGGTCATTCCAGCGGCAAAGAACCGTCGCGTTTCAAACTCAATAGAACGTCATTGCCACGCCGCCGTGTGGGCCAAGGAGGCTCCTACGAACGCCTTAAATAGCTGACTTGATGGCAGCAGGCCGGACGAAATCGGACTCCCTCGCCCGGCCTGTCTTTCCCGGGAGCCTCGGTCGGCTAGACCCCCGGCCGGGGCTCTTTATTTTTCAAACGCGCATCAAGCTTTATATCTGGAAGGCGCTGCCCGCCCGCCGCTTCCCGCCGCCGTGGTCCTCAGTGTCTCGCCGTCTATTCAAAGCTTTGAAAATTGACAGAGATGCGACGGTTTGCACTGCGAGCCGTCGCTTCCTTGCGCGGTTTCAGGAACGCCGCAAAACTCAATATCCCTTCGGATAAATTATCTTATCGTTGAATCAACGCACCACGGCCTACTTCCGCGCCACAGCCCACTCTTCAAGGGGTGCGGCGAATCGGGAATAAAGGCGGGGGCTCAGCGATCATGTTTGCTGGCAGGTTTGCAAACCGAGGCGTGGGCACCGGGAGTTGTGCTCCGCGCCGCCGCTCTCGTCATCGCTGTAAGAACTTAGAAACGGGGCGTTCGATGCCGCGATATTTTTTCACGATACACGGACAGGACCGGGCCGCGGATGATCCTGAAGGCACGTACTTGCCGGATGCAGCGGCGGCACTTTCTTATGCCGAGTACACAATCCGAGAGCTGCGAAAAAAGAGCGACTACAATGATCTGGCTCTGATGATGCTCGTAAAGGATCAAGCGCGGCAGACGGTTTTGTCATTGCCGTTTTTTCCGGGCTGCTAAACGCATCTCATTGCCAGCGCAATGAAGGCGCGAAGGATCGCGGCGAACATCGGTGTTGCCGCAAAAAAGCCGTCGCGAGAGCGCTAGCTTCCCTAGTCGGGCTAGCCCCGCCTTGGAACGCTTGAGCCAGTTCGACAACCTTGCCGATGCCGTGTGAGGCACGGCACCGTCTTGGGGACGTGAGCAAAGCCGTCGGTGGTCGCATCCCGACGGCTTTGCTTTCTGTTGGTTGCGCCCAGCGTACATCCGGCGTAGGCGCTGATGAAGCCGCATTGTCCATGGCATCCACCCCTATGATGCGTCCACCAAATCACGTTTAGCGACGTAGACCGTTTTCACGGCTACCGCTGTGACGGGAGGCACACGGAAAAACCAGCTGAAAGCGAGCGCGGGCGGAGTATACTTGTCTGGTCGGACCAGGGGTTATCCTTTCCGCTCCGGTCCGGCAGCCCTGACGATGTAAATTTTCCTCGGCGTCGCAACGCAACTTTGCGTCAGGCCGCCGATTTGCGAAATGTCTGTGCGTACAGATGATCTTCCAGCAAACAGTTGATCTCCATATACCGGATGAGATCACCGACGTGTTCGATCTGCTCAACAGCATCGTCCGAAAATTCTACGCCGGAAAATTCTTCCTCGATCAGTATCAGCAACTCCAGTTGATCGAGGGAATCAAGGTCCAAATCGTTTCTGAAGTGCACCTCATCTGTAACTCGTTCGGCATCAATACTTAGATACTTGGCGATGCGCGCCCGTATTTTATTGGCATCAAAATCCACGTGCGTTTCCTCCGATTTTTCCCCCGCGCAATACGCCGCGCTTATGACCGTTCGTCGTCGTTTATAACCGATTCGTCAGGTTGTTCTGATCTTTGTCCCGCAAGCAATATTGGGGATGCCAGCAGAGCCAGCGCGGCAATTAGAACGCCGATTGCAACATAATCATAAATGGTCACGGTATTTCATCGCGACGCTTCGGGTCGTTTCCAACTCTAAAGCATCTCCCGCTTTCAGATATTTATCGAAAGTTAGTTCGGACCTCGTCCCTGACAAATGCTTGCTGCCCGACGGATCGGAATAGCTGACTTACATTTCTGCAATTGGCATTCGAAATCTGCATGATCGCCGCGCTCGGAACCAAACAAGCTCAGCCGCGCTGGCAATTTGGCCATTTGCAAAACGTGTAAGTCATCGCGGCCGGCCGCTCACGGGCTCCATGCGTGACGAGATTGCGATGAAGGATCGCCAAGCTGCCGAAGCTGTTGCGCAGGCGCGCTACCCCATACGACGGATTGACGATGTTTGACGGTCGAGCGGACAATGCCGGGCCGATCACCCCGCCTTTATCTTCCGAGTGGTCGGTCAGAGCCGGGATGACGCGCCCATCGTGGTTCAGGCGGGAGGCCATCATCCCGACTCGCACTAGGGCCCCAAGCCGTGGAACGGCCTCGGAGCCGACCCCGATTTTAAACCATCCCTCTCGCTTCAAAAATCTAACAAAAGTTATGGTTCGATAAATTACGCTGAAGCGGGGGCTTAAAGATGTGAGTCGGTTCTTTTCGTCCCCAAGAACCAGCCGGGCGACCTGGGGAGGACTCCCCCTTGCTCGGGTAACACTTGAGCCCCGGCCGAATTGAACCTCCGGCCGGAGTTCTCTAGTCACCGAAAGGCAAACAAGTTGCTCACCAAAGACGAGGCGCGGCGGATTGCGGCCGACGTGGCCGAGCGGTCAGACTGCTCGCAAGTTCGATTGGTTTTCAAACCCGCATTTCCAAGGCACCGGCAGCGAGCAATGATGTCGCTTCTTGGTCGCCGCCTTCGGCCGCTCGCGTGAGCAATACTGCAATTGATTCAGATTGCTTC
>Ga0310916_10002866_pt1 | contig 10619 bp, 7 predicted proteins | sample GREbulkMGLF176_FD_203444 | JGI IMG/M metagenome (GOLD analysis project Ga0310916, IMG submission 203444) | Lab enrichment of tropical soil microbial communities from Luquillo Experimental Forest, Puerto Rico - GRE.bulkMG.LF176 | ecosystem: Environmental > Terrestrial > Soil > Tropical forest >... | reverse complement strand
GCGCGCTCAGCGGCTCGGCCCTGGCACGCCTGGAGGGCCGGCATCGCGGGATGGGCGGCAACGCGCTGCGCGCCGCGGTGCTCGGCGCCAATGACGGGCTCGTCTCCAATCTGAGCCTGGTCATGGGGGTCGCCGGCGCCGACCTCGCCGGACACGCGATCCTTGTCACCGGTCTCGCCGGGCTTCTGGCCGGGTCGTGTTCGATGGCGCTCGGCGAATGGCTGTCGGTCAACACCGCGCGCGAGTCGGCGCAGCGCCAGATCGCCACCGAAGCGGCCGAGCTCGAGCAGGTACCCGAAGAAGAGAAGGAAGAGCTGTCGCTGATCTACCAGGCGAAGGGGCTGCCCGAAGATTTGGCCAAATCGCTCGCCGAGCAGCTGATCGCCAACAAGAAGACCGCCCTCGACACCCTGGTCCGCGAGGAGCTCGGGATCGACCCCGAGGAGCTCGGCGGCTCGGCCTGGGCGGCGGCAGGGACGTCTTTTCTGCTGTTCGCGGTCGGCGCGATTTTTCCGGTCGCACCCTATCTCGCGTTGGCCGGGATGCCGGCGGTGATCGCCAGCCTGGCGGCGAGCGGCGTCGCGCTGTTCTTGATCGGCGCCGGCACGACGTTGTTCACCGGCCGCGGGGTGCTGGCCTCCGGAGTGCGCCAGCTATTGGTCGGCTATGCCGCCGCCGGTGTCACCTTTGCGGTCGGCAAGCTGATCGGCGTCGCCGTCACCAGCTGATTTGACCGCGGGCGCGCGCGAGAAATTCTGCGCGGGCGAGCTGTCGCTGGAGCCCGAGCCGCTCGGTCACGGTCAACGGCTTCCATAGGCCCTGACCTCGACCGACAATGTTCAGGTGGTGGCCATCGAACACCAGCAGCCCGTCTAGCCCGGTCTCGTCGAGCGTCCAGTTCCGCACCGGCCCGCTATCGATGTGAATGAAACCCGAATACGGGTACCACCCGACCCCGCCGCGCTGCATCGCCCGAGCGGCGCTCATCGCCGCTGCGATTTTCGTATCGACCCGCAGGTCGAGCGCACGGCCCAAGATGTGCTGGCTGTGCTCCGCAACCCCGAAGGTGGTGCGCGCGAGCATCGCATTGGTCTCGGCGGTCCGATAGGCGGAGAGGATCGTCGCTCTGGTCTCGCCGACCGCATCAAGAACATCGGCCAGAAAATCGATCACACCGACATCCATTTGAGTCTGTTGACCCGAGTGATGATCGCGCAGAAAGACGCAGAGCTCCTCCATGACCCGGTCGATCGGGCCGCTATCGTTGCGATAAGTGCCCTCGAAAGTCTCGCCCGTATTGGCGTTGGCGAGGCGGAGGCGGCGCAGCTTGGGCGGACGCGCAACCGCGCCAGCCATCGATGGCCATGCCGTGCACCCGGCTGCTAGGGAAAGGAAATGACGGCGATCCATCGACCCAGACCCCCGGTCGATCTCAAAACCGCTTCAGCAGACGCTCGATATAGTCGAGCTCGATCTCCGGGCGGGAGCGCTCCCCGGCGCGGCGGCGCAGCTCATCGAGGATCTCTCGAGCCTTTTGCAAGGTGTTCTGATCCGGGATCTTGACATTTCCCTGGTCGAAAGAGCCGTTGTTCGACATCGGCCGGCCGAGGGGGTCGTGCTCGACTTGATCCCTGGGCTCGCTGTCGGTGGCTCCAACATCATTCTCGTCGGAATTGCCGCGACCCAGGCGACGCTGCATCTGCTGGGCGAACTCACGCGCCGCCTGTTGCAATTGATCGAGGGCTTCGGTCTGTGGCCCGATCGCTTCGCCCGGTTGGCGGCGCTGCAGCGCCTCGGTCGCATCGCGCATTGCCCGTTCGGCGCGCCCTAAGGGTTCGGGAATTTCGCCGAACCCGTCGCCAAGCCGGCGCATCATTTCGCCAAGCTTGCGCCGTAAACCCTCCTGCTGACCGGCAGCATCACCCATCTCCGTGCTCTCGTCCTGCTGCTGATCGCCGCCTTGCTGTCCGCGCTGTCCCATCCGCCCCTGCTGACCTTGCTGCCGTGCGCGGAAACTGCGATCAAGCAGCTGCTGTTGGCGTTGCATCAAATCGTGCATGCCGCGCATCATTTGTTGCGCTTGGTTCGACCCTCGCTCAGGCATTTGTCCCTTTGCCATGCGCAGATTTTCCAGCATGTTGCGCAGCTGCGAGAGGAGTTCGCGCGCCTGGTCGCGCGCACCGTTCCGCGCAAGCTCACGCGCCCGGTCGAGCATGCGTTGCAAATCACGGCTGGTGACGATGCGCGACGGATCGATCGGCTGTTCGGCTTGGTCCGGGTTGCGGGCCAGATTCTCGGCCAGAGCCTGTAGATAGCGATCGAGCGCCTGTTGCAGCTCGCGCATCAGGCGGTCGATCTCTTCGTCGGGTGCGTTTTTTGCCAGCGCATCTTGCAGCTCTTGCTGCAGGCGCCGCAACTCGCGCTCGGCCAACGACATATGCCCGTCCTCGATGCGCAGCGCGGTGTCCCAGAGGAGCTGCTCGACCCCGGCAATCGACTTTTCGTCGTCATTCAATCGCAGCCGCTCCTCGGCGAGGCGCAAGCCGAGAAACACGACTGCGTCGTCACGATAAAGGCTCGGTCGTTCGTGCAAATCGCTCAGAGTGTCGGCCACCGCTGCGCGCGACCCGGGATCGATTACCAGCTCTTTGCGCTGATCGATGACCGCGCGTGCGATCGGGTGATTGAAAACGCGTTCCGGTAGTTTGAGGTGGATTGGCTCGCTCTCTCCGGTCTGCTCCAGCGCGTCGGTCGCGATCAGCCGAACCTCGACCGGCAAACCGGCCCATGGATGCGGCGTCAAATCGTGATAGCTGGTGGCCTGCACTTCTTTCAAGTGCAACCCGGGCAAGGGTTCTTCGATCTCGAGCGCTTCGTCGGGTTTGCCGCCCTCGCGTCGGATCACCGCCTTGATGGCTTCGATCCCGTAATCGTCGCTTGCCTGATAGTCGACCCGTAGTGCTGCCCGAGGTGTGGCTGCGGGCGGTTTTGCGAAGGCGATCTTGGGCGGATTGTCGGGAATGATCTCGATTGGCCAGCTCCCGAGCGTGGCATCCGCCTGGATCACCTTGAGCTGCTTACCGCTCGTGAGGGTCGTTGCGGTCCGGAAGTTCTGCTTGTCGATAGCCTCGAAATCGCGGGCTTCACCGTCGATCGCCAGCCGCGGCAGCGCGTTCCCGCCATGCACCTGTGCCAACAGCGTGCTCTGGGTCGGGATACGGATAGTCTCCGTCGTTCCTGGCCGCAGAAACTGCGGCGGCAGTCCTGTGTACTCGGGAGGGGTAACCCAGAGGTCAAGGCTCGCAGCCAATGCGGGCGCTCCCCTGGACAAAGGAGGTGTCAGGGCGCGTGCCAACCGATCAGGCCAATCGACACCGGCGTCGACCACGCCGATCAGTAGAAGCATCGCAAGCAGGGCCCGCAACCCCCGAGGGTCGCTTCTGGCGAGTCCGGCGGCCGGCAGGCCGATCCGCAATCGCCGCGTCGCCGCCTCCATGCGCTGTCGATGCGCCTGCCACAGCCGCGCCGCCTGCGGATCAAGCGTCGTGCCCGGGCGGTCGGCGAGCGCCTGCAACGGCCGATGATCGAGCCCGCTTGCCTGCTCGACCCGGCGCCGGGCAGCGAAGCGATCGGGGAGGACAATTCGGCGGGCCATCGCCGCAACAGCGATAACGAAGGTAGCGCCGAAGCCAAGCAGCAAGACAGCGTGGAGCACACCCGGCAAAAGCGGGGGGAGATCGAGCAGGGCAAGAACGAGGAAGATGCCGAGCACGACGAGCGCCGGCCAGCAGGCGGGCCAGATCCGCTCCCACAACAGCGCCAGGCGGGCAAGGCGGAGCCGCATCAAGAACGGGGCGTCGGGGTCGGATGAACGGTCGATCATGCGGCACCTCGTTTTCGCGCCGGCGACAGGCCCGCCTTCGAGAGCCAGGTTGGAATGGTATCGAGCGACAGCATATCATCATAACTCGGTCGCGCCCGGATGACGTCAAAGCGGGTGCCGGCAACCAGCACTTCCGGCACCAGGGGGCGGCTGTTGTACATCGAGCTCATGACCGCCCCATAGGCCCCTGCCGCAGTAAAGGCAACGAGGTCCCCTTCGGCGATTGGCGGCAAGTCGCGATCGACGGCAAAAGTGTCGCCGGGCTCGCACACCGGGCCGACGACATCGGCGGGGGCGAGCGGAACATCTGGCGAAGGGAGGCTGACCGGCACGATATCGTGCCACGCATCGTAAAGAGCCGGCCGGATCAGGTCGTTCATCGCGCCGTCGACGATCACGAAGCGTTTGGCAGCGCCTTGTTTGACATAGATGACCCGAGCAACGAGCAGCCCAGCGGGGCCGGCGAGCATGCGTCCGGGTTCGAAGGTCATAGCAAGCCCGGTCGGGCCAAAAATTTCGCGCACTAGCCGGGCGTAGCTGTCGGGCTCGGGGGCGTTCTCGGCTCGGTAGCGGATTCCGAGACCCCCGCCCAGATCGATGCGAGTAACGGCGAGCCCGTTCGCGCGCAATTCCTGCACGAGCCCGGCGACCCGAACGAAGGCGCGCCGATATGGTTCGAGATCGACGAGCTGCGACCCGATGTGAACAGCAAGACCGACCGGCTCAATGCCGGGAAGGTCTCTGGCGAGGCTGTAAGCGGCCGCGGCTTCGCCGAGATCGATGCCGAATTTATTCTCCTTCATGCCGGTCGAAAGCTTAGCATGGGTGTGCGCGTCGACGTCCGGGTTCACCCGGATCGCCACCGGGGTGATCCGGCCCCGCGCACCGGCGACCTCGCTCAGCCGGCGCAGTTCCGACATCGATTCGACGTTGATCTGGTGGATTTCGGCGTCGAGCGCCGCCTCGAGCTCGGCGCGGGTCTTGCCGACCCCCGAGAAAATAATCTTCTGCGGCGGCATACCGGCGGCGAGGGCGCGGCGCAGCTCGCCTTCCGAGACGACATCAGCGCCCGACCCGAGGCCGGCGAAGAGGCGCAAAACCGCAAGATTGGAATTGGCTTTGACCGCGTAGCAGATCAGCGGCTTCTCTCTGGAGAAGGCTTCGGCAAAGCGCCGGTATTGGGCGGTAAAGGCCGCCGTGGAATAGAGGTAGAAGGGAGTGCCGACCGCAGTCGCGATCCGCGAAACCGCCATCTCTTCGGCGTGCAGCTCGTCACCGCGATAGGAAAAGAAATCACTCACTCGGATAGGTACGCGGAAAAGTGTTGGGCACGTCGGGCGGGGGCTCCGGCGGACCTTTCTTGCCGCAACCCGTCAGCGCGACCGACAGGATGACGGCAACTATAGCCCAGCCGGCCTCAGTCCTCCCCCTTCCCCGTGAACACGGGGCAGCGCGGGACCCACGCCAGCGGGCGGCCACGGGCCGGCATCTCATTCCAAAAACCGTTTTCTCGCTTCGGCGATCGCGACGCGAACGCTCTCCGGGGCGGTGCCGCCGAAGCTCGACCGGCTCGCCACGGAACGATCAGGATTCAGTACATCGTAGACGGCCGGGCTGATCGCCGGTTCGACTGCCTGCAGTTCGGCGAGCGGCAGCTCGGCAAGCGTGCAGCCTCGGGCCTCGGCACGTTTGACGATCATGCCGGTGGCGTGATGGGCGCGGCGGAAAGGCATACCGAGAACGCGGACGAGCCAGTCAGCGAGATCGGTCGCCGTGCTGAACCCCCGTTCGGCGGCGGCACGCAAGCGCTCGCGGTCGGGCCGCATATCGCGCACCATCCCGGTTGTTGCGGCGAGGCAGAGCTCGAGGGTGTCGGCGGCTTCAAAGACCGGGATCTTGTCCTCCTGCATATCCTTGCCATAGGCGAGCGGCAGGCCCTTCATCACAGTCAGCAGCGCGATCAGCGATCCGTTCAACCGGCCTGTCTTGGCGCGAACCAGCTCGGCCGCGTCCGGGTTGCGCTTTTGCGGCATGATCGAGCTGCCGGAGGTGAAGGCATCGCTCAATGCGATAAGACCGAACCCGTCGCTGCACCAGAGCACGATTTCCTCGGCGAAGCGCGAGAGATGCGTGCCGGCGAGTGCCGCCGCGGCCAAAAACTCGATCGCAAAATCCCGGTCCGAGACCGCGTCGAGCGAGTTGGCGGCGGGACCATCGAAGCCCAGCGCTGAAGCCGTCGCTTGGCGATCGATCGGAAACGAGGTGCCGGCGAGTGCCGCCGCGCCGAGCGGCGATTGGTTGAGCCTGCGCCGGCAATCGGAGAGTCGGCTGCGATCGCGGCCGATCATCTCCACATAGGCCATCAGATGATGACCCAAAGTGACGGGTTGGGCGATCTGCAAATGGGTGTAGCCGGGCATCACAGTGGCGACTTCTGCCTCAGCTCGGTCGATCAGCGCGCGCTGGAGCTCGCGCATTGCCCCATCGAGCCTCTCGACGGCGCCGCGCACCCAAAGCCGCAAATCGGTCGCGACCTGGTCGTTGCGCGAGCGCGCGGTGTGGAGGCGCCCCGCCGCCGGACCGATCAGCTCGGTGAGGCGCGCCTCGATGTTCATGTGAATGTCCTCATGTTCGGGGCGATAGGCGAAGCTGCCACTTTCGATCTCCGATCTGATTTGGTCTAGACCGGCGGTGATGGCAGCGCCATCTTGCGGCGACAGGATGCTTTGTGCGACGAGCATCGCGCAATGCGCCTTCGACCCGGCGATGTCTTCGGCGTAAAGGCGCTTATCGAAATCGATCGAGGCGTTTATGCGGCGCATGATGTCCGCGGGACCACCGGTGAAGCGACCATCCCAGAGCGAATTCGCTGGAAGGTCTCGACCGTCGTCGGTTGCCTTATCTGCGTCGGTCATGCGTAAGGGTTAGAGCAAGAGCGAGAGGTCAAGACCATGAGACGGAGCCGCACCTTTGCCTCATTGCTCCTGCTCATGTTGATCGGCGGCGGTTCGGCCGCGCAGGACGAGCCGGGTGTATCGGGACGCGCCCGGCTCGGCGAGTTCATCCCCGCCTCACCTCCGCTGCCCGCGCCGGCGATCTCGTTCGTCGATCTCGCCGGGAACACAGCCAGCCTCTCCGAGTTCACTGGCAAAATCGTCCTAGTCAATCTCTGGGCCACCTGGTGCGAGCCTTGTTTGCGTGAGATGCCATCGCTTGAGCGTGTCCAGTCGCAGCTCGGCAACAAGATCGCGGTCGTCGCGATATCGGAGGACCACGGTGGCAGCAAGGCAGTCGAGCCTTTTATCGACAAGCTCGGGCTCAAAGCGATCAAGGTCTATCTCGATCCAAAGAGTTTATTGGAAAAGGCCTTCAAGGTTCAGGGCCTCCCGACCAGCTTCTTGATCGATCGGGAAGGCAAGGTACTCGGACGGGTCGAAGGGGCGGCGGATTGGGATGCGCCCAAGCTCCTCGAGATCATCAAATCGTTCGTGGGCGGCGACGAGACCATCAACGCGTCGCTCCGTAGAGCACCTCATTGAGGAACGATCCGGCTCGCCGCAGCCCGTTCTCATCGATCGAATGCCCTACTCCGGTGCAAGTCAGCTTCTCGACCGACACACCAACACCCATCAGCGCCGTTTCCGCCGCTGCCAGCGATTCATAGGGGACGAGGGGATCGTCTGTGCCGTGAACGAGGAGCGTGCGGGGGCGCGAACGCAGCTCGTCGGCCAAGAGTTCGGGTGACAGCAGCCTGCCCGAAAAGCCAACGATGCCTGCGACCTGTTTTGTGCGACGCAGCCCAACATAGAGCGACATCATCGTACCCTGAGAGAACCCGACAAGCGCCAGATCGGCATCGTCCAGCCCTCGCTTGGCAAGCGCGTCGTCGATAAATGCTTGAAGGAACGGGGCGGCGGCCCTTACGCCGGCCAAAACGGCGGCAGGGCTGCGATCCTGCGCGCTGAACCATTGATAACCATAGGGCGCCATGTCGCATGGAAAGGGCGCGTTGGGCGACAAGAACTCGGCGGTAGACAACAGCGGTGCCCAGTACGGCGCAAGCCCGATCAGATCGTTGCCGTCCGCTCCCAGCCCGTGCAGCAAGATAACAAGACGGCTGGGCCGGCCGCCCGAAGCGGGAGGTCGACACGGTCCGGACAACGCTGCGATCATCGGCGCAGCCTCTCGCAAGCCATACTCAAGGTTTTACGGATAGCCCAGATCGACCCCCGCTGTCACCCCGAGCGGAGTGGCGGATGCCGCCCGATCTGACGGTGACGCGGTTTGCGCCGAGCCCAACGGGCTACCTGCATCTCGGCCATGTCCGCTCGGCGCTCCAAGGATGGCGAGCGGCTCGAAGCGCCGGGGGTCAATTTCTGCTCCGTCTCGAGGACATCGATCCGGCCCGCTGCCGTCACGAGTATGCAGCGGCCATTCTCGAGGATCTCGCTTGGCTGGGGCTGGGCTGGGACGGCCCCGTGCGTAAGCAATCCGAGCATTTCGACGATTACCGCCGGGCGCTCGACCGGTTGGAGGCGATGGGGGTGCTTTATCCCTGCTTTTGCACACGGCGCGAAATCCAGGACGAGATTACGCGCGCCGGCGGCGCACCGCACGCGCAGTCAGGACCGCCTTATCCCGGTACGTGTCGCCGCCTCGACTCGCGACGACGTGCCGAGAAGCGGCGCTCGGGGATCGATTACGCGTTGCGGCTCGATCTCGCCCGCGCGCTCGCTCTGACCGGCGCGATCGAGTGGATCGAAGAGGGAGAAAACGGGGCGCATCGAAAGCTGGCGGATCCCGCTCCCTTGGGCGATGTCGTTCTCGCACGGAAGGACGTGCCGACGAGCTATCACCTCGCCGTCACTGTCGACGATGCGGTCCAGGGAGTTACTCTCGTGACCCGCGGTGAAGATTTGGCGACTTCGACGCATGTCCACCGCGTTTTGCAGGCGCTGTTGGACCTGCCGACGCCACGCTACCGTCACCACGGGCTGGTGATGGACGCTGCAGGACGCCGTCTTTCTAAGCGCAATCAAGCGATGACGGTCCGCGCGATGCGGGAGAGCGGGATCAGCCGGGCGGAAATAATCGACCTAGCTATCGGCATCGCCCCTTCTCAATCGGCCTGATCCTTTCCCACGAGTCGGCATCGGACAAGCGCTACTCGTATCCCCTCGGGCTTTGCCGCAGCATAATCGCGGAACAATTTAATCAAGCCGCCGCAAGGCGCGGCGTGACGGCATGGCTGCCGAGCTAGTGGTTGCCGCGGTCCAAAAACGGGTGCAAGCAGGCCCGGGTACCGCTGCCTCTCCGGTTCCCTGCCGCGCAGGGAAAACCCGGGTAAAAAATTTTTCGCGGTTTGCCCCATATCGAAAAACCTCGTGCGATCATGGACTTGGCCACGACATACGGCAAGAATCCCAGGTGTGGCAGGGAACCGGCAGGGAAGCCGGAGAACCGCCGGATTCCGTTTGCCATCACCGTTCGTTGCTGACTTACCATTATTAATTAACTATTACGCACGGCCCTGGTATATGGCGCGGAACTTCGCGGTGCCAAGAGGGTGGTGGAGTCGCTCGCGTTGCGCGGGTGAACAGGACGGCAGGAGCTCCATGTCCGAGAACAAGCGCGATTACGGGGTCGGCCGCGGCAAGCCGCCGGTGCATGGCCGCTTCAAGAAAGGCCAATCCGGCAACCTGCGCAGACCGCTCTCCGAAAAACTTGCCGGCATTGCTTGTCGAGGCGCTCAACGAGACGGTGGTCGTGACCATCGACGGCGAGCGCCGGGTCGGCCGCGTGCTGACCGGACGCGGCGTCGATGGTCATCATCGACGATCCCCTTCCGTAATCGGATTGCCGCCGTAAAGCCCCACTATTTCGGCAACATCTCACGATGTATTTCGGCTCGCGACCCTTCTCGGTGCCCCAGCTTCGTATTCGGAACGGCTCTTCCTCGCCCCCTAAAGAGACCTTGCCGGCGCGATCGGGGAACGGCGAGGTCAGTTGGGATTGCCGTCATTTCGCCGCAACGGTGCCGACGACGCGGGTGGCCACCCGCCAGGACCTGACAGTATAGCTCTTGGTCGACCCGAGCCGACGATTAGTCTGCCCTATTTCCCTGATCGCAGAAGGGCAAGCTACCAACAGTTTTGCCAGCCTGCGCATAGTAGCAAACGGAGGTATGTCGTACTTTACCGAACGTTTGATACACAACACACGCGTGCAGGAAGACGTATTTCTTTCCGTAAACGACATCCCAATCGATCACATCGGATCTTATGGTAATCGATCCGCTATAGTCATTAGTGGTGCTGCCCCCCGGGAAAATAACAATAGATACAGCAGATGTGTCATCCTTTGGATCAGAAATGGAGAAGCAGTAATCTTGAAAAGCTCGTTCTCTGGTGTGAATTTGGTCGTAGGTTGCGTCGATTGCGATACTATCGCTGCCGCCGACTATTGAGGCGTCTGTTGCTGGGTCATGCCCTGTGTTGCGGAATGGGACCGGAACATTAATGGCCTCGGTGGGCGGAGCACTTGGTATTGCGCCGAGCGTTGCACTAACCGGACTGATCCAAGCCCGATTAGCCGCAACCAGGGCCATATGCGCGTCGTCAGCGGCAATCTTGGTTATAACCAGAGAACCTATGATGCCAAGGGAACTGATCGCACCGACAATTGCGCCTATGGCGGTGATCCGATTGAGGCCTTTGGCGATCCGAAGCTGAGCCGC
>Ga0310916_10002864_pt1 | contig 10625 bp, 10 predicted proteins | sample GREbulkMGLF176_FD_203444 | JGI IMG/M metagenome (GOLD analysis project Ga0310916, IMG submission 203444) | Lab enrichment of tropical soil microbial communities from Luquillo Experimental Forest, Puerto Rico - GRE.bulkMG.LF176 | ecosystem: Environmental > Terrestrial > Soil > Tropical forest >... | reverse complement strand
ACGGGTGCATCGAAGCAGAAGACGTCGAGCTCGGCCCGCCCGCGCCGGCCGACGATTACAAGATGCCGCATAACTTGGAGATCGTAACCGGCAAGGACGCCCAGACGGGAATCGACGTGCTCGAATTTCGGCAGGGCAAGAAGGTCCAAGGACGAATGAAGCTGCTCGCAGAACGGAGCGTCCAGGAGTATGTTTCGCACCTGGGCGACTCGTTGATCCCGGAAGGCGCGAAAGGCACCAGGCGGCCCATTGAGTTTCGCTTTTTTGTGGTGGAAGATCCAGAAATTAACGCTGCATCGCTGCCGGACGGAACGCTGCTCATCAATACCGGCTTGCTGGGGGCGCTCGAGAATGAAGCGCAGCTCGCTTTTGTTTTGAGCCACGAAATGGCTCACGTGTTGCAAGTGCACTATCGGCGCGAAGTGGAGGAGACACGCGGGGCGCGTGTCGGATTGACCATCGCCGGGCTCGCCGCAGGCGCGTTCATCGGAAACGCCGGGGTTTTCATGGCGCAAATTGGAATCGCTTCGGCGGTCAATGGTCACCAGCGAGAACTCGAAAATCAGGCGGACCGGTTGGGGCTACAGAATGTCATCGAACATGGCTACGACCCACGCGAGGCGCCCAATTTTTCGCGCATCATCATCAATCGCCACGGCAACCGAACCACCAGCAAACTGTGGTCGGACCATGAGTCGAGCGTAATTCGCGGTAGCTTCTTGACCGTGCAACTCATGCGCGAGTATCCCGAAAGCCACTGGGATGCGGCCAAGCAAAACACTACCGCTTTTCAACGCATGAAAGACGACTTGGGCCCCGTGAAAATCTTGTAAGACCGTGGTTTCACGGAGCAGCTTGCGGTCGAACGGCTTTAGGATCAACGCGATTAGGCAGCGGCACGTTACAAGCCCGAAGCTGACGCACAGATAGGCATGAACACAATTATTGCGGGCCACTGCCAGGAGACAAGAAGCTAATCGCCTGGGCCTTGCGAGCGGCAGGGGAAAACAACGGTTCAGCAAAGAGTGGTCTCAACGCGAAAATGATTGCTTACGCGGATTTCTTATCGTCGCGGGTGAGGCATGGTCGCTTCCCTGCGGGCGGCAACCAGGTGTCACGATCCACGGCTCCCTGCCGTAAGCTGGTGCGGACCTTCAACGAGGTGGCATGTTTGTTGTGCTCGTGACCCAAGAACAAATCTCCGGGAATGAAGATCTCCAAGACACTGCGTTTCACGAAATGTGTAACGTTGCGACTTGGTGAAAGCAAGATGATCCGCACGGATCGGCGTTCCGGGATGCATGGCTGGGATACAGGAAGGTACTGCAAGACGCCAGCATGAAGGCACGCTGGGCGGGTCCTGCCCGATCCCGCTTCGTGACCAGCAGCTACGGTTTCCCATTGGCCAGTTCTTACCGGGCGCTTTGACTTGCGTCTAGGGATTTCCCAGTAGCCCGGCGCCCATTCACGCCTCTATACTCAACCAGGGCTCCTTGAATCTGCGCGGGTCTCTGGCCTGCTTTGCGAAACCAACGGGGAGTGTGGTCTGAGCCGGCTAGTTCAGGCTCATCTAAAGTATTTTAGGAAGATCGCCAATGAAAATGACTGCAACAACCCGACAAGTAGGTTTCGTCGCCATTGTGGACATCAGCGGCCAGATTGTTTTCGGGAAGGAAAGTGCCTCGCTGCGCGATTTGATAGGCGATCTGTTAAGCAAGGGACACAAGAAGATTCTGCTGAATCTCGCCAATGTCGAGCGCATCGACACCGTAGGCTTGGCCTATATAATCAGTGCCCTCAAAAGCGTGCGGATGCAGGATGGAGAACTGAAGCTGCTCAACCCTACGAAACACGTACAGGACGTGCTCCAACTTACAAAGTTACATACAGTCTTCGACATTAGAGACGACGAGGCGGCGGCCGTTAAGTCCTTCGGTGAATCGAGCGCGGCAACCGCCTGAGTGTCGAATCTGATTGGAGCCTACGTTCCACGCCGAGAACAGCAACTTCATGATCGGTGGCAACTGGAATTGCAGCTGAGGGTTCGGCAAAAGGCAAGACCAACTCCGGCAAACGCTCTCCGGACGAATGGAGAACCAGGCTTCCATTGGCTGTTTCCGAGACGCTTAGCGGATATCATACGTTAGTGTAGGAGTGCGATTCGCACCCGGAATCGCCATGTATTCTGGACGAATCGTCGATGCCCACCCGCATCTGCGGGACCTGGCGAACGCCGATGGCCGGCTCCATACCTGAGTTTCTCTTTTATAAGCTATTGTTGGTGATTGCCGAGCATCGCAGCTCATATCCGACAGGCCGCTGGTCAAACGCGCACACTGCAATTCCACCGCTTTGCCCGATGCGCGATTTGCGCGGTCTCCTCGTAACACCTCGGGGTACAGGCAGGTGCCAGAATCTCCAGTTGCGAAATTGCTCGTTCGGTGTCCTAATTTAGCGTGCAGGTGCTGGACAAGGGTGTCCAGCTGTCTACTGAGCCTGCATGCTTATGGCGCTGACCCTAATCGTAACGGCACATTTTCGCATTTCCTTCTCACCTTAGGTGTAGGCGCCTAGGAGGTCTCAATGTCACTCTTCGCATGGATCGTTCTGGGGCTCATTTCGGGTTTCATTGCCAGTAAAATCGTGAACAAGTCTGGAGCAGGCGCCCTCATGGACATTGTGTTAGGAATCGTCGGCGCTGTTCTGGGCGGCTGGCTCTTCAACACCATCGGCCACGCCGGGGTAACCGGCTTGAATCTTTACAGCATCCTGGTCGCCGTCGTTGGTGCGGTCATTGTTCTGATTCTCTACGAGACATTGTTCCGCACTCGCACCCACGCGTAAGCGCCTACAGCGCTCAGTCAAACCAGGCAATTCTGGGGCTGTTCCCGAATTGCGCCACGGAAGAAGCCCGAGCCATCGCGGCGCATACCGGGACAGGAGGAAGCGGTCGAGTGGGACGCACTTGTGCGCCGGCAGAGCGCTTGAAACGGATGCCCTCACCGCTGCCGTTGTCGTGGCGATTCACACACGTTACGATCAGCGACCGTTGCGTGGGTGGAACTGAAACAATGGCCGGGACACCGTTCGCGATGTCATTGAGCGAATAAGGGGATCCTGGCGTTCGCCTCCTGGTCGCCACAAGTCGGGACCACAAATCCGGGCGATTAGGAAGCCGAGATGTACGATTCTCGAACCGATACTAATCGGGCATCTAACAGTTTTATCTGCCGAGTTTCGGGACTAACCACAACGCTTTGGCGTATTTGACCCTGGCTTGCCTTAGGATATGCGTTGAACACCGGTGTCGTTCCCAACCCAGGGTCCGCCAGTAGTGCTTCGCGGTTACTGCCCCTGAGGCTGGTCGCCGTTCGCGCCGGCAGCCGCCTTCTTCAGAAGTTCCTTTTTCTGGGCGACAAGAGCCGCATGCTCCTGCTTAACCTGTTCGAGAATCTGCTGGCGTTCCGCTAATTTTTTCTGGAGCCTCTCGCGCTCCTCCTGTGTGGAAGCCTGAGAAAGTTCTGCGCGGACTTTATCCACAAATTCTGTTTGGGCATCAATGTCGCGCTGTTCCCAGGCGATCAAGCGGTCGGCGTCTTCCGCGGATTTGGCGTTGGTAAGTGCTGCGGGACCGCCAACCTTCTTATCGGCAGTGGTCGTCTTCTGTTGTTTCGCCTGAGCCGCAGCGGCAGCGTTAGCCGCGGCTTGCTGGTCAGCCAGAGCCTGCTTCTGGTCCTGGTAACGGTCAGCTGCGGTCTTCACAGAAGCCATGTCGTCGTCGGTCCAGACCTTATGGACTTTTTTGGTGCTCGCCGCCTTGCCGGATGTTTCCTTATAGGTCATCTCGGACAAGTCCTGCGCGAAGAGCGCGGAGCTTCCAGCGGTGATGACTAGCGCTGCTGACGCCAAATTCAACCACAGACGTGATTTCATATCATCCCTCGCTTCAGTCGTTGTACGGAATCTCGCGGAATGACAAAATTTGGTAGGTGGGAGGTCTCTGCGCGTTCTTGATCCAACAGCTGTTGTAATAGATGCCGTTGCCACCGCCGCCCGAAATGTCGTACGAAGTCGGGCCCCATGCGGAGAGGAGGTTATGACTCGAGTCCCACAGGGTGCCAACGAAGATAGCTCCGTCGAATTCGTTATTGCCTCCACCGCTTCCGTTGTAAGTCGTGGTGCCGTTGCCAATCACAAGCACGACGCCCTTCCAGCCGTCGTTTCCACTGTAGGCGAAGTTGCCCGTGACGACCAGCAAGCCGTAGCCCGTGAAGTTGCCGGTCAGACTAAGGTCGCCGTTAACAACCACTGTCATCGGGTTGCTGGCGGACATCGCTGATGGCATGTTGGCTTGGGTCGCGTTACCGTTAATGACCAGGTCCGCCGCATTGTTAATCGCTTGGAGGGTCTGATTGGCCTGCGCGGGCGTGGCTAAGCCATTCGGGAGAGACACGACCCCGACATTGGGTGTAGTTCCTCCACTGCCCGTGTAAGCGCCAATACGATTGCTCGGGATTCCCGCAACAATCGAGGTCACGTCGCTAGAGTTGGTTGCCCCGATGGCGTCCACCTGGGTAGCCGGATTTGTCGCGCACCCTGGCACCGGTGGCGGACTTCCTGATCCGTCCTGCCCATTCACCTGGTAGGGATTGGAATTCGCCCCGTTGAAAGTGATGCCGCTCGTTCCGAAGGTCAGTGCGGAGGGAAAATTCAAATTAAGGGTCTTCGCCGCCACGGTGTATTCGAGCAACTTCTCTGTGCCGTTGGGCATTTCGGAAAACGAGGCGATCTTGAAGACCGGATTCGCAGTGCAGGGACTCGTGCTACAGGGCGGGCTGGCGTTCCCGACGATGAGCTTGCTCGGGGAGACGTTTGAGTCGTAGTACAGGGGAGTTGTGTTGTCGATTGCGCTGTCCCCGTTTATGTCCAGTCCAGTGCCATCGCCGGCGAGGGAGCGCTCCGTGACGCGGGTGATGCGCACCCACTTATAGAAGGGGACCGCCACGCCCGAAGCCTGGGAGGCAGAGGAGGTAACCGTGGAATAGGTGGCACTGCCGAGCGATGAACCGAATTCCGTGGCGTACTGCGAGTCCGGGTAGTTTGATGGAGAGGAGCTCTGCGGATTGACCGTCTCGCCGTTGAATGGGTTCAGGATGTAAAGGACCGTGTTAGCAGCCATGGGATTGCCTACGGATGGAAAGTTGGTGGTGCCGTAGTAATTGGGATCGTTGGACCGCATGCGACCGCGGCCTTCTTCCAGGCCGGCCACGGCGGCGTAGTAAGCGTTGCCCGAGTTGCGGTAATTGCCCGCGAGAGCGGTTTCCGTGCCGCTCGCGACGATCATGGAAATCGCCACGACGGAGATCACCAGCAGGACGAAGATGGCCATCAGCAAGGCGATTCCATCTTCTTGTTGCTTTGTACCTGAACGCTTAATCGAGCGCTCCATGTCTACCTCCGAAACTCGTTCGTTACTGATTGGGATTGAGGCGACGGCCGCGGCCATGCAGGGTGACCAGCTTCACCTGGCCATTCGTGATGTCGTTGCTTTCCGTCTGGATGATCAACGTGACTTCCACGTCGCGGATATTGGTCGGCGTGTTGTTGGCGCCGGCCGAGGTGCATGGCGTGGGCGTGGTCGCAGTATCGCAGTCGTAAGTAAAAATCGGGACGGCGTTGCCGCTCGGGAAGGTACCCGGATAGGCGTTGTTGATTGCGGTGATTTGGGCCGATGAGGCGTTGTTTATCACGTTGGTGGCGTAGGGAAACAGAGTTCCGTTGGCGATGGTCATGGCCGTCGAGGGATCCGTGGCGACTGCTTTGGTAAGCGTGCCGCGATAAAGAGTGGTGCCGGAAAGCTGATAGCGGATCCACTGCATGGCGCCGGCGGAGCTGGTGTACTCCTCGAGAATCAGATCGAAACTTCCGGGGCTGGTGCAGGAGCCGATGGCGCAAGTGGTCGTGGGATAGCTCGGGCTCCAGGCCACGGGCGTGACCGCGTAATTTGCCGCGGAAATGGATGCGTAGAACTCGTTCTGCGGGGGATAGCCGGCGTCATTCACATCACGCACGATTTGGTCCAGCGCAAGACGCCCTTGCTGGAACGAGCTGAGAATCTGCCCGTCCGTCTGGTAGCGCTTCTGCGCCACATCGAGCAGGCCGAAGGCTGCGCCGCTAATAAAAATGAAAATTCCCAGGGAGATCAACAGCTCCATCAATGAGAAGCCGGCTTGTGTGCGCTTCGACACATGAGCTTTTTTCATCTGTACACCGTTGAGTCGAGCGTGACAGGCAGCAAAGGAGTGTCGCCGCTCTTTTTCCTTACCCCCAGAATGATGCGCCGCGAGGTAATCGAGCCGGAGGCCGGGCCGTTGGTAATAATGGCCCAGCGCACGTCATAAATTGCATTCGTAGTGTCGGAAGGATCCGTGTAGTAATAGCCATAGCCGGAAACCTGCGAGCCGGAGAAGTCAATGGCCACATGGCCGTTCAAGGTGGTCAGCGGATTTCCGGCCGCGGTGTTAAACGTGGAGGTGCTGCCGAGGTTGCAGGTGTTGCCCTGCTCGTCGGTGAACGAAGCGGCGGTGCTCATACCCTGGTCAATGAATTCGTCCATTTCACGCTGGGCGTAGACCATGCTGCTGGAGTCGGCGCGGTTTTGGCCATTGAGGTAGGCAGCGGCCGGTACCAGCTGCGCGACGCCAATGACGCCGGCGAGCAGCACAACGATCGCGACCATCACTTCAATGAGGGTGAAGCCGCTTTGTCTTCGCCCGCGCTTGATTTGTTTCCTCATGTGTACTCCTGCTGAACCATTCGTCGCGCTAACCAATCTGGTGCCAGGAACTGTTCGAGTTGCCGGCCCAGAGCTGCGTAATTCCAGAAGGCAAAACCACCACAGCGCGATAGTCCTCACTGGACTGGGAGACGGGGCCGACAAAGAAGACGTACACGGCCACGGGATTCACTCCGTAGCTGACCGCGCCTCGTGCATCAAACTTGATCGCCTGTGTCGAGGAACTGGCCGAGAGTGTGGTCAAGCTGACCACGCCAATGGCGCTTGCCAGGTTGCCCGCCGTGGCAACGCTGCTCTGGGGCAAGAACGTCACGTTTCCAGAGAGTTCGTACTGGCGGTCCGCGCTGCTCAGGGAGCCCACGCCGCCGGCGTCTGCTCCAACAACCCAGCTGGATCCAGAAGGAACCGCGAGAAATTGCGCAGGCTGAGTCGTGGGAACGTTCAGGCGAATGGCTTCGGAACGGGCAAACTTAATATTGTCGGCTACTTGCGCGGCAGCGGACGTGACTTGATACGCCCGCAAAGTCGTCATGACGGAAGGAATGGCGATGGCCGCGAGAACCCCGATGATAGCCACCACCACGAGCAATTCGAGCATGCTGAAGCCGCTGCAAGCGGCTCGCCTAGCCGAAGCGGACGAAAAGCGAGTGGTTCGGGTCATTCGGCACCTTTCCTCATCCCCCTATTAGTAGCGCAGTGAAACGAAGAACAACACTGGGCAAAGGTACGGGTTTTGGTCAGCCGCAGCACACCTGTTCATTCTTCTTACTCGAACAGGTACTGAGGTACCTCCTCCACGAGCCGTCACCTTCGGGATTACAAATCAACAGCTTCTGGTGAGAAGCGCATTTTGCGTTTGCAGAGATTGATTAACGGCATCACACGGGTCTTAGCGTCGAAACGGGCAATAAGCGGTCACGTCGTTGACTTGGAGGGATTTGCATTATGGCATCAATTCGGGTAGTTCGTTTGGAATCACTCTCTAACTGACCGGCGTGCCTAATACGACCTTTACTTTGTGTCGCGCTGAAATCTCTATCCGTGCTTGTGTGGTAGGTCGGGCGACTTGACAGAGAAGATCAGGTAGTCGAGCAGAATGATGACGGGAAGCACAATCGCGCAAAGGATCGTAAACCAAGGCGGCTGAGATTCCTTTGGCGGATGGCCGAGCCAACGCAGAAATTGGTCACCGATCAGACCATTACAAAGCCCAAGAAGCGCAATCATGCCCATGACATTTAACAACGCGTTTACCCAACCTCCCTCTGCGTGATAGACGAACTGGCTGGCAAGTCTCAGCCTCTTGGGTAATCCTATTTGCTCTTGGTGGGTGATCACCTTTTTCCTTTCATGGGCGGGACTTCTATCGGAATCATTACGCCGCGTGTAGCTAATGTCAACGATTCAGGTAGGCCGCTCCGACGATGCCATCCAGACTTGCCAGGCCCGACTTGCGAGTTGCCCGTCAAACGGCACGGATCCAAGCCGGGATTGGCGGTTGGTGCGGCACTGTAGTATTGCTGCTCTGCCCATGTCCTTGGTTGTTAAGGGGCGAGGTCAGGAAAGGTTGGACGAGTTATTCATAGCGAAGCGCCACTATCGGGTCGACTAATGTTGCGCGGCGAGCGGGAATATAGCACGCCAAGAGCGCAACCAGAATGAGTAGGGCCGCAAACCCAATATACGTCAGCGGATCATGCGATGTCACACCGTAGAGCAGGTTGCTCATCAGCCGGGTCAATCCGAGAGCAGCCCCAACCCCAATAGCCACACCTACCAGCACTAATACCGTGCCCTGCCTAAGAACCATTTGCAGCACGTCTCCGCTCTGTGCCCCGAGTGCCAAACGGATTCCAATTTCGCGTTGGCGTTGCGACACGGTGTAGGACATCACGCCATAGATGCCGATGATTCCGAGCGCCAGCGCCATTATTCCGGCAAGTCCAAGCATCACCAAAGTGAAAGAAGTTCGCGCGACGGATTTGTCATACACTTCCTGCATGGTTCGCACAGACGCCAGCGGCAAATTCGAATTCGCTGACCATACCGCCTCCCGGACCTCGTTCACAAAGCTCTCTGTTCCCGCGCGCTCACTGCGGATCGCAAATGTCACTGTCCGTACTGCCTGTGTCGGTCCCGGTCCAAAAGGATTTTCCATAAGCGGAGGCCAATACACGATCTCCGGCGCCGTCTCCTGCACGCCCTTCTCGCGAACGTCCTGGACCACACCGATCACTTCGAGCCACGGCATCCACGGAAACTCGCGCAGGTACTTCCCGATCGCAGCCGGGGGCGTACCCCACATCTCACGAGCCAAATTCTCGGAAACCATTACCTTCGATTCAAGTCCATAGAGTTCACTCCACGTCATTTCTCGCCCCGCAACCAATCTTGTCCCGGCCGTCAGCAACAAACCGGGCGAGATATACTTATACAGTCGCAATGGCGGTATGGTGTTGTCCGCGTAAACTTTGTCTTGCGCATAGATCTGGTCCCAAGCCGAGTCGAAGCCCTCCATGGGCATTTCGCTGATGAACCCAACAGACTCAACTCCCCGAATCGCTGCCAGCTTATCCAGAACTGCGTTTTGCGTTCGCGTAACTCGCACCGGCTCGGCGACCAGTGAGTCCGGAATGGAAATTCGCATCACCTGCAAGTGCCGCGGATCGCTGAACCCAGGATCGACCTTTTGCAATGCTGCAAATGTACGAATCATGAGGCCCGCACTCACCAAAAGCACCAGCGCCATCGCCACCTGGCAAACCACCAGCAAATTGCGTGCTCGATGCCCCTCCCGGCTCAGACTGATCGTTCGCCCCACGCTCCGCAGAGCCGAGCCGGCGCGTGGCCTGGCATACTTCAGAGCCGGAATCAACCCGAACAACAAACCTGACAGCACTGAAAGGACAAATGCGAACCCCAACGTGCGCGCGTCTACTGCGATTTCGTTTAAGCGAGGCAGATTTGATGGACCTATGGCCACGAGGAATCGGACGCCTGCATACGCTAAGCCAACACCCACCACTCCTCCTAGCAAGCCTAGCAATACGCTTTCCACGAGGAGTCCCCGAACGATTCGCATCCAACTTGCACCAAGTGCCGTGCGAACAGCCAATTCCTGCTGACGTGCTTCCACCCTTACCAGCAGCAAATTCGTCACATTCGCGCAAGCAATGAGCATTACCACGCCAATCGTCCCCATCACCACCCACAGAAATTCGCCCACGTTGCCGATCACTTCCTGTTTCAAGGGTCGAATCATCGGCGTGATATTCCAGGTCTCGTAAATATGTGAATCCGTTCCCGGCCCGTTCGACCAGGAGTCCATCCATATGGGCAGCATTCGCGTGAGGTCGGCGTTGGCTTCCGCAATGGTTGTTCCGGGCTTCAGCCGCGCGGTTCCGTGGAACCCGAATCCGGCAAGAATCGCCTTTCCCCGGTCGAACGCCAGTGGCGCAGCCAAATCGAAGTCCGAATCGACAAATCGGAATCCTTGTGGCATTACGCCGACAATTTCCCTTGCGCGCGAGTCCACGATGATGTTTCGCCCAATCACCCCGTGGTCTCCGCCGAATCGCCTCTGCCAATACCCGTAGCTCAGCATGACCCTTCGCGGACCGTTCGGTATCTGGTCCGCCGGCGAGAGCCACCGCCCAACTGCGGGTGGCACGCCAAGCGACTCGAAAACGCCATTGCTTACCGCAACTGTGCGGACCTGTTCTGGCTCTGCAAGGCCCGTAACGTTCGCGGTGCCAGTTATCCACACCCCCAAGGATTGAAAGGTGCGGTTGTGTTCGGCGTAGGTGAAATACATTGACGGTGAGAGAAG
>Ga0310916_10002855_pt1 | contig 10633 bp, 7 predicted proteins | sample GREbulkMGLF176_FD_203444 | JGI IMG/M metagenome (GOLD analysis project Ga0310916, IMG submission 203444) | Lab enrichment of tropical soil microbial communities from Luquillo Experimental Forest, Puerto Rico - GRE.bulkMG.LF176 | ecosystem: Environmental > Terrestrial > Soil > Tropical forest >... | reverse complement strand
ACCAATACGGTGTCGGCGCGTCCCTATTGCGCAAGGAAGACGACCGCCATCTCCACGGGCGCGGCCAGTTCGTTGCAGACATCAAATAGCCCGACACGAAGGATGTCGCCTTTGTCCGCAGCCCCCACGCCCATGCCCGGATCCGATCGATCTCGGTTCCGCCCGAGGTGCGCGGCCGGGTCTTCACCGCGGCTGATCTGCCGCGCATCAGGCCAATACGCATCACTGTGCAAGCGGCCGGAGCCAAGGCGCCGGCCTGGCCGCCGCTCGCCACCGAGAAGGCGCGCTATGTCGGCGAGGCGATCGCCGCCTGCATCGCCGGCTCGCGCGGCGAAGCGGAAGACCTCGCCAATGCCGTCACCGTCGATTTCGAGGTGCTCGACGCGGTGGTCGATGCGCCGCGCGAGATGCACGGCAGCCGCCACCTGATCCACGAGCAGTGGGGCGACAACCTCTATGTGGAGCGCGTGGTCGAAGGCGGTGACATCGACGCGGCGGCGCGCGCAGCGGAAGTCACGGTCACCCGCCAATTCCGCATGCAGCGGCAGTCCGGTGCGCCGCTCGAAGGCCGTGCCGTGCTCGCTTGTCGCGATCACCGGCTCGACGAAGTGGTGGTTTACACGTCGACCCAGACGCCGCATACCCTGCGCGTCGCACTCGGCGAGTTCCTCGACATCGAGGCGCGCCGCATCCGGGTGGTTGCTCCCGATGTCGGCGGCGGGTTCGGGCCCAAGGCCCGGCTCTACCCGGAGGAAATCATTTTGGCGGCGCTGGCGTTGCAGCTGGATCACCCGGTGCGCTGGGTCGAAGACCGGGGTGAGCATCTGTTGACCGCAGCGCACACCCGTGACCACCACTATAAGGCAACCGCCTACGCCGATCGGCAGGGGCGGATACTTGGCGTCGACACGGAGATCGTTGTCGATGCCGGCGCCTACGGGCTTTGGCCGCAGGGGCCCTACCAGGAGGCGGCAATGGCGGCGCGTAACCTGCCGGGGCCGTACACGATTCCCAACTACCGAGCGAGGCACTACACGGTAGCGACCAATAAGGCGCCGCTCGGCCCCTATCGCGGGGTCGGCCGTCCGGGGGCGTGTTTTGCGATCGAGCGGATCGTCGACGAGATCGCCCGTGCGGTCGGGCGCGACCCGGTCGAGGTGCGGGCGGAGAATATGGTGCGGTCCGACCAGATGCCGTTCACGACGGTCGGCGGCATGCGCCTCGACAATGGCGATTATCTGCGGAGCGTGCGTCTTTGCGCCGAGCTATTGGACTTGCCCGGCATCCGCGCGCGCCAGCAGAAGGGCGAGCCCGACGGGCGGCTGGTCGGCATCGGCTTTGCCGCCTTTGCCGAGCAGACTGCGCATGGTGCGGCCGAATTCGTCGCCAGGGGTGCCGCGATCATCCCCGGGTTCGAGAGCTGCACGGCGCGGATCCTGCCCGACGGCAGCGTTGTACTAATGGTCGGCATCCAGTCGCACGGCCAGGGACTCGAGACGACCTTGTCGCAGATTGCCGCGCACGAGCTCGGGATCGACCCGTCGCGGATCTCGGTGCGCCACGGCGATACCGAGAGCACGGCTTTCGGCTTCGGCACCTTCGCCTCGCGCAGCATGGTGATGTCGGGCGGTGCCGTCGCCCGCGCGAGCCGTGTGCTGCGCGACAAGCTCTGCCGCATCGGGGCGCACCTGTTGCAATGCGATCCGGCACAGGTGCGCTGCACCGAGGGTGCCGTATTGGGCCCGCAGGGCTCGGTGTCGATCGCCGAGATCGCCCAGGTCGCCCATCTGCGAATGGACGGATTGCCGCCCGGCGTGGATCCGCTGCTCGACGCGACCGCGACCTACGAGCCGGCGATCGGCACCGGTGTGTTCTCCTATGCGACGCACGGTGCGGTCGTCGCGGTCGACCCGGAGACCGGTTTCATCGACCTCCTCGACTTCGCGGTTGCGGAGGATTGCGGCACGATGGTCAACCCAATGATCGTCGAGGGCCAGATCAGGGGCGGCGTCGTCCAGGGCATCGGCACCGCACTCTACGAGGAGATCCACTACGATGAAGCGGGTCAGCCGCTTGCCGGCACACTGGCCGACTACCTTCTGCCGGGTGCCGCCGAATTGCCGGCCATCAAAATCGGCCATCTGCACACGCCGGCCGCGGCAACCGAATACGGCATGAAGGGTATGGGTGAAGGCGGTGCGGTGGCCCCGCCCGCCGCGATCGCCAATGCAGTTCGCGACGCGCTCGCCGCGCTGGGTGCCGAGGTCAACGAGACCCCGATCACCCCGCGCCGGGTGCTGGCAGCCATCCGAAAGGCACGCGAGGCGGTGGCGCAAGCGTGAGGCCGCGCATTAGATACAACGTAATCGCGATCGCGCGCCCGGAATCACCCGGTTCTTCGCCAGAGTTAGGCGTTAAATCAATCTGTTAGGGCGAATTTTGCGACACCGCGGAACAACGAAAACGGTCGCGGTTATCAACGAAAACCGCACAGCCTTCAGGGAGAAAAACAACGCGATCCGAGCCGCATGTTTGCCCTCGCGTTCGCCCCCCTTGCGAGCGGCAGGGAGAGCACTGCACGATGCCACCAGTCGGCTGACACGAACGGGGAGGAGGGCATGTCCGAAACAAGCGCTAACGAACCCGGCATCTTCGAGATCATACACACGACCCGGTCGATGCGGCGCCTGAAGCCGGATCCGGTGCCCGATACGCTGATCCGCAGGATCCTCGAAGCGGGCGTCTCGGCGGCAAACGGCGGCAACATGCAGCGTTGGCGCTTTGTGGTTGTCACGGACCCGAAGATTAAAGAAACCGTGGCGGGTTATTACAGACGAGCCTGGAAGGAGGATGCATTACCGGGCTACCGCAACGCCGCCCCGCCGCGCGGGACCTCCGCCGAACGTTTCCAGCGCTTGCTTGCGGCTGCCGATCACCTCGCCGAGCATCTCCACGAGGCGCCGGTCTGGATCGTCCCTTGCCTCCAGGGTGCGGCGCCGACGCGCTCGACAGGATCTTCGATTTACCCGGCGGTGCAGAACATGCTGCTGGCGGCGCGGGCTCTGGGCCTCGGTGCGACGCTGACCACCCTGCATCTGCGCTTTGAGAAGGAGACGGAAGCGGCGCTCGGACTGCCGCCAGACGTGCATTCCTATGCGCTGCTGCCGATTGGCTACCCTATGGGGCGGTTCGGACCGGTTCGCCGCGCGCCGCTCGCCGATGTCGTGTACGAAAACCGCTGGGGGGAGCCTTTTCGGGACCTATAGCGTCCACTCGGGCCATTTCTTGGGGTTTGACCGACGTGTCGGTTTCGATCGCCGGGGCTTAAGCAACCGTTGTGATACGACTCGGGCGCATATTGCCGAGCAATAGAGCCGGAGCTATATTCAACACGCATCCTGTCTTTGATCAACGGAGATAGTCATGCGAAAGTCCGAACTGCACTGCTTGCCGGCGCTGCGGCGGTGGCGCTCGCCGGTCTCTCCGGGGTGGCTGCGGCAAGAGATCGCAATACCCATCTGATGACCGTTCAGCTTCCGGGCGGGAGCATCGCAGCGATCCGCTATACCGGTGATGTTCCGCCGCAAGTCGTGTTGAGCCCTGCACCCGCGGAATTTGGCGCGCCGATGCCGAGCAGCGCCTTCTTCGGGCCGGGTTCGCCGTTCGCGATGCTCGACCGGATGTCGGCGGCGATGGACCGCGAAGCAGCGAGCCTGATGCGCCAAGCGGAAATGCTGGCCAACGCGCCCGCCTTCGCCGGCAATCAGCCGATCGAGGCGACTCTGCGCAATGTCCCGACGGGAACCGAGAGCTACACGATGGTATCTACCTGGTCGGGCAACAGCGTTTGCACGCAGAGCGTCGAGATCACTTCACCGGCGAATGGCGGGCAACCGCGCGTCGTGTCGCACAGCTCCGGCAATTGCGGGTCGCTACCGGGTTCCGCAGGTGTGATCGGGACGCCCGCACTGCCCGCGCCGACGCATCGGCCCGACATCATAGAGACGCATGGGACCTCGCCCTACGCCGGCCTGGTACGCGAGGCGGCCTGGTAACGCTGATCCATACCATCCCGTGACGTAACGAGGCCCGCGTTGCGGGCCTCTTTTTTGTGGGCAGCGCCTGGATCATTCTGCTGCTCATCGGGTAGCCGGGAGACCGGGCTGACGCCCGGTTTTGCGTGGAGTGAAGAATCGCGAAGAACTGGAGCACGGTCTGCACGGATGCGCCGGGCTTCGATCGCATAGCCTTTCACAACCGGTTCAACAGCCCGATGTGCTCGCGTCCTTCCGAACAGCGCTAAGGCGGAAGAGCACAGCGAATTTCGCCGATTGCGTTCTTATCGGCTAGGCTAGCGGAGGGTGCTCCGTGTTTCCGCTCTGCCGGCCCGATGAGAGGAGGCCCGCTGATGCTGACCGCCAGATAGCTCATCGCGATCGCCCTCTGTCTCACGGCGACGCTCGGAGACGCTGCCGATTTTCAGTTCATTGACGTGCTCGCCGATGCGGACGGTCCGGCCCTCAAAGGAGCGATGTGGTATCACTGCTCCGAACCGCCGGGCGAGATCGTCCTCGGCAACATCACACTCCCCGGAGTAAAGGATTGTCCAGTCAGTGGCGACAAGCTGCCGCTCGTCGTCGTCTCGCACGGCAGGGACGGCTCCTTCATTGGCCACCACGATACGGCCGAGGCGCTCGCCGACGCCGGCTTTGTAGTTGCCGCCATCGATCATCGCGGCTCTACGACTTTCGATTTGAGCGGTGCTGGCGATCCGTCGGTCTTGGTTGGCCGCCGACGGATATCAAGCGCTTGATCGATTTCATGGTCGGCGCATCGCCCGCAGCATCCAAGATCGATCCCGACCGCATCGGCTTCTTTGGCTTCTCGCTGGGCGGCTACACCGGGGTCGTCGTCATCGGTGCCGATCCGGGTTGGGCCATCCCCTTATGCCAGCGATCGTCGGCGGTTCCCGTCTGCGAGCAGATCCTCAAAAAAGGGGTCCCGGTGCAGCCTCTCGCGCATGAGGATAAGGGCTGCCGCAATCGCCGACCCGTTCAGCGATTTCTTTACCGCCGACGGCTTTGCGGCCGTCAAGGTACCGGTTCAGCTATGGGTGTCGGAGCGCCTTCGCCTTCCTGATCCCCTGTCCGCCTGCCCTGGCGAAGGACCGGCGTGAGATCTGCACGGATGCGCAGGGCTTCGACCGCGTCGCCCTCCACAAGCAACTCAATGCGGATGTGCTTTTTCGGACCGGCTTGGTCAATCCTTAGATGTGGCCCAATCCGCCAAGGTCGGCGGCAGATTACGGTCCGTTTATCCGCCCTACGCGGTGTGATATCCGGTCGCCATGCTGCGTCCTGATCCGCATCGGCGGGCGCCCGAGAAAGGGTCGCCGCGAGGCAGGCTTTTCGCTGTCGCCCCTAAGATCACGGATCGAGCCGTGCCAGGTCTTCCAGATCCTGCTTGCGCTGCTTGGCCCGGCGGTCGTAGCTCGCCTGGTTTTTGGTGCACACCAGGGTATAGGGCCGGCCGCGTTTGTCGGTCGTCAGATCGAGGTCGCACCGCGCCCGGGTGATCGTCCCTTGACGTGACCGCGTTCGGCTTCGGCCGCCTTGAAGGTCCACATCCGGCGCTCGGGATCGGCGAGGAAACGGCCGAGTTCGGCGCAATGTCGGCAGCTGCAGGCGAGCGCATTCGCCCGCCGCCAGTCCTGTGGCGCTTCCAGGGGTTGCGCGATACGGGCGCGCAGGTGGTCGAGGCAGAAGACGCGCAGCCGCTGCACTGCCGCCGAGCCGCGGATCGTGCTCGAGCCGACCAATCTTCGAACCGCCGGGACGAGAACCGCATCGGGGCCGTAAGTTTGCGGCCAGGCGAGAATGTGATCTGTCGCATGCCCCGCCAGTGCCTCGTCGATTTGCCCGAGAGCGATCAGCAGATCGACAATGAAGCCGGGTTCCACACCGGGACCCCGCCGCCATGCGTCCGTAAGTGGGGGCGTGCCGGGTCGCCCGGCAGCGCCTCGACGAGGCGGCGCGCGGCGGCGCCGAAGTCGGGCTTGCGTCCAAGTGCCGGCGCCACGACGGCACGGGCGAGCAGCTCGCCGCATGCGCCGAGCGACATCTCGGCAGTGGCGGCAATGAGGCGGTCGATCATTGCGACCCGCTTCTCGAGCGAGAAGATGGCAAGTGCGCCGCTGATGGCGTCATTGTCCTGCTTATCGTAACCACCACGCGCGGCGATCTTCGCCAGCAGCATGTCGATCCGCGGCAAATCCTCGAGCCGGGGCAGCAAGGTCAGCATGCGGGCGGCTTCGCTCGGCGTCCTGTCGTGGCTGGGATACCAGGCGTGCGTCGGCCATCTGGATACCATGTGCCTGGAAAGGTCGTGCGCCTGATCCCACAGAGGGGATCGCCGGCCCTCGCCGCTTGCCGCCCAGCGCTCGGTCAGGTCTGCGAGATACGGCAGGGTGACCCGCAGGCCGGCCTGGTTGAGGACCGCGAAGAATCGATTGCGCGGCCAAAGCACGAAAGCGGCCCGGCGGTAGGTGCGCTCGAAGGAGGCTCCTTCGTTGCCGGTCGCCTCGTGGAAGTCCTCGTCGTCAGGGTCCATGTCTTCGAGCGAGTCGGGGGGCGAAAGCTCGTCGTCTTCGACCGGCAGCTCGACCAGAAGCGACGGGCTGCCGTCGAGCCGCCGCCATTCGGAAAGGCCGACATTGCGGTCATCGACCTCGCCAGCTTCCAACTCGGGTTCTGACCAGCGGCCGCGGCGCGACCCATAACCGGTGTATTCGGCGATGCCGCTTTCCTCGACCCTGAGGAGCGCGAGGTGGAGCTCGGTGTCGGATTGCCGAGCAGCAGCGGCGAACACTGTCGCCGCCGCGGCGTCGGGCCCTTTCAATGTCGCAAACCCGAGCTCGGCCGGCGTATAGGCATGCTCCAAGAGATAAATGAGCTTATCGGGCGCATCGCCATCGCGCGACTTTTTGCCTGCGCCCCATGACTGCAACAGAGCCGCAATTCGGTTTTCCTCGCCGTGATAGTCGGGCGGCTCGGGCAATGCGCCCCCTCCTCGGCGCACGAGGTTATAGACAAGGGTCAGCCGGCAACCCTCGGTGACCGGCAGCACCTCGTGGGCGCAATCGGCATAGAACGCCGCGAAGGCCGCTTCCGACGGCTCGGGGCAGCGCAGGTCGAGCCGTGCCTCGCGGCCCTTTTGGGGCACGACGAGGTCACCCCCGGCGGAGATAGACGGCAGCACGATCACCAGAGTAGCGATCCCGGGGGCCTTCTCGGTGTCGCGATGGCCGACGAAGAAGCTGCCCCGATCGTACACCAAGAGCTTGTAGAGCTCGACGGCCACCGGTTCGCTGACCCCAAGTCCATCGGCGACCCGCGCCAGGATCGTCTCCAGGGTCCGCTCCCAATGTTTGCCCCTGATATGGACCCGATCCGCGCCGATTTGCCAGGTTCGCCGAACCGCCGTGTCGACCAAGGTTTCTTCGCCGCGGCCATAGGGTGCGCGCTGGGCGACCGCGACGAGTTGCTCGGCCTGGACCGGCAGCAGCGGCAGGGCGATCGGACCCACCCCGTCGACCTCGAGCAGCGGCGCCAGAAGCTCCGTCGTGCCGGAGACGAAAAAATCGCCCGGGCGGCGCACCGTGTTCAGCACCGCGGCAAGGTGGGTCGTGATCGATGACATGAGATCCGGTTCCTCTGATCTATCGCAGAGCGCTACGATTGGGGAGGGTGGCGCCGAAGGGGACCCTGTTCCCTGTTCAACACGCGGCTGGTCGGCCCGTGGCTTGGTGCGCCGTAGAGCTCGAGGGTTTGATGCGAGATCTCGATGGCGGCGAATGGGGTACCCGGCGGGCGTCAGCTGCCTAACCAAGAGACCGAACGCCCGCGAGTGCAGCTCCGGTGCCAGCCTGATCGTGCGGCATCCGACCATGTCATCGCGTATAGTGCCAGTGCCGCCTGATCGGAGGCAAAAATGATCGCAAACCGGTATATCGGCAGTCCCGTCGAGCGCGTCGAGGATCGGCGCTTTCTCCGGGGAAAGGGAACATATGTCGCCGATCTATCGCGCCCGGGCCTGCTCCACGCCGCCATTCTGCGCAGCTCCGTGGCACACGGGCGGATTCGCTCGATCGATGCCGCCGCAGCCTTGGCGCTCCCCGGCGTGCACGCGGTCATCAGCGCGGCGCAAATCGGCAGCCCGGTGCCGAGGATCCCAATACGGCTGCAGCCGTTGCCGGTTCTCGAACCCTATCACCAGCCGGTCATTGCGGAGAGAAAGGTTCGCTACGTCGGCGAGCCGCTCGCCGTGGTGCTCGCCGACAGCCCTGCGATAGCTGAAGATGCTTTGGACGGGATCCGCGTCGATATCGAGCAACTGCCGCCAATGGCGGACTGGCGTACAGCCGCAAAAGGCGAGGCCCTGCTCTTCGAAGAGACCGGTACCAACCTCGCGATCAAATACACCGCCGCAAAGGGTGACCCGGACCGGGCCTGGGCCCGTGCCGACTACGTCCGGCGCGGGCGTTTTGCGGTGCAGCGGCATACCGCGGTGATGATGGAGCCCCGCGGCGTACTGGCCGAGTGGGACGCCGCTCATGGCCGGCTTACCGTTTCGGGCGCCAGCAAAGTACCCTTTTTCAATCGCCGCATCCTCGCCGCGCAGATGGGTCTCGCCGAAGACGCGATCGACATGGTGGAAAACGATGTCGGCGGCGGGTTTGGCGTGCGAGGCGAATTCTCCCCCGAAGATTTCCTGATCCCATTTGCGGCGCGCTTCGCCGGGCGGCCGGTCAGGTGGATCGAGGACCGGCGCGAGCATTTGATCGCGGCGAACCACGCGCGCGAGGCCGAATGCGAGCTGCAAATCGCCTGCCGCTACGACGGCACGATCCTCGCACTAGCGGGTGACGTCCATGTCGATGTCGGAGCCTACAACCGGACCAACGGGATGGTCGCCGCCCGCAACATTGCCCAGTTCCTGTTGGGCCCGTATCGCATTCCCGACATCCGCATCGAAGCTTCACTGCTGCTGACCAACAAGACGCCGGTCGGCACCTATCGCGGCCCCGGGCGGTTCGAGGCAGATTTCTTTCGGGAGCGGCTTCTTGACATTGTCGCCCGCGACATCGGCATCGACCGCGTCGAATTCCGCCGGCGCAATCTGTTGACAGCGGCGGAAATGCCCTTCCCGATCGCGACGATCACCCCTTACGAGCACGAGGACGCATTCGATAGCGGCGACTACCGGCTGACCCTCGACCGCTGCCTGCAGGAGATCGACTGGGAGGAAAAGTCAAAGCTCCAGGGAAAGCTGATAAATGGCCGCTGTCATGGGTTGGGGATCGGGTGTTTCATCGAGGGCAGTGCCGCCGGTCCGAGAGAGAATGCGCGGCTGGTGCTCGATCCCGACGGTATGGTCTCAGTCTTTGTCGGCTCCTCGGCGGTCGGGCAAGGTCTCGAAACCGCCTTCGCGCAGATCGCTGCCGATGCGCTGGAGATGCCGATGGATCGTATCCGCGGCGTGTTTCACGGCTCGACCGCCTTTGTTCGCGAGGGCTTTGGCTCGTTTCATTCGCGCGCCGTCGTGATGGGCGGGTCGGCGATCCTTTTGGCAGCCGAGAGCTTCAGAGAGGCGGTTCGCACAGCTGCGGCCCGCCGCATCGGATGCGAACCACGCGAGGTCGAGCTCGTCGAAGGTCGCCTCGCGGTCGCTCCGGACGGCAAGTCGGTCAGCTTCGCCGAGCTTGCGGGCGAGGGAATTTCGGTCGAGGAGAGCTTCGCGAACACGAGACACACCTATAGCTATGGCGCGCACGCCGCCCATGTCGCGGTCGATCTGCGGACCGGCCATGTCGAAGTCGTCGAGTATGTCGCGGTCGAGGATGTCGGGCGCATCATCAACCCGATGTTATTGGAGGGCCAGATTGTTGGCGCAATCGTGCAGGGGCTGGGCGGCGCGCTGCTCGAACACCTCGTCTATGACGACGAGGGGCAGCTACTGACTGGCTCGCTCGCCGACTATTTGGTGCCGACCGCGAGCGATTTTCCACGCATCCGCGCCGTCGTTACGGAGACGCATCCGTCGCCGATCAACCCGCTCGGCGCCAAGGGAGCCGGTGAAGGTGGCGTCGTTCCGGTAGGCGGGGTAATCGCCAATGCGGTCGCCTCGGCGTTGGCATCGCTCAATGTACAGCCGCGCGAGCTGCCGCTCTCGCCGCCACGGGTCTGGCAGCTGATCGAAACTGCACGCCAGTCGCATAAACCACCGAGGGAGTAATCCTATGGCCAAAGCCCGGCACGAGATGCCGCCCGAAATCGCTCCTCTGTCGCTCGACCAGATCGCCGAGCGCTTTATTGGTCGCTTTCGCGACAAGAAGGGCGATTGGGAAGCCTTCGAGGATGCCAGGATCGACGGGTATCGCCGTGCGCAGCATCGCTTCATCGGCGCCGGCGGCTCCGGCAAGCATGAGGATCCGACGGTGATCCCGGCGCGCGCCTTTACTCTCAGCGTCATGTATGTGCCACCGGGGCAGGGCAACGCGCCGCACACGCACGAGGTCGAGGAGGTCTTCTTCGTGCTCAAAGGATATCTGACGGTCTTTGTCGAGGACGACGGC
>Ga0310916_10002852_pt1 | contig 10641 bp, 9 predicted proteins | sample GREbulkMGLF176_FD_203444 | JGI IMG/M metagenome (GOLD analysis project Ga0310916, IMG submission 203444) | Lab enrichment of tropical soil microbial communities from Luquillo Experimental Forest, Puerto Rico - GRE.bulkMG.LF176 | ecosystem: Environmental > Terrestrial > Soil > Tropical forest >... | reverse complement strand
GTCACCGGCCCAGGGCTCGCGCTATGAGATTCCTCTGATGTGCTTTCACCTACCACTCGCGATGCGAAGATCGTCCTGAGCCGATGCGCATAGGTGTGAGCACCGCCGGCGATGCGACGCTGCAGGCACACGGAAAGGCGCTTACGTTCGGAAGAGTCGCAAAGCAGCGCACACGCGCGCTGGGCTGCCTCCTTGACGTCGCGAAAATAAATAACCGTCTCAGCTTCTGGTCCAAAGATATCGCGATGCTCGTCAGTATCTTGCGCCAGCATGCAGCCACCAATTGCAGCAATTTCAATGCTCCGCATGACATGGCCGTCGCGATTGGCGCGACGAACAAGGCAAAGGTCCACTTTGGCCGCGGCCGTCAAGGCGCGAACAATTTCCGGAGGTTTTATCCTCAATGCGTACGCTCGGAAGGCCGGATACCGATCCCAATACGCGCCAGCGAGCAGGACCGGCGATCCGTGGCGCATAAATTCCCTCATAAACACCGCCCAGTCAGGTTCGGCGCCGCCCACGAACAGGACATCGTGAGCGTAATCGGATTGCACCGGTGACGCAAACAGCGTTTCGAATCATCCAAAGACGCAGAGCGCGCCAACGACAAGAAGAACTGGTCCGACGAGCAACGTTACACAGATTAATAGATCGTTCACCATGCTGGACCGTTTCCTCTGATTTTAGCGTGCCCATCACTTGCCACTCGCGATGCCAAGCATCGTTGCAAGCCGATGCGCATAGGTGTGAGTGCCACCGGCAACACAACGGTGCAGGCGTGCGGCAAGACGTTTGCGTTCCGGCAAATCGCAAAGCAGCGCTCGCGCGCGCAGCGCCGCTTCTTTGGCATCGCGAAAGTATACGACCGCCTCGCCGTCCCGTCCGAAAATTTCACGATGCTCGTCAGTGTCCTGGGCTAGCATACAGCCGCCGGCCGCCGCAATTTCAAAGCTCCGCATAACATGGCCGTCGCGATTGGCTCGGCGAACCAGGCAAATGTTAACCTTGGCCGCCATTGTCAAGGCGCGAATTACTTCTGGTGGTTTTATCCCCAATGCGCATGCCCGAAAGGTCGGATACCGTTCCCAATAGCCGCCGACGACCGCAACCGGCAATCCGTGACACATAAACTCCGTCATGAACACCGCTCGATCAGCGTCGGCACCCCCGACAAATAGAACGTCGTGAGCGTCATGAGCGGGTGCCTGGCCGGACCGAACTGGGCACCACAGAGTTTCGTCATAACCGAACGCGAGGTAGTGCACATTCGGACAGCCGAGACGTTGGAAATCGTTGAGATTCGAGCGGCGTGTCGAAAAGATTACGGCATAGGAGGGCAATGCTCGGAGATGCCAGCTCGACCGCATTGCCGGATTCCAGGGATCGTCGGTGGAATAATTCACACAAACGATATTCATCTGCCGTAGAGCGCGCAGCGCGGATTCGGTCAATGGCGCCATCCCTGTGGCAATAAGAAACTGGGGCTTGGCACTTGCGCAGGCCGCGACGAGCTCTTTCTCGAACCTGCGTAGGTACAACGGCCACCGGTCGGTTAAATGCCACGATAGTGAGCGCAAGAGGCGAGGACCTGCCGAGGCCTTGTCGGCGTCGAACCAGATTGATTCGATTCCAAGCTTGGCGGCGCCGCGCAAAAGGCTTCCGCCAATATGCGTTCCACCCAATGTACCGACAAGAGCCAGCTTCACGACAACCCAACCTAGCGGTCAGCTTTTGCCTGACGCAGTCGCAGCCAACCCGCGGGCCGTCACTCCGCTACGGGCAAGTGCCACTTTCAGCCCCGACGCGCACTCGGCGAAGCTCCAGCGCGAGATAATATCGCGGCTCGCCGCGCTCATGTTCTGCCTGGTCTCCGAGTCGACGAGGATCGGGTACAGGGCATTCGCCAGACCCTCGACGTCACCTACGGTAAAGGTCTGGCCGTTGACCTGCCGCTGAACTAGATCCGCCACGCAACCGATCTCTGCAGATGCGACGATCGGTAGCCCGGCGCACATGGCTTCGTTGACGGCCAACCCCCAGGGTTCATTTTCAGAAGGCAGCACAAACACATCTGCTGCGCCATAGATTCGTGGCATGGCGCTCTGGTTAGCGAAACCGTGGAATCGCACATTGTCAAGTCGAAGCCGACCTGCCAGATCGACCAGCTCCGCGGTCATTTCGCCTGATCCGACCATCACAACATGGAACCGGATCCCACGATTCTGGAGGCGGCGAGCGGCGCGTAGAAGGTCGTCGGGATGCTTGCGAGCCTGTAGTTTTGCCGCGAAAAGCACGATCGGATGGGCGTCCGCAACGCCCAGCTCGGCGCGGACCTGTTTGCGTTGCTCGTGCGACAATCGCGAGCCATCCGTAAAGCGGGCGTTGTCAACCGTATAGGGCATCGAAAAGATGCGCTCTTCGGGCATGCCCATCGCCTGGTAGAACGCGGCATTTGCCGAACCTATAGCAAGAGCCCCGCTGCAACGCCGGTAGAACGCTCGCATAAGCGGCTTGCGTGCCAGACGCTTCAGCGAACCACGGCTCAATCCCAGATGCGTCTCTCCGCGAGCGAAAACCGGCAGTCCGCTCGATTGAGCGGCGGCTACCGCGATTAAGACCGCGGCCGGCGTGTGTCCATGCACCACAAGCGCATCGAACCCACCGCGGCGGATTTCGGGCCATATCTGCGGCGCGACAATCGAAAAAAAACCCGCAGGTTCATTTCTTAGGCCGGCTCCTTTGATAAACCGAGCATCGTAGCCGGAAAGAAGATCGATGTCCCACTTCACTGCATGCCCGAATGCATGATCGAGAGAACCACGGATCGAAAAGTCGGACAGATATAGAGCAGTGACCGCAAACATTCCTGAGCGATTCAGATAAGCATAAAGGGGTGCGAAATATTGGATCGGATGGGTATTGACAAAGGCAATGCGGAGCTTGTGCATGTCACCCGCTCACGCTCGTATCCGATACATTGCGATCTTGTTGTGCATTAACGCCATCTGATGAGCAAGTTCACGAGTTAGCCTGCGTCACCAAATAAGAAAAACAAAACAAGCACTTCATTTTTTTGCTTAAAATCCTGCGACCGGTGGTTGGACTTGTCTAAAAAGTCGGTCAACAATGCAAAGAACGCAACTTATCGGTAGGTATGCCAACACCCTAATCGCAAAGAGGAGGCGCCTACCTTGCAATCGATAGATAGATGATATGCAACGTCGTGACAATAATATCACTCTGTTTGAATGTAATCTCATAAGGTCAGGTAATGATAGGGCGAATTGATATTTTCGGGTAATTGTGAGTTGCTCCTGTACATCTATATGCTCATCCATATTGCGATTCGATAAACTAGTTTCGTGTTCTCTATACTTCATCAACGATTTTCTAACATAGAGGATATTCCATCCCCCGCTCAAGAACCGCAGGAGCAAATCCCAGTCGAGATGATGTCTGAACTCTGGGAGATACCCTCCCATTTCCCGCAATGCTTTCACGCGAATTGCCGCAGTTGAATGATGCCACCAACAACCTCGAAATAGTGTTCCCCTCACCGAAGCGAGGTCCCCGCGTATTGTCTCGATCGAAATGTCCGGTTGATTTTCCCCAGGAGACAAGCGAATGCCGGGGACCCAGGAATCGTAGCTGGAGCAAACCGACGCAACACATTCATTAGCCGTGGCAACAACGCCTAGTATTGTTTTGAGCCAATCTGGATACGCAATGTTATCCGAATGCATCAACATAATCCATTCAATTTCATCCGATAAGCTGAACACAGCATCACTCACATCCTGTGCTTCCCCGCGGCCGGGGCGGGTAACCCTGAATCTGATCGGCACCGAACACCGCCACATTTCTTTGGCAATTTTCAATGTTCGATCGCTGCTACCGCCATCAGCTATTAAAACGCAGTCGAGCAGATTTAATCCTTCGCTTTGGCCCTGAATCGAATCCAAGGTTTCTGCGATAGTAAGCTCTGAATTGTAGGTAGGGATAAGGAGCACGACCTTTCCCCGTAGATTACTCACGCACAAATGCCGCTCCTCTTCGTTAGCATGGGCAACGTATGTGCTCCGCTCAACCTGGACCGTGCGTGAAACTCACCTCAGGCCAAATATCCTTGTGCAAGTGTAGGTCCAGGACCGACGACGATTGACCTGAGTTATTCGAGGTGTGCAGCGTGCAGAGGGCGCCATCCTCATTTGTGATGAGGGCGTTGATAGCTCTCTGATCTGGAAAGTCGCGGATATTCTCAGTGAGCTGCTGAAACACATCTGGAATAGGCTCGATCCAAACAAACTTGAGGCCAAACTTGGCATACATATGACGCTCTTGGCCAACGTGCGCGCCAACATGAATGACACCGCGACAAGATCGTAGGTAGGAGTCTGGTTTTCCGCGTAAAAGGTACAATAAGCGTGCTTTCCAAACAAGGCGTGGAGGCATCAAATTCATTTTGGAACCTTCGTCGTGAGGATTTGGTTTATTTAAGCGCTGTCGCGGTGTCCGCACCGCCTTACAAAGATGTTTGCAGTTTTTATGTCCAGCGACAAAGATCGAATGACGAAAATATTCACCAAAATCTCAATTCAATAGTGAAGAGTCCGTTCACTTTCAGCACAGCTCACGATAAATATACTCTAACTGTGTCTTACGGGTTCGGCTGATGCGTATCTGGTGTTTTCCAAGGGCGGCCGGGTGTTTTGATCGATTCTAGAGATTCTAGGACGGCTCGAAATTGTTTGTCATAGTTCCATTCAGTCTCAATCTTATTCCGTCCACGGGCGGCCATGGCTCGGCGTGCCTCGGGATGGTCGATGAACCAGCCCAATGCCATCGATATTGAGTCTACATCGGTGGGATTGCATGCCATTCCATAGCCAGGATCGATAAACATTGCCTTCCAATCAGGGAGGTCGGAAACCAACAACGCCAGTCCGTTTGCCATATAGTCGAACGGTTTATTCGATGCGCCAGTCATATGACGCATGTTGAAGTCATTCGATTGGCAAGGCATGAGCGCCAGCCCGACATGGGCGCGCGCAGCCTGCATCAGTAGATCCGTGCGCTGCGGCACCACGCCAATATATTCGACCGGATTATCCGCCGCCATCTCGGTATCGCTGCCGACAAGTTGCCTGACGTAACCCTGCGCCCCAGGAGCCTCATAGCCAGCGATGCGGAGCCGGGCGCGACCGGCCATTCGCCTTACCGCGAAGGCAACGCTCTGCGGCAAACGTTCAGGCGATATGCTGCCGTGATAGTAGACGATCAGCGGCGGCTCCGCTGGCGCAGTGCAGGCGGCAACTTCCGCGCGGCGCGGAACATTCCAAACGATATGCAGTCGATCATCCGCGAAATTCAATTCGTTCTGCGCGATGCGGGCTCGCTCGCCGTTCGGAAACACTACCAACTGCGCCCATCTCGTCGCCGCGGCCCGCAATCGCATTAGGATGGGATGGAGCATCCCGGGCTGCGGACTGTCATGCTCATGATAGATCAGTTGCGCTCCGGTAAGGCAAGCAGCCAGGAGCCCGGGACCGGCCCCGAGCGGATCCGACGCATAGACGACGTCCGGCCGCATACGTAGCGCAAGTCCTGCGGCAGTCGCAGTATAACTTGAGTAGGCGACTTTGCTGATTACGTGCGATCGGCGGCTGCTGATCGCACGAATCGTAACGCGCGGATGCGATGGCAAAGCGACCTCGTGGCCGGAAATCGGAGCGGAGAGGAATGTTACCTCCCACCCCGCTTCAGTCATCAGCATGGAAGCGTGGATCAGTGGCGGATAGTTGGCGGGTTCAGTAGCTTGCAGGAACAGAACGCGTGACCGCCTCAAACCGCTCGAGTCGGCCTCCACCCTCGCCTTCGCATCGGAACGCGCCGCAAGCGAATCTGCCGATGTCCCGGGCGTTCGATTAATATGCTGTCGCACGTTCATAGAAGCTTGCCGTCAACTGATAGGCCGTCGATTCGCTGTTGCCACTCGATCAACGACTTATACCATTGCAGCGTATAGCAGGTCGGATCATCGCCGCTGACCAGTCCGCGATCGAGTGCCTCCTTGATCTCGACGATCCCCTGACGGACCGTCTTCTTTGCGGCGCAACTAAGCCTTTGCTTGATTTTTCCGAATGCGAGATTGTAGGTGCGCTTGTCCGGATCGTCCGGTATATTGTGCACGGTAACGTTCGGAATGACGTCCAGCACGAACTCCGCAAGCTGCTGAATCTGGTAGTTCATGCTCTCATCGCCGACGTTGAATATCTCGCCGGCGACGCTTTTGGACTCGGCCTCGAGCCCACGTACAAGGACGTCAACCACGTCATCAACGTGAATGAATGGACGCCATTGTTGTCCGCCGCCCATCACATAGATTACACGGTCCTTCCAGGCGCGAAACGTCATGATGTTAACTGCGAGATCGAAACGCATACGCGGGGCTAGGCCGAAAACGGTGGCATTGCGGAAGATCACAGGCTCGAAATCGTTTCCTTCGAGCTCCTTTAGCTGTTTCTCCACATGCAGTTTGCTCTGGGCATAGAGTGTCTGTGGCCGGCATTCATCCGACTCAACGAGCTTTGTTTTCAGGCCGTGGCCGTATACTGAAGCGGAGCTTGAGTACACGTAGCGGCGCACGCCGGCCGCTTTTGCTGCCCTGGCTAGTGCCGCGCCACCCTCAAAGTTTATCTTCCGCGTCAACTCAGGGTCGATCTCCGCGCTGAGATCATTACTCAGTCCTGCAAGATCAATCGCGCCATCATAGCCTTCCAGCATTTTCGGATTAAGTACCCTAATATCCTGTGTAACGACCGCAATGTTGGGGTGCGTTACCAGATCACCGAGCTTATCTTTTCCGAAGAAATAGCGATCGAGTGCCGTCACCCGATAGCCGCGCTCGACCAGCGAACGACACAAAGGGATTCCGAGGTAGCCGCCTGCGCCAGTGACAATAACACGCTTCATGGAGGCCTGATTCTCTTGTTAACTCAAAACTTGACACGAGCCCTTACGAGCGCCGCGAAAAGATCGCATGCTGGTTCAAAGGCTTGCAGTTGAGGTGCGGCTTTATGTGATTAGGCCTTTGCGAACCTGCCGAAACGCCTCGACGATGCCGTCGCATTCGGCTGCTGTCATGTCATTGTAGACAGGCAAGGCAAGTACATTGCGTGCAATTCGTTCAGAAACTGGCAAAACGGCCTGTCGGCGCCCGTCGGAATAAATAGACATGTGGTGACATGGAGGGCTGTAATATTTGCGCACGTGAAGGTTCTCGCGCGCCAGCAGAGCTGCCGCGTGATCGCGGTCACAGCCGAAAGTGGTCGGTTTTATCACGACTGGAAGGTACAGCCAGATCGGGTCCTGGTCGGCAGGCGCACGGCCGACGCTGAGACCGTCGATTGATGCGAGCCCATTGCCCATACGATAAACGCAGCGACGGCGATTTGCTGCAGCCTTATCAAACGTTTTCAGCTGTTCGATGCCAAGAATCGCGCAGATCTCCATCATCTTGCCGTTGAGGCCCGCGATCGCGCAATCACCGCCGGTGCTCTGCCCGAAATTCCTGATCGCGCGTGCCCGCTCGACCAGCTCCTCATCATTCGAGCAAAGACACCCACCCTCCATCGTGTTGAAAGCCTTGGTTGCGTGAAAGCTGAATATCTGTGCATCGCCGAAACCGCCGTTGCGACGTCCGCCCACAGTGGTGCCGAATGAAGGAGCACTATCGAACAGTACCCTCAGGTCACGGCGCCTGCCGATGGCAACAAGCGCTTCATAGTCGCAGGCGATCCCGTAAGGATCCACTGAAAGTATGGCGACAGTTTTGTCCGTTATCCTCGCTTCGACATCCGCGGGATCAATCGTGAACGACATGTCGTCTTTGATGTCGGCGAACACCGGATCGGCACCGTTCCAGACGACCGCGTGCGGCGTGGCGGGAAAGGTCAAGGAGGGGACAATCACTTCGCCGCCACTGATGCCCGCGGCCCGCAGCATGGCCATCATGGCCACCTGTCCGCTGGAAAAGACCAGGGTCGGTACGCCAAGATAATCTTCCAATAGGCGTTCAAACTTGATCACCCAAGGACCGTTGTTGGTGACCTGCCCCGTTGTAAGCGACTGCGCGAAATCGAAAAGCATCCCATCGATCGGCGGGAAGGTGGGGCGCACGATTTGCAACGGTCTGTCGAATATCGGAGTGTCTGTACTATGGTCGGCCTGTCCGGTCATAATCATATATGCCTATCTATGCTCCGTGCCTGCAACTGCCGCATTCCCGCATAGTCCTCAAGCCAGAAATTCACTCATCATGTCGAACTTGAAACGGCCCATAAAGATTATCGGATGCGGTGCCCATGGCCGCGTGGTTGCAGACATTGCGAGAGCCGCTGGCGAACCAGTCTCTGGCTTCATCGACGACAATCCGCGTACTGCGCCGGCAACTCTCAAAGCCGAAGGACCTGCATACGAGATCATTCCGCGATTTGTCGCAACGCATCGGTTTGTTGTTGCTATCGGCGATGCCGCGACCCGTCGCTTTTTTGCCGAAATGGTCTTGGCGGCCGGCGGCGACTTCGTCACGCTTGTTCACCCCTCTGCCATCATCGCCCCAGACGTGAAAATCGGTCATGGGACTGTCGTGATGGCAGGAGTCATCATCAACACCGGAACGACTATCGGATCCTTCGCTATCATTAATACCGGCGCCATTGTCGATCACGACAACGTCATCGAGGATAATGTCCAGATTGCGCCAGGCTGCAACCTCGCCGGAACGGTTACCTGCCGACGCGACTGTTTTGTCGGAACGGGTGCGACCATCATTCCGCGCGTTGTTATCGGCGAAGGTGCCCTTGTCGCGGCGGGAGCCACCGTCATTAGATCGGTCAAACCACATACACTTGTCGCCGGTTGCCCGGCAACGGAAAAAAAGTCGCTCTAAAGATTTTTCCATCACGCTGCGCCGGTCGACACACCCCTTGCCGCAGCAGCAGCCGAATAAACCTTCGCCATATCGTCGGCAACAGCCTCCATGCTGCGAGGCATGGTGATTCTGCCACACATCTCGCGAACGAGGTGTCGGTTCTCAGCGAACCTCGCCATCGCCGCGGCCCAGGCCGCAGCATCGTCGGGCGGAACAAGAAATCCATCGACCCCGCTTCGCACCAGCTCCGCAATGCCGCCCAAGTCGGCGCCCAGCACGGGTACGCCAGCGGCAAAGGCTTCGAGTGCAACGAGCGGTCCGGTTTCGAGGCCTCGCGACGGGATGGCCACGAGGTCATATTCGCCCATGACGCCGATCACTTTGTGGGGCTCCACAGCCGTGCGCAAGGTCAATCGTTGATCCTGTTGCGCGTGTACCGCGAGCGACTGGTAAATTTGATCGGGCCCGGCCAACTGAGGAATTGCAAAAATGTCGATCTGTACGGAGACCGAGGGTATCATCTTCAAAGCACGAGCCAGAAGATCGGGACCCTTGGCGCGGTCGATCCTTCCAAAATAGGCAATCCGTAACGGCCCGCGCCGATCCCGCGCGACTCGTGACGGTGGTGTTTGCCACAATCCCTGTCGAGACAGCGTAAGCTTTTCGGGTGGGACACCATTTCGCTCAAGCACCTCCCTCACCCACTGGCAGACTGCAATCACGTGATCGACCTTACGCATGAATTCATGGAAGCGTCTACGGCCGTCGGCGAGGAGAGGGGGGATCTGCAAACGGGATAGCCATTTGCCATCGCCTGCAAGTGCCCCTGCTCGCGCTACGAAACTACCCGAAGCTAAGGCCGCCAAGCGTGCGACCGACTTAGGAGCACCGTGCGAGGCAAGGGCGCATGCCGTGCAACGCTTAGGCTCAATGGTGCCATCGCATGGTTCCTGACCGAACAGCATCATGGTGCCACGGGCGCAACTGACGGTTGGAGTATGATACGTGAAGACTGCCGCCGCACCGATATCGTGCGCGAAATCGACTAGTCGTTCGGAGACCGCCGACGTTCGGGCATGCAGATGCACGATGCGCGGGCGTATCTTGCGCAAGATGGCGCCAAAACCTTCCGCTGCGATCTCGTCCGGTACACCATAGGCGAGCGCCAGCCGCCGGCGCGGGTCGATTGCGAAGCGGTAAACAGCTAAGCCGCCATTCACATATTCGCCTGACTCGACTCCAGGCGCTGCAATTGCCGACCAATATCCTCGAGAGGCAAGACGTTGCGCCAAGCCGCGGACGTATACTTCCGTGCCACCGCATGCGTCGGGAAAGAAACTATACGGAACGTGCAAAACGACAGGAGTCTGCAAAATTGATCCGATGCTAGTCAGGTCCAAAGCCGGAACGGCACCAGAAGGCGAGCCATGCGCTTCACCCGGTCATAGCTGTTCCGTCCAACCAATACCCCAATATAGCAATGCAGAAAGCGCCCTTTCCAACTTTGCGTCGGATCAGAACGCAAGGCTGCTCAATGACAGCGCGATGCATCCCGCACACGAATTCACTGCCAATCGCGCCGAATGCGTGGTTGATCGCTGCTGCCGCCCCCACATTCTTCGCAAGCCGGATGACCTCCAACCGCGGGTCGTTGTAGCGCTGGATGATTTTGGTAGTTCGATCGGTTGAAGCGTCATCGACCACTAACG
>Ga0310916_10002838_pt1 | contig 10659 bp, 8 predicted proteins | sample GREbulkMGLF176_FD_203444 | JGI IMG/M metagenome (GOLD analysis project Ga0310916, IMG submission 203444) | Lab enrichment of tropical soil microbial communities from Luquillo Experimental Forest, Puerto Rico - GRE.bulkMG.LF176 | ecosystem: Environmental > Terrestrial > Soil > Tropical forest >... | reverse complement strand
CGGCGAGGCGCTTCTCGTGGGTGGCTTGTTCGAGAGGTTGGGTCATTCGGAGCGGGTCAGGCGATGCTATAGATTCGCCGGGCGATTATACGCCGGGGACGCGGAGGAAACAGCGCCAGGATGAGCGCGGCACGCAGAGTGACGCAGAGTCACGCAGAGGGTTATTTCAGAGCCGGCGGCGGAACGAGCGGCAGGCGGCGCGGTTCGCCATGGAATCCGCGGATTTCGACTTCTTCTAGGAGCAGCGACGGAGCGACGATCGAGCTGGGGATTCCCCCCTGGGCTCCGCCGAAGGAACCGAGAGCGGTGCCGGCGAAACCCGCCGCGGGATTCTGCATGTAATCGTAGACGGCGAGATCGTCGCCGATGGCGGCCATATTGCGCAGCGAGCGCAAAGTGAGGCCTTCGATGTGCCCTCCGCGGACCAATTCCTCGCGTCCGTCGGCGACGTAGACGCGGTAATAGAGCAGGGGGATGCGTTCGCCGCTGGCGACGCCTCCTGCAATGGAGCCGAGAAAATCGGAGAAATCCTGCTGGCCGAGAGAGGAGAGCGCAGGATTATCCATGCGCTTTATTTCGATGCACCATTCATGGCCGTCCTGGCGGCAGGCTTCGATGAATTTTTTGCGCAGGTCGGCGGCGCTCGATGCGTCGGAGGACTGGAAAATGAGATTGCTGGCGAGAGGCTTTGTGTCAGAAAGCATGGCCGAGCGCGCGTGGCCGTTGGAGGCCTGGAATTCGGGGCCGGGACGGCGGGACATCAGGAGATTTTTCAGGATGCCATTTTGCACGAGTTCAACGCGCTGGCCTTTTACGCCTTCGTCGTCAATCTCGTAGTGACCGAGCAGCGGATGATTCTGGTAATTGGCTATCGTGGGATCGTCCACGAGCGAGACGGTTGACGGCAGGACGCGCGTGCCTACGCGGCCGGTCCATTCGCTGCGGCCGCCCATGCGATCCATGATTTGGTCGAAGGCTGACATCATGGAAAGAGGAGGGCGCGCGCCGGAAAGAGACGCAGCCATGAGCTGCGCGAGCACGGAACCTGTGGCGGAGGAGTCGAAAAGGACAGGGCCGGTGAAGTCGGGAACGAGCGGGGCAGCGCGAAGCTGCATCAATTCCGAGCCGGCTTGCGTGAGACCTTTAGAAATGGTGGCGGGATCGGGGACGTCGGCGGGCTTGGCAACATAGATCGCGTAATAGTTGTGGAGCGGCATGCCGTCGTCGGCTTGCGTGTCAAAGGCGGCTTCGACTGCTGCGAGACTTTTCGAGGTGCGGAGCTCGGTGCCTTCGCTGTTGGTCAGGTAGTAGGTGGTGTAGACGAAGTAGTAGTTCACGCGCGTGCTGTAGAGTTGCGGGAAGCTCTTTAGCGCGAGCGAGGCGGCGCGTGCTTCGTCTTCCCATTTGCGGGCAGTCCAGTCCGGCAATTCGCGGGGATCGATTTTGACGAGGGCGCGCTCCTGGGAGAAGTCGTCGATCTCGGGAGGCTTCGTGAGACTGCGCAGGAATGCCTGTTTCAGCGCCAATTGCGTGGCGGCTTCTTTGTAGGCTTGATCGGTGGCGAGCCAGAGATCCTGGCGCAAGGAGTTGTAGTCGTGGTCAATGCCCACTTCGCCCGTGGAACCGAGGAAGCCTTGGAAGCCGTCTTCGCTGACGAAATTGGAGCTGTCGAGGTGGTAGTCGCCGATGCGGGCGTCGACGCTCATGAAACGGTTGCGCGTGGTGGTGGAAGAGACGAGATTGCCGAAGGAGGCGGTGACGGCGCGGACGTCGACGTCGAGAAGCCGGTATTCGAGGTAAAACGGTTTTTCGACGCCGGGCAACTGGAGGCGCGCGCGATTTCGCTCCATCTCATCGTGCATGGCGCGAAGCGTCTGGTCGTTGTCAGAGGCCTGCTGGGTGGCAGCGGGTTGCGCTGTGCTGGCGTCCGGTATCGCGGCCGGCGTGGAATTTTTGTGAGCGGCGAAAGCCGGGAGTGAGAATACGAGCGCGCAAAGCGAGATTGCTGTGGCGGTCTTTCTCACTGCTTATGTCCCTGTGATTCAGGATCGTGGGCGGGCGGAGGCAGAATCGGAGGACGATCCGTGGAAGTTTCTTTCTTTTGTACTTCCATTTCGGAAATCAGAATTGCGGGGGCCACAGCGGAAACCGGGACCGAACCGGATTCGGCGCCACAGTAACCGTTGAAAATTTCCGGCTTGTCACCGGTGGCAACGATTTTGGTGAGCGAGACGAGCGGCGTGCCGACGATGTCCACGCCACGAACAAGCTGGTCGGGACGGCCATCGGGAAACACTTTGTAAACCACGAGCGGGAGCACCTGGAAGGCCTGAGGCTGTCCGCGGCCGGTGAATGTAAATCCGCCAGCGATATCGTCAATCAGAAGGCCGAAAGGTTTGCCCTGCGCTTTCACCAGCTCAATGAGCTTGGCGCGCAACTGGTCGTTGGTTACAGCGTTCGTGCTGGAGACGATCAGATTGCCCTGGCGCGCCACAGGAACAAAGCCTAGCTGGCGCCGTCCATGGCCGTTCGAATGGGGTATATCAACGAGCGGCGAACGGGACATGAGAAAAGTCTTGAGCACGCCGTGATCGACGAGTTGCACGCTTTCCGCCTTCACACCTTCATCGTCGTACGCATAATTTCCGAGCAGCATTTGGCCGCCGAAAACCGATTCGGTGGGATCGTCCTTGATGGAGAGAAAATCCGGGAGAATCTGTTCGCCGACTTTGCTGGTGAAGGTCTGGCCTTCGTTGATGTCTTTCTGGCGGAATCCTTCGGAGCGATGCCCGAAAACCTCATGAAAGAAAACCGCGGCTGCGCGGCCGGTGAGCAATGCGGGGCCCGCGTACGGATCGACGAGCGGCGCTTTGTCGAGCGCTTCGGTTTCCTGAATCATGGTCTGAATGTGCTCGAGCACGGTCTTGTCGTCGGGAGCATCTTTGGGAGTGAGCCAGTCGAAATTGTTGTAGCGGTTGATGTCCATTCCGTCGGGGGCTTTGCTTTGCACGTAGAGTTCGAGGCGATAGTGAATCTGGCCGAAGGCGATCTTGGATCCTTCGCTGGTGACTTCGTACTGATTGGCAGCCAGAGCGGTGAAGGTAACGATGGAATTCAGAACCGCAGGCGATTGGCCGAACGCCGCCGTATATTTCCGGACACGCGCTTCCCACGGCGCCCGATCCACCTGCATCTCGACGTGCGGCCCGGTGTAGGTTCGCGGAGCTTCCGCAGAAAAATCGGGCGCCGCGCCTTCCGCGGTTTGCACCTGCACCTGCTGGCTGGTTTTCACTTTGATCAACGCCTGGGATGCCGCGCGGTATTGCTTGTCGGTTTCGCGCCATATCTCGCGTGAGAGAACGGGCAAATCGTCGGCAAGAATCGTGGCGGTTCCAGGGCTCGTCCAACTTGGCTGGCGCTCACCGAGCTTGTGCGTGTTGTCCTGCTTGATGCTGCCCACGCGGGTCTGCACTTCGAGCCAACGGGCGTGATTCTCGGTGCTGGAAAGCAGCGCGCCATTCGAACCGGATACTTCGGCATACTGGCGGTCGGCGATCGTATAGCTGATGAAGTAAACCGGCGGGTCGGCCTTCGAATAGCCTGCCATGGAACGATCAAGCTCGGATTGCATGGTGGCGAGAATGGCAGGCGCTTCGGTGGGTTCACTGACCTTCGAATGCTGGCCCTTTACACGAACTTCGGCTCCGTCTCTGGCAGAGGTTGCAAACGCCGCCAGGAAGACCGCGGATGCTGCAATCAAACTTCTATGCGTCAGTGTGGGTTTCATGTCAGGCAAAGTCCAACAGTTTAAGATAGGATGCGTACATTCCCAAATGAAAAGCCGGGGCCGATTTTTCATCCCGGAGGTTGCAAGGGCAGCCGAGATTCGCTGAAAATCGCTTGAAGGAGATTAGATGCGAGCAATGGTCGTAAGGCGGTACGGGCCACCAGAAGTTTTTGAATCGCAGGAAGTGCCCGACCCGCAGCCGAAGCCCGGCGAGGTGTTGATTCGCGTGAAGGCCGTGGGAGTGAACTTCGCAGACCTCCTGCAGCGGATGGGGATTTATCCGGGCACGCCGAAACCGCCGTTCGTGCCGGGAATTGAAATCGCCGGCGTGGTGGAGAAGGTGGCGGAAGGCGGAAAGCGGGAAGCGGAACAAGACGAGCCGTTGCGACCGGGCGACGCTGTGGCTGCCTTCCCTCATTTCAACGCTTACGCCGGCTGGGTTGCGGTTCCCGCGTCGCTGGCTTACCGGCTGCCGGCGGGAATGTCGTTTGAAGAGGGTGCAGCAATCCCGGTGAACTATATGACGGCCTACCATTCCATGTTCGTGATGGGAAACCTGCAGCCAGGCGATCGAATTCTGGTGCACACAGCCGCCGGAGGAGTGGGAATTGCAGCGATCCAATTGGCCAAGGCGCGCGGCCTGGTGACGTTTGGCACGGCAGGGCCCACAAAACAGGAATATCTGCGAAAGATCGGAGTGGACCATCCAATCGATTATACGAAGGGCGACGTGGTCCAAGCAGTGCGGAAATTCGCGCCGGACGGGATCGAAATGGCGATGGACCCGATTGCCTTGGTCCGACGGGAAGGCTGGTGGTGTTCGGCTTCTCTGCCGCGGCGGGCCCGGATGGAAAGCGAAGTCTGTTGCGAGGAGCGAAAGCTCTTCTCGAAACGCCGAGGTTTCATCCGCTGAAAATGATGAGCGAGAATCTCGCGGTGATTGGAGTGAATCTCGGGCGCATGCAGGCCCGCGGCGCGCTTCTGCGCAAGGAACTCGACGAGCTTTTTCGCATGTACGAGGCGGGCAAAATCAAACCGGTGATTGGAAAGTCGTTCCCGCTGGCGGATGCCGCAGCGGCTCATCGGTTCATCCAGGAGCGGAAGAATATCGGCAAGGTGGTACTTACGGTGAAGTAAAGGGCAGTGAAGTAGGAGGCCGTGAAGTAGCGTGCGCCGAAATAAGATGGGATCACTTCGCTGCAGGCGCCTCAGGCTTTACGAATAGTGATTCGTCGACTTTAGGATTGACGCCGACTTTTTCGACGTGGGATTCGAGGAATTTTGCGCCGTCGCGAAAGATTGTCGTCGTGTATGCGAATTGCTTTCCATCCAGGGTCCGGTAGTCGCCCCAGCGCTGGTCGTTGTCCACCATCCCGTGCTGACCTTCCGACTGATAGTGCGCGGCCGCCAGCAGATGGGTGGTGGAATCAAAGTACAGCTTTACTGAATTGAAGGGCGCTTCCAGCTGAACGGCTTCGGTTTTCTTTCCGTCGATTTCCTCTTCGCCTATAAAACGCCCTGCAAGCTTGCCATCCAGAACGCGCTGGTACGCGCCCCATCCGCCGCCGAACATCGCGATTCCGCGTTCGAATTCGGCGATAAAGCGCGTTGCATCCACAAGCTTATCGGGAAACTGGAGCCACGCTGATTTTCCATCGCAAACCTGCATGATCGTCATGCCTTGGGAATCCACCTGGCCGTGCGAGCGATCCGGATAAGAGACGAGCCAGGAAACTTTGATGGGTGCTTCGTTGCCCTGGTTGAACATGCTGCCGCTTTCGTCCAAGGAGAGGCTCTTGACTGACTTGAGCGCATCGCCACCCGCGGCTTTCGCGCCTGCGAGCAGAATTTCTTTCCCTCTCGCGAGCGTTTCCGGGGTGACGGCGGCGGAGGCTGGGGCCGGCTTGCGAAGATCCGGCCGGGTGGCATCCAGCTGGTCCGAGGGAATTTCGATGAATTGCGCGCTGGGAAATTCTTTTTTCAGGTCATCGCGAAACTGGGTGACGTTTCCGACAAGTACAATGTCGAGGTCCTTGGTCGTGAAATACCGCTGCGCGCTGGCCTTCGCATCATCCGGCAAGACGGAGCGGACACGCTGGGGATAGGTGCTGTTGTAATCCGCGGGCAATTCGAAAGCGGCGGCTGTAAGAACGCGATCCGCCACCTGCTCGGCCGTCTCGGTTTCGATAGGATAAACGCCTGCCAGGTAATCGCGGGCGACATCGAGCTCCTTCGGCGCGATATCGCCGGTAGCCATCTGGGACATGAGGTCGACTACGAGCTTGGTGGCTTCGACGGTTGCGGCCGTGCGGGTAAAGGTGCCGGCGGTAAAGGAGCCTGCGTAGCGGCGCGGCGTGAAAGAAGAAAATGCGCCGTAGGTGAGGCCCTTCTTGACGCGAACTTCGGTGTTCAGCCTGCTGTTATATCCGCCGCCGAAAATCCTGTTCGTCACTTGCAGGGGAATCAGCTCCGGATCGGCGCGCCGAACGCCGAGTTTGCCGACGCGAATCTGGGTTTGAACAGCCTCGGGCTTGTCGATCAGCCAGATATGCTGGCCTGAGATTGCGGCGGGGACTGGGGGCGTTGCGGCGGGCAAATCGATTTTGGCCCAATCGCCAAAATATTTTTCCGCCAAGGCAAAAGCGTCGTCTGGCGAGATGTCTCCTGCAAAGGCGAGGAATGCCTGGTTGGGCGCGTAGTGCGCGTCGTGGAATTTGACGAGATCCTCGCTCTTCAACTTTTTCACCGTGTCCGGTGTTCCTTCGATGGGCCAGCCATAGGGCGAACCGCTGTACACCACATGATTAAAGGCGAGTGAAGCGAGGTAATCGGGATTCGAATATTGCACGGAGAGGGTGGAGAGAAGCTGCTCGCGGCGGCGGTCGAGCTCCTCGGGCTTGAATGCCGGATGCAGAACGACGTCCGACATCAGGTCGAGACCGAGATTCAGATCTTTCCTGACCACTTCGAGTGTGATGGTGGTAGCATCCTTGCCCGCCTGAGCCTTTAACTCTCCGCCGACAAAATCGATTGCGTCCGCAATGTCTTGAGCTGAGCGGCGCTTGGTTCCCTGCGTCAGCAGGTTCGCGGTCATTTGAGACACGCCGGGAATTTCCGCTGGATCGTCGATGCCTCCTGCCGAGAAAATGATGAGTCTGGCTGCCACGGAAGGTTCGCGGCGGTCGCTGACGACAAAAACCTTCAGGCCATTCGGAAGAGTTTTCGTAGCGGCGGAAGGAAAGTGATATGGCGTAGGAGCGCCGGGGCTGGGCATCTGCGGCAGGAGTTTCACGCCCGGCGGAACGACGCCCGTGCCGTTTTTTTGGTCTTTTTGGTCCTTTTGATCCTGCTGCGCGGCGGAATGCTTTTCTGTGGGCGGCGCAGATGTCTGCTGAGCGAACAGCGCAGTGCCGGTAAGACTGGCCCACACAAATAAAATCAGCCATTGCCGCGCTGCGAACCTCTTCATCGTCGCTGCTGAAATGAATTCTCGAATTTGAATGCGTTCCGCTGCAGGCGCGCGCTTCATCACTGCGCCGCCGGCTTTACAAGCAGAACTGTGGCGCGTTGCGGCACGAAATATTCCGCCGCCGCGCGCTGCACATCCGCCGGAGTGAGCTTCAGATAGTGGCCGAGCTCGGTATTGACGAGATCGGGATCCTTGCCTATCACCGCTGCCGCGCCGAGCGCGACGGCTTTTTCCTCGTCGGTGTTGCGGCCCAGGATGAATCCGGAAATTTCCTGGTTCTCCGCTTTATCGAACTCTCGCGCCTCGACTGGCTTTGTTTTAAGTTCATCGAGAACTGCGACGACAGCTTTCTGGCCCTCTTCAGCGGAGTGCCCTTGATTCATGATCGCGTAAGCCCAGAACAGATTCGGATCCTCGGTGAAATTGCCGAAGCCCGCGGCTTGCACGGCGATCTGGTCCTTGTAGACGAGCGTCTGATAGAGGCGGCTGCTTTCGCCTCCGGCCAGGATGTTGGAGGCCAAATCCAGGGAGTAAGAATCGGGCGCGTAACGGGCGGGAATTTTGTAGCCGATGACGGCCGCCGGGAGCGGCGTGTTGGAATAGGATTTGTTGATGACGCGCTCTGCGGTCTGCGGGGGCTCAGGCTTATCGATTCGTGGAATCGGTTGTACGGAAGCGGGAATTCCTTCGAAGTATTTCTTGGCCCAGTCGAGCGCGTCGCCAGATTTGAAATCGCCGACGACGATCAGTGTCGCATTGTTCGGCTTGTAGAAGGTGTTGAAGAATTCGCGCACGTCTTCGATCGTGGCTTTGTCGAGATCGACCATGCTTCCAATCGCCGTGTGGTGATAGCCGTGGACCGTGAAGGCAGCGGCGCGGAGATCCTCTTCGAGTAGGCCGTAGGGCTGATTATCGACGCGCACGCGGCGTTCTTCTTTCACCACCTCGCGCTCGGATTTGAAATTCGCTTCGTCCACATTGAGGCTGCCCATGCGGTCGGCTTCGAGCCAGAGAACGCGTTCGAGATAGTTGCTGGGGAAGGTCTCGAAGAAATTCGTGTAGTCGTCGTAAGTGCTGGCGTTGTCGAACCCGCCGGCGGCTTCGATGATGCGGGAGTGCTCGTCGGGGCCAATGTGCGCTGATCCTTTGAACATCAAGTGCTCGAAGAGATGAGCGAAGCCGGTATGGCCGGGTTGCTCGTCTTTTGCGCCTACGTGATACCAGACTTGCAGGTTGATCACAGGAGCGGCGTGGTCTTCGAGCAGAATCACCTGCAAACAATTGGCGAGGGTGTGCGTGGTGAATTCAAGCTTGGGCGGCCGGACCTGTTCCGGTTGGTTTTGCTTTTCCTGCGCCGCGAGCGATCCGACTAGTACCGCGACGAACAGCAGAGCGATAGCGAAGCGACTTCCAGTCCTCATAAACCGATGACTCCCATCCCGAGGGATTTATTGCGCGCGATGCTCGCAAGGCGGAAAGGCCTGCGGTAAAGATAAGCCCGTTATCAGAACCGCTTGCAACCGAGAGAAGATTCTCCAGTATCGTAGACACTCGTTGCGGCTGTCAAATTTGCCTGGAGGGTTGTTCCCGCAGCTTTCTGCGCGAGTTCCTTTGTGTGCCACCAGGGATTTAGACGTATACCAACAGGAAAAGGCTACTTCGCGATTGATTGCGGCGGGGTACAGGCCGGCGTAACCTCGACTTGTCTTCGAATTATCCTTTGTCGATTTGATTTCCGTGCGAGGTGACGATGCGAAGTCTAGCCGGGCTTCTAGTGGTGGCGCTGATTTCGGTGCTGGCTTACAGGTTGTACTTTTCAAAGGTGCAATCGCCGGAGACGGGGACGCCCGTGCAAACGATCAGCGTGGTGGGCGTGAAGAACGACCTGCTAGCGATTGCGCAGGCTGAACGCGCCTACCAGGCGGAGCATGGGTCGTATGGGTCGCTCGAGGAATTGAAATCGGCGGGTGCGATGTCGATGCTGAGGGACGGCCGCGACGGCTATGCGTATGAAGTGGAAACGTCGGCGTCAGGCTTTCAAGTGAGGGCAAGATGTTCGCCAGCCAAAAATCCCGGATGCTCGAACTGGGTGGTTGATCAGACGATGCAGGTGCAGCCGGCACCTTGAATCAAATATGACGTGCGATTGGCCCGGTTACTATTGGCAGCCGGTTAGTTCTCGTTTCTCTCCTCAGTCAATGTTGAGTGGCGTGAGAACGTCATTTTTCTTGACGCCCAATCGAATCGGACGCGGCGTTCCTTTGGGTGGGACCGTTACTTCTACCCAAAGGCGCTCGCCCGGTAAGCGACGGCTTGGGTCGGGAATATGTTCGGGGATGTAGAAGTCTACCGGTTCTTCGAGGGCGACGACCGTTTCGTCTCCTCTCGTCAAACGCGCTACCTGAATGCCCGTCCAATCATTGCTCGGAAACGCCACGAGACGGCCATTTTCCACGCCGAGCTTCGCGTTGCGGATTTCCATCCAGCGATTTTGTGTTGGCGGTCCTGCCGGCGGCGTGGAATAAATTCCTTCGTCCACAATTTGCAGCCTAACCGCGAGGTAACGGCCGCGGATGGGAGAATCTGGATCGTACGCAATCGTTTCTGCCCAAACCCTGGGATATCTCTGACGGTCAATCAGCAATTTGGCGCCGAGGCAGAGCACGAGGGTCACGTGCAATGCTCCCAGCAGAAGGCCCTTTGCGCGGGAGCTCATCGGGGCGCCTCGCGAAGATTGGCCACGAGTCTCCTGCGCGCCCTTTCGAGGAACCATCCGCCCAGCAGAAATATCACGCCAAAACCGATCAGACTTTCAGAGCGGCCAAGTTTGTCCATCACACTGGAAAAATAAAACCAAAGAATGGTGATTCCAAATCCGGCTACGCCGAAATTAATCCTTTCCTTGCGGCCCTCGTGCAAACCCCAGGCAATTAAGCCAACGGAGCCGACCAGGCACCATAGAAAAGGCGCGATTTCATTATAGAAATACGAAAAGCCGGTGTGGCCTCTGCCGTGGTAGCTGTAGTCCATGGTGCCGAGGATCAACACCCAACCGCAAGCGAGCAGATTCATCCAGGCTGCGGAAACTCGCAATAAAAACGCAACGAGCAGCGGAAGCCCGATCGCTGCCGCCCAGCCCAATAGCTGTTTACCGGCCAGCATTTCCTGAAGATTTCCGAACTCGAAATCGCCTGCCACAACGAACGCAACACACGGTAGCAACGCAACCGCTCCGATCCAGGATAAAGCGCGTCGCAAAGGCGATGACTCGCCAAGCCCCCGAGCCGTTAGATAGGAGAGAGCCAACATCAGCAAGCCCTCCACGAGAATCGCTTCGCGGCCTCTGGTTCCCTCCGTGATATCCATCCATTTTTCGGACAGCCACAAGAGAACCAAGAGAGCG